>Ga0207707_10000053_pt1 | contig 116823 bp, 86 predicted proteins | sample KBSC83BmetaG_FD_184336 | JGI IMG/M metagenome (GOLD analysis project Ga0207707, IMG submission 184336) | Corn rhizosphere microbial communities from Kellogg Biological Station, Michigan, USA - KBS C8-3B metaG (SPAdes) (version 2) | ecosystem: Host-associated > Plants > Roots > Rhizosphere ... | reverse complement strand
CGAGGAAGTGTATGATCGCAAGCGACTGCACTCGGTTCTTGGTTATAAAACGCCATTCGAGTTCGAGCAGTCTCTGCCTTGAACCAAACTTGCTTAACTATCTGTCTCATTTCGTCAGTACACAACACTTCTTAGTCTTCACGATATCCCCAGGGCTGTAGCACACCTTAAAAAGCCAGCAGAGTTCGTCTAATACTTCGTGCCATCCGCTGTACTCTGAAAGCTCTTGCGGGTAATAAGCCGGTTTAGGCTTTCCGAGTTTCTTTCGAATCTCAATTGAAAACAGTTCACTGTTCTTGTCGCTCCAAGGTATTCGGTAACCCCTCTCGCTCTTCGTCGCCTCCAGTTTGCCCTTTTTGATCCACTTGCGAATTGTGCCGTGAGATTTTCCAAGCGCCGTACTCAGTTCGGTCACCGTTTGGAAGGGTTCGGGAGTGGGGGCGTGTGGTTCCATTAAGGCTTGTAGGACAATTAAGTTGAGGGTTGATTGTCTCGGTTCACACCTTATCAGTCTTCCTATTCGTTAGTCACGTCAGACGTCAGATATCGGAAGGCAGCACGCTGAGTCCAGCTCAACGAGGAATGATCGGAAGCCGCACGAACGACGGATGTGCTTTGTCATGCAGAATCCGTTGCCTGACTACGACGTAGCGAGTGTCTCGTTCGTTATCACCGCCTGTGTTTAGCTTGCGATCGTATTTCGGGAACGCGTCGGAGGCGACGGTGACGCGTAGACGGTGGCCGGCGGGGATCACGCGCGAGGTGAACCATAGATCGATGTCGTACCTGTAAGCCTTGCCGGGCTTGAGGAGCGAGGGGCGACCAAACTTGGCGAAGCCGTCGCGGAAACGCACCCTCATGACGCCGTCCTGGATGCGCTCTGCCGCCGTCTGGAGAGACATGCTGTTGAGGCTCTTGCAAAAACGTTTCTTCACTCCGGAGGAGTGGAATGTTTATAGCACCGAGGCGTTGATAGAAACTGCACTCCAGCGGAGTGCGATGTCGAAAACGGGTTTGTGATACGACCCAGATAAGAAGAGTTGGCACACAAAACCACATGGCACTCCTCCGGAGCGCTACTAAACTCGGGAACACTTAGCTATAAACATTCCACTCCTCCGGAGTGAAGAAACCGATTTTTGGAAGCGCCTCTTTAGCATGACATTCCAGTCGGGTCCTTCCCTCGGTGCTCTTCATTGGTCGCCCAGAGTGTCGCAGTCATTGGTCCAGTGATCTCAGTGTCCTTGTCGAGCGGCGCCGTCGTGTAGGTCACGAGATTCTTCCGCTCGCTGTCCACAGTTCGATAGTCTTCGTTAAGACTCAACCCAAATGTGGTCGATGCTCATTTCGCCGGACTCAACACGATTAACTATTTGCTCAAGGTGTTGGTCTTTGATCTGCAATCCATAACGAATCAATGAACGTGTTCTGGGATCGACTCGGCTGTCGGTTGCGAGTTTTTGTGCGCGGCGTTTTAGATTGGCGTCCACAGTCCGAGATTTTTGTTTACGCAGGAGTGCGCTACCATGATTTACCATGGTCCTTTTCCTTTCACTGGAAGGTTTAGGATCTAGGGTCGGCTTTGTGTCATCAGCACAAGTCGGCCCGCTTCTTTTTTTGATTATCAGAAAACGTAGCGAAAAAGTTTTCGTTTGTCACCAATCGATTTGACTCACCCGAGCGTCTTCTTTGCGATCACTGGATTTTGGATCTCGTTGGTAGTTCGGTGAGAGTGCTGTCGAAAGTCACGTTCGATCAGAAGAGAGATCGATTCATACACGCAAGCTCTTCTGTCGGAGCGCGTCCGTCTCGGCCGCCCCCGTCGAATAGAACCGCGGTGAACGGAGTCCCGATGTTTGATCTACATCGGACGCGCTCCGACAGAACAGCGTTCGTGTGTTAAGGGAGGTTGGTTCTGTTCGACGGGGGCGGCCAAGGACGGACGCGCTCCGACAGAAGAGCTGCCGTGTATTAAATCAACGGGCTTCTGTTCGACGGAGTGGTCGAGGACGGACGCGCGTGCACCCACAGAGGCTCAACGCGGAATTATCGGCAGCCGCACGAACGATGGATGGACTCTGTCATGCAGAATCCGCTGCCGGACCACGATGTAGCGTGTGTCGCGTTCGTTGTCACCGCGGTGTTCAGATTGCGATCGCATTTCGGGAACGCGGCGGAGGTGACGGTGACGCGTAGACGATGGCCGGCGGGGATCACGCGCGAGGTGAACCGTAGATCGATGTTGTACTTGTAAGCACGGCCCGGCTTGAGGGGCGAGGGGCGACCAAACTTGGCGAAGCCGTCGCGGAAACGCGCCCTCATCACACCGTCCTGAATGCGCTCTGCCCGACCGTCTGGATAGACATGCTGTAGAGGCTCTCGCAAAAACGTTTCTTCACTCCGGAGCTGCCGTGCTTGTACACACAAGCAGATAACAAGATGAAACTAAAATTGAACAAGTCAGGAAGGGTGGTTTACCCCCGCCGGTCCCCAATCTACATACTCGGGAAACGGCGGGGGTAAACCACCCTTCCTGACTTGTTCAATTGAACGTTTGTTGTTTTCTCTGAATGCTTGGACTTGAGAGTTTCTAAGAAGGAGTGGAATGTTTATAGCACCGAGGCGTTGATAGAAACCGCACTCCAGCGGAGTGCGATGTCGGAAACGGGTTTGTGATACGACCCAGATAAGAAGAGTTGGCACACAAAACCACATGGCACTCCTCCGGAGCGTTACTAAACTGGGGAACACTTAGCTATAAACATTCCACTCCTCCGGAGTAGAGAAACCGATTTTTGCAAGCGCCGCTGTAGCATGACATTCCAGTCGGGTCCTTGCCTCGGTGCTCTTCATTGGTAGGCCAGAGCGTCGCAGTCACTGGACGTTGTGTAGGTCACCGAGATCCTTCGCTCGCTGTCCACCGTTCGATAGTCTTCGTTGAGACTCAACTCGAGTTCGCGCGAATTTTACCGCAGCGGCGTCGGTCGCACTTTTGAGGAGATCTCGAACTGCGTTGTCCATTTCATTTCTCTCAAATTACAATTTGCAGGATGTGGCGATTTCCTGAATGCGTGTGGCAGAAAGCATTGCCCACTATCCTCCTCTCGATACTCGTCTACCCATGTAATGCGCAAACGCGTGGGCCTTTTCAGCAAGTGGTACAACCGTACGTCGATGCCCGGATGTTTATGGGAAGCGTGCTCGTCGCAAAAGAAGGAAAGATTATTTTCAAGCAGGGCTATGGCATGGCGAATTTGGAATGGAATGTTCCCAACTCTCCGACTACCCGATTCAACATCGCTTCCATGACGAAACAGTTTACGGCAGCGGCGATCTTATTGCTCGAGGATCGCGGAAAGTTGAAGACCGATGATTTGGTGAAGAAGTATTTGCCAGCCGCTCCGGCATCCTGGGAAAAGATAACCATTTATCATCTGCTCACTCACACTTCTGGCATCTCCGACGACGCCGCGAAATATGTGCCTGGCACGCCAGACAAACTGGACTTCAATGATACGCCGCTGAACTTCCAGGCCGGTGAACGATGGTCCTACAGCAACCTCGGATACATCGTGCTGGGTTATCTGCTGGAGAGAGTCAGCGGACAGACCTACGCTCAATTCGTTGAGCAAAATATTTTCAAACCTCTTGGAATGAACGACTCTGGAATGTTCTCTTTTCCCACCATCATTCCGCGCCGCGCATCCGGTTATTGGCCTCGCGGCAAGGGAGTCGAAAATGCGGATCATTTCGATGCCAGGTTAGGGTTTTCGGCGGGCTCACTCTATTCGACAACGGAGGATTTACTCCGTTGGGAAGACGGCTTGTTTGGCGGGAGGTTATTGTCGCCGGCGTCTCTGCAAAAAATGGTCACGCCATTCAAAAGCGATTATGGCTGCGGTTTGTACATAAGACGGGCGAATGGCCATCTGATGATTCACCATGATGGAAACAATATCGGGTTCAACTCGGAAATGACCTACTATCCGGAAGAGAGAATTGCGGTGATTGTTCTGGCAAATCTGAATGGGAGTGTGACCAGCGAAATCGCGAGGGCGCTGGCGGCGGTGGCCCGCGGTGAGACGCCGTCGATGCCATCAATACACAAGTAGATCGTCCGCTTCGCGGGCTCGCTCAACGCGGAATGATCGGCAGGCGCACGAATGACGGATGTGCTTTGTCATGCAGAATCCGCTGTCTAACCACGACGTAGCGGGTGTCGCGTTCGTTATCACCGCCGGTGTTGAGATTGCGATCGTATTTCGGGAACGCCGCGGAGGCGACGGTGACCCGCAGACGATGCCCGGCGGGGATCACGCGCGAGGTGAACCACAGATCGATGTCGTACTTGTAAGCACGGCCCGGCTTGAGGAGCGAGGGGCGACCAAACTTGGCGAAGCCGTCGCGGAAGCGCGCTCTCATGACGCCATCCTGAATACGCTCTGCCCGACCGTCCGGATAGACGTGCTGTAGCATGACATTCCAGTCCGTGTCCTTCCCCTCAGTGGCCGCCCAGAGTGTCGCGGTCATTGGACCAGTGATCTCAATGTCTTTGTCGAGCGGCGCTGTAGTGTAGATCACGAGATCCTTCCGCTCGCTGTCCACCGTTCGATAGTCTTCGTTCAGACTCAACTCGAGTTCGCGCGCGTCCACGAGAAAGGGAGTGGGATTGCCGGGATCGTATGTGTACTCGTCCGCCGGCTCACTGCCGGGTGCGGTGGTCTCGAGCTTGCCATTCTGGCGCAGGTAAAGGCGCGTCCATACCGTTCGGGCGAGCGGCCACTCACGCTCTTTGCGCCACGTGTTGTCTCCGATGACGAAGATATCGAGCGGCGCTTGCACATCCACGCCGTTGTCGATGCCCTTCAAGTAGTGGTCCAGCCATCTTAGCTGGAGTTCTCGACGATCAACTCGTGCCTGCGGTCCGAAGTAGCCATTCACATAGTCGATTCCCTTGTGCGCGCCGGCATCCATGACCACGTGGTACGGCGGCGCGCCCTGTAGACGACTCATCACCGTATAGTTCCGGATCGTTCCTCTCGCATCGTCGTGCCACCCTGAGATACCGAGCACCGGCACTTTCACGCGGTCGAGCCGCCGCTCGACGCTGCGTGCGCGCCAGTATGCGTCGTCCTTCTGATGATCGAACCAATCGTTCCAGTACTGCGGCCGCGGACATCCGGCCAATTCTGCTGCATCGATCACGGGAAGGTGTGCAAATGCCTCTACCTCGTTCACGTTGCTCATCTCCGAATTCTTGTCCTTCAACGCCGTGAGGCAGAGCCACGGCACGACGGTCGGAGAGAAAACCATATCGATGTACGGCACGATGCGCAGCGGATCAGCGGTCGCGACAGTCGGCGCGATCGTAACAAGATGAGGCGGCGCCGCAATCGCCGCGTACCAGGCTAAGAGTCCGGGATCCGAGCCGCCAATCATCCCGACCTTTCCGTTGCTGCCCGGCAGCTTCGCGGCCCATTCGACCGCGTCATACCCGTCCTGGTCCTGCATCGAGTTCATGTCGAGCACGCCGCCCGACCCTCCGCGGCCACGCGCGTCCTGCTTCACATAGATGAAACCGCGTGACGCCCAAAACTCACCGTTGGCTTTGTCGATGCGCAGGTATGGTGTGCGTTCGAGCACGACGCCGAACGGGCCGGCGCCTACGGGTCGTGCCACGTAGTTCATCAGCGTCGTACCATCGCGCGCAGTCATCGGCACGGACGTGTCGACAGTGACTTGAAACGTAGGACGCGAGGCGTCGCCAGGCCACAGCGCGTAGTTCGCCTCCCAGGTGATTGGGTCCGTTCTTTTCACGAGCCAGATACGATCTATCGGCTTGGCGTCGCGATAGATGCGACCTTCAATGTCATCGCCATTCATTGCGCCAACAATCTCGCTGCCATTCTCGAGTGTCAAAGTGATCTGCGAGGTGATCTGCGCGCCCGCGACAGATACTTTTGTGATCGTATAAAGAGGAGCGCCGCTGCGACGCTTAAACCAGGCGCCGTTTGCAGACGCACCGTCAAAGTGAGCGAAGCCCATCCGGCGGCGCGCTTCAAAGCCTCCGTTCGGCGCCGCACCGAGCATGACGTAATAGTCGTAATCACCGCTCAGCCGCGTATCAGCCTGAGCGCTTGCGGAGCGAGAGACGATAGCCAGTGTAGGAAGAACGCGACGTGTGAATGCCGGTGTGACGATGGCGGCAAATACGAATGCTAAACACGCTAAAGTTTTCGCGGGGATTTTCGCGGGGCGAGAAAGTGACATCATCGGTTGGTTAGAGTAAATCGTAGAAAGTAGATCGTAAAGACGCCGCAAACAGGGTTTCGCGTGCGGTATGAGAGCCTTCATACTTCAGCCGCGACTTCAAGAAACTCTTTGGCTCGCCGCCTCAACGAGATATCGCGAAGCTCCGCATCAGGCTCCGGGACTGAAGGCGCTGTAGTGAACATTTGAGTTTAGGAAAAGTGCGACAGTATTTTTGGTGTCTGTTTGGTGTCCATGAACGACAAATTGTTTCGCTTTCGATGTCCAAATAACATTCAACCCTTTGCTTTTTACGTTTCTCGTAAACTACATCGCATACCCTTTTGACTTAAATCCAGCGAATCGTCCAACACTCGTTGTCGGCACGACCACGCTAACTCGTGGTTACGAGGAACTGGACGAATAGTTTGTCGGACGCGGCTTTGCACAAAAAGTCAGATACCACCTGCTTCAGCAGCGTGGAGTCTCAGCTTCGTGCTACGTGGCAGCTTAGGAGTGACGGTTAGATACCACCTGCTTCAGCAGCGTGGAGTCTCAGCTTCGCGCTAGGTGGCAGCTTAGGAGTGACGGTTAGATACCACCTGCTTCAGCAGCGTGGAGTCTCAATTTTCCGCTACTAAGCAGCTTCTTACCGCGGTTTTAGCGAGAAGTTGAATCTCCACGCTGCTGAAGCAGGTGGTATCACCTCATAAGGTTCAGGGCGCACTCTAGTGGAAAATTGAATCTCCACGCTGCTGAAGCAGGTGGTATCTAACCGTCACTCCTAAGCTGCACTCTAGCGCAAATTTGAATCTCCACGCTGCTGAAGCAGGTGGTATCTGACTTTTTGTGCAAAGCCGTCGGACGCAAGACCTTGCTTTATCTACACGAAAACGATCAGGATCACGACGGATGAAACGATAAGTCCAAGAGTCTGGAGTAGCGCGATGAGAAAAGTGCTTCTCGCAACCGTTTTCTGTCTCTGCGGTGGAACAGCGCTCGCACAAACAATCACCACCGAAGAGCTTGGGAACCGCGTCGATACGATTGCGAAGCAAATGCTCTCGCGTCCCGTGGCCGGGATATCAATCGCTGTGGCACGCGATGGGCAGGTGGTGTTCGCGCGCGGCTACGGCGTGGCTAATCTTGAGCATTCAGTTCCGGTGACACCCGAGACGGTCTTCCACATCGACTCGATCTCCAAGAACATCTTAGCTGGGGTGGTCCTGCAACTGGTTGACCAAGGCAGGCTGCGGCTCGACGACGACGTAACGAAGTATGTGCCGGAGGCGGCAACGCTCGGACATCATGTCACCGTGCGCCAACTCCTCAATCATACTTCTGGCATTTACAGTTTCACCTCACTGCCCGACGCGGCCAACAACGAGCGGCTCGAACTAACGCACGAACAGGTCCTCGCGCTGATGAAAGACAAGGGGTTCGATTTCGAGCCGGGTACTCGTTGGCGCTACGACAACTCCGCCTTCTACCTTGCGGGCATGGTGGTGGAGCGGGTGACGAAACAGGATTACGGCGCATACGTGGGCGAGCACATCTTCAAACCGCTGGGCATGACTTCGGCTTCACTATGCGATGCGCGCATGGTTGTGCCACATCTGGCGTCAGGTTATGAGATTGATGGCCACACGCTGGTCAACGCAGCATTCGTGAGTTGGAAACTGCCTTTCGCGGCTGGTGCAGTCTGCGCGACGGCCACTGATCTTTTAAAGTGGGAGGCCGCGCTGGATTCGGGGCGCATACTCACTCAATCATCACTGGCACTGATGCGCACACCCACCACGCTTCCTGATGGCATGAGGATAGACTACGGATTCGGCACGCGTTTGGGATCGCTCGACGGTCACCGGCTGTTTGGGCATACGGGAAGCGGGGGCGGGTTCCGGAATGTCTTTGAGTCGTTTCCGGATGACCATCTCACGATTGTGATACTGATGAATTTGGGAGATCCCGGATCGCCTCCGCCTGGAGTGATGGCCGCAGAGATTGCGCGGTCCGCGCTTGGACTGACGAAGAAGAATACCCTGCTCGATCTGCCGGTGCCGAGGGCAGAACTCGCGGCGCTCAGCGGAAAATACGACTCGGATGAAGGCCCAGTGGAGCTTTTCGGCCGCAATGAAAAGCTGCATTTTCGAATTCCGGGCAAGCAGATTGAAGGCGCACTGCTAAGACAAGCAGAGAACGTGTACGCGATTGACGAGAACACAGAGGCCCACTTTCTGGTGAGGGGCAGTCGCGCGAGCTGGACCATGGTTTACATTGGCGGACTATTGATGGACGCCAAGTACCGTGTCAACTGATTCAGCGCGGCCGAAACTCATTCAACGCGAGCACGAACGGTGTTGCTTTCATGCGCTAGCTATGCTGTTGTTCCCGTGCTTCCGCGCCGCGTTAATGGAGCGTTGTTGGTGGTGACCGCGCGCAGTGAAGAGGTGAAAACACGCTCCTTTCGATCTGGCTTCCCGATACAATACCGATACTAAGGTCCAATTGAATCGCCTCGATGGGTTTGATATTTTCACAACTCGAGGCATGGAATAAGAGAATGAAAGTTGAACTCTTTCACCCAGACTCTGATATAGAGCCGCGTCATTGGGTACGGCACGATCAAGCCTTCGCAATGATGTTGCGGCCCGGCTCAATTGAGTGGGGCTCGAAGCGTTCCGCGCTGGAGAAGTTCGACTACGGACCGGGCGACTTAGCACTGTGCGATCGTCATGTGGGTGAGTGGGTCGGACTCATGAACGTAACGCATTTGCAACTCGGTGTTTCCGACGCGGCACTGATGGCCTGCTCTGATGGAGCTTACGGCGAGGTAGAACTGCGCGCTTCGCGCAAGTTTGCGGACCTGCGCCTAAGTGCGATGGTTGCGGCTGTTCATGAGGAGATGGTTGCTGGCTTTCCGAGCGGGCGGCTGTTTCTGGATTCGGTCGAACAGGCGATAGCCGTAATGCTGGTCAATGGTCATGCAGTAAGGCACCGTCCTGTGCAGTTGTACCGAGGCGGACTAGGCTCAGCGCGCTTGCGAAGGATTAAAGAGTTGGTCCATGAGAAGCTGGAAGACGACTTGAGTCTCGACGAGATGGCGCAAGCGGTAGGATTGAGCACAGCTCATTTCGCACGGATGTTTCGCAAGTCAACGGGCCAGACCTCGCATCAATTTGTTCGGCGCCAAAGGCTTGAGCGTGCTAAAGCGATGTTGCATGCTCCCGATGCGCGCGTATTGGACGTGGCCGTTGCCTGTGGCTTCAAGACCCAGCAGCACTTTGCACAAGTCTTTCGCGACATCTGGGGAGTTAGCCCGACAGAGTATCGCCAGGCTCTTGTGGGCGCGGAAGCGACTTACGCGTCGGAAACCTGCTTTTAAGTACGCTAGTGATTTGTGTGGGTGATCCCCTATTACCGAATCGCCCACGAGCGCTGGAACGTCTACTGGAAACTCACGCCTAAGGTTTTGTCTGAGGTCAAAGACGCAAGATCCGTAGCTGCGTTTCTTATGCAAATCACGAAAGCCTATCTGTTTGGTGCCCGGGTTGCGCCACAACATCGATCACTTTCGCCGCCCTTTGGACGGTTTATGCCGGGTCTTAGTAGACTTGCGAATCTGCTTTGAGGTAATGCCACTTGGGAGCAACTTGAGTTGGAGTTGTTTGAGCGCGTCGTCCATTCGGCAGGCAATGGTGCCTCCTGATAGATTCTCGCTTCCGCGAAACGCGGCAATGAGTAGCCCAACCACAGCGCCGTCCTCCCGTATGATCGCGGCACCGCCATCGCCGGCATGTGAAAAACGCGACGATTCCTCTCCCGTAATCTGGAAGCAGTCCGCCACGAACAATTGATTTAAGCCGCCCAACCTGATGGACATCGCCACAGATACAACTCGGCCGATAGTAAACCCTGATGTTCGACCGACCTTTGCAACTCTGTCGCTGATTTCAGCGGAGCCAACCTGCTCGATTTTCCAGGGACTAGGTAAGGGCTCGTAGTCGGGCACCACACCAGGTTCAAGCTGCGCAGATGCGATTCCCATAGTACTTGTACTATCGGTAGGTGGATCGCTTGTTGTCGGTAACAAGCTGATACCTGTGACCTTTGCCACGGGCTGGTTCCCTTTTTCCGGACTCTCTCCCTCAACAAAAATCCGATCTCCGATCTGACCTTTGTTGTCTAGAGCCAGCACGTAGCTCGCAGTGATGAGGTAAGTGTTTCCGTTCTTGTCTTCGGCAAAGCAACCCAACGTGCCAATGCTGGAGGGATACGGATCGAAAGGTCTCGTCGATGGATCGGAATCGAGTAACGACTGAGATCTACCGGCGCTGTCCGGAGCCGCCCGATCGAACCGTTCTTGAACATCGTAGTTATAGATTCCGACTCCGACTGCCAGTCTCCTACCTTGCGTTGGAACCTGTGCCGTGGCTTGCACAGCCGGGACACCTGAAGGTGTCACGTACTGAACAAGAACGCCGGCATAGTCGATTGGTTGCCGAGGTTTGGTGCCTGCTTTTAGAGTGACAATGAAGCTTGCCTTGCCATCGTGTTCACCCACAGCAAGTGACTGAACATCAGGGTCGCGTCTGAATTCCCGGTAAGCAGAGTCAAAAGTAGCCAGGGCTAAATCAAGGACATCTTTGGGTGATGGTACGGTTTCAGTTTCAAGGCCCCGGAAAAACTGATGGGGTCTCTGAAGATCATCCAACTGCCAATGCTGTTGCGTCGTAATATCTTCCTTAGTTTCCCACCAGGATTGCATTTCAGCGATCCCAGCCTCGGGAACCAGCCGACGAATTACGTTCTCCGGGCCATGTCGAACAATAACTAGATCGAAGGGTCGACTCTCTCGCAGGCCAATATCGTCCCGTTCAAGAGCAATCTTGAATCCGCCTGAGTCGGATCTCTCGGCAACAACACGTCCTGAGAGGTAGTGTAGGTCGGCATAACGCATCGCCAGATAACTGGCGTAACGGTTAAGTAGTGAAGCTTTGAAGGTGAGCGGGCCAGAAGCCGGGCTGTTCAGGGTAACAGTGGTGTCGCTTCTCTTTCGGCGACGAAAATACTCTTCTACTTTTGGTGGAACTTTGAGGGCGTCGTAACGAGCCTGAAGCTGCCGGCTGATATCGTCCGCTGAAGCCTGAGGCCTTAAGTCACTCTCGATTTGCTGCAAGCCTGCGACCAATTTGCTGGATTCCGCGATATTCAGAAACTCGCGGACGAACTCAGCATGATCGAAGTTCTGCAGCCTAAGGCGTAAAGCGTCAATCAGTCCACCATCACCACATCCACTCACAAGTACGGAGCGCTGTCCTCGTCCCGTTTCTTGATGGAGGCTGTCGTTCTCCCAATAAGAAAGGAAGGGAACCCCTGCAATTGATCTTTCCTCGCCGAAACCCACCGCCAAGACCACGCAATTGTAAGCGAACTCAACGTAACCTGGGGTAGTACCATCGCTTGACTCGTCGCCTGCTGCGATGCCATCTACAACACGATTCGCGCTAAGCCATGGCTTCTGAGGTCCTGACTTGGTTGGAGAGACATAGAGTCTGTTTACTCTGTAGTTAAAGAATCTTCGTAGGAGACGATTCTCTTTGGACGCACGCATGTTCCATTGGAGATCAATTTGCTTGATGACGCCCCGTACGTTTGCGGCGGTCCAATTGAGAAATGGAAAATCCGTGCTCGCCTTTTCCGAACCGTTTTCGGGCCAGCGAAGGATATTGGGATGTATGAAGCGGATATCGTTTCCTCTTTGCAGAGGGCATGACTGACTAGCGTACTCGAAGAGATCGACGAAACACTCTTTTGCGAGAGCGGCGACAGCGGCGGTCAATCCACCCAAACCGGCACCCACTACAGCAACTCGCTGACCGGCGCTTAACTGGTTTGTACGAAACAAAGCCCAAATGAGATTAAAGGCTCTCGTTTGCTGTGACGCGAAGGTAACCTGGCGGGCAAAGTTTCCCAACGCGTAAACGTGCGGCTGCCTGGGAACCTCCATCCAGCGAATCAATTCGCTAGCGATCGAGTCTGAGTGGCTCATCTTTAGAAACTTCCAAGGGTGCGTGAGTAAGGCGCAGAGCAGAGGTACGAACCTTAGAAGTTGCGAAAAGTTACGGACACTAGATACTCGCTAGCGGGTAGGTTGTCAAATAAATCGTTCGAGTTCTCTCTCTGGGAGCATGAATTTAGCAAGATTCCGGCCATCCCAGCAGAAATCCGCACAAGTCTGTTTCCGATCTGCAGTTTACTCACAGTTGTGAGCAGAGGTCGGTATATCGGTACGAATTCAATTGGGAGGGTAGGAACGATGGAAGCAATTGGATTGTTAGTTACGCTTGAAGCACACGCAGGAAAGGAGGCTGATGCCGAGGCATTTCTAAAGTCAGCTCAGCCACTCGCGGTGAATGAAGTAGCGGCGACGAGGACCAATCCGTCGCGACAGCTGGCGCAGCTGCATTTTAATTACAATAGCCGGACACTGATCCACGATGAGGTGTAAGGATGTCTTGGAATCGCAATCGACTGACGAAAAAACTCGGCATCGACTATCCGATCATTCAAGGGCCGCTGGGTGGATTGTCGTCACAGAGATTGACGGCAGCAGTATCTAACTTTGGTGGCTTGGGATCTTTCGGTGCGCTTAGTTTGTCACCGGAAGAAATTAAGAACGTTATATCTCAGATTCGCACACTGACATCGAAGCCCTTCGCCGTGAACCTGTGGGTGTCGACGGAAGATAACGGCGCGCGAAGTTCAGACGGAGCAGCGTTCAACCGAAGCCTCTCGCCGCTTGCGAGCTACTTCGAGGAATTGAACGTACCTCGTCCGGAATACAAACCCTACTCGCCTATCCGATTTGAAGATCAAGCTCGCATTCTGTTGGATGAGAAAGTGCCCGTGTTCAGTTTCATCTTCGGAATCCCCCCAAAGGAAATCCTTGACGAGTGTCGAGCGAAAGGCATCGTGACGATTGGTACCGCGACCACGCCGGATGAGGCGGTCGCGCTTCAGGAGGCTGGCGTTGATGCCATTGTGGCGTCCGGCTTCGAAGCAGGTGGACATCGTGGCTCGTTCCTTCGCGCCGCTGAGGATTCTGTGACTGGGACCTTCTCGCTTATTCCGCGGATTGCCGACGCGGTTGAGGTGCCCGTGATAGCAGCGGGCGGTATTGCTGATGCGCGAGGCGTGGTTGCTGCCTTCGCGCTGGGCGCTGAAGCGGTTCAAATGGGCACAGCATTTCTCACCTGTGAAGAATCGGGCGCGAGCAGGATTCATCGCGAAGCCTTGATGCAGCACAAGGCTGAATACACCGGGCTGACAAAGGCCTTCACGGGAAGGCTAGCGCGGGGAATTAACAATCGCTTGATGAGCGAGTTGAACCAAAAGGGAGCGGAGATTCTGCCGTATCCGCTGCAACGCATACTCGTCAGAAATCTTTCTATTGCGGCCGAGGCGGCTGACCAAGCGGATCTGATGCCTTTGTGGGCCGGGCAAAGCGCCAGTCTTTCAACTTGTACCGAAGTTTCGGTTTTCCTGAATTCATTGGTGGAGGAAGTTTCTGAAATCGGCGGTGCGCTGACTGAATGGAGCGCTAGACGCCGGGAGAAAAAGTAGTCGATTGAATAGAGATTGGAAAGGGGCAGGTACTCCAGGATCGCATTCACACCGTGGCTTCAGCCCGGTGAAGGTTGGTAGCTGCTAAGACTTCCAGAACCGTTTTAACGGTTTGCTCTTGCGTGCGTCTTCGTGCGCGGCGAAACCGTTGAAACGGTTTACGGAATTTGTGGAGTGGGTGGCACCGGGCTGAAGCCACGGTGTGAATAAGACAAGATCAAAAAGAAGGTTTTCTACTTCCAACGGAACCAGTACGAAATGAGCATCTCAACTGCGGAAAGAATCGCGATAGTCAGGTCGGTGCGAGGGATCACGTTGATGATTTGCATGATGTTGATCTCAGCTCAACTACTCGCGCAACCTCGACAAAAGGAGCATGTCTTGGAACACCCGACTTTTTATCGGACGGTGCAGGTCGACGGATTGTCGATCTTTTATCGCGAGGCTGGCCCGAGGAGCGCGCCGACAATTCTGCTACTGCACGGGCTCCCGTCTTCATCGCGAATGTTTGAACCTCTTTTCAAACGGCTTTCTGATCGCTATCACCTTATCGCGCCGGATTACCCGGGGTTCGGTCACAGCGATTGGCCCGATCCGAAAAAGTTCGCCTACACATTCGATCACTATGCCCAAATCATGAATCGTTTCACTGAATCTCTGGGGCTATCGCAGTATGCACTTTACATGCAGGACTACGGAGGCCCGGTCGGTTTTCGCATGGCCTTAGTCCATCCCGAACGGATTGATGCGTTGATCGTTCAGGATGCGGTCGCGCATAACGAAGGGCTAGGTGCCAATTGGAAACCGCGACGCGCTTTTTGGGCCGATCGCGCGGCTAACGAAAGCGCGCTGCGCACAAATCTGCTGTCGCTGCAGACGACGCGAACGCGTCATGTCGGAAACGATCCGAACGTCGAACAATATGACCCGGATCTCTGGACGGATGAATTTGCGTTTCTCAGTCAGCCGGGCCAAGGGGAGATTCAAAGTGATCTGTTCTACGACTATCGGACAAACGTAGACGCATATCCTAAATGGCAAGCGTGGATGCGCGAGAAACAACCGCGGCTTTTGGTGATCTGGGGTAAGTACGATCTGTCATTCGATCTCGGTGAACCCGAACGCTATCGCCAAGACGTTCCAAAAGCCGAAGTGCACGTTCTCGACGCCGGCCACTTTGCCCTGGACACGGCTGCGGATGAAATCGCCGCATTGGTGCGAGGCTTTGTACCGGCAATCCGGTGACGCGATTCGAAGGGAATAAATGGAGTTAGGCCGAAGGCTACGAACAAATGCACAGGTTACGAGTGCGGTTCCGCGTAGTGCTAACTATGGCTGCGGAAACGCAGTGCATCGGGCTGACGTTGACAATCACGTTCTCTCGATTTGCAGCGACCCGACGCTACCGCGTTTCGGTACTGACCTGATTGCCAGAGTACGCAGAGTTTATTCCGTGTCCCACAGTTTGCTGACGATCCACCATCGATCCCCGTCCTTTAATAAGTGGAAGTAATCAATCACCGCACCCTCGTGTGTCTCGCGAACTTTTGCCGAAGCCACTCGGCCGGTGATCTCTAACGACAGAACTACGCATTCGAAAGCCTCTCCGGTTGTAACAGGCGCGGGATTTGAGCTGACCCAGTCATATAATCCCTCGATGGGTGCCGCGATCTTCTCATCGCCGAGGTAACCGCAGAGGATCGCTTGCTGATGAAAGCCTTGTCTCAGTACTTCAACGTTGCCCGTTCTCATTCCTTCGATGTAGTAGTCTATCGCTTCGCGAATGCCATTCTCGTCAGCTGAACTGTTCATTTAATCTCCCCGATCTCGTGAAGGTAGTTTCATTCTCTCCAACAAATCTTTAACTCTTGGATCCTTGCCCAGACTGTTTAAGGAATCTCCTTGGGCAGCGCTGGTAATTTCGCTTTCGAGAAACACCAACTCGCCATTTCTCTCCTCGTATGCGGTCTCGAGCCACTGAATTGTGGTTTCCAGTTCGCCCAGACGGCTGTAGACGCGAGCCAGACAGATTGCCGGCACATAACTTTGCCGACGCATCTCGAGCAATTGCTCAAGGATCGTCTCAGCGGTCTCCTTCTTTTCTGCCAACGCATAGGCGGCACCTAAGTCAGCCAACACGATAGGATGAGCTCCGAGCGAAACTGCCTTCGTTAGTTGCTCGATGGCTCCTTTATAATCTGCGTTTTCCAAACAAATCGAACCTTTTAGCCAGTAGGCACCGAAGAAGGCAGGTTCTATTTCAGTCATTTTGCGTGCCTGATCAAACGCTTCGTTCGCCAGACCGGCAGAGAAGTATGTCCAACCCACATTCATATTGATCAGGAGTGAGAGCGGATCGACTTCGAGTGCGCGCCTGGCAAGTATCATCGCTTCATCAACACGGTCCACAAAGCTGAGGAACATCGCATAGTAAGAAAGCGCTTCGGCGTCTTTTGGATTCAATAGAATCGCTTGTTTGAATTCCTTTTCAGCTTTCTCCCATTCCCAGTCATGAAAAAAGTTGAGCATTGCAAGGGACAAATGTGCACCCGCCAGGTTTCCATCAAGCTCGATTGCCTTGATTGCGGCGCTTCTGAATTGGGGAACGGTCTCGTCGGCGGGAGACAAGCCGAAAAACCAGAGACACCCAACTGATGCCGCTATTCCAGCGTGCGCAGCGGCATGATCCGGATCCTTCTCGATAACTTTCTCGAAGAACTCGACAGCGCGAGTCCACCCTTCGGCTGTGTACTTGTAGGAGTAGTAACGACCTTTTAAGAAAAGTTCATGGACCTCGGGGTCGTCCGTGTATCGCTTAACGACCGCTTCTTTCGCATCGCCAAAGAGTTTCAACTTCAACGCGTCAACAATCGCAAGCGCAATCTCGTCCTGAACGTCGAAGATGTCTTCGAGGACGCGATCGTATCGCTCTGACCACAGTTGGTATCCGCTAACAGCATCGATGAGTTGTGCTGTGATTCTGAGTCGATCACCTGAGCGTCGCAACGTTCCCTCAAGGATGCTGTTCACATTGAGTTTTGCGCCGACCGATCGCAGATCTTCGTTTCGACCCTTGAACGAAAATGAAGAACTTCGTCCCGCAACTTGTAGTTCCTTTATTTGTGCCAGTGTGTTGAGTATTTCCTCGGTAATCCCGTCGGCAAAGAACTCCTGCTCGGGGTCTACGGAGAGGTTTTGAAATGGCAACACGGCGATGCTCTTAATGAATGAACCGGAAGAACCAGAATGCGAAAGGTTGAATGGGTGCGTGGGCGATGCGATGACGTCTCCCTCCGTCATCCCGTCAATTTCCAGTCCCGCCTTCCGTAAACCTTCTAACAGATGCTCAACGTCATCATCGTTCCACCACTTCATGAAGTCTTTCCGTGCAGTGTTGCTGACGTCTGGACGTAACTTGAGCAACTCACCCAGGGCTTTCGCCGCTGCCTCAGTCTCACCCAATTGCGCGCTCGCAACCGCTACAAACATGGGTTGAGCCCAATGGCCCGGCAGATTTACTTTGAGTGCAAAATTGAGTGCGGCGCGATAGTCGCACTGTTTGTAGGCTTGATAAAAGTTGGCATACCAGTACCAGCCAGGATGATCAGGGTTGAGTTGTTTGGCTCGCTCAACTAACTCCAGACCTCGATCTGCGTCGCCGCTGAAGGTCAACATCTCACCAAGCGAAGCATGAGAATCACCGTCCATTGTGTTGAGCGCGACCGATCTCTCAACGGCGTTGCGAAAGCTCTGTTTTTCCCTTTGAAAGAAATGCACTCGTGCCAGGCTAGCCCAGGCCAGGTGGTTGGATGAGGCCAGTTCAACAGCCTTGCGAGCAGCTCGTTCAGCCTGGCTTAGCGAGTCTGCTCGGAGGTTGTAGCCCTGGGCGTAATCCTGAACAAGCGTTACTCCCAGCATGGCCCAGGCGTCGGCGTAAGCTGGAGCTTTTTGCACTGCCAACTCCAAACAAAACACGGAATCAGAAAGAGCTGCGGAGGTGACGTTCCGTGTATAGTTGAAGCTTCGCAGTACTGCCTCGTACGGACTTAATTCTTCCGGAGTTCGGCTCTGCACAGCTTCACTCATACTGCGAGGAAGCACACCGTGTGAGTCGGCAATCGTAGAGACCACCCGCGGAACTAACTCGTCTTGTAATTCAAAAATAGATTCCGGACTGAAGGGTCGTTCATAGTTCTCAGCCCAGAGATGTGCGCCTGTAGTTGTATCCACGAGTTGAACTGCGAGACGCATCTTCGTTCCTGCTTGTCGAAGATTACCTTCCATCACGTAGCGCGCGCCAAGTGATTTTCCGACTGAACGCACGTCGGAAGTCTGACTCGCATATTGCAAAGTCGAACTGCGTGCGATTACTCGAAGGTATGAAAAGCGATTGAGTCCGGTGATGATTTCGTCAGATAGTCCTTCTGCCAGAGTTGAGAGTTCGGTGTTCGTGCCGGTTGCTCTGAATGGAAGTACCGCGACCCAAAAACCTTCATCGGCTCGACTCTCACTCGACGCGTGGGGAGCAGTCGGAACGTCTGCCGGACGATGTTCATCACTAATCTCCAGTCCCGCTTTGAGAAGTCCTTCGAGCAACGGCTCAAGTAGACCGCTCGCGAAATGCCAACTCTCAACGTTCGAGCGCACATGCGCGCCAAATTCAGGATCGAGGGCCAACAGATCTTTGACCGCCGCTTCGGCCTCGCTGCGCCGGCCGAGATGTCCGCAGGCCGACGCCATTACGAGGTATGGCCAGAAGAGTCCGGGTACGTCCACCCGATTTGCGCACTCGAGGGCCTGTTCGTACTCGCCTTTCTGGAAATGATCCCAGAGGGGAGCGAAGTGCATCCAGCCGGCGTGATTGGGATTCAGTTCCATCGCGCGGCGCACGATCGCGGTGCCTCGCTCGAACTCGCCAGTGTGCACGATCTGTAGGCCGAGGATCCCGAGCGCGTCAGTGTTGAGCGGATTAAGTGCCATCGCGCGCTCGGCCGCTGGACCAAACGCCGCCACGTCCTGGCGGAAGAAGTGCACTTGAGCAAGCGCCACGAGCGCGAACTGGTTCGCCCGATCCAACTCCACTCCGCGGCGGCCCGCAGCCAGGGCCCGATCGAGAGAGGTGGCGTCTCCCTGGAAACCAAAAGCGTATTCGTCGACGTAGATTTGCGCGAGGCACGCCCACAAGTCCGACTGCCCATCGTTCTGCTCCGCAACGCGCTGCAGTCGGCTCTTGAGCGCTGCATGGGCCGACGGCGTGATCTGTTCGCGGTAGGCGAAATACTGAAACTGCCACTCAACCGGTGTGAGATCAGCGTCGTCCTTCCTGCGAATCGCGGCCCTCATCGAATGCACGAGCACACCGTAACTATCGGCGACAGTTGCGACGATACGGCCGGCGATGTCGTCCTGCACGGCAAAGATCGTAGAAGTCTGAAGATCCCGGTTGTAGGTCTCAGACCAAAGTTGCGCTCCAGTCTCGGTGTCGATGAGTTGGGCGCTTACTCGAATGACAGAACCGCCCTTGCGAATGCTTCCTTCCAGTGCGTAGCGCGTACCGAGTTTGGCCCTCAGGGTGCGGTCGTCCTCAGTCTCCCCCTTCCGGCGAACCGCCGAGGCGGTAGTAACGACCGACAGATATCGAAACCGCGAAAGCCCGGTCGCGATCTCCTCGGACAGCCCGTCGGCAAGTACAACAGTGGCGGGATCGGCGTCGCGAACCTTGAACGGCACGATAGCAATCCAGAATCCTTCACCTGCGCGTGTAGCTTTTGGTTTGTAAGCAGCGACGCGAATAGGAAGGGTTTTACTACTTCCGTATTTCTCGATCTCCAGTAAGGCTTGCGCAACTTCAGCGGCCAGCGGACGACTGTTCGCGTCCTTATCCAACATGCTCAAAATCAAATCATCAAGTGCGGCGGGCAGATGAGATTTCAGACTCGTCATAGACGGTGGCACCTTCGAGGTGATTGCATGCAGGTAACCAAGCATCGATTCAGACTTGAAAGGATGACTTCCCGTGGCGAGTTCATAAAGGACAATCCCCAGCGCAAATACATCTGAAGCTGATCCGACGGTTTGACCACTCGCTTGTTCGGGTGACATGTAGGCAAGCGTGCCCATTACCGTGCCCGGTGTTGTTTGCTGTGCGAGGGTCATCGCTTCTGGATCACTCGCAGTTGTAGGGAGCAAACGTGCCAGCCCAAAGTCCAACATCTTTACGTAACCATCATCACGGACCATGATGTTGTCAGGCTTAATGTCGCGGTGGGTGATGCCCGCTGCGTGTGCGGCGCTCAATGCCCTCGCCATCTGAGCACCGAGAGCGAAGAATGTCTCAAGTGAGTTATCTTTGGCGATGACCAGACGCAACGTACGACCGGCAACAAACTCCATGACGATGAAACGTCCGGTTTCACTTTCACCGATGTCGTAAACAGAAATTATGTTTGGATGATTGAGGGCTGAGGCAGCCTTGGCTTCCTGAGTGAACCGGCGCACGCGTTCTGAGTCTTCGGTGAATTCAACCGGGAGAAGTTTTAGTGCGACCTTGCGACCGAGCCTCGTGTCTTCGGCCAACCACACCTGACCCATCCCGCCTTCGCCAATCTTGGAGACGATCCGGTAATGCGACAGTGTGGTATTGGTTGCCAGTTCCTTATTCATCTACTTCGAATTCACTCCGGCAGATGTCCGCCAGATACACCTGACCCATGCCGCTGGTGCCGAGTGGTCTTTTCATTTCATGACGGCCTAAGCGAGCGCCGGAGCAAACATTTTGGCTCATGTAACAGACGTCTGGGTTCGCCGGTAACGGAATTTGTGTTGCTATGAGAATCTTTGGAAGACGCTAATAGATGCCCTGCTGGCAGGCTATTATTCTAGATCATATGGGCGTCGATAACTACCACGGACTGACCTGCGGAATGATCCGATTAGATCGTGGCGAAAGTCTTCCCTCGATCGTCTGCGCTATTCTCGATTGCAGCTCGAACCTGGGAAGGTCGTCCGTGACCCAGTTTGCTTACGAGTAAAGCTGTCCGACCCGCGATACTCAACTATTCTTCTTGATCATTGAGGCAGTCCCACACGCCGAAGCAGATCAGCGTAACGTGGGTCCGAGCGAAGATTGTCGTATCCTAATTCTTCCTTAAGCCGAACCATCTGGTCATCATGTGCCGCATAAGCTTTCTCGATCCATTCGAAAGCCGCATCCTTCTCGCCAAGTCGGGCATAAAGCTCCGCAATCTCAAGACGGTTTTGCTCCGTCCGCGGTGCGCCTAAATCCTGTTCCAGCAGTTTCTGATAGAAGCCCTTGATTCCAGACTTGGAGAATGCTTTTTTCAACTCTTCAATCTTAGCGGGCTCGTATGCATAGCTGGCGCTTAATTCGATGGCTCTACGTAACTCCCTCTCTGGTCCGGTAAAATCCCAGTCATCATATAAAAAACATGCGCCATATCAGGAGTGGGAAAGGCTGCGCTAGAGAATCGCACGCCCGCCGAGACTTGAATTAAGGAGAAAGAACCTGATGACGCGATCTGGTCAATTGAAAACACGAAGGCTTCTTAAATGCGCCGATCTTGCCTGACCACTGTCGTTGTTATTCTTCAGCCCGACAGTCAAGACCTGGTAAGTTATTTCCGACTCAGTTACACTTGCGACTCCATCTAAGTGGACCCGCGAGACGGGTTCCTTTCCAAGCAGGCAGCCAGCACCTTACGAAAGCAGCAAGTGCACACATCGATTCCGTCCGGCGATCGAGTAGGCCGTTAACATAGCCGCCCGGCGCGGGCGGGGAAGGCGAAGTGTGTCTGACCGGATACTTGGAGACAAACATCGTGCTCTCTTTTTTTGATCCGTAAAAGAGACAATCGCTGCGCTGTAACCATCTAGTGCAATCAGTTAGTTTGGGCCAATTTGATACCTGCGTTACGGACGATGACGATTGCCGCCGGCGCAAAACTTGGTCGCTACGAAATCCGCTCGAAGCTTGGCGCGGGTGGAATGGGCGAGGTGTATCGCGCGCACGACGAGAAGCTCAATCGGGATGTGGCAATAAAAATATTGCCGGACGCCTTTGCGCAGGATTCCGATCGGCTCGCGCGATTCAAACGTGAAGCCCAGGTGCTGGCATCTCTGAATCATCCCAACATTGCTTCCATTTATGGACTCGAAGAGTCGAACGGTTTTATGGCGTTGGCGATGGAGCTGGTTGAAGGCCCAACCCTTGCGGATCGGATCGCCGCCGGCCCAATCACGCTCGACGAAACTTCGGTAATCGCGCGTCAGATCGCCGCGGCTCTCGAAGCTGCCCATGAACGCGGCATCATCCATCGCGACATCAAACCAGCGAACATAAAAGTTACTGAGGATGATGCGGTCAAGGTTCTGGACTTCGGACTGGCGAAAGTGTTTGTGGATGAAACACCTGCCTCCGCTGATCTATCCCATTCACCCACACTCCTTCAAGGCACACAGGCCGGAATGATTCTTGGCACGGCTGCCTATATGAGCCCAGAGCAAGCTAAAGGTAAACCGGTAGACAAACGCTCAGACATCTGGGCGTTCGGATGCGTACTCTTTGAGATGCTGGCAGGCAAGCAGACTTTCACTGGGGAAACGTTAACTGACATTCTGGCGTCGGTTGTCCGCGCTGAGCCTGATTGGGATGTTCTACCAGCCTCGACGCCAGACGCGATACGACGATTGCTGAGTCGCTGCCTTACCAAAGACCCAAGGCAAAGGCTGCGCGACATTGGTGAAGCCCGAATCACGATTGACAGTTTTCAGTCGGGCAAATCTGAAGAAGCTGCGGAATTGACTATACGCAACAAGCCTCCGCTGCTTATCAGAACTTTGCTATGGACTGCCGGAATTGCATTGGCCTTCATGCTCGGTGGCTTGGGCATGTGGCTGCTGCGTCCAGTCAGTTCCGAAACACCGCTGCGCAAAACGGAGCTTCAAATTCCCGGATTGGATCTGAGCCTCTACTACGGGTACAGCATCTCTCCCAATGCCAGGAGCATCGCCTATGTCAGCAACCATCGGCTGTGGATACGCGACCTGGATCGCCTGGAACCCCGCGAAGTTCCAAACACCCAAGACGCCTCACACCCGTTCTGGTCCCCCGACAGCGCGTACGTCGGATACGTGATCGGAAAAAAGATGTGGAAGGTTTCCAGTGCCGGAGTGGGAGCTACAGCGATAACCGATCTACCCGATGCATTCACAGGAGCCGGAGCCGCGAGCTGGCGGGCTGACGGAGTCATCATCTTCACGACGGGAAGCACTGGGTTGCTGCAGGTGGCCGTTCAGGGCGGAGACCCAACGCCGCTTCTCAATCCAGAAGCTGACGAAGCTGACTTTCACGACGTCTCGGTTCTGCCCAACGAGCGCGGAGTACTCTTCGCGGTTCATCGGGCGGTTCAGGGCGTTGACACTATTGCTCTCTTCGACGGGAAGTCTCGCAAGAACCTGCTTCAGCTCGACGGTCAACGAATTGGCCACCCGGTGTATTCGCGAAGCGGGCACATTCTATTTGGGCGCCGGGGAACGAATCAGGGAATCTGGGCTATGCCGTTTTCACTTAGCCGGCTGGAAGTCACTGGTGAACGTTCCTGGTCGTTCCGGGCGCCGGTGCGCCCAGAGTCGCTGATGATGGAACGCTGGTCTTCGCTTTTGGCGAAGGCGGTGCGCCCACCAGATTAGCGTGGGTGGATCGCGCCGGGAATATTGCGAATAACATTCAGTCTGACGCCTTACCGTTTCAAATGCCTTCTCTCCGGCTGTCACCGGACGACAAGCAATTGGTCCAGGCAACGCGCGAATCAGGCAAGACTGATTATTGGATTGTGAACCTGGCGCGCGGCACCCGCACTCGGTTGACTTTCGACAACACCACGCGCGGATGGTTCTGCGGATGGACCCCGGATGGAAAACGAGTTATGTACGCGTCGGGCGATACTCCGCCTGTCTACAGAATAAGGTTGAAGGCAGCGGACGGCAGTGGCGACGCAGCGGATTTTCTTAACGGGTTGGATGCTACGTTTTCACCTGACGGGAAGTTCGTCGTTTATAGTGCGCCGGAGCAGCAGCAATCACAGCAGGGTTGGGATCTGTGGTACGTCGGCACCGAACCGGGCGCGAAGCCTTTGCCGTTCCTCGTTACGCCTAAGGATCAAAGGTATGCCGAGTTTTCGCCCGATGGAAAATACGTAGCCTACGCCTCAGCCGAATCAGGGCGTTATGAGGTTTATGTGAAGCCGTTTCCTATCGGCGAAGGTCCATCACGAGTCTCACTCGATGGAGGTGCTGTGCCACGCTGGAGCCGCCGGGGCGACGAGTTGTTCTTCGCTTCCGGCAACGACATCATGGCTGTGCATGTGCAAACGAAACCGACGTTAGTTTTGGGCCAGCCGCAGAAGCTGTTTTCGCGACGGCCCATAGCCGCTGATCGTGCTCCAGAGCGACGAACAGCAAGCGAGCACCAGTCAAAAACTGACAATCATTCAGAACTGGTTTGCCGAATTTAAAGACAGACAAAAATAGCAAGTGCAGCGACGTTGAGAGTTCAACCTTCAGCTGTTTCGTTTCGCGAGCATGTAACCCAAAGGTTGGTTTGGGAGTGAAGAGGGCAGAGGCCGGCCCAGAAGGGCATAGACTTTGCCCGCGTTCACCATTGATTGGAGCTTAACTTACCAGGCCAAATTGTTATGCGACTGAAGCTCTCTATTGTTTCTTTGGTTGTGCTTCTTACCTTGGTATTTTGTCCCGTCGTATTAGCACAAGCGAGCGATCCAAAACCGCAAGATGCGACCAAAGCGAGTCTTGCGGCTTTTGACAAATACGAGGTTGTGGGGATGGGCGCCGCACATGGATTCAAAGAGCTCGACGATTACATCCTATCGTTAATTCGTAACCCGGCGTTTCCCGACAAAGTCAATGACATCGTCGTGGAGTGTGGTAACTGCTTATACCAGGACGTACTCGACCGCTACATTGCCGGAGAAGACGTGCCGCTCGCCAAAATGGAATTGGTCTGGCGAAACACCACCCAGATCATGTGTAGCCTGTCTGGCTTCTACGAACAGCTTTTTCCTTTGGTACGTCAGATCAATCAGAAGCTTCCCTTGCAGAAGCGGCTCCGAGTGGTCGCCGCTGATCCGCCGATTGATTGGAGCAAGGTGGAGAATCAAACTGAGTACATCTCGAGGCGGAACGACAGGGGTTCGAACATTACTTCCGTAATCACAGCCGAGGTACTCGCTAAGAAGCGCAGAGCGCTGTTGTTATTCGGCGAAGGCCACCTTGCCCATAAAGGGCTTAATGTTAATGTCGCGGAATATGAACAGACCTATCCGGGAGTGACCTTTACCATCTTTACGCATCATGGGTTCGGCTCGGACAATTCGCTGGATGTGCATAACGACAAACTAGAAGCACGCATGAAATCCTGGCCCATTCCGTCTCTTGTGCCAATCAAGGGGACGTGGTTAGCGGATCTCGACCTGGCATACTTTGCAGAATTCGTCACCCGAAGCATGGCCGGTATTGAAATCGCTGATGCGTATGACGCCTACCTGTATTTAGGACCTCGGGATGTTCTTAACCGTGAGCACATCCCCTCTGACATTTTGGACGACAAGTCGTACATCGAAGAACTGAATAAGCGTGCGTGGCCATTCCGTCCCGTGGATGTGGCTTCCGTCAAAAGACGCGATCTGAATCCACGTCTTTATGTTTCAACTCCACAAACTCGGACGCCGGACGCCCGAATGCCGCTGGCGAAATTCGTCGGTACCTACACCAACGAGTCCGACGCAATCGAGATCGCGATCGACATTCATCACGACAAACTGTTTGCGAGGATGAGCAAGTCCCCGCAGGCGATTGCGCTGACATCTGTGACTGATAGTCGCTTCCGCATCGAAGGGTCGTCTGACGCCAGCTTTCTAGAATTCGAGGTGATAGGCGAAAAGGTCAATGGGGCAACTCTCGATCAGGGAGAAGACAAGCCAAAAGTGAAATTGCGCTGGAGTCCATAACCCGGCACAAGAGATCAGTGTCGAAGTGGACGCCCGACATCGACTCGTTATGTTAGATTCACTTCTCGTCGAACCTGCTTTCCAAATTCCTTTCGTGAGGTATACAAGCTGTGACTCAAGTGCCAGTGAGCCCTCGCGGAGGTAGGGTTCTTGCGGGCGTTACCGGACTTATCGTGCTTTTCGCCATCCACCTGGCGCTGATCTCACACGCGAACACAATTACCTGGGACGAGCCGGACCACATCTATTCCGGATACATGTCGTGGAAGGGAGACTTCGGGCTGAATCCCGAGCACCCACCGCTGGTCAAGTTCGTCGCAGCCCTGCCCTTGTTAGGCAAGCAGCTCACAGTGCCAGAAATGCAGGACCGTCCTTATCGGTTGCAGGCGGTTCTGGGCGGAAGGGATTTCATTTTTAGAAATGACGCTGACAAGCTCGTCTTTCAGGCGCAGATGGCGGCGTCGATCTTTTCGCTCTTGTTGCTTGTGCTTGTATTTCTCACTGCCCGTGAGATGTTCGGAACTACTGCTGGATTTGTTGCGCTAGGCCTGTTGGTCTTTGACCCTTTACTACTTGCGCATGGAGCGTTGGTCACCACAGACGCAATACAAGCGTGTTTGCTGCTGGCTTCTATCTATGCGTTCTACCGGTATGTAAAAGCGCCTTCGGTTGGTCGGGTAGCACTCACATGCCTTGCTGTGGGTTTAGCATTGGCGTCCAAGCACAGCGCGGTCCTCGTCTTTCCGATGTTGATAATTCTCGCTGTATTCGAGGTATTTCGACGAAGACCAGCTGATGATGAAATGCGGCATTCGCTGGGCCAGCGTGCCACACGCTATGCCGCCGTGTTGCTGATCATCAGTTTAGTTTCAGTAGCAATTCTTTGGGCTGCGTATGGATTCCGCTATTCAGCGCGCGGTAACGGATTGAAACTGAATCCGACGATGGAGGTGCAACTTTCGAGTGTTCCAAGTCCGACAGAAGCAAAAGTACTGGGCGGGATTGCGCGACTGCACCTACTGCCGGAATCTTACATCTATGGTTTCGCACACGTATTGTTCAGTGCCAAGAGTTTCAACAGTTATGTTTTCGGCAAATCGTATCCTCACGCAGTCTGGTTCTACTTTCCAGCGGCGATGCTGGTGAAGTCGAGTTTTACATTCCTGATCTTATTTGTAATTAGTTTCTGGGTGATTGCGAGCGGTCGTCTCACGAAATGGCGCGAACTCACGTTTCTGCTGACACCCGCACTGATCTATCTCGCAGCTTCGATGCTTGGCGGAATGAACATTGGCATTCGCCATATTCTGCCGGTCTATATTTTTCTTGCGATCTTGTGTGCAGGGTCAATCTCGATTCTGATCAAGAGGCATCGTTACTGGCTCTACGCAGTGCTGCTCTTGCTTGTGTTTCAAGCGATTTCAGTAACGCGCACATTTCCCAATTACATCGGGTATGCCAACGAGGCCTTTGGTGGTCCGAAGAACGTTTGGAGGTATCTTAGCGATTCGAGCGCAGACTGGGCACAGCAACTGCACGCCGTGAAGCGTTACACCGACGAGCACAACATTCACAACTGTTGGTTCGTTTACTTCGGCACCGGTGTCATCGACTACGATTATTACAGGATCCCATGCAAGCTGCTTCCCACGATAGAGTCAATCTGGCTGAACGTTCCCTCCGACGCCACGCCCGCAATCGATGGACCCGTACTGATTAGCGCAGTGAATCTCACTGGATTCGAATTCGGGCCGTCCCCACTCAATCCGTACGAGCAGTTCAAGAATCTGACGGCTGTAGATGCGATCGACTCCAGTGTTTTTGTATACGAGGGTCATTTTGAGATCCCTCTTGCTGCCGCACTCGCTCATGCGCAGAAAGCCGGCATCTTCCTCGCTGAGAAGAAACTTCCAGAGGCGCTGCAAGAGGCCCAACAGGCAATCGCGTTGGCGCCTGACTCGGCCCAGGTGAATGCAATGATGGGGAGTGTGTTGGATACTATGGGCAGGCGAGCAGAAGCTCGTCCGTATTATGAAACTGCATTGCGGGAAGCTCTTACCATCGAGCCGGATTTCCAGAGTGGCCTCGCCCCGTTCCTCAAACGGCGACTGGCAGCCCAAGATAATGAATAAACTCGGTTGGCGTCGTTGGTTGATTGTAGTGGTGTTCGTACTAGCGGCTTCTTTCGCCGCGTTGTTTGCCGTGCGCACAGTTCGCCATGCGCTCTATTGGACGCATCATCGTGACGAGACGATTCGGCCCTGGATGAGCGTCGGATACGTTGCGCGCTCATATCACGTGCCGCCTCCCGTACTCTACCGCGCCATAGACCTTGACGCCGTACCCCGCGACAGAAGACCACTTCGCGAAATCGCAGTCGAACAAAACCGTCCTGTCGAGGCCGTGATAACCGATTTACAAAAAGCCATTGTCGATTTTCGTGCGCACCCCGAGCAGTTTCCACCTCCTCAGTCCAACGGGCCTAAGAGTCCGTGAGCATAAGCGACTACCTTCTGGCGACGCTGAGCGTCTATGGCGAGCCAATGTTATTCGTTGCGCTAGTGATTGGCTGCGTTGGTGTACCGCTGCCATCGAGCTTATTGCTCCTCGCTGCTGGGTCCTTCGTTGAACAGGGCGAACTCAATCTGTGGCCCGTGCTGGTCCTGTCGGCCGTTGGCTCGGTACTTGGGGATAACGTCGGATACGCCATCGGCCGTTGGGGTGGTCCGCGCTTGACGGATCGGTTGACGAAAGTGGTCGGAGGTGAAACAAAAATCAAAGCGACGGAGGATTGGCTCAGGCGGCGTGGGCCTTCCAGTGTCTTCTTGAGTCGTTGGCTGCTCACGCCGCTGGGTCCCGTCGTCAATCTCATCGCGGGCGCGACCAAATATCGGTGGAGGCGATTTTTCTTTTACGACCTGGTTGGAGAGGTTCTGTGGGTCGTTCTTTACGTCTTACTCGGTAAGATGTTTAGTGGTCGCGTTCAGGCGTTGTACGATCTACTCGGCAACTTGACGTGGGCCATGTTTAGCCTGGTTGTGGCCATCGTGTTCGGCATACTCCTCTTCAAACATCTGCGTGCGCTCTGACAACTCAATAAAATTCTTCGACTCGCTGTCACAAACCCGCCGCCTGTCTTGTCTTTTAGACAGGTAAATGAACTCGGCGGAGGCTGGTGATGAAGAAATTAATGCCTGTCTTATTGATGCTGATGCTGATGCTTTCTCCTATTGCGCCTGCGGCGCTTGCCCAACAGTTAACCGATCCAGGCGCGGTAAAGATAAAGGCCGATGTCGTGAGACGTTTCCGCGATGAAAAGAGAACTGTAACCCTCAGATTGCGCAACGGCTCGGAACTAACTGGACGAATTACGCAAGCCGCCGAAAACTGGTTTAGTCTAAAAGAAAAAACAACCGGAGCTCAAAGGGACATCACCTATGCAGATGTGACGAAGGTGAAAGGCAGAGGCTTAAGCAAGGGAGCAAAGTTCGGTATACTCACCGGAATTATTGCGGGCGCAGTTATAATCGGAGCGTTAATTAGTTTGAAGCATTTTGATCCTTTTAAAAACGGCGTGCTCAGGTGACGATCACTCATCTCTCTGTTTTCGCAGAGTATCGGGGATACCTTTTCTCGGTGGCCCAGCGTATTCTCGGCAGCCGCTGTGACATAGAAGATCTCCTTCAGGAGACATTCATACGCTGGCAACAAACCTCGCTTACACAAATAAGATCCCCAAAAGCATTTCTCGCAACTATCACCAAGCGTCTTTGTCTGAATCACCTGCAGTCCGCTCAAATTCGAAGAGAGATCTCCGTTGATCTTCATGGTCAAGAACATTCCCCTGATGCGAATTCATTCGAGTCACTTTCAGCGCTGACGATCCTACTAGAACGTTTGTCTCCTAAAGAGCGTGCCGTTTTACTTCTGCGAGAGGTCTTTGACTGCGACTACGATGAGATAGCCCTAGTAATAAGCAAGCGTACTGACACTTGTCGCCAACTGCTGCGGCGCGCTCGACAACACCTTGCCGAGACACGCGCCCGCTTCGAAGTTTCCCCTGAGCAACTCCAGAAACTCGCACGTCAGTTCGCCGTCGCCTGTGCTAGCGGCGAACTCACGGGGCTGGTCACGGCATTAGCGTAGTCCTGCTTTGCCTACCGTTGTGAGGCGGCGGCTCTGCCCCACTATATTTGTCTCGTGAAAATCAGGCTGTGCCGTCGTGAGCGAGCTGACGGAGTAATTTACTTGGCTGAGGTTATCTGTTTCTTGTCATGTTATTTCGTGTGATGCGAGTGGATCGCCTCTAACGCCGCGGAGAAAAGCGATCTACGCGCGAGTGCCCAGAGCCTTCAGCCGATCTTTCCCTCGTAGTAGGCGCTCCCTCTGTTCCTCGTGGCTTCGCACGCCGCAGAGAGCTTTGCTGAAAAGCGGAGTTTGGATTGTTTCTGGAATTCGGCCGGCCAGGCCGGGGCATCGAAGAGCTGGTACATCCAATCCCACTGATGAGGCAGATATTGAGTAAAAACCGGATTGCGGCCCATCCCTTTCCATTCGTCCACTCGCTGACCCTCGCCTTGTAGAAACCAGAACGGGACCGAAGTTCGTATCCTGTTCAGCCCCCGGATCACCCTGAACTTTTCATCGCGCGCCCAGGTTTCCTCTGTCAACCCACGATAGTCGATCGCGAAGAAGCTCCCGTACTTATTGTTTCCTATTAGATATGGGAGAATGGTCCGGTGCCACTCCCAAGCGGCTAATACGTCAGCCTCATCGAAAACACCGTCGCTCAAATCGATGATGTTGGTAATACCAGTTATCTCCCCAATCATTTCTTCGGTAGAGCAAGCTCCCGGTAGAGCGGTGAGGGGAAAGACATCGTTGCTGTCTGACCACTCACGCTGGCAGTTCAAAAAGAGCTTCATGACGGACGACCAACCGCCAGGCTGATTAGTGAGCGGCTCGAACTCCGGCGGCGGGGTGTCGTGGCTGGCTAGCTTCAGACAAGCGATGTTGGTCATATCGGCATCCTGAAACCTAATAAAAATTTGCCTGACAGCGGCCGCGCAGGCCAACAGTCTGTTCTCCCACGGTTCAAATGGAAATAGCTTGAATACCGTCGTGAGCCGGGGGAACTGGCCCGTTTTGAATGGCCCGCTGTCTTCGTTACTGGTGTTCGCAGGAATGACGACATCGAGGGCCTTGAGATGTGATTGAGGTAGGTCAACGAGGAAGCGACCGTCCAGAAAGTCCTCCTGATCGCGCAAGTACTCGAAGAGCTCGCGCTCGCGACGACACCAAGCCGAGTCCTCGTAGTGCTCGGAAGGAATACGAATGAGCGCGGGTGTCGTGCTGAATAGTCCCCACACAGTGGCGACGTTGGTTTCCCATTGAGGGAAGGAGGTGGCGTCAATCGAATAGCGGAAGTTGGACCACGCGCGCATAGTCGAGAGTGTCGCCTTGACGTCCATGCTCCTGTGACTAACCCCGAAGATTCTTCGTGGCCAATGTGGCCGCAACGCGTTGAAGGCAAAGGTGGTGAGGTCTTGCGTCCGGACGTGCTGCCAGAACCGCTGGAGCGCACTCTCCAGCCACGCCATCGCCTGTAGTTGCAGGACCCAGCGACGGAAAATGACAGTAGCGAGTATGTTGCCAGTTGTTACGGAATCGTCCGCTGCCCTGAATTTCTGCTGGAGAAAGAAGCAGATCGGAATGGAGATCATGATTTGCGCAGCCTTTCTGAGCGCTGCCAACGCCAACTCGCGATCGGCATCGAAGCTAAGCCAGTCCCAGTCTTCACGCCACTGCTCCGACTGTCCCTGACGGCTCGGGTGCATGTCCAGTCCGACCTCGCGGATTTGAGCGCCGTAAAACACGTCCAGCTTCCATTGGATCAACTGTGGCACGTTCATGTGCTGTTCGTAGACATCCTTCTCATTCCAGATCAAGGACCAGCGCTGTTTACAGACTTGAAGGAGTGCCTCAAAGTTCGCTTCAACCGGGCTGAGCGCGAGGCCGACGAAGAGGTGCCCGAGCGCCAGGTGAAGCCAGGCGAGGACGTGGTTCAACTCCGTCATCGCGGGATCGCGATCGGCACGAATGCGCCTACTGAGGTCGTTAAACTCATCCAGCGCCGATGGCAGCATCAACGGGTCAGAGGTCTGTTCGTTGAAGAGCGCTGGTACCTGAAGTGGCGCACGACTCTGCTTGAACGGCAGGCCAGTCGCTTTGATGATCTGATTGACACAGGACTCCACCTCGAACTTCGGAAACGCGTGAAAATCCCGAGGAGGCAGGTATTGGGCGTTAATCCCAAGCCCGGGAACGTCCTCTGCGTATTTCGCCAGGAACCAATCCTGCTCCCAACTATCATCCCGAATACGCATCTCGGCATTAGCGTCGGTCATGATCTTCGCGAACGCATTCCAGATGTGTTGGATGTTAAAGGTTTCCTCCTTAAAGAATCCCGCGACGAACCTGAGCGATGCGACAGAGGCGTTGAGGTCGTTCATGTGGTTATGCTCCACTTATCACAATTTTGCTGAGGTTGAGTCAGGGTCGGCCCTGCGATTCTGCGATCTTGGGTTGGCGTTAAGCGGCGAGCAGATTTCCTCGACCCGCACTTGGATTCATTCGAGCCAACAAAGGCAAAGCCAAAATTTCCTATAGGTTAATGAATCAGGATTTACATAGCGGCCGAATTCATTCCAAAGGCGAACTTCCACGCATCGCCGTCCTTAACATAAATTGACACGCCCCAGATATCAGTTGCTCCGATGTTCTGACCGCCGCAAGTGCCGTCGGCGGTGCCCTTGCGGGTGAGCATCTCGACAGTCGGCGAAAGGGCCGTGGCGAAGCCATTGCTGACGCTGACTCTTTTGACCTCACAATTGGTTCCAGTCCAGTCCTTCAACGCATCGGCCCTCGTGGGCAGGTAGGTGCCGAAGACGTTCACAAATGAAACGTCCTTTGCCATCAGATCATCGAGCCTTTTGGTGTCGTGCGCCTTCCATGCTTCCCATAACGCGAGTTCGACCTTGACGAGTGCATTCGTGTTGCCATCGGGGATGGCCGAAGGAGCTGCGTTCAAAGCAGTATTCGAATTAGCCGTCGTCTTATCGTCCTTCTTCGGCTCTTTATTCTCAGGAGGCTTTTTCGCTTCGGGTTTTGCGGACGGCGGCAGATTTTTCGGATCGATGATCAAATTCTCGCCGTGGAAAACTGCTTGCCATTTGTCGCCGCTGCGGACCCAGATGCTGGCCGAACGGATCGGGCTCGGCACCTTCATCGGTTTGCCGTCGGGTTCGTTGCACGTGCCGTCCCAGGTGGCCTTATAGCTGAGGGCATACGTGTCTGCGTCGATCATCGACATCGCTGGCTCGGTCAGGTCCATTGACTTGATGTTGCATTTGACGCCAGCGATCATCTTGACCGTTGCGCCTTTGCCCATCCGGTGGCCGTCGTCCGTAAGAATGACGAATTTGTCGCTCAGGATTCCCTCAAAAACTTTTGAATCGCCCTTCATGTAAGCCTCATTGGCCTGTCTGTCGAGGGCCATCAACGCCTCGACTGTTGGTGCGGTCGCTACCTGTTTGGTCGTATTTGTTTTTGCATTATTTGCTCCGGTGTTAGTGGCTGGGGTTTCCCAGCCGCCAAAAAACGTCAACGCGGCAGCCAATAAAACAAACCGAAGAGTATTTTTCATAACAATTCTCCTAACGCACTACTCGATCTCAAAGGCGAATTCGTTTCAACACTACGACAAGATATGTTCAAGCCAGGTTTTTGTCAGCTGTTTTGGTTAACGGATGCTGATTGGATCGCGTCTGGAACTTGGCTATTGTTTCTCAGCCCGGCCAGGAGACTTTAAATGCGCAAGACGCTTCTATTCATCGCATTGAGTATCTCGACTGTTGGTTTAGGGACAGTGAACAAAGATCTAACTATCAAGCGACTCGACGGCAGCACGATCGCAACTTCGGAAATCGATGCAACAGTTTCACGATTGATGAAAGCCGCTGAGGTTACAGGTCTTAGCATCGCAATTCTTAATGACGGAAAGATTGCCTACCTGAAATCCTATGGAGTCCGTGATAAAGAAAAGGGCCTGCCACTTACCGGCGATTCCATTATGACCGGGGCCTCGTTCACCAAAGTCGCATTTGCTTACCTGGTGATGAAACTCGTCGATGACAAAACCATCGACCTCGACCAGCCTGTATATAAATATCTGCCGAAACCGCTGACGGAATATCGTGCCTACACTGACTTGGCTACCGATCCACGCGTAAATCGGATAACGACAAGAATACTGCTGAGCCACACCAGCGGGTTTCCTAATTGGCGTGGGTTGGAAGATGATCGCAAGTTGAAAATACATTTCGAGCCGGGTTCGAGGTACGCGTATTCCGGAGAAGGAATCGTGTTGCTCCAAATGGTGGTCGAGGCTATCACGAAGAAGCCGCTCGCGGAGTTGATGCGCCAATACGTTTTCACCCCGCTGGGAATGACACGCACCAGCATGATTTGGGAAAGCCAGTTTGAGAGTGATTACGCTAACGGTTATGACGAGTATGGACGATCGCTTGGGCCGCAACGACGTAAGAATGCTGACGCTGCTGGTTCGCTGCAGACGACTTCACATGATTTTGCGCGCTTCATGTTGGCGGTGATGCAGGGCCAGGGTTTGCGGCGGGAAACGAGAGAGCAGATGCTTTCGCCACAGATTCAGATCTATTCGAAGCATCAATTTCCCACATTAGCTACAGAGACCACGGACCAGAATAGATCGATCCGTCTCAGCTACGGACTTGGGTGGGGTCTTTATTGGACGCCTTACGGCAAGGCCTTCTTCAAGGAAGGCCACGACGAAGGCTGGCGGAATTACACTGTCTGCTTCGACAAGCCAAAGATCGGGATTGTGATCATGACGAACAGTTCGAACGGAGAAGGCATCTTCAAGGAACTGCTCGAGACAGTGATGGGAAATAAGTTCACGCCTGTGGAGTGGGAAGGCTATACCCCTTACAGCCAACTACCTCCGCGCGAGCCTTTGAAAGTTAGAAAAGAAGTAGTAGTCGATTCGCAACTGCTCGACAAATATGTCGGCCGCTACGGAGAGTCGCCGGACCTCCTCTTAACAGTCAAGCGAGAAGGCGATCACCTATCCATCCAGGAAAACGATGAGCCAAAGCAGGAGTTGTTTGCGGAGAGCGATAGCAGGTTCTTTACTAAGGTCAATACAGATGAATGCACGTTCGAAGTCGATAGTCAGGGTCGTGTAAGTGCGATAGTTCTCCACGTCGACGGTAGGGACATACGAATAAAACGACTTGACTAGACTCGCGCAATCGACTCTTCAAAAGTGCAAGTGGGGAAGGGGGCAGAGCGGGCAAACACGACACGCAACAAACAAGCGCCTGAGCGTCGCCCCCTGCTCTTCAGCAGTCGTGGAGAAATGATATCATCGGGCCGATAGTTCGGTTGACGGAGCGTCTGACTTCGAATCAGACGGTGGTAGGTTCACAACAAAAATATGACTAAACAGATTACAGCTGTATTTGAAAAAGGTGTGTTACGACCAGAGCACCCTGTTGATTTATCAGAAGGTGAACGACGTCAGCTGATTGTCGTCACACGAAAACCGGGCCCGTCAAACGGCGACGCGGCGACTGCCCTCGCGGAAATTGCTGCGCTGCCAATCGAGGGTGACCCCAGCTCTTTCTCGGGCGCTGATCACGATAGCGTTCTATATCCCAGGTCCTAATGGTTTTTGTTGATACGAGCGCATGGTTCGCAGCTGTTGTTCCGAGCGACGCTAATCATTCTCACGCCGCAAATTGGCTCGCGACAACTAACACTCCTGCGCGCACGCGGTGAACATTAGCGGGCGCGACTGCTCGGTAAGCAGTTAGACTTTAGGGACCGCTCAAGCAAAGTTGTGATCGATGAGATCGATATGGCTCAGGCTTTCGCTTTCGATCATCAGTTCCATCAATTCCGAACAGTGCGCGTTGTTCCAACGGAAGTGAAAGTTAGTGTCTATCAGGTGAGTCAAAGCAATTCTTTCGTCCTGGTCGAGGGGAATGTTTTAGCGTCGTTCATCAACAGACGCGAAAGTTCAGTATGAGCATCTCAGCAGCACAAAACGCAAATCGTGAGCGCCGTCGCAGGAATCGAGGGCCTTCCGATCAGTTGCAACCGCGAGTAATGCGTGGGTTACGATTTCGTTGGTGAGTGTGCGTAGGGCTAGCGCTTATCAAGCGTCTGTTGAAAGAATAGCCCCAAGTCTTGCTCTTGCAGCATCAGCGGTTGTTGGTTTAATGCTTCATGTTCAGCGACGTAAGCGGCGCACTCCGCAACAGTTCTAAATGGAAACTTGTTGGGGGCGGTGATTATTTTTCTTGCTAACTGATCAATCACAAAAATGTCCTTCGACCGTGCCACGTGAGGGTCGGTATTTGATGGATGCATTAGAGAGTTCATCGCTTGGAAATCCGCACGTTCAGCAGCGAGCATCTTTTCAATCAACTCAATCTTGGCAATTTGCAAAAATGTTGAATCAGTTAGGGCCACTAACGCCCCTGCGAGAATTTCGCTGTCATCCGAAGATTTGACGATTCGCAGAATCCGATGCATTTGCTGGACCAATAAAGGTGGACCGTCCACATGACGGCTAAGTCGGCACCGGCCGAAGAATAGAAGTAGATCAGCCAAGCAATCGGCCGCGGCTTCGATCAAAGCGCGGATCATCGCCCGAGTGATCAAAAGTCTCGAAAGCCATTCGAATGGCAAAGGTGCTTTTTCGCAAATGTTTGCCGCGAGCAGATCGGTAACTCGCACTGGAGGTTGAGATGAATTGACACGCAATTGCGTCGGCATTAGTGGGGGTGAGAGCGCGACTAGATCCCCGGATACAGCATAGAGAACGCTACTTTGTCTAAATTGCGACATCAGGTTAGGGCCCTCCATATTGAACAATTCCCCGGTCGCCTTGAGGAGTTCAAACCATTTCACATTGTCTCTCAGATTAGACATAACTTGGGCGAGGGCGTCGGTCGACTCACGTCTGCGCCGCAAATAAAGTTCGTCCGATACTTTGATTTGAATTAGGTTGGTTACGCAACGGCATGTTATCCAGCCATCGATTCCAACCATGTGAATTCGATCGTTCAAAACTGCCAGATAGTTAGAAAGGGCGTCCTTCTGCGCCGCTTCTCCGCCGTCAAGGCTCCGCAGCAACCGATCTGAGGCCTTCGTCAGCTCTTCAATGGTTTCTGCGGTCGTTTGCCCAAGGCCAGAAAGATTCAGCTGCCCACTTGGTTCAGAAAGTTCATGTTTGGGAGAGGTCTTGTGGAAATATGAATTCAGCTCCTTTTGAACCTTAGTGAGAGTCCAGACTGCAAGTTCCTCGTTGGTAGTGATACCTATAAATGGTTGGTGGACTGTTGTGATCGGTCGCGGATTTGTCGCGAACTGTTCGGCTAGCAGCTGATGAAGGTGTACGGGTGTAGAAAGAAAAGTTGAGTTGTCAGAATCAATAAAAGAATCCCACAGGGTCTCAGCCCAGAATGCGTCCGAAACCCCACTCCAATAGGAAGGGCGCTCGGATAAACGTTGTACGTTTTTGCGCCATAATGCGGGCCAGCGGAGTCTTACATTGGCAAGTACGGTTTCAGAGTCTCCAGTATATTGAAAAATGGCATCGCCGAACGCTTCATCGTCCAGCAATTCACTTAGAACGGAATAAATTTGGAAAACAACATACTCGTCATTTGACTTAGCAAATTTCTCTGCCAGTCCCAATAATCGGTCAACGTGTCGATTTGTCTCGCCTTGCTTGATGAGTATCGGTAAGATCTGAAGCAGTCCCTTCGGCTGGTTTTGCACCGGAACCATCGTGGGATCTAAAAGGTCGATTACAAAATCAAGTGCATCATTATAAACGTGCGGTGGCTGCGACAGAGCACCTTCCTGCAATAATTGGAACATCATTGCTCTTCCGTCTTGTCGCCACCCCAGACTTGGATCTTCATCCAATGGTTTGCTGCGGGTAACGAGATCGGCTTTCTCATTTGCTCGTCGCAGGCCCGCGAGGAATAGGGCCACTTCTTTCCAATAACTCCTGCGCAATAGCTCTTCAAAGACGACGTGCGCGTCGCCTTCAATTTGGTCACTTAAAAAAGCGGCAGCGAAATACTCCCTAATAGGTTGAATTTCAAAACCATAAACGGCATCCTCACCCTCACCCTTCAAGGCAACAATTAGCCCTAACCGCTCCTCTCCGATCTTGAATAGTTCCGGGGCGCGAATGGGATCGCCACCTTGTCCTTCGATCCAATCTTCAACAAGCTTCAAGACCATGGAGCGAGTCAGAGTTCCATCTGCAAGTTTTGCTTCGGTGAGTGCGTGAATCTTGTAACCGATCAATTGATGGAGCACATCAATTGTGTCCCTGTTTTGCTGCAGCTCTGCACTTTTTTCCACATCTCGATCAATGACTGTTTTGAAATATTCTCTGTAGAGTTCTACGCGACGGTCGGGAAAAGCTTCGCCTTTCAATCTAATAAAGTGGAGAAGCACCGATAACTGCATAGGGTTTGTTGCTAAGGCCTTCACATGTACTTCGTTCTGCCTTTTTTCGAAGGACTGTTTCACCCATTGCCGCTCTGTGGTGTCTTGCAGTTGAAACGCAACCCATCGCTTTACAAACTCGCTCACACGGGTGGTCGTCAGAGGAATGATCGTGTATCTCCTGAAGTCAAGCAATTGTTCCCGTCTGCCTGCAATTGCGGGAGGGCGCGTAGTAAGGATTATCCTTAGGTCGGCATGCAGATTAATTTCGAAGCGATCAATGCACTCAACGATCTTCCTAATAACATCGTCGCGGGACTCCTCGCTACCGACCTCATCGAGGCCATCGAAAATCAGGAGCACCGGGGAATTCTCAACGAGAGCATGTATTTGATCTACAGAAATATTACTACCACCTGTTTCCTTCTTCATTAAGCTCGCAAGGTGTTCTTCTACGCTGCCATCCGTGTTCTTGATGAGCCATTCCGCGAAATCGCGTAACTCCATTCTTAGGGGCAATCGAACCTTCTTCGGCGCTTGCCATCTTCCTTCTGGTGAAAGGCGATGTTGGTTGATAACTATGTCCCTATATATTTGAGCGACCATTTGTGTCACCGTTGATTTCCCTTGGCCAGGCCCACCTTCCAAGATTATCTTCCGGGCTGCCACGTTTGATTCGGTTAGAAGTAAACCAACGGCACTGACGAATTTCGCTCTTGAACCCCAAGGCTGACCGTAGGATGATGCGTCGGGGCGGGGTTCCACGCGACCTGCCCGTCTGTCTTGCAATACCAACTCGTTACCCTCCCCAACTGAGAGGTGTTCGAGGCTCACGTCGATATCAATGAACAACTGCGACAGGCTATTTTCAAGTTCAATCTGACGAAATTTGATGAAACTATCTCTCTTATATTGTCGATCGAGAGCCATGCGAATGACTTTTGGCAGCCCTTCCGACTGGCCACTGATAATTTCAGGTAGGAGCGGAATCTTTCGCCCTGCGAACAAATCTGGAAAGACTGGCCATAGATTTGGCATCTGATCGAGAAATGCTGTGAGGCGCTCGGACCACCAGACATCGGCATGCAGGTTAGTCTCGGACGAAATAAGCTCGCGCCGCACTGAATCCACTTGGGCCAAGGCGTCCTTACTCGCGGGAACGTTGGTAATCAGATAGAAATAATTCGCCCGCTCGTCACCCATTCGACTCAGAACGTTATTTACTAGTTCTGATCGGAAATCGGAGACGACTGCATTACGAACATCACTAAGGCGCGCGTCTATGGTGCGATGATGCTTTACTTGAAATAGGTATCTGCCTTTTTCAAGTCGCGCACCGACACCTTTGTCGGAACGTTCGGTCGTTACGTCAAATCGAAAATACGGGTTGCCTGGAGCCGTTTCGGCATCCTTGCCACCGTCCGCTCCGCGTAGGGGCGTGAGTCTGAGGTTCTCTCCAAAACGTCCGACGAGAATTGCATTTACAAGGCGTTGAAAACTAACCGGATCGAGGTGACTGAAATAGTACTCCATGGTTCTACCGAGAAGGATTTGAGGTGTTGGAGCTTGAGCGTCGCCGAGCGTATATCAGCCAGGTGTGTGAAGGCAAGCTTTGTCTGTTAAGTAGTTTGCGTAACTGCACCCGCTATTTTTCACGGATCGGCGTGAGAAACTGTAGTCGGGTAACGATTCGATCTCAAAAATCAAAGCTCGGAAATTATGGGAAATCGAGTTGCTAGTTGATATAGAATCGTAGTGACCTCGGTATCCTTCTCCGCAATTCATCTTCGAAAAAGACGCTCCCAGGCCTCAGACGCTACTTGCCAATTCCAGCGGGTACGCATTGTCCGCAGATTCGAGATGGCGCAGTAGTCTTTCGCTACGATCCTTCTGTTTCACATCCGCGCCGGAGGGGGATCAGATCGCCCAAGTGCCGCTCGGCGCCGGCCTTATGAAGTAGATAGGATTGACCGGATTGACAGTAAAGAGCGACTGCGGTGGTAAGCCCATACCTAACCCCACCCACTTTACGTCGCACCCGGACCCTACTTCTCCCTGAGAGACGGGAGAGTCAGAGGGAGAGAGAGAGGAGAAGCAGCATGTGGTGCTGACCTCCTGTTCCCTGATGATCGAAGCGCTGGCTTAATCGAGTTTGCGAGTCGAATTCCGCCCCTGACACTCGAGATAGTGATCAGAGGTCCACCCAAACCGATTTACGCTTCTAGTCAGACCCGGCATCAGTTGAGAGCTTAATAGTGGGAATGTCGCTCACAACATTGTCGACTGCGCTGCTTGCTTCGAATTGTGCGTTTGAGATTATCGGGCAAAGACAAGTTGACCTTACCGCTAATACTGCTCAAGCGCAGGCCATGATCGTCAATTTTTTATTCACTCTTTAAGCAGATGTGGTCGATGCTCATCTCGCCGGCCTCAACACGAGCCACTATTTGCTCAAGGTATTGATCTTTGATCTCCAATCCGTAGCGGATCAGTGAGCGTGTTCGGAGGTCGACTCTGCTGTCGGTCGCGAGTTTTCGAGCGCGTCGTTTTAGATTGGCGTTGAGGGTGCGAGATTTTTGTTTGCGCAGGAGTGCGCTACCATGATTTGCCATGGTCCTTATCCTTTCGATCGAAGGTTGAGGATCTAGGGTCGGCTTTGTGGCTTCAACACAAGTCGGCCCGCTTCTTTTTGATGTATCAGAAACGTAGCGAAAAAGTTTTCGTTTGTCAGCAATCGATTTGACTCACGCAAGCGTCTTCTTTGCGATCAGTGGGTTTTAGATCTAGTTCGCAGTTCGCTGAGAGTGCGAGTTCGGAGCGGTCGAAAGTTACGAATCGACCAGAAGTGAGATCCATTACACACGAACGCTCTTCTGTCTGAGGGCGTCTGTTTTCAGTCGCCCCGGTCGAAGAGAAGTTCGGTGAAGGGAACTTGCTGATGTTTGTTTCACGCTCCGGCAGAAGAGCGTTCGTGTGATAAGGGATGTTGGTTCTGTTGGACGGGGGCGGCCGAGGAGGGACGCACTCCGACAGAAGAGCGTTCGTGTATTAAGGGATGTTGGTTCTGTCCGACGGGGGCGGCCGAGGACGGACGCGCTCCGACAGAAGAGCTGGCTTATAACCCCCCGAGTGATTCTGTTCGACCGTCTGACTGCGGTAGTGTCCTCAACGATTGGAGCGCTTGCTTAATCGAGTTTGCGAAGTCGAATTCCACCTCTGACACTCGAGATCGCGATCACAGGTCCACCCGAACCGATTTGCGCTTCAAAGTCAGACCGATCGGAGTTGAGACGGTCACACTAGGCCGGGGCAGTAGCCCGACTGTCAAGGAGGGCTCAGCGGCGTCGATCAGATAGCTGAAGAATGAGCCCTCCTTGACAGTCGGGCTACTGCCCCGCCACTTCAAGGCCAACCAAATCTCTCAATCGGTGTCTATGTAACCGAGAAGACATTAGAATACGCCCGCCGTTGCTTTGGCGTGTTCTTCAAACTCAATCATGAACTAGCCTTCGAGGTAAGGCCGGGTGCCCGACAACGAAAACGCAAACAGCGAAACTGACCTAATCAGACGCGCTCAAGCACAAGACACCGACGCGTTTTGCATGCTTGCAGAGCGGCACGCACGCCGCATCCATCTACTTGCGTTTCACTACTGTCAAAACGCTCAGGACGCCGAAGATCTTTCGCAAGAGGTTTGGCTTAAGGCCTACAAGGCACTGTCGACTTTTCGATCTGGCTCTTCCTTCTACACGTGGCTCCGACGCATCACTATCAATTCCTTTCTAAATCATCAACGCGCCTATTCAGTTCGAACCGATGACCTTGTTAGTTTGTTACCAATCGATGAACTGCAGGCGAATTGTGAAGAAACCGTCTACAGCCATGCGCTGTTCCGAAACGTGATGGAGGCCCTTGCTGATCTCACGCCCTCACAACGATTGATGTTTTTGCTGCGTCACTACGAAGGAATGTCTTACGAAGAAATCGGCTACGCTATGAGTTGTTCGCCTGGTACTGCCAAAAAATCAGTGTGGCGCGCGCTCGCCAAACTGCGCACGAAATTCGAAGTCGGCGACGACACTGCTAAAGAGAAAATGACTCGCCTCGCCGCTGAATACTGATCGGAGTTTTCAATGCATAACTGCAAAGCAACAATAAATCGAGTTACTGAACTTCTCCTGGAAAGGCCCAAAGCTCGTCCAGATGACTTGTTGACAAAAGAGTTACTTCGTTGCGCTGATTGTCGAACCGAATTCGATTCATTAAGGGAGATGCTTCGGATTACGAGTCTGCTAATCGAACAGACAGAACCTTCGGAGTCATATTGGAACGGTTACCACGAGAAGCTCAGGCAACGACTAGATAACGCAGGCATTCATGATTTTGAGTCTCGCGAACGTTCACTGTTTGCGCGCTTCTTTGGGTCTTCAATACGGATACCTGTTCCAGTCGGTCTAGCGTTGATGTTCTTGTTTGCTGTCGCGCTTCTGTTTGCGACTCGAGTTTCGCAAAAAGAGGTTGTGGTAACGCAGAAGGTTTCTGTCCCAGTGCCATTTGAGGTTCCCGTTGTCCAGGAAAAGATTGTTACTCGAGTGGTGTATCGCGATCGAATAACGAAACGAATTGAAAGGTCGACAGCCAATTCGGTGGTGGCGAAAACCCAAAATGAGGTGCGACCGGTAACCTTAATCGGATTCAAGCCTTTGGATGAGGTGAAACTCACCGTGATTAAGGGAGGCTCACCTAATGAGAAATAGAATCTGGACGCTTCTTATTGCACTTCACGTTCTTGGCTTCGTTGCTGTTGCTCAAAATCAAGCCACGCGACCGTTAGTACTTCAGGTATCAAACGGAGGGTTTGTTTCTTTCAAAAGTGAAACGTCAGCAGCGGACAATAGGGAGACTAGTGACAGCAAATCGCTGGCATCATTGATCTACTGCCAGGCGGTCAGCACTGATAATCACATAATCCATCGGGTGCTAACAGACGCAGATCGTCGAGTGATCTTTGGTTACGATCTGATGGTCAATGCGGATCCACTAACCAGGAAATTTAGTCTCGGAGTCTTACCCGCCGACGAGGCCTTTCGTCGTACATTTCTTAAAGCCTCAGCGCAATCACCCAACGAAGTTTTCGCCACCTTCCCACGATCGGCAAGTCAGCAAATCCTGGACGATGGTGATGCAGTTTCGTTGGAGTTGCTCGTCAATAACGAGTCGGGAATCAAGATCGTTGATGTCGTTCGCGTAACATTTGATCGGTCGATCTTACATGAGCGAACTTTCGAAGCACCCCCGAAAGACTTCACGCTCGACGCAGTTTCGTTATCCATCAAGAGTTATCAGCTTCTAATCGATGGAAAACCTGTGAGTCGCAGTAAACCGACAGTGGGGTGTACCGGTGCTCTACTCTGGTTATACATTCCTCAACGTGGTCGATTTATCTTCTCGCTTGTTCCGCGCGATGGCTATTCGTTTGAAAAAGTGGGGGTGCTGGACGACAACAGAATTGAATTCGTTGTTGATGGCAAACGTTACGAATGGGTCTCGGGCTTTCCGATATTGCCCAACGGCGGCACCTGGAATCTCTGGGTGTTGCGCGACACGCAATACACACCGCTCTTCAGTTCAGACAAACCGCTTCCAACGACACCCGGTATGCTCCAGAAGCTCAGCCAGGTTGTCGGTATTGGTGTTGACCCATCAGTCAAGTCTGGTCTCGGTGTAACAGTTAGGCTGCCACAGTTCCCAGTTGAGAAGAGTAATGCGGCCATTCCGCCGCGCATAATGATTGGAGGAGCCGATTCAATGGCTAACCTCTTACCCAAGAATCCCTAGACGGACCTCCCCGAATATCTAACACCACAAACGAGTCTCAGGAACTGAGATCAGGACTGACGTGTGCCTACATGAAGGAGATGCGAATGAAGAAAAGACTGGTGATTACAACTCTATTTTTCAGCTTGATCGTTCAAGGAGACGTGTTCGCACAGATGGACGAGCCACCAAGATATGAAGTTGCTGCGGAGTTCACCACGCTCAATCGTCAGGAGTCTGGAGGCACGAGGGCCGAAGCCGGAATTGGAGCCAGGTTTACTTTCAATCTCAATAAGACTTTTGCAATCGAAGGAGCTGCTCATGGCTCGTTCAGTGATTGTGTCAATTGCTATCCGGCCGGTCGCGTCTTCGATATGTTTGGTGGCGTCAAGGTGGGGAAGAGATACAAGTCGTGGGGAATATTTGCGAAGGCTCGTCCAGGCGACGTGAATTTCACTTATGGGAGATTCACCGTAATTCAGACTGGGACGACTGGATCGTTTCCGTTTGAATTTCAAGCCAAGGGCCTCGATAGCTTCGCGGCCGACGTGGGGGGTGTGGTCGAGTTTTACCCTTCGCGACGCATCGTTACTCGCTTTGACGCTGGTGACACCATAATTCACTTCTCACCACGAACTGACAACGGCTTGAGCTTCGATCCGAACACCGGCATCTACACGATAGTTCCGTTTACCACACCTGCAAAAACTACACATAACTTCCAGTTTGTCGCGAGTGTGGGGTTTAGGTTTTGAGACAGAGCCGGCTTTGCTATTCTTTGATGAGGATCCACCCCATCACATGAAATCACCCGAAAGCGACGGCAGGATCCTACTTAACTCTGCAAGTACCGAGTGCGCAGTACTTCAAGGTGATGCAGTTCGTGTCCGGCAGTGATGTAAGCCAACGCACGAACGCTGACATCATTCTCGTTTGCCTTTCCGCGTCGCAGCCACTCCGTTTCACTTAAGGGTCGAAAGAGCTGAATCGTTGCTCGACGAACCGTCGCGAACTCCTCCGCCATCTCGGCGAGATTGCGACTATCAAAGTCTGCATAACGCACGTAATCGTTTTGTTCATATCCGGGCAGTGGAGTTTGGTCGTTTCGTGCAAAACGTAAAGCGCGATAACTGAAGATTCTCTCCGAGTCGATGAGATGACCCAACAGTTGCTTCACGCTCCACTTGTCTGGTGCGTAGCGGAAGTTGGCCTTGTCGGCGGGAATAGATCCGAACAACGACAAGCTGTCTTCGATCTGTCGTTCCAGGGTTTGGATTATGTCGCCTTCCGGCACGAGCGCGACGTAGTTCGAAAACTCCGGCGCGTGTTCGGTTGGGGCTGGTTTGGTAGCTGCTGGCTGACTCATGTTAAGACTCCTTTGAAAGTAGATTTGTGGAATTGGGAACTCTTTTAGCTAACAAGATCTTAATTCCGCCGACCGCGTTTCTTTGTAGTCAAACGTCTATTGGTCTTACTGCTGCTGCGCAAACGTGTACGAAAGCGACGAACCTTTGCGAGATTTCCGCAGTCCTGCATGTGGCACCATTGCCGGCTCCGATTTCGACTTGTATCTTCAAACAGCCAACCGCATTCTTCTCCGCCACATTCCCGCAGACGCGACAAGTCTCCTGCACTCAGGAACTCAGCGGCTGAATGCGCGATCGGCCAAAGCATCCGATCGAGTGCCGTCTTCTCTCCGGTCCACTTCCACTGAAACCCTTCGTCAGTACTAATCAGTCTTTCATTTTTTCGCGCTTTCAGTAATTCATCATTTATTGTCTGCAGGTCATTGCTGTGCGGCGCACTTTCCATCACCGTTACCTTGAAGATGTGATGGAGTGCTTCCCGCAATGCAATAGCGCGTTGCAACACAATATTCGCGGCGGCCGGTTCTTGTTTACTCTCCTTAATCAATCGTGCAGCTTCTGCCGCTGTAACGATGCCCGAATGCTGGCTCCATGCTACGAGATCTGAAAAGTCTTTGAGCTTGTCGCCTAACAGTACGCTATTTAGTGGCGATGATTTCCGCAGCGACGGATCGTGCTTGCGTCCGTCCACAGTGTTGACAAAGTCCAGGCACAACCGGCCCCCGACTAGCCTCATCTCCGCTGCGGATGACATCAGTCCTTTCATAACCTCAGCCCCGTTGACAGGTTCTAATATCTTCTTTACGATGTAACTCCCGTTCAGCATAATAGACGGTTACGCCATGGTTAGTCAATTTTTGAAACAATCGGTACCAGCTCCCTCTTTGGAGTGCGACGGCCTGCCGTCGCTTTGTCACCGAAAGTTCCTCGGGTAGGTAACTCTCTAACAAAGCGACGGCAGGCCGTCGCACTCCAAAGTCCTTGAGGCGCAAATGCTTTCGAACCAACAGACAAATCCACAGCACGGGACGCGCGATAATCAGTTTCTGATCGTTGTTGCCTTCGCATGCATTTACGTCATCTGGGGATCCACTTACCTGGCGATCCGCTATGCCGTGGAAACTATTCCGCCGCTCTTCGTGGCCAGCTTCCGTCATTTGTTTGCCGGTGCATTGTTGTTCGGCTGGTGTTGGCATCGAGGACTTCGTCCCGTCCGGCAGCAGTGGTTCGCAAGCATTGTGCTCGCCGTATTATTCTTCCTCATTGGCCACGGCACGTTACATTGGGCCCAACAAACTCTTCCTTCAGGCATGGCTGCACTCTTAATAGCAACTGAGCCAATCTTTGTCGCAATCATCGTCATGGTCACTGGACGCGCCCGGGTTACCGTGTCGCTTTTAATGGGCGTCTTACTCGGATTGGCCGGCGTCGCTTTGATCTTTGGCGCCGATGTGCGGACCGGCCGCTCCGAGATGTTGAATTCACTCGTTGTTCTGATCGGCACAGTGTCATGGTCAATCGGCATGGTTTATTCCCGAAGCGCGGCGCTGCATCCCGACTCCCATATGGCAGCCGGGATGTCGTTGCTCGCTGGCGCCGTGCTGCTATTTCTTGCCGGAACAATCACGGGAGAGATGGCGGACCTTCACTTTACCGCGATCTCGATGAAATCCCTTCTGGCACTCGTATACCTGGCAGTAGCCGGATCTCTGGTTGCTTATTCAGCATATTTCTGGTTGTTGAAGCGATTTTCACCGACACTTATCTCGACTCATACCTACGTTAATCCGCTGGTCGCGTTGGCTCTTGGATGGGCAATCGCCGGAGAGATCCTGGCACCTCGAGTTGTATTTGGAGGATTGATCGTAATTGTGGCGATTGCCTGGATGAGCCGAGCAAACCCCGGAGAGACCCAGGCAGACAACAACCGTAATCAGCGCCTCGCCTCCGAACAAGAGAGCCGTTTGAAACAAGCGTCAACTTAACATGCGTAAGCATCAGTAAGCCGAAAGTTATGATCGCTAGGACATGGCATGGCGTCACGCCGAGTTCAAAGGCCGACCGCTACCTCGATTATCTGAACGAGACAGGCGTTCTCGAATATCGATCCGCTGAAGGCAATCAAGGCGTATTCGTTTTGCGGAGAATTGAAGGAGATCGCGCGCACTTTCTTTTTGTCTCCTTGTGGGAATCGGTCGAAGCGATTAAGCAATTAGTGGGGCCGCAGTTTGAGAAAGCCAGATACTATCCTGAAGACAAGGATTTCCTGCTTGAGCTTGAGCCGAATGTTGACCACTATGAAGTCATGGTCAAACCATGACACAGGCTACAGGCCTTCGAAAGGTTTAGTCATTACGCAAGGCCGTTAGCGGATCGACCTTCGTTGCTCGTCTGGCAGGAACCCAGCAAGCAAACAAAGCGACGGCAATGAGCAGGAAAGCAATCATGGTAAGCGTCAGTGGATCGGTCGGGCTAACGCCAAACAACAACTTCCCGATTATGCGCTTCAATCCAAGAGCGGAGATAAGGCCAAGCAAAATGCCGCTCACAACCAGTTTCAGTCCTTGTCCAACAATCAACCGTCTCACGTCGCCCTTCGTTGCTCCCAAAGCCATGCGGATTCCTAATTCTCGAGTACGTTGCGAAACGGATGCCGTCAGTACTCCGTAAATGCCCACAGTCGCCAGCAACAATGCGAGTCCAGCAAAAAAACTGAATAGCAACAACACAAACCGGCGGGCAGCGAGCGACTGCGCGACGACTTCTTCCATTGTTCTCACATTGGAGACGGGCAGATTTGGATCAAGCGCCTTGACTTCACGTCGCACTGCAGCGAGCAAAGTATTCTTGTCGAGTGGTGAGCGAATAGTAACGAAAAGGAATGACCAGGCGTTTTGCTGATAAGGCTCGAACAGATGCGGCGTCGCGTCCAGGTGCAAGCCATCAAATTTGACGTCTTCAACGACACCGACGACTTCGCCCCAGGGATCGGCGCTGTTATACCGGATCCGTTTTCCAAGTGGGTCTTCATTTGGCCAGCAGCGGTGTGCGAGTGTTTCGTTGATGATAAAAACGGATGGCGCATTTGCTGCGTCACGATCGGTGAAGAAGCGTCCTTTAAGTAGTCGCGTACCCAGCGCGGCGAAATAATGTGGATTGATCACGTGCAATCCAACCGAAACCAGATCATCCGGCCTCGTGGCGGGTTTGTCTTGAATCTTGAGGGTGGTCGAAGAATCTGTGCCGGCAATCGGTAAGTCATCTCCTATCCCAACACTCTCGACGCCGGGTTCCATTTCAAGCCGTTCATTGAGTTCGCTGACAAATCGCTTCCTTTCCGTGCTCTTCGTGTATTGATGATTTGTCAGTCCGATGCGCATCGTCAGCAAGTGTTGCGGATTGAATCCGGGTTTTACGGCCAACAGATGTGAAAAGCTATTGACCAGCAATCCCGCGCCAATGAGCACCAGCGCTGCCAATGCGACTTCGCCGATGACTAACGTTTGCCGCAATCGATTCCTGATGGTGGTCGTGTTTGCCGATCCCTCTTTCAGTGCCGCATTGAGATCAGGCTTTGCAGCTGCCAAAGCCGGCGTCAATCCAAAAACCAATCCTGTAATAACAGAAACAACTAACGTGAAGATAAAGACGCGATAGTCCAACGTCATTTCGCTCAAGCGTGGAATCTCAGTTCGCCCCGCCGCAAGAATTACGTGTGTACTCCAGATAGCGAACAACCAACCACCGCTCGCACCCAAACCTGCAAGCAAAAGGCTCTCGACCAACAACTGGCGCACGATTCGCCAGCGACTTGCACCCAATGCCGTGCGAAGGGCCATTTCTCTGTAGCGTTCAATCGCCCGCGTCAGCATCAGACTCGTAACATTCGCGCAGGCAATCAGTAACACTAGACCAACCGCGCCGAGGAGAATCAGCAAAGTTGAACGTACGCTGCCGACAGTTGATTCCTTAAGAGAAACGACGTGCGCGCCATGCCCACTCGGCCGCGGATATTGCTGTTGCAGCCGTGCGGCAATGATGTCCAAATCCGTTTGCGCCTGCTGCAGGGTAACGTCTGCTTTGAGTCGCGCGACTACACGAAGAAAGCCGGTGTCGCGTATCGAAAGCACATCAACGGCCGAATTGGGAGACCAATCCGGAACGATGTTATGTGGATTAACCCAGATTTGCCGTTCAGTACTCTGAGTCGGGTCTAGGAACCCAGGCGGCATTACACCGATGAGCGTGGCTGGTTCGTCACTCACAGTCACGGTCTTGCCGATCGCGTTCGGATCACCACCGAACCGTTGTTGCCAGAAATCATGGCTGATGATCGCTACGCGAGCTGCGCCCGCGCGTCCATCGTCCGCTTGAAAGATGCGTCCGCGTTCAGGCGACACGCCAAGCAGCGAGAAGAAATTAGCCGAAACTATCATTCCATCGAGTTGCTCCGGGTCGCCCTGCCCGGTCAATGTTAAGTGCATCAACCGATAGGCTGCCATTTCGCTGAACGAATGATTTTGTGCCTGGTGATCAATAAAGTCCGCTGGCGAAAACATTGCTTGATCCGCTTTGTTCTGCACTTCCCAAACAGCGGTTAGTTGTCCTGGATCTTTGTATGGCAATGAGCGCAGTAACACTGTGTCGACGACGCTAAAGATGGCAGTGTTCGCTCCAATGCCGAGAGCCAGCGTTAGCACGGCCACCAACGTGAAGCCAGGGTGCTTGATCAATAATCGCGCGCCGAATCGCAGATCTTGCAGGTACGATTCCATTCGTATTCCCCCTTTGCGTTCGATCGTTTGCATCGCGGGTTGCAGGGCTCGTACGGCTAGCGGTTGCTCCGCGCGGCTCAGCTCGCATTCCAGCAACCGCCAGTCGTAACTCTGCAAGGCGCGTGCTTTGGCGTCCACTTCCGAAAGTCCTTCACTGAGTGCATCTTCGTAGGCAGCTTCCAGGTGCAGGGCCAGTTCCTCGACAATCTCAATCTCCCGTTTGGGAGCTAACCGCAAGACAGCGAGATGCTCGCGCGCGATCTGTTTCCAGTTTGGGTTCATCTTCACTTACGCGAGATTGATTTTGGCCACGCGATCCAGGGCGGTAAAAAAGTCTGACCACGTTTGCCGGTGTTCATTCAGCACTTTTTTACCTTCCGGCATGAGCTTGTAAAACCGTCGCCGCCGCTGCCCGGCCTTTTCGATCCACGTTCCTTTGATCAGTCCGCGTTTCTCCATGCGGTAGAGCAGGGGATAGAGCGACGCGACGTGAAACTGGAGGACGCCATCCGAACGTTGTTCGATCAGTTTGGCGATTTCATAGCCATGACGCTGGCGATCTTCCACCAGCGCCAGGATCAGCATTTCCGTGCTACCACGTTTGACTTCCTTATCCAGCATAGGGTGTCTCCATATATTGCGTTGCCATATATAGTAGCTGAACTGTGAAATGTCAATGACTTTAGAGGCGAAGGTTTCATACTCATCGGCTGCGACATTAATACGACAATTTTGGAAAGCTCAAGACTAACCTATACGCTTCAATCAATAACTGAAGTGACTGTGCGCAAAATGTAGTTTGCAATCATAAGAATGAGCAGCTTGACACACTAATGACCAGACAGCAGGAGTGTGAGTTGCTGCCACACTGGATCCCCGAGCAATTCAAGGAGACAACAATGACTCAAACGTCACAAGCGAAAGCGAAAACGATGCGGGCCGCAGCGTTAGACAAATTTGGCGGTCCGGAAACATTACAAGTTCAAAACATTCCCATTCCTGACATAGGACCGAGAGAAGTCTTAATTCGAACTGAAGCGGCGGGCGTCGGTGCCTGGGATCAATTCGAGCGCGAAGGCGGATTTGTGGAAATGATGGGCCGCAAACCGAAATTTCCGTACGTACTCGGCACTGATGGAGCGGGTACGATCGCTGAAGTTGGCAAAGAGGTAACTAGCTTCAAACCAGGTGACCGCGTTTATGCACTCGAGCTGGCCAATCCAAAAGGTGGTTTTTATGCTGAATATGCTGCCGTCAATGCCGACAGCGTATCGCTGATTCCCGGAGATCTGACAATCGAACAGGCTGCCGTGATGCCGAGCGATGCGGTAACCGCCTTAACAGGTCTGGAAAAAGTCCTTCGTCTGCGAACAGGCGAATCGGTGATGATTTTCGGCGCGAGCGGAGGTATCGGACATCTGGCAATACAACTCGCCAAGCGTCTCGGAGCGCAAGTGTTCGCCGTGGCTTCCGGTGATGATGGTGTAGCGCTGGCCAAAAAACTTGGAGCGGACTTTGCCGTTAATGGACGGAGCGATAACGTTCTGGATGCCGCGAAGAAGTTCGCGCCTAAAGGAATCGACGCTGCGTTAGTTACTGCAGGAGGTGATGAGACTAATCGTGCTCTGTCAGCTATTCGCAAAGGCGGCCGCATCGCTCATCCAAATGGTGTGATGCCTGAACCTCGCGGTCCTTCTGGAGTGGAAGTCGAGGCATACGATGGTGAAAGTGACCACGCAATGATTGAAAGGCTTAACAAGCTTATCGAAGCCGGACCTTTTGAAGTTCATGTGGATCGGACGTTTCCGCTGGACAAAGCTGCGGCGGCACAGAAGGCACTTAACGAGCACCATCTGGGCAAGATTGCTCTAGTTGTAAAGTGATCGTGATTGTCAGCGGGAGGGTAGCGGGTCAAATGAGCCGCTACCCACTCGGAATGATAATCATCCGTTTCTGCAGCACAGCGTTGAAAGTTTGACACACTTGCGCGCCGTCTAATATCCTCCACGCCATGTTGATTCGAATCCGCGAACGAAATGTGGAACGGTCCGATGAGCGTACCGGCCTGATTCGCGGATTGATCGATCGCTAAGTTTCAACTCGTAAACTTTTGAGCTTAAGCCGTGAACCAGCGTAACAACGCTTCGGTTCACGGCTTTTTGCTTTAGCACTCCTGCAAGAAACAAGCTCGTGAGTCGACTCCGCCTCCAGCCTTCAAAGATTGGCGCTCACAAGACCCTCTGCACAAAGCGCGTTTTCGTTTCACCACAAATCTCTGGAGGTGAAACATGGAAACACGACAGCGCAAGCAAATTTCTTTAGCGCAAAATTTTTTGCAGAGTCCGACACTGGTTCGCCGGCTGGTTAGGATGAGTAATATCGATCTGTCCGATACCGTTTATGAGATCGGTCCGGGAACCGGAATAATCACGGCGGCGCTTGCAACCGTAGCAGGATCCGTGATTGCGATCGAAAAGGATCATGAACTTGTTCGCCGTCTCCGCGAGCGTTTTGGTCAGGTCCAGAACGTCGAGATAGTTGAAAAGGATTTTTTAAACTACACACTCCCTGGTCGTCCAAACAAAAGCGGGATACCGTATCGAGTCTCGCGGTACAAGATATTTGCGAACATTCCGTACAACAGCACGGCACAAATTGTACGTAAGATTCTTGATGAGAGATCCGGACTATGCGAGGCGTACTTGATAATTCAGCGAGAGGCTGCGAAAAAATTTTCAGGATGTCCGAGAGAAAGTCTCTTCTCGATTCTGGTCAAGCCTTTTTTTGATCTTCAAGTCTTGTCGCAGTTCAAGCGTACCGACTTCTGGCCCGTGCCAAACGTCGATTCGGTTTTTCTCTCGATCAAGCGCCGCCCGAACCCCCTAATCAAAGGTGAAGACAGTGCAATCTACCGGGAGTTTGTTCGGTACGGTTTTAGCAGTTGGAAACCTAATCTCAGATTGTCGTTCAAAAACGTCTTTACATATAAGCAATGGAAACACCTCTCCCGCGATCTGGATTTTTCCTTAAACGCCACGCCCACGGAATTGGGCGTCGCACAATGGGTGGGTTTGTATGATGGTTTTAAGTGCACCAGGAGGGAAGATAATCAGTGCCGATAATACGAAATAAAAAAACGCCAGTGGGTCTTTGCACAAAGTTGCGCTGATTTATTTCATTCATACCGTGGCTTTAGCCCGGTGACGTAGACGGCACGCGAGTCACAGAAACCGTTTAAACGGTTTCTCTTAAACTCACTGCGCACTAGTCACCGGGCTAAAGCCGCGGTGAGAATGAGAGTTCGAAATCGTTGCAGCAGGTACTTTTTGTGCAAAGCCCGCCAGTGGCGGTTCGAGCAGCGGATCGCGTAGATCAGTTCATACCTGTGCTTTGTGCTTTGCGGACGAGACATATTACAACCGCGAGCGAGGAGTGACACTCAGAAAGCTCGGTAGCTTCGCTCGCAGCTCTGCTTCGCCCAAGTACAATTCCCAGTCAACGCAAAAAGCTCAAGGCATGACACGTCATGCCTTGAGCGTCTCGAGTTGTTGCCGGTTTTACCGCGCAACCCACGGGGTTGTCAGGGACCAAATCTGCACTGGTCCCAAACTGAGGTTTATTGTTTTGACGATATAGGTTCCGCTTTGCGACACCGGCGCTTCCAGTATTGCCAGGCCCGAAGAGGAATTTACCGTTTGCAGAATCTTGCCCGAAGGATCAATCAACACTAACTGAATCGGCACCTTCAGACTCGACTCCACTGCAATTGATATTGCTTTAGTGCCCGACGGCAGACTCAGGTTAGTGAGCTGAATCTGCCCAGCGGATTCTGTCGCGTTCGACTGCGTGGTTGTCCCTGGCCCAGTTGCAGGTGCGCCCGTTGTTGTTGCTGTACCTAAACAGAAGCCATCGACAAAAACCGCGTCCTTGATAGGTCTGATCTCGAGAGTGTGGTGCCCACCCGACTTCGCGCCGTAGTTGAACCCTCGTGAACTTCCAAACACCGGCGCCTTATTCGACCCTGACGCACCGTTGTAGTTAATCGTACCCTGCGATGCGCCATCGACAAAGATCTCCGCGCTGCCACCTCTCGGACTAGTCGCGTAGAAGTAGGTGACCGTTCCTGTTGCCGTCGGCGATGTATCGAACGTTAACGAAACGTTGTGTTGATTGTTACCACCTTCGTTCAGGCGGAAGTGGCCTGAACTTGCCGATGAGTTATTAATAAGGTGCCACCCGTTCGAGTAATTGATATGGCTGTCGTTGTCTTCAACCCTCGTTCCTCCGCAAGGCAGTGGTGTTGGAGTGGGAGTAGGCGTTGGTGACGCATCTGTTGCAGTGATCATTACCTGCGCTAGATTAGTACTTGATTTGCCGCGTGAGTCTTTCACCGTCAATCGCGCCGGATAGATGCCGGCGTTTTGATAGGTATGACTCGTAGTAGCTGTCGATTGTGTCAGGACCGGAGTACTGTCGCCGAAGTCGAAACTGTACGAGGCAATGCTGTCTCCTGGATCCGGATCGCTGGAGTTTGCACCGCTGAAGTTAACTGAGAGCGGAGCGTTGCCGGAAGTGGGGTTGCCTGCTAACACCGCAAGCGGTGCATTGTTTGGCTGACACGAAGCGTTGCCAACAATTGTGTAAGAGCCTGCTGGTGTCAAACTGTCAGGACAGTTGTCGGGTGTGATTGCCACTGCCTCAACGCGCATCAGAAATGCGTTTAGCTTCTCTCCAATTGCCGGATTTCCAACTCCGCTGCGTGGAACGACAATCGTAATAGTTCCATCAGCGCTGAATCCGCTTAAAGGATCGGCCGTACTTAGTGTTCCTCCGTCTGGCCCGTATTGGAAGATCGCATCGTTTTGTGTTGGAGTCCCGCCGGTCGTTGTGCTCATCTCCACAACGTATGTAGTTCCGTTAGGTGCGTTGAACTGGACAGGCCACGTTGTGGCTGGTGGCAAAACGCTCAGGTCTTTCATCTTGATCGTGAAAACCAGTTTGTCTGTGCCAACGTTGTATGGTTCAGCGATCGAAACACTTTGAATGTCATATGGCGGTTGTGCTGATGGTATGCCTGACCCAAAGCCATCACCGGTTGGATCAGATAGCACTTGCACGCCCGGCACCTGGCATGGATCAGCACCGGGAACTGCAGGATGTTCACCGCAGCTCATTCCTTCGCCAATCGCATTCACCGCAGTGACCTTGTAGTAATAAGTCGCGGTCGAATCTGTAGCAGTTGTGTCGTCGTACGTTGTTTTATCAACAACCGTAGCGAGTGCGGCACCATACGTTCCGTTTTCGGTGCGGCGATAAATTCGATAACCAGTTATTGCAGAACCGCCGTTATCCGGAGCGGACCATTCGATGTGAACTAAACCAGAACCAGTCCTCTCAACATCGTCTACACGCGGTGCAGCTGGTGCGGACGGTTCTAACGGATCAAACGCAGCGAAAAGTCGACGGCCTCCGGACTGTCGCGCAATCGTTGCTTTATTCGCGCGTGAATCAAAGTAGGGTGGCGTCTTTGCTACTGTTCCTGAGTTACAAGCAGGGGCGATACAGCCGTCTGCATATCCGAGTAATGCTCGTCCTTCGCTGTCTACGCTGAAATCGTTGAAGTCGAGAAGATTGCGCGATGATGGGTTAAACGGATCGAGTGCGCCACAAGTTGTTCCGTTAATACAAATCGATCCTACTTGCACCGGGTCGTCAGGCGTAGCGTCGATTGTGATCCACGAAAGACCAGCATCGTATGTTGTGGCAATGTATAAATGCCAAACGCCTTTGAAATTGTTGTCGTCCTGATAGTCACCAGGCGTGGTGGTTCCAAGAAAACCGAATGCTGCACGGTTGTCATCGCCTGCAACGACGACCGGGAACACTGCACTCTTCACACCGACTTGCGCGCCAATGTCGCTATTGCGAATCCAGGTTTGGCCATGATCTCGTGACACGGCGACATGCGGGTGATTGTCGCCGCTGATCCATCCCAGATAGATCGTGTTCGTTGTCTGGCCAAGAGGCTTGCCGACGTCATTGAGACCTACGCCGAGAGACGGGTCCAGCCCACCCGTACTGCCGGGGACAGTGTAGTCGGTCCACGTAATCCCGTTGTCAGTTGAAACCGCAACGCCGTTCGTTCCGCCCGCAATACTGCAGGATGAGTTTGGGATGTAGACAGTACCGTCTGGAGCGACCTTGATGTGTCCATGAATACCACCAAGGCATTGAGTAGGATTAAACAACAAGACGCTTGGCCCAAACGTCAGGCCGCCATCGTCGCTGCGTGATACTTCAGCTTCCCCAGCGATGTTTTGCGACGCGTAATAAACCGCGTTCGCATAGAGTGGATGTGGTGGTGGAGCGGGAAAAGCGTTCGGATTGTATGGGCCACCACCTAATGTTTCGTGGTCCGGTCCAGCGGGGGCGCCTCCACCTTGTGCCGGTGTAAATGAATTGCCGTCGTCGTCAGAAAACGCCATCAAGCTATTGCCTTCGCCTCCAATCAGGTCGAGAGAGAAAACACGGCCGGTGTGCCGATCGACAAATCCAATTGGATCCGATAGTGCCGCTTGTTGCACGAATGGTGTCGAAACATCGTCCCACTGGTCTTTTGCAGGTGAAGAACAGTCGTCGAAGCTCGCTCGCAGTGTGTTCGGTCCTGATTGAAAGAACGAGACACCGCCAGTATTGACCTTATCGTGTTTGAGGCTGGCCACATTCGGGTTCCAATCGACACCGATGGAAGGTTCACCTGCGTTGTCACCCATACCTTCAAAGGCGGCATAGTTTTGATAGCGAGGTGCGAGTCCGGTTCCGGTCTGCGTCGGTGCTGGTGGATCTACAAGTGCAATAGTGCCGGAAAAGCTGTCACCGAGAGGTGTTGTTGGAATAACACGAATCGTATAGATCGTGCCGTCCGCGGGAACATTAAGAAAAACGGTTTCCGGATCACTTGATCCATGAGAGCTGCCGATGACCGTAGCGCCCTGGAGTACATATAAATCGAAATCGGCGGCGGTGGTTGGCCATTGAACCTGAATCAGCAATTTCTTAGTTGCTGCGACACTGCCCGCGTTCACGGTAAGGGTGTATTCATCGCAGAGCGGCGTTCCCGGTTGACAGAGAGGTGTCACGACGCCTCCCTGTCCGGATTCGTTTGCGACGACGAACGGTCCGGCGGTGTAAGTTAAGGCACCGCTGTTAGGCGTGATCGTGCCGCTCGATGGACTGGCAGCTGACCCGACTCTCGTAATAATTGGAATGGTCGCTGAAATCAGGACAAGTGCGACTAGTAGGACTTTCGTTCGCAAAGAACAAGTAAGAAATGAACTAATCCGGTTCGGCATTTGTGGCGTCCTCCTCAAAATAGGCCTTGTCTGGCTCCTATCGCCGTTCGTAATTGAAGCGTTGTGTTCGTTCGTTGAACGAAACTGTGTTAATTAAGACCGATTTTTACAGTGTGGAGATTAGTAGGCGGTGGTTGAGAAAAACTTGAGGAGCGGTTGAGAAGTCAGTACCTGCGGCTTTGGATGGAAAAAAACCTAGCGCTTCTTCTGCGTTCTTCTTAGAGAATCTCAAGTCCAAGCATCAGAGGAAACAACAAACGTTCAATAGAACAAGTCGGGAGGGGTGCACTACAACCCTTCCCGACTTGTTCTATTTTTAGTTTCAATATTGTTATCCGCCTGTGCTTATGCATGCAGGGAAGCTCTGCGGTGCCCGGAAAAGCGAAATCCGGGAAAAACCGCCTAGACGCAGACGGCACAGAGGAGCGCGAGATCAAGTATTTCTCAAGGGATCATCACTAATGTACCCGGTGAGTAACTAATTAAGAACGCGGAGTCACCCTATGCACTTAACTTTGTCTAAGACTTTATGTCTGGTTCTGGTGTCGATCCTTCCGCTGATGGGATGTAGCAGGTCTCAGTCGTCACCCGTCGTCTTAACCAATCAAAATGCGCCCGCTCAGCAGCCTGTAGCTCAATCCGCAACATCGCCGATAACAGCTCCATTCACCCCAAGCTCCGTTGGAAAATCAGACGCCTGCAGTCTGTTAACTGCGGAAGAGGTCAAAGCCGTACAGGGCGAAGCTTTCAAGGAGACGAAAGCCAGTGAAGGCGCAGAAAACGGTATGGTCATTTCCCAATGCTTCTTTAGTCTGCCGACATTTGCGAACTCCGTTAATGTCGCTGTGATGCGAAAAGGTGAGGGAACCGGCGCGCGGGATCCAAGAAAGTTTTGGGAGCAGACTTTCGCAAAGGGGTCGGAAGACGACAAAGAAAAAGAACGCGACAAACAAAAAGAAAAAAATGCGGCGAAGAATCGCGAAGAAGGGGAAGAAGGCCCTGCGCCACAAAAAGTCGAAGGTATTGGTGACGAAGCCTTTTGGACGGCTAATCGAGTCGGCGGCGCGCTCTACGTGCTAAAGCACGACGCATATATCCGAGTCAGCGTGGGCGGCGCCGGAGATCAGAAGGCCAAACTTGAGAAATCAAAAGCGCTTGCCCGGATGGCATTGAAACGCCTCAGCTGATTGCGTTCACAAGTTTTGTGACGGCAGTTCTGCCGTACATCTAAGTCTGAATGGCTCTCAAATCCCTAAGCCACATCACAACTCCAGCTACCGCAAATGCTACACCAAAGATCAACCCGGCCATCGCTAACAAAAAGTGAAGTTGAGGAACGAAAAAACCAAGCGGTCCAATGACTGTCGAGACCAGCCAGGCAATCGGGATCCAACTCGGCATCTTCCGTGTCTGTAGCAGATGAATTGCAAACAGATCGATTCCAACGGAAAACGTCATTGCTGCTCCTGCGTAGAGACTGACTGGAGCCACGCCTACATCACGTGCGATCAATACAAGCAGAGCTAGACACATGAGTGCAGTTCCTAACCTGGGAACGAGCCTGGCAGCGGTCACGGTAAATCGATAAAGGCCAATGACACCTGAGAGCAGACATAGATCGATAACCAAATAGACTAAAAATACGTTAGGCGTAGTTTCGGGAATGAATGAAGTGATTGCTCGCAGGACTCCGGCAAGAATTGCACCTACAGCAAAGACGCGAGTCAAAGTCGAACTATTCATACGCACTGGCTCTGAAAAAACAATTCGATTAGCGTTAGGACTTGTTCGTGTTGATTCGTGTGGATTTGTGGATCGTCCGTTACTGGAGAGATAAACGATCCACGAATTCACATCACGAACCAACACGAACAAAACCACAAGCCAAATCTAATTGTTGACCGATGAGTTCTACTGTCTTCGTGGCTCTTGCCCGGGATGATACGCGGATTCGAGATTTGCTCGTATCTCCTCGAGTGTGAACCAGGTCGGCTTGAACTCTCCGCGCGTGTAGAGAGCTGACTGATCCATGTAGTGCCGGCTCTTCGGATCTCCGCTGGAACCGAAAGTGTGAACGGAGAGCGCTCGAACCTTTGGCGCAAACTCGACCACACTGATGTACGTTCCCCCAGCAACGCCGTAACGACGTTTTTGTCCAGTGACTGGCGCAGCATAGAAGGTGAATACGGCGCCCTCATTGCCGCTCACGCCGCTGACAGCAAGACTCGGCCTGGCGTCTTGAAACTCTTCGTTCTTACTCTCGTCGGGACGTTGAAGGCGGTTGAGTTCCCCCCAGGCAACTTTCCAGGTACCAAAGTCCCGTTGAAGCGACTCCATCACTTCTTTAAGCGCAGCGAACGAGTCTTTCTTTTCATTTCTCGAAACGCGGTCGTGCCAGAGACTAAAGAGCGTCGTCGCGATACTGTCGTTCGCGCTGCGTTGATTCCAGCGAACTAGTTCGTCGTAGACTTCGCGCAGCTGTGATTCATCACTTGAGGCTTTATTAAGATGCTGTTTGATTGCTGCAGTGAGTTCCGATAAGCGCTGGCCCGCACTCTTTACTCGAGTGTCAAAAGCAACCTGCCTCCAGTCATCGAAGGTGAAGGTTGATCTACTCGAAAGGATTTCGCGAGAGATCGCACCGCGAAGGTTGTCGCCTTCCTGCACCATGTACTTCGGAAACTGTTTGGGATCAGGATTGCCCTCGCTCGTCAGTAGAAAAGGGGTTGTATTACAGTTTTGCATCCAACCTGTCTTCGGGTTTGCCAGCTGGGGCAACTCATCTATGGTGTGATAACCCTTCCATTCAGTAGCAGGATCGCTTCCGTCCACTGGCTTGGTCCAGTCGAAACGGGAATCACGTTTTGGAACTGCGCCGTTGTAGAGATACCAGGTGTTTCCCTGGCGATCGGCATACATCACATTTCCAAACAGCATATTGAGTGGCGTCATCGCTCGCTTGAGCGCGGCAAGCGATGTCGCGCGCGTCATGTCGTACCACTCGCGCAGCCATCCATCTGACTCAAACTTTGCCATTCGTATTGAAATCAACTTGCCATCGCGCTCGGCGACGATTGGGCCATGATGGGTTTTGCGCATGGTGAGCTTGCGCGTTTCAAGACCATCCGCCGTCTTGACGCGAATCTCTCCGACGTATTCAGTGGCCAGGCGATAGCCGTTTCCATATTTGTATGCGAGTGGGCGAGCGGCATCGTCGAAGGTCTCCAGATAAACATCTTCCAGATCGGCAGCATTATCAGTGCTCACCCAGCCGCCGTTTTCATTGTGTCCCACATAAGGGAAGGGAAAACCAAAGCGTGTGTAACCGGTGAAATTCCAACCTTCATCACTATGAACCTGGCCTTCATAAACCTGGCCGGAACCAAAGAAAGGCAGGTGAGGATTGATGAAGAGCATTGCATGACCGGTCGCACTCTTCGAGGGACTAATGACCCAGCCGTTTGAGCCGGTCTGTTCCTTTAACTCGTTCTCGAGCGCAGCGGTCTGCAGTTCCATGCTGCGCAGGTTTGGATCACGAGCAAAACCGTTCTGATAGTAGTTGTAGCGAATGAAAGCAAGTGTGTACCAGGGTTCTATCTTCGTCAGTAGTCTGGGACGGACTTCCCGATGGCGTTCGAGGTAGTAGTTGAAACCGGCGGCGAACGCATCACACAGGGAACGCATGTGTCCGTCAAGGCGCGCATACTCTTCGCGCGCTAATCTCGGAATCTCAAGCGCATGATTGAGTCGATCTTCATCCAGGCTTTTCTCCCCGTATAACTCGGAAGCTCGCCCTAGTGCGTTTATGAAGTTTTCTTCTACACGCCAAAAATTATCTTCCGCTTGAGCGTACGCAAAGCCGAAGACGGTGCCGGCGTCTGTGCGTCCAAAGACATGAGGTACGCCGTAGGTATCGCGATAGATCGTGACAGTGCGCGCGAGTCTCGCGGTTGGATCGTCTGCTGTAGTGGATACTTTCTGCGAGTTGGCAACCACCAGCTCATGACAGAGGAACAGTACGACAATGACTTTTAAAAGTATCCTCTCAGGGGTTGACAAGCGTGGCATTAGACACAGCGAAACCGGCGTTACGATCGTTTTCTCGCGTTTGGCTGCCGCACAGCATAACCCTCCTGTCGAAGCACGCAAAGTAAAACAATCAAAGACCATCGTCCTGGGAGCGCAGGCGTCCCCGCCTGCCCGTGTCAAGAAGGACCAGTTCTATTTCCTCGAGTGGCTCAAGCCAAAGTTCTTGGTTAGGTTGGACACGGGCAGGCGGGGACGCCTGCGGCCCAGGACGATGGTCTTTGATTGATTGGCACGCACGCAAAAAGACGCAACCACCAGACGCTCGAGCGCGTGTGGTGGTTGCTGGACCGGCTAACTTGCTTTGCCTATTTCGCCGGGTTCTTCAGTATCTCCGCCAAACTCTGCAGCCGGGTTGCATCATCAGCGCTCTTGGAAGATGCTCCGCCCTCCAGTGATGCAGCGAGCGTCTTGAGTTTTACCAGGTCTTTTTTATTCAAGTTCGAACTCTCGGCACTCTGAATTGCCTGACGTAAGGATGTGATTTGATCGGACGAGAGCGCTTGCGAGCGCTCGAGCTGATCGACATATGCTTTGGCCACGACCAACGTCCGCGGCCATTCCATTCTCTGTTGGTTCTGTACATTCAGTTCAGCGACGCGCACCGTTTTTGCGGCATCGATCTCATTCTGAGTAAGAAACTTCGTTGGTGTTAGTTCAAAGATATCCAGGCCTCGAGCGATTTCCGAAGCGTAGATGTGTCCGTTGTACCAGTACGCCGACCAGTCGCCGCCCAGCACGAGCATCTTCGGATCAATTGGACCGCGATCGAAGTAGCCGATTTCAACCGGATGCTCAGAGTTAGTGAAGTCCATTATAGAAACGCCACCCTGATACCAGGCCTGCACTTCGATGTCGCGGCCCGGGACGGGAATAAGCGAACCATTGTGTGCTACACAGTTCTCGGTATCACCCTGAGCAGCAGGCATCTTGTAATAACTTGCGAACTTCAGTTTGCTATCCTGCAAGTTGAAAACTGCGTCAGCACCCCACTTGTTTGGATCTGTCGCGCGGCATCGAGCGCCAAGTCCGCCACCCCATTCATCAGTAAAAACGACTTTCTTTCCGTCATTCGAAAATGAGGCGGAGTGCCAGTACGCATAGTTTTGGTCGTTCACTGCATCGATGCGCTTTGGATTCGCTGGATCTTTGATGTCTAACAAGATTCCATTTCCCGAGCATGCGCCGGCCGCCAGACCGATCGCCGAATACACCGTAATGTCGTGACACTGGTCTGTGTCCGACGGTTTTGTTAGCCCTTCCTTACTATGAGTACCGGCATTATTAAGCCCGTTGAGTGCGCCAGTTTCGGGATTCATAAAGATCCGAGGACTAGCGATGACCTTTGCATCTTGGGGAGCTGCAAGCGGTACCTTAATGATGTCAATGCGGAACAAAGAAGTGTTTGGGTCCTTGTCAGGTTTCTCGCCTGAGCATCCAGCCAGCTCCTCGCTTTGACGAACAAAGGACGTTCCCGAGACATAGATGTATACGTTGTCCTTGTCGTTCGGATCCACAACCAGAGTGTGCGTGTGCGAGCCGCGACAAGTTTGCACCGCAGCGACTTGTTTCGGTTTTCGGATGTCACTGATGTCGAAAATCCGCACGCCGCGGAAACGATCTTTTTGCGCCGCGGGCAACGTCTGCTTATCTTCCTGGCCTGCCGCCGGCGGGGGCGGTGGTGGAAACCCTGTCGTGCCGCAATCCACACGGCCATTGGGCATTTCGACCGACATAAACATCAAGTTTTTGTAAACGGAGGGGTCGCCTTGTCCACCCGGGCAGACCATCGTTGTTAACAGACCAGGTTTCGCGGGGTTTGATATGTCATAGATACTGACACCATAGAAATTTCCCTGAAAAAGGTGATTGCCCTGGAAAGCAAGGTCCGAATTTGCAAAGGCGAGTTGAGCCAGAACCAACTTAGATGCGCTTGGAATCTTCGACGAATCACCGATACCCAGTAGGCCCAGAGTTGTTTTTACTTTTGGATTATCGGGATCGCTGACTCCGAGTTGAAAGGCATCGGGTTTCTTAAGCAGCACAAGGTGTTTGATGCCCATTGCTGTTTCACCTGCGTCGAAGATTCCAGGCGCGAGTTTTGTGCGCGGATCAGTCGTGTCTGAACCAGTCATTCCAGCTGGAAGCGGCTGGGCGGGTTCAGGGGCAAAGGGATCAGCTTGTGCTGCTTTTGTCGAGTCCGGCGTTGGTGAAGGTGATGGCGAAGTGGTTTGGGCCAGCATCCTGGACGCAAAACACGAACACAAGAGAACGGAAGCTAGCAGTAGACGGAAAACAATTGCGTGTACTCGATTCATCATTTCTCCTCTTGAGGTTTTTCCCCCAGCATAGATTGCATGATTCTGATTTCAGCGCGCTGGCCGCTATCTACATCGGTTACGAAATTAAATATTTCAGCGTCCTGCCCCGCGCCAGGTGAGTCGAACAAATCTTTTACCATGATTAAAGCGCCCCCATGATGTTGGATCATTCCAGCCAGGAATAGATGATCAAATTCCTCACCGCTGGCGTTTCTTAAAGCGGCCATCTGTTTCGACGTAAGCATACCGGGCATAAGCATCTCCTGCTTTGACATATCCATTCCCGGCATGTTTGCCATTTGCATTTCAGTCGACTGCCCTCTGGCCATCAACCACCGCTTCATGAACTCCATCTCGTCTGACTGCGATTTACTGATGCGCGCGCCCAGCAATCGGAGCTCTTTGTTCTCGGTATGCGACGCCATAAGCGCTGTCATCTCGACAGCCTGCGCATGATGCATGATCATGCCCTGCATAAACTCGACGTCCTTCGGCGAGGGCGGTGGCAAGGTCGCGCGCGTCGAAGAGGGAAGCGTCCGCGTAGGTTGACCTGGCGCGCCCGGTTGGACAACGACGGGCGTTTGAGCCTTAGCAGTTGGTGTGCGCACAGGCAGGCATAGCGTACCTGAGAACGCCGACAACAATGCTGCAAGTCGCATTACGGAACGCAGCTTTACACTGTCGCTGAAATGTATCGACTTCATTTGCCTTGAAAAGTCAAAATGCAGGCCTTTACCTTATCACAATTCATCACTTGGAGCGGCATCGTCACGACGCCTGTGGTGAGCCACTTCGAGTTTCTTCTCCGACTTCGCTCTTAGGCGCTTGGACGCTTACTGCATGCCGTCGAAGGACCCACAACGCAATCAAACTCAACAAAACGAGATTAGGAAATAGTAACGGTGCAAACGGTGGAGCCCCATGAACGATGTTTTCAAACACCTTGTTTGATGGACCTTCCATATCAGCTACGACGTGCAAAAGAAAACCAACTACACCGACGATCGCTTGAAAGATCAGAATAGCTGCGCAGAGGGTCAGATAGTGATGCTCCACTCTGATCAGAAACGGCACCAGTAGAAAACTCACTGCGAAGCCACTGCTGATAACGGGCAACCACTCAATTGGTCGAAAGAAACCGTTTGTTGCGTGATCCGTAAGGCTGAAGACGAAATTACCCACGAATCCTCCGAGTGCCATGAGCAATATCCAATAGGCCCACTCAGCACTTTCGACTCGAACCATTCTGTTTGCAAGCAACAGCAATCCCAGGCCAGTGTACGCAAGCGGTGCCGCGAAAGGTGCTGCATAGGTGAGGCTCTTCAACGTATTGTCATAAAAGAAACGACTGTCGAGATGCAGAATCACTCCACCCAGACCGATGAAAACTGCCAACCATCCGACCAGATATCCGAGATCGCGCCAGACAGTTGAGTAAGCAAAGCGTTCGCGGGCGATTAATCCCATTAGAAGTACAACTGGGGCAATCAGGGAGTAAAAGAGCGGAATGTATTCACTGCGACGCCGGAATTCATTCGTCGAATGGGCGAGGTAAATGTCGAGGGCGAGAAACGCCAGGTTAATGAGCACGAAAATCTCGACCCACAGAGCTGGATCAAGAGCCCAACGATTGACAACCGCATTACTTCGAGCTCGGTTGATTTTTTCCTGAAGTTGATTGAGTGCCGCCATGGCCTTTGCGCATTTCGTCGGCGAGCGCTTTGAGCTCAACTGTCTTGTTCAAAATCGGATAGTTGCCGTGCCACTGAACAAAGTCGGCGCCGCCCATGAAGGCACCATGTTTTGATGTGCGGCCGTCGTAGTGCCAAAGATCGAAGTATGTGAAGTCAATTGTGTTCGAGAAGGGCGGACCGCTTAGCAAATTGTCTTTGCGAAGGCCGTCGACGATGTCTTTGGCCGCCTGTACCTTTGCATTGGTATCACCGAGCACCTTCTCCGCCTGGTCGTAAACGCGAGTTACCAATGTAGATGCATGACACTGCGTACATATCTGCTTCATGTTGTTTTGCGCTTGCAGATAGTTTGGGCGCTGCTTTGAGATTGCGTCTGCCAAATAGTATGAGAGCCGTTCAGACGGATCATGAGTCACTTTCAGTCCATTGATGCCGCTCATGTGACATGTGGCGCATGTGGGCACGAACATATCGCGCGTTGTTAGTGAGTCTGGTGCTGCTTTCATATTGAGTTGATTGCGTTGAGCTTCAAACAAGACGCCGTGACGAGATTCTTCATAAATTTCGATCTGCGAGTGATCGGGTCCCATGTGACACTGAGCACACGTGCGGGGTAGACGAGCAATTTCAACTGAGCTTGTATGACGAGTGTGGCAAGCCGTGCATGTTCCAATGGTGCCGTCGGCATTGGGTTTGCCCACGCTGTGACATTGAGCGCAACCGCTCACCATAGCAGACGTGCCTTCCAGTTTGACGAACGGATGCGGCGGACGATTGGCATAGCCCGGTTGGTACTTTTCAGCGAACGAAACCTGCTCCGTTGATAGTCCCTCGGCGCCGTATACTGCGGCCCACGAAACCGCTGCGTGTCGGCTTCTTTGGAATTCCTGGTACTCGCTCTCATGACAACTACGGCAATTACCCGAGGTCATCTGCGTGGTAAGGGTAAAACCGTTGTGCTCTTTGCCTTGTTGATTTGTGGCCGGCTGATGACAGTCGAGACAAGTAACACCCTTTTCTCCATGCCGGCTCATCTCGTATTCATGAACGATCGAGTACTGCTGGCGCAGATGACATTCCGCACACTTGCCACTCGCGCGGACAAGCGAGGCGTTCGGTTGATCTGTTTCAATTTGTGGTCGGCGGCGATTGATCATGAACGCGCCGACAATCAAAGCAAATCCGATCACGATCGCGATGAATACAGATCGAAACGACATTGCTCGCGAAGCCTTTCGTTTAAGTCCTAAGGTGGAGCGAGGAATCGTAGCAGAGAGACGAGCTGTTCAAAAGTTTAAGGCGCCTGTTAACCCAGTTCAGCACAGCTTGCTTGCAAACCCAGGTGGGTTATTCGCCAGCCACTGATGATTCCGGTTTGGTCCGCCGGCTTTTGAGCGAGGCTGGATTCGGACGGGCGGTCGTGCAGCCGCTTCCGGGAACACCGGGCAACATAACTGTATCGCGTGGACTTGCTGAAAGCATTGCGACCGGTGGAACCACTTTGTGTGATTTCGTGGATCGCTCTGTTTTGTACCTAAACGATTAGTTTAATCTTGCGATCTAGTATCGTCCGTCTGGCCCAATAACGTCTGCCAACGTTGGGCAGACATAAGCCATTACAATCCAGTTCTTCGTTCAAGTTCTTCTGGATAGCGGGCTCCGTGAATTGAAATCTGCGACGCTGCGAGATCGATTTCACGTAAATCATCAGGGGTAAGCTCAGTTGAAACTGCGCCAATATTCTCTTCGAGCCGATGCGATTTCGTCGTACCAGGAATCGGAACGATCCAGGTCTTTTGTGCCAGCAACCAGGCCAGAGCGATTTGGGCCGGTGTGGCATTCTTTTGTTCCGCGATTCGCTGAAGCAAATCAACCAGAGTCTGATTTGCCTTGCGAGCGTCCGGTGTAAAGCGTGGCACGATATTGCGGAAGTCTGATTTATCAAAGGTAGTACTTTCGTCGATCTTTCCTGTTAGAAAGCCTTTGCCAAGAGGACTAAACGGAACAAAACCGATGCCCAGCTCTTCGCACGTCGGCAAGGCGTCCTCTTCCGGCCTTCTCCACCACAGCGAGTATTCGTTCTGAAGTGCAGTCACTGGTTGTACAGCATGCGCGCGACGCACGGTTTGCATACCCGCTTCGGATAGTCCGAAGTGTTTTACCTTGCCTTCCTGAATCAATTCTTTCACGACACCTGCCACATCTTCAATCGGCACATTCGGATCGACGCGATGTTGATAGAAGAGATCTATAGCATCAGTCTTCAACCTCTTAAGAGAAGCATTGGCAACTTCCTTGACATGCTCAGGTCGACTATCGGTTCCAACCATTTTTCCATCAGCGTCAAACTCAAAACCAAATTTGGTGGCAATTACCACCAGTTCTCGAAATGGCGCCACAGCTTCGCCAACCACTTCTTCATTCGTGAATGGACCATAGGCTTCGGCGGTGTCGAAGAATGTAATGCCATGCTCGAACGCCGTTCGAATAAGTGAAATCGCTGTCTGTTTGTCCGTCGCGGGACCATAGCCGTAGCTCAGTCCCATACAGCCAAGACCGAGAGCTGAAACTTCGAGATTGCTTGTTCCAAGTCTTCGTTTCTTCATGATTGCCTCTCCTCTTAACCAACACTGGATTGGTACTCTTCGTCGCTTACCTTTTCCATCCATTCCACGACCTTCCCATCCAGGGCTTCCTGAATCGCAATGTGAGTCATTGCAGTATGTGGAATTGCGCCGTGCCAATGCTTCTCATTCGGTGGACACCAAACAACATCGCCTAGTCGGATCTCTACCTTTGGCTGACCTTCACTCTGCACCCAACCACATCCGGCCGTTACAATCAGCGTCTGGCCCAGTGGATGTGTGTGCCATGCTGAACGGGCACCGGGTTCGAAAGTGACACTCGCGCAACGAACGCGGGCAGGTTCCGGTGATGCAAACAACGGTTCGATCCTTACGTTGCCCGTAAAACACTCATCTGGCCCTCGCGACGATGGTTGTGAGCCATTTCGTTTCAATTCCATTTTGAACTCTCCCTAATCACAACAATGCTATACGGACTTGAACATGGTCTAGCCGCATCTCTACCATCTCCGATAGAATCGACCGGTTACTTGTCTAACTTGTCACTAGATCAACAGCAATTATTGTATGGAAATACTCGAAAAGATCACTAACACACACGAGAAGGTTCTCCTGGCAAGCGAGCCGTCCTGTGGTTATCGCGGAATCATTGCTGTCCATAGCACGGTATTGGGACCAGCAGTTGGAGGGACACGCTTCTGGAAGTACGCAAGCGACGATGACGCACTCGCTGACGCGTTACGACTCTCCCGCGGAATGACTTACAAGACCGCACTTGCAGGGCTGCCGCTTGGGGGCGGTAAATCGATCATCATTCGCCAGGACGGGAGTGACAATCGCGAAGCGCTGTTGCGCGCGCACGGTCGCTTCGTTGATTTCCTCAAGGGCAGTTACATCACGGCTGAAGATGTCGGAACCAGTCCATCTGATATGGAGATCGTTCGCTCAGAAACGCAGTACGTTGCCGGCCTGCTCGGTCGCTCAGGAGATCCATCACCGTTTACTGCTCGTGGAGTATTTCGGGCTATTCAGGCTGCGGCCAGCTATCTTTGGAGTTCAAATAATCTTTCAGGTGTTTCGGTTGCGATTCAAGGTTGTGGCCACGTTGGCTACTCATTAGCAAAACTACTTCATGAGGCTGGGGCCAAACTCTTCGCCTCCGACGTGAACACCGAAAGCGTTTCGCGAGTCGCAGACGAGTTTGGTGCTACGAGATTAGAACCAGATGAAGTGCTCCGTGTCCGTGCAGACGTACTTGCTCCGTGCGCTTTGGGTGGCGTGATCAACGACCAAACAATCCCTGAACTCAAGGTACGAATAGTTGCCGGAGCGGCGAACAATCAACTTCTTGAGGAGCGACATGGGGAAATGCTCCAGGACCGTGACATTCTCTATGTCCCCGATTATCTCGCCAATGTGGGAGGCGTGCTAAACGGTTGTACTGAACTCCTCGGCTGGGAAGCGGCAGAAGCGACAAACAGAATCGACGAGATCTACGACACAACCAGGAAGATTCTTGAAAGCGCAAAAGTCCAGGGCATCACAACTAACAAGGCTGCCGATCGACTTGCAGAAGACCGGCTGAAGCGAGCAGCAAGTACGACAGGCTGTTAGCCGTCGTGGTTTGGCTAGATAACGTTATGGGAAGGGGGCTCGTGTAAGAAGCAACGACAGGCTAACAGCCTGTCGTACCATGCTTATCCAACCCGACCGCGACCGTGCACCTGCAGACCCATCAAGCGCGCCGGGAACGTTCCAAAATCTTCCACTTCCCAGGTGTTGCCATTGCGAAGTCGAATACGTGCTGCTGGAATGAACATGCCCTCGTGCTCTCCGCGTCCAACATGCAGTTCTGCGTATCCAAACGGGTAATCCTCTGAGCGTGCGCCATAACGCAGTTCCGCAAAGCGAAGGTAACGTTGATAGAGTACCGTTAACTTTGTACGGCCATCTGCCTCCTCCGTGGCGAGGATTGCATTTGCTGACACGCCGACACCTGATCCGACTTCAATCCGTCCAGCATTCATTCGCGACAGCGTACGCATCAGTTCGTCCTGGCCCGATTGCAGTGCCGAATTGAGCTGGCGTACTTCATCAGGTGTGGTAAGGCGGTTAATGATTAACTTAAACGGGAGTGTACGACCTGGCCTTGGGCCACTAATGAAAAAGGTGTTTCCTGTGATGGTATACCCTGCCCATCGATCTTCTTGTGCGATGGCAGCCGGTGCTTTAGAAAGATTCGCGAATCCGAAAACCACTCCTAACACGATCAGTATCACGGTCTTCTGTGTGTTCATAAGATCCTCTCAAGCTCAAAAACACGAGTCAACTAGCTACTCGGCCGGCGAAACCTTTGATGAAGGATGTAGCCAGCCTACCAATGAGTCGTCGTGAGGTCGGTGCGGTGGCGTACGATCAAGCAGATCACTCCACTCGAACTGCCTTTACATTCCAAATACGATCACAGTACTCGCGGATCGATCGATCAGAAGAGAAATACCCGGTTCGTGCAACATTCAAAATAGACATCTTTGTCCATCGCTTTACATCGTCGAATGCGGCACTCACTTGAGCCTGTTGGTTAACGTACGATTCAAAATCCGCCAGCAGCAGGTATTCGTCGTGGTCGAGAAGGGAACTAACGATCGGGCGAAACACCTCGCGATCACCATTCGAGAAGGTACCATCGCCAATTAGATCGATTACCTCCCGCAGCTGGTTGTTCGCGGAGTAGTAGTTCCTTGGTTGATAGCCGCGTGATTTCAGATCCATCACATCCGCGGCGGTCAAGCCAAAGAGAAAGAAATTCTCGGGGCCTACTTTTTCTCGTATCTCGATGTTAGCGCCATCCATGGTGCCAATTGTGATCGCACCGTTTAAGGCAAACTTCATATTGCCGGTGCCCGAAGCTTCTTTACCCGCAGTTGAGATCTGCTCTGAAAGATCCGCGGCGGGATAAATCATCTGACCGTTCTTCACATTGAAGTCAGGAAAGAACACAACTTTTAGTTGGTCGCCAATACTCGGATCATTATTAACGACCGTCGCGATCGAATTGATCAATTTGATGATCAACTTGGCCATCGCATAACCAGGTGCAGCCTTCCCGCCGAAGATGACCGTTCGCGGCGCAGTCCGAAACGCGCTGTTGTTCTTCAATTGCAGGTACAACGCAATTACGTGAAGCGCGTTTAGAAGCTGGCGCTTGTATTCATGTAAACGCTTCACCTGAATATCAAAGAGCGTGTCGGGGCTGACAACAATACCGGCGCGTTCCTTAAGCATCTTTGCAAGTGCCGCTTTGTTCTGCCGTTTGACATTGCGCCAAGCCTCACCAAATGTCTCATCGGCGGAGTATTGTTCCAGGTTGTTCAATTGATCTTCCGTGTTACGAATCCAACCACCGCCGAGCCGGCTTGAGATCAATTCGCTGAGCCTCGGATTACTGAGGGCGATCCAGCGTCGAGGTGTGACCCCATTAGTCACGTTGTGAAATCTTTCAGGGTAGAGGTCGTAAAAGTCGCGCAGCACGCTCTTCTGTAGTAACTCTGTATGCAGTGCTGCAACTCCATTGATTGCGTGACTGCCAACCGATGCCAGATGCGCCATACGCACATACTTCTGATCGCTCTCAGCAATCAAAGACAGGCGCTGAACCCGTTCCTCATCGCCCGGAAACCGCGCGCGGACTTCGTCAAGGAACCGGCGATTGATCTCGTAGATGATTTCCAAATGCCGTGGCAGGAGCCCGCGGAATAGAGGCAACGGCCAGGTTTCCAGCGCTTCAGGAAGTAATGTGTGGTTCGTATAACCAAAAGTTTGTTGAGTGACGTGCCAGGCGGTATCCCAATCCAAACCGCGCACGTCGATAAGTAAACGCATCAACTCCGCTACTGCCACGGATGGATGGGTGTCGTTCAGCTGGACGGCGAAGTACTTGTGAAACTCTTCTGCTGAATTGCCTGACAAATCGTTGATACGCAGCATGTCCTGCAGTGAACAGGAAACAAAGAAGTACTGTTGTTCCAGTCGCAACTGCTTCCCTTTGTTAATAGTGTCGTTTGGATAGAGAACTTTGGTGATTGTTTCGGAGGCGACTTTTTCTTCGACGGCACGGTAGTAGTCGCCAACGTTGAATGCGTCAAAGTCGAATGATTCGGTTGCCTCGGCTTTCCAAAGACGTAGGAGATTTGCAGTACCGACTTTGTAGCCGACGACTGGAGTGTCACAAGCGATGCCCTTTACCACGTGGTGTGGAATCCAGCGCACGCTATAATTTCCCTTGTCGTCAACATCACCTTGAGTATAGCCACCGAGATTAACGTCGAAACTAATTTCAGGTCGTCTTATCTCCCATGGATAACCAGGCGATAACCACTTGTCAGTTACTTCCACCTGCCAGCCATTCTTAATCTTCTGATCGAAGATGCCGAACTCGTACCGAATGCCGTAGCCGATTGCAGGCACTTCCAGAGTTGCAAGCGACTCCAGATAACAAGCGGCGAGCCGGCCCAGTCCGCCGTTACCCAGACCTGGTTCTTCTTCCTGATCCATGAGCGCATCTAAATCCAGACCTAATTCCTCAATGGCTTTCCGCGTTTCGTCGTAAATGCCGAGATTGATCAGATTGTTTCCGAGCTGCGGGCCAATCAGAAACTCTGCCGACAGATACGAGACGACTCTGACGTCATTTCGCATAACGGTTCGAGCAGTAGCGATCCAATGATCCAGAAGTCGATCGCGCACCGTGAGCGCAAGAGACATATACCAGTCATTTTGCGTCGCAATCTCAGGAAGCCTGGCCTGGCTGTAGTAGAGGTGATCGAGAAGGTCGTGCTTGATTGACTCGGTGGTGAGTTCGGACGGGGAGATGTCGAGGGTACTCAAACCTGTTCTATTGAGTTGATTGTCAGTCATAGTCAAATCTCGATTCAGATCTCTTTTGGGGTTTTAGTCTTCGCTCGGGTTTCGCTGGTTCTCGAGCCCGTTGAGCTCTCAAGCATCCCAAACTCGGGCCAGACATGTTCACGACGCAGGCAAAATAGCTTCAATTGAAGTTTGTGACAATGCCAATAAGTAAGAATCGACGTGTTCATATTTCAAATTTCTTAATGCGGAAAGATAGTGAGCTAAATATTAATTTCTTCTCTGCGCCACCTCTGCGTTCTTTGCGTCTCTGCGGTAAACATCAAGCGCACCATTTTTTCAACCGCGGAGACGCAGGGAACGCAGAGGAGGCGCTGAGAGTTTCGAGCACCATTAATAAAAACTCTTGACCTATGTAGATATTTATATGTATAGATACCTAGCATCAAACACACATCGGTTTTTTTTCGGGCGGAGGCTCTTCTACTGAAGAAGGGAACCAGCTCAAAACACTCAAAACAAATATTGCGATGAAGAAAAACTACCTGTCTTACACCATGGCTCTAACGCTCCAGGCGATCGAGAACGGTTACGGCTATGGATTCGACATCATGACCATCACTGGCCTCGCAAGTGGAACCGTGTACCCCGCCTTGCGACGTTTGGAAGATGCTGACTTCGTTTCTTCCAAGTGGGAAAAGGCCGCCGTGGCCCAGGCAGCGTTGCGGCCACCTCGCAAATATTACGAGGTGACCAAGCTCGGTCGAACAGTTCTCGAGGAAGCACGACAAAGGTTTCGACTACTGTCGCAGCTTGAGCCTCTTGCAACCAACAAACCCGCAAGACAAAAGAGTTGAGGTTCCGATGGCAACGCAAAGAAAAAAACCGTGGATATGGTTAATTCGTCTCATCGGTGTAATCGTTCCGCAGCGATTGCGTGCTGATTGGCGTCAGGAGTGGGAGGCTGAATTGCGTTACCGCGAAACGCAATTGGCCGAATGGCAGCAACTCGACTGGCACAACAGAGTCGATTTGATCCGTCGTAGCTTGACCGCATTCTGGGACGCCCTCTTCCTGGCACCACGCAGAGCTGAGGATGAGGTCGTTCAAGACATTCGCTTTGCTCTTCGTCATTTACTAAAGAACCCGGCATTCACTTGTGTGGCCGTGCTCTCGCTCGCCCTGGGCATTGGTGCAAATACGGCGATCTTCAGTTTGGTTGATGCGGTGATGGTGAAGATGTTGCCCGTAAGTCATCCGGAACAACTGGTGGCCCTCGACTCATTCAGTCCGCGTGGTGAGCAGCGCGGTTTCTCATATCCATTATTTAAGTACTTGCGGGAGAGGGAATCGTCGTTCACCGGCATCTTAGCTGCTACTGACGGCACCAGTCGAATGGCCATGAGCATGCATTCCTCCGACGACACCGAACAAGTCGAAGTGCAGATGGTTTCTGGCGAATACTTCCAGGTTCTTGGAGTTGACGCCTTCATCGGTCGGCTCGTAACGGCTGAAGATGACCAGTCACCTGGTGCTCATCCGGTCGCAGTGCTGAGTTACAACTTCTGGCAGCGCCGGTTCGCAGCGGATTTTTCAGTGATAGGGCAGGTCATCACAATAAAGCAACAGCCGCTAACAATAATCGGCGTGGCCCCCGCGAAATTCTTCGGTGAAGCGGTTGGCAGAGCACCTGATGTTTGGACCCCACTGACAATGCAGTCTTCGCTTCAAAAGGGCCAGTCGTATCTTGAGAGTGCCAATATCAACTGGCTACGGATCATGGCCCGGCTTAAACCAGGTGTTAATGAGGATCAGGCGAAAGCAGAAACGAATAACTTAGTCTGGCAACTCAAGAATGAATCGAGCGACCTGGGAAAATCAGCTCTGAATATCGCGAAGGTGGATGTGTCGTCAGGTGCACAAGGACTTGCCGAGTTTCGCAGCCGCTTTACGAAACCTCTTCGCATACTCATGGCAGTCGTGGCCTTAGTTCTTCTGATCGCATGCGCGAATGTAGCCAATCTGCTGCTTGCTCGAGCTACAGCACGTCAAAAGGAAGTCGCTGTTCGACAGGCAATTGGCGCCGGACGTTTCAGATTAATTCGGCAGTTTCTGACTGAGAGTCTGATCCTCGCGAACCTCGGCGGCTTGATTGGACTACTCTTCGCATGGTGGGGAAGTCGAGCATTGTTAATCCTGGTTTCGGGTGAATCTTCTCCAGTTCCAATTGACGTCGCTCCGAACCTTCGAATTCTGTCGTTCACGTTTGCTGTGTCAGTATTAACCGCCCTGCTATTTGGACTTGCTCCGGCGTGGATCATTACGCGGGCAGACGTAGGTTCAGCGCTAAAGGTTACGACTCCTGCGCGACCTCGGTTGGGCTTGTCGCGTTTGTTGGTAGTTTCACAGGTAACGTTCTCATTGTTGCTGCTGATTGGCGCTGGCCTCTTCCTTCAGACATTGCACAATCTGCGGACCATCAATTTGGGATTTGAAGCTGACCAGATAATTCAAACCCGCATAAATCCGAGATCGAGTGGCTATAAGCCAGAGCAGTATCCGGAGCTTAACAGGCGACTTTTGGAGAGGTTGAATTCCGCGCCTGGTATTCGATCGGCTAGCGTAGCCGGAAGCGGATTTCGTTCCGGCTCATCTCGTACCTGCTGTATCGCAATTGAAGGATATACTCCGAGCAAAGATGAGGACCGCGAGATTCAAATTCTTGAAGCGGCTCCAGGCTATTTTTCTACGATAGGCCTGCCTTTGCTGATGGGTCGTGACTTCACTCCTTCTGATGTCGAGAATAAACCGGGAGTATTTCCCAAGTTGGCCATCATCAATGAGACGATGGCGCGTCGTTACTACGGCCAGACGAATCCAGTTGGCCGCCGTTTTGGTTGGGGTGATCAGAAGGTGGCATACGATACCGAGATCGTGGGCGTCGCCAAAGACGCGAACTATGGAAATCTCCGTGATAAGACAAAGTCGTTAATCTATTATCCGAGCGAAGCCGGCACGTTGCTGATTGTCAGAGCCGCTTTGGATTCATCGACGCTGGCTTCCACGATTCGAAACGAGATTAAAGCGGTCGATATGACTCTGGAACCGAGTATCTCGAGCGTGACAAAATTGCGTGACGAAGCTCTGGTGCAGGAACGTATGCTAGCGAAGCTGTCGAGTTTCTTTGGTTTGCTTGCACTATTGCTGGCCGGCATCGGTTTATATGGAGTGATGTCCTACGACGTAGTCCGCCGAACACGCGAAATTGGTGTTCGCATGGCGGTAGGCGCTCGCGGGCTCGACGTGTTGAGCATGATCCTGCAGGAGGCCTTCTGGTTGGTGATCATGGGAGTGTTCGTCGGGTTAATAGTGGCTATAATGACGATGAAAGTAATTGCCAGTCTTCTGTTCGGTCTGGGGCCGAGTGACCCATTGACGCTGGTGCTGGCCACTGTGTTGCTATTGGCGATCGCTGCGTTAGCGGGGTGGCTGCCGGCCTGGCGAGCAGCGCGTATAGATCCGGTGCACGCATTGAGACATGAGTAAATGCAGTGCCCAATAACATGGGAGGAGTAAGTTGAGCGACGAGGCCCGCAAAACACAGTTCGCCGGAGCACAACCGATCCTCTCCGTGCGTGACTTAACTGCAACTGTCCGTTATTACACGGAGGTTCTCGGCTTTAAGAATGCCGAATGGGGTAACGACTCTTTCACGTGTGTCGTTCGTGACCGCGCCTCCATCTACCTTTGCCGGGATGGCCAGGGACAGCCAGGTACATGGGTCTGGGTCGGAGTTGAAGACGTTAGCCTGCTCTACGAAGAATACAAGCAAAATGGCGCTCGCATTCGGATGACGCCGCGTAATTTTTCGTGGGCGTATGAAATGCACGTCGAAGATCTGGATGGTCATGTGCTGCGATTTGGTTCCGAGCCGCTCGAAGATCGACCCTTTGAGGCAGGATTTAACGGAACTTGAACTCTCCTGTCAGCGTTTCCAACCGGGCATTCCAAATAAACGGGCGTTTTTGCGGCAACTTAAGCTGTAGCAAAAACATCGTAACCGGCCACCGTTTGAGGGTGTCTAAGTTCACGTGGAGGATTTGTGTTTGGCTTCAAAGTACACACCAGCCTGCTTTTCACGCATCGCGACGTTGCTCGCCTTTATTGTGATTGGATTATTTTCGGCAAATGCCGTTAGTGCGCAAAACGCCGCGGCCCCAGATCCAAAGGGTGATCTCAAGACCAGTCTCAGCTCGCTATCAACACTTTACAAGCAGGACGTCGAGCGGCTTGAAAAACAACAGCAGCAATCAAAGGCCCTCTACCAGGATGGCCTGATTTCGCGTGTCGAATTCGAGAACGGCGAAAAAGTACTTGCCGACGCTCGAGCGAAAGTCGATCAGGTTGCGAAAGATATTGCTACTGCAAATCAACCAGTACCTGTAATCACCGGCGACATTGGCTCAAACATGATTGTGTCGGGTCGACCATGGTCGTCTGGCAACGGCAGAATTGACAGCTTGATCCGTTATTACGGTTCGAAATATGGAGTCGATCCCTATTTGATCTTTTGCACAATGTCTCAAGAGTCAGGCTTTACCTCTGGCGCAACCAGCCCGAAGGGTGCGCTGGGATTAATGCAGCTGATGCCGGATACCGCAGCTCGATATGGAGTGACAAATCCTTACGATATTGCGCAGAGCATAATGGGTGGAACCCGTTATCTGAAAGACTTGCTTACAATGTTCAATGGCAGAGTTGATCTGGCGTTAGCAGGCTACAACGCAGGTGAAGGCGCCGTAATGAAGTACGGCAATGCCATTCCTCCTTACAGTGAAACCCGCAACTACGTGAAGTTGATCCTTGCTCGCTACGGCAAGAAGTCAACGTCTTAATTCTCGTCCACAGATTACGCGGCGCGACTTAGGCCGCAACCGAACCATCCTGAAAGGATGAAAGTTAATAGCCGTGGGTAAGCGCTTTGCGCGAAGCCCACGGAACTAATCGGTTACATCGGCCGACCCTGAAAGGGTCGAACCGGGCTGATTGTTTGACACCTTTCAGGGTCTTCAATCCTTTGCTGCTTAATCCCGTGGGCTTCGCGCAAAATGCTCGCCCACGGCTATTAACTTCGGTCCCTTCGGGACCAGAAAATCTTGCTAAAAAACAAAGAAGTTGTTGGTCTGTTTGAAAGCCGCCGGTTTTCATGAACAGGATCTGTTAATCTGTTTGTGCTCATCCTAACAACTTGAGGAGACGTCGATGAAACATCTGTGCACACTCGCAGTAATGTTACTGGTTGTGGGGCTTGTGCGAAGTGATGCAGCATTCACTCGTTCACAGGATCCACTGGTAGTGAACTCGAGCACCATTGCACTGAAACTGGAGAACTCTCGCGTTCGTGTCCTTGAGGCGACGCTCAAACCAGGCGACAAGGAAAAGGCCCATTCTCATCCTGCTTATGTGATTTATGTCATTCAAGGCGGAAAGTATCGAAACCACGCTGCGGATGGCACGGTAAGGGATGCTGAGTTTCATACTGGCGACGTTATCTATCGCGATCCAATTACCCGGCACTGGGCGGAGAATATAGGTGATACGACAATTCGGCTTGAGCTTGTTGAATTGAAGAACTAATCAACGTCCAGTGGCGCGAAGGTTGGGCCGAGCATGGGAATCACGCAGCAAGCAGAGGGAAGTTGTTTTTAGTTGTGAAGTTGAAGTACCACGTGGCTGAAGGCGGTGGTGTCTCAGATCTCCATTAAATCCTTCCCCACGATAATCCGCCCTTTAAAATTCTTTCGCACACCTTCCGCCCATTGTTCATCAGTGATCGAAGCGTCATCGCCTGGGACGAAATGAGACAGCACCAGCGTCTTAACTTCGGCCTGTGCTGCAATCTTGCCAACGTCTTCGGGCAACGTGTGCGCCGCCATTAAATGTTCACGAAGCCTATTCGCGTTCGGCAGGCGTTTTACCAATGCATCTATACCTGGCAGATACATGACTTCATGTACGAGCACGTCGGCGCCTTTTGCAAACTGCGCAAGCTCCGGCGCGTATGCTGTGTCACCTGATATGACCACCGAACGATCTCTTGCGTCGAACCGGTACGCATATGCTTGTTTGATCGGCGGGTGTCGCACCAGGCATGCGCTGACTTTAACGTCATCGTTCGACAGCACAACGCCCGGCTGATTGATTTCGTGCGTCTTGATCAGATTGCGTGGGTCGGTCCGGCCTTCGTCTACAATCCTCGTGTCGATGTCAAACTTCAGGTAGTCGAAAAAATCTCCGGCCATTTTTGTTATTCCTGCTGGTCCATATGCGTCTAATCGAAAGGGCAGACCTGTAATCCAGGCGTTGTAGGTTAACGGTCCAAGCTCAAGATTATGATCGGAATGATGGTGCGTGATGAAAAGATATCGCAGCCGATTCAAAGCAACTCCTGCGTTGATCAATTGTTTCGATGTTCCATAACCACAATCCACCAAATACGGTACATCATTGATCAGCAGCAGAGTTGAAGGGTTGCTTCGTCCGGCTTCACCGACTCGTGGACCGCCTTTGGTACCCAGCAGGACCAGGCGAGTTCGGGATTTCTGAAAACTGAATGTCAAACCAGGAGCAAGTGCCCCAAGCGCCATAAACGTCGCCGTATTCGCTACAAACTGTCGTCGAGTGAGTTTCATAAATATAGAGATGCAATGTGCAGCGCCTCAATTGGTCGCACGTACCTTGCCGACCAGCGGGGTCGTTTTTGTCGGTCCAAACGAAACGTTCTGCTCTGAATCTATGAACAGGTTATCTCCGTCAAACTTAAAGTTCAGGGTTGTAAAGAACGGCGTCTCGTAAAGAACGATTTTTAGAGTAAACGTGTTGTCAGTACTCCAGGCCCCACTCGCAGCCACCATCGGGGTTGCTGGCACGCTAAGAAATCGATCGAGCCCATTCGTAAATGTGCCGCGACTCTTTATCCACGAGTTGATGCCGAACGGCAGTCGCGTTTCGCCGGCGGCAGTTCGCACCACAAGGTTCGGATTCGTCGAGTTGAAATCAAATGAAAGTGCTCTGACATCACGATCGTTCTCGGCAATCTCAAACCACTTTCCAGACAAGGTTCCAGGCATGGGCGATCGGGACGAACCATTGGGGAACTTAACCTTCAAATCATCAAGTCGCCTTTGCAACTCGCGACGGGCAGTTGTGTTCTCCGGCAAACGCGCTGGCTTCATCGCTGGCAGGAGCTTGTCCCAAACAAGATTCATGACTTTTTGCATGTCGCGAACTCCACTCGTAATTGCAACGACCGCATCCAACTCAGGGATCACCATGCAATACTGACCAAACGCGCCATCGCCGCGAAACGAGTTGTGCCGAGAACGCCAGAACTGATAACCGTAACCTTGATCCCAGTCGCTCGTCGGCGCCGATCCATTCGATGTTTGTATGGACGTTGCTTGTTCCACCCACGATCTTGGAATCAATTGCTTGCCGTTCCACATGCCTTTCTGAAGATAGAGTTGTCCAAACCTTGCGATCTCCTCGGTTCGAATCGCCAAACCATATGCTCCAGCAGTGATACCCTGTGGGCTACTGATCCACGTCGGGTCTTTGAAGCCGAGCGGTTCGAAGAGTCTGGGGCGAAGGTAATCAAGTACCGTTTCTCCCGTAACTTTCTGGACGATCGCAGAGAGCATGTACGTCGCAGGCGAGTTATAAAGGAAGTGAGTCCCTGGTTTGAAAGGTACTGGATGCGTGAGAAAAGTCTTGGTCCAGGCGTCTTTCTGCTTCGCTGGATCGTCTACATGAATTGGCGCTTCAGTTTGATTCCCTGTATTCATGCGCAAAAGATCGCGCACTCGCATCGCGCGCAGGTTCGCGGAAGGTTCAGCGGGAGCCTCATTTGGAAAGAACTTCAAGACCTGATCGTCAAGAGTCAGTTTTCCTTCGTCAATAGCCAGACCGACCGCTGTTGACGTAAAACTCTTGCTCAGAGAGAACAGGATGTGTGGTGTATCGCGATCATAAGGAGCCCACCAGCCTTCTGCAACAACGTGACCATGTCGAACGATAATCAGACTGTTCATTTGGTCGATTTCTCTATCGGCGGCATCGACGAAGGCGAGAATATCCGCAGCGGCGATTCCTTGTTGCTCGGGACTACTTCGTGGCAATGACGCAGCTTTGTTGACGCGGAGATCAACGCGAGTCGGTTGTTGACTGTTGACTGGCGTTGAGAGTGAGGTTAGTGCAAGGAATGCGACTAGCAAAAGGGATACAATGATTCGCCGAATCGGAGTTATCACAGAATTACCTGAATGATTTAGATTGGTGGAAGAGCGAGCGGATCCTAACACCTAAAAGAATTTTTTTGCAGTTGTCAAAACAAAGACGAACGATCGTCCTGGGAGCGCAGGCGTCCCGCCTGCTCCCGTCGAACAGAACCCACTCCCTTGTCTGCGAGTGGCTGAAATAATTATTCCCGGTTGAGCTGGACACGGGCAGGCGGGGACGCCAACACAAAGACGAACGATCGTCCTGGGAGCGCAGGCGTCCCCGCCTGCCCCCGTCGAACAGAACCAACTCCCTTGTCTGCGAGTGGCTGAAATAATTATTCCTGGTTGCGCTGGACACGGGCAGGCGTGGACGCCTGCGGTCCCAGGACGATCGTCGCTCTTATTACAGGCTTTACCACGGAGGTCCAATGAAGGCTGCACAAGTATTAGCCGCGATTCCGGTGTTGCTCATTACTTCGCTTCTATTTAGTCCAACTGTTGTCGGCAAAGACTCAAAGTCCTGGCGAGCGGTTCACCTGCTCGACTACAACACTGATGACGACCTTGATCTGCTGGGCAAGAATCTCGAGGCCTTGGCGAAGCAGGGAATCAACGTAATCATCCTGGAAGTTGATTACAATTTTGCTTTCCAATCGCACCCTGAACTGCGGCGGGGAACCTCGCCAATCACACGCGAAGGAGCCCGCCGGTTTGCGGCGCTCTGCAAGAAGAACAGGATCCGCCTTATTCCAGAATTCCAATCGTTAGGCCATCAGTCATGGAAAGCTCAAACTTTTCCACTCCTTACGGTCTATCCTAAGTTTGATCTCACGCCAGGCGCATTTCCGAACAACGAAGGACTTTATTGTCGCGAATGGGATCCACTTAATCCTGAAGTTTGGCCGATAGTTTTTCAGTTGATGGATGAAATCATCGACGCGTTTCGTGCTGATGCACTTCACGTCGGTATGGATGAAGTTTTCCTGCTCGCGTCCGAACAGTCGCCGTCGACAAAGGGAAAAGATCCAGGTGTGCTCTTCGCAAATGCCGTGAAGCAAATCCACGAACACCTTGCACGTAAGGGCCACGTGGAGATGCTCATGTGGGGCGACAGGTTGATCGATGGATCGAAAGACGCTATCGGTGAGTGGGAAGCCTCAACCAACGGAACTGCCAGCGCGATTGACCTTATTCCGAAAGATATAATTATCTGTCCGTGGCATTATGAAGTGCGAGATAGTTATCCTTCAATACCGATGTTCATTGAGAAGGGGTTCCGCGTCTTACCCGCGACGTGGAAGAATGTTGATGCTGCAAAAGCGTTAATTGACTTCAGTCGCTTGCATGCCAGTCCGAAACTTTTGGGATTCATATTCACGACCTGGGGAGTATCCAAGAATGCGCTACTCGATTTTCCGCCACTGGTCGAAGGTCTCAAGAGTTTGCAGAATTGACTCTGTGAGGTGGATAGCATCGCGACTATGTTGTTTGCGGGCATCCCTTTAGTCTGGTATAAGTCTCGTCGTACCCTGAAATCCCCGAACCAACCCCTTTTGCTAAGTAGCTAATCCTCTGAACGCCTGGAAGCCGACAAGGACGACTTTGTCTTCTAGCGCTTGCTCGCTCCTGCCGGGATGACCGAGAAATGAATATGCCAGATGAAGACACTGAGGTAACTTACTCAAATTGCGCCACCGGCGTGCCGGGGTTTGATGACATTTTGAGTGGCGGTCTGCCCTCAAATTGCTTTTACCTTATTCAAGGCGACCCCGGCTCCGGCAAAACCACTTTGGCTTTGCAGTTTCTCCTCGAGGGTGTTCGAGAGAATGAAAAGGTCTTTTACATAACACTGTCAGAGACAAGGGCAGAACTACTTAGGGTTGCACAATCCCACCATTGGTCTCTTGACAAAATCGAGTTGCTCGAACTGTCGGCGATCGACAATCTGCTGCGTCCGGAGCAACACACAACAGTCTTTCATCCTTCCGAGATCGAACTAAACAAAATAACGAATCTGTTAGTTGAGAATGTTAACCGGATCCGACCCACCCGCGTCGTCTTCGATTCACTCTCGGAATTTCGACTAGTGGCGGAGACACCTCTCCGTTATCGTCGTCAGCTGCTTAATCTCAAGCAGGAGTTTGCAAAGCACAGCAGCACTGTGCTTTTGCTTGACGACAAAATGAATAAGACCGGTATTGAAATGGATCCGCACGTTTTGAGTCTGACTCACGGTGTTGTCAACCTGGAACAGTTATCTCCGGAGTATGGTACGGCACGTCGGCGTATGCAGGTAACTAAGTTGCGCGGAGTTCGATATCGCGAAGGCTACCACGACTACACAATCGTTACCGGAGGATTACAAGTCTTTCCGCGGTTGGTTGCTGCCGAACATCACAAGGAGTTCCGTCGAGAGCCGGTGGTAAGCGGAGTGAGCGAATTGGATCAACTACTGGGCGGGGGTCTGGACCGTGGTACTACAACTCTATTGATCGGATCAGCCGGCAGCGGCAAGTCCACTATCGCTAGTCAATATGCAGTGCATATGGCGGACCAGGGTGAAAAATCTGTCATCTTTGCATTTGATGAATCCCTCTCAATTATGATTGCGCGCTCGGAAGCCCTGGGTTTGTCGATAAAGAAGCATATCGAGGCTGGCCGTATCCATGCGCAACAAATCGATCCCGCGGAGATATCGCCGGGAGAGTTTGCGTGGAACGTTCGGAAGCACGTCGATGCCGGTTGCAAGCTGATTGTGATCGATAGCCTTAACGGTTATCTGAATGCGATGCCTGGTGAGAAATATCTAAACAGCCAGTTGCACGAAGTATCTTCATATCTGAATGAGCAAGGGGTTACTACCATTCTGATCATGGCCCAACATGGGATGGTCACCGCTTTAGAAACGCCGGTTGATCTCAGCTACTTGTGTGACACCGTGGTCAATTTGCGCTACTTCGAAGCGGGAGGTGAGGTTAGGCAGTCCATCGCTGTAATCAAGAAACGCAGTGGCAATCACGAACGCACAATTCGCGAATTCATGTTGGATAAGGATGCCGGGGGTATTCGCATTGGAGAACCATTGAAGGACTTTCAAGGTATTCTTACCGGAGTACCGCGATTTGAAGGCATCCAGGAAAAAATGTTGCGCGGCCCCTCTTAAGGGGCATGCAGGTACCAGTGGAACTGAATTCAACATATCGGCTCAGCTCGAAGGAATCTGACGGGCCACAGCTGGATAATTATCCGGTCAAGGGTGGGGATCAGCGAGTTATCGTTATTGCCCCGCTCGGTCGGGACGCGACCTCCATTGCCGACTTGCTCAGTGCGAACGGATTTGAGGTTTCGGTTTGTACCGACCCGGCCACGCATACCGATGCGTTAGTGGCAGCCGGTGCCCTGATTATGACTGAGGAGGCGTTAGAGTTTGCGCAAACTGGAAAACTGATAAATGCCTTGCAGAACCAACCTCCCTGGTCTGAATTACCGCTCATAATTCTCACGAGCGCTGGAACCTCTCGTCTGACATTGCATCTAGATGTGACCGCGCGAGCGGCCGGCGGGGCCACGCTGCTTGAGCGACCTATTGGCACTGACACTCTCTTGCGTGCCGTCAATGTTGCGTTGCGATCTCGACGGAGACAATACCAGGTTCGCGACCTGATTTTTGAACAACAGCGTATTCAACAGAAGCTGGAAAAGAACGAAGAACAGTTGCGTTCGCTCCTGGCTCGTGAGCGCGGCTTGCGACAGGCGGCCGATGAGGCCAATCGTTTGAAAGATGAATTTCTTGCCACGATCTCTCATGAGCTCCGTAATCCGCTGAACGTGATGCTTGGTTATTCCGAATTGCTGCTGCGGATGGATGAGATCAAAGAATCACCGCAGCTTTCGCGAATGAGTGAAGCGCTACGCCGCAACGCTCTTGCGCAATCTTATCTCATTCGTGATTTGCTTGAGCTCTCTCGTTTACGTAGTGGCAAGCTGACGTTGAATCTCGAGACTGTGTCCCTCGCTACGGCGATACACAATGCAATCGAAACAGTCCGAGCCGATGCACAAGCTAAGAACATCTCGATTGACCTGGCCGTTCCGATATCACCCGTATTCCTCGAGGGTGATTTAGTTCGTCTCGAGCAGATAATTTGGAACCTCTTGAGTAATTCGGTGAAGTTTACCGACTCGGGAGGGAAGATCGAGGTTGTCCTGGAGCGCGAAAATGGTGATGCGGTGTTAACTGTTGAGGATACAGGTCAGGGTATTCACCCGTCCTTCCTTCCCAGAGTCTTCGATATGTTTCGCCAGGGCGACACGAGGGCCAGTCGAGAGCACTCAGGCCTGGGAATCGGATTAGCACTGGTCCAGCAGTTGGTTCGATTGCACAAGGGATCCGTTGAGGCCTTTTCGGAAGGACCGGGAAAAGGAACCACGTTCACTATTCGATTGCCAGAAAAACACTACGTCGAGGCTGTCACACCGGATGAGACAGTTTTGGATGCTTTCCAAGGGCTGAACGGATTGAAGGTTCTCGCGGTTGATGACGATGAGGACAACACTTCTTTGCTGCGACAGCTGCTGGAGCTCAGTGGTGCACGAGTGCTTACGGCAAACAGCGGTTCGACTGCTCTTGCGCTCGCTGCTAACTCAGACCTCGATATAGTGCTTTCTGATATCTCGATGCCGGGAATGGATGGTTTTGAGCTTGTAAGGCGATTACGAAAACTGAATGGAAAAGAAAACGTTCCTGTGATTGCGCTGACGGGTTTCGGTCGACGCGACGACATCGAGCAAGCTCACAATGAAGGTTTTGTCGCGCACCTCACGAAACCAATTGATTTCGATAAACTCATTAAGATGCTTCAAGGATTGGTCCGAGCGATCAATTCGTAATATCACGCCTCACTAGTCAGCAACCCAACGTGATGTCTGCGCCAATTCTCGGACCCTGCGTGTGGTTCACTTTTCCAATCTACACACGAATCCCCATCCACCACCGAGTTCACTGACCGCCAGTACCAATTCATTGCTGCCTTTTTTCAGAGGCAGATAAAGAGCGTCATCGTCAGCACTGATGATTCCGAGAAAACCAGGATCCCGAAAGTTCTGCGCGCTTCGACCGCGGTACAAGATCTTGCCGTTTAGAAAGACTCTGACTTCATCGCTATATCCAATATCAAGTTTCTTCACTTGCTCGCTATCGGACTCGATGTTTGTCCTGGCGTAAATCACTTTCGTACCGGGTTGAGGTTCGAGCCTTTTTGAGAAATCGGTTGCGAAGGAAACTCTTGGATGCGGCGCTTGTCGATAACGATAGAGCACGACAAACCCGGGTGGTTCGGCTTCAACTTCCTGCCACTCAATTGCCTTGGACTCAGTCTCCGTCAAAGGCTGTTCAAGATCTCGTTGGAGAGCGTCATAAGCGGGCGAAATGTTCCACTTCGTCAGAGTGCCCGCCGGCATTGCAGGAGTGTGACGTTCCCACGGCGCGTCGGCGGAAGTATGAATTTCAAAATTCGAGATGTATGTTGCTCCAGTTAGAACAGAGAAAGCCACCTGACCTTTTTGGACTCCGCTTTTGAGATCGGGCATCACGAGAGCAGGCCTGTCCATGTCTTTAACGAAGAATTTTGCCTGTGCGCCTGAAACTTCCAAACGCATGTGGAACCATGTGTCTTTGGGAATATCGACCGCACCAGTGAAGCCTGGGCCATTGTAGATTTGCCAGTTCAGGCCGGTGTTGAGAACCGGAGTGTATTGCATCGCATCCGAATACCCTGACCTGTGCTGACGAAGGTAGACCCACTCGGAGTTGGCTCCATTATTGGCAACGCGAAACTCAATCCCGAAAAATCCACGATTGGCGGGCGTCGCGACATCGACATCAACTACGCCGTCGCGCATATCAAAGTCCTTCACGACGGCTGAGCCACCGTTAAGGTAAATGCATTTGCGACCCTGGTACTCGGCGGTTTTGACTTCACCTTCTAGTTCCCAGCGCGATGAATCAGCCGGCAGGGAAAGCGATTGAAGTTGAGAACTGGACGCGGCGTAAGAAGATGAGGCTGCGACAAGTGTCAGGAGATAGATAAGTGCAATTCTGATTTGCATTGGCCGGCGACCTTTCGGTGTGATTTGTTTGAATGGTCCAGTCAAACAACGTCAACTGACATGACTTACGGTTTTGTGATTGAACGGCTCAGGGCAGGGACGAAATGGTCGGTAAAGTCAGGAAGGAGTACGAACCGCGAGAAGAACAAGTAAGGAAGGGCCCCGCTGGTCACAAAGAGCATTATCGCTGGAGTTGGTGACCAGCGGGGGTAAACCGCCCTTCCTTACTTCTTCTTTCGCCAGATGTTCCTGCTTTGGATCGATGAATTCGTCCTGGTACTCGAAGCCCGCCAGTGTTTTGTACTTGTCATCGTCTGCGTCGAAGAAGTTAAATTGCAATCGCCTCCCTTGGAACCCGATGTTCTAATAATCACTCAGTCACTTAGTATCAATTGATGAGCAAGCGGATCGTAGTTTTCATTCTCGTATTTATTACATTAGTCATCTCTGCCTGGGCAGTAGTGCGCTATAAACGCGCACCTCGACAAATTGCTGCGAGCGATCCACCACCTTTAATCAACAACGATGCCGCTGCGTGGAACCTGGCAGTTGAGCAGGTCAAGGCCGATCGCGGACCAGAGGGTGCCGGTGCAATCGAGATTCCTGTCGAGCTTAAGCACTATCCGGAACGGCACTGGTTTCTAGCGACGCAGGTAGCCGAGATAGCTAAATACCAGATTCACACTTGTCAGGATTACGTGGATCTCGCTGCGGCAATTGAGCGGGGTGAAATGATCGAGGTGCCATGGGTGACTGACACCTACGTTTTGTTTGGCGTCGCGGCCAAGGCGGATGACAGTGTCTTTGCGAGGTACGAAGGCGATCATGAGCTGGGACTCTATAGTGAAGCCGAATTAAATGAGGCTTACCGACAACTCGATCTAAAACGGACCAGCCTTCAGAATGAGATCGTCTCGCTGAAGAGCCAATCATCAAAACTGACTAGGCGCGAAGCTTCAAGGCAACGCGAACTACAAAAACAGATCGCCCAGCGTGAGCTGGATCTGAAAGACAGTGAGGAACAAAGAGCACTTTTGGATCAGTTCTACAAACAACCCGATAGCCGGCAGCGACTAAACCGCGAATATCAATCGCTTCAAACGCTCGCAGCGAATTTCCGTGGCCGGGCTTACAACATCGATCTTCCCGCAGATCGTGCCGCGTTGAAGGTTAGTCTTTTGAGTTCACTTCGCCCCGAAGCTTTCAAGATACTTGAAGAGATCGCGTCGATCTATCATCGACAATTCAATCGACCTCTGCCGATCAGTTCATTGGTCAGGCCAGAACAGTACCAACATGCATTGCATCGAGTGAACCGAAATGCCGTCCTGATCGATACCCCTCCACACTCGACCGGGCTCGCATTCGACATTGATTATCGTTACATGAGTCCAGCGGAGCAGACGTTTCTCATGGCGCAGCTCGCTCAAATAAAACGCGAAGGGCGAATCGAGGTAATTCGCGAACGCAATGCAAACTATCATGTGTTTGCGTTCGTAAAGGGAACGCGTCCGAGTGATGAACTAATAGCGCAGTATCTTGAAGAGGCCGGCGCTGAACCAGCGGAAGCAAATCATCCACCGGCAAAAGAAGAACCCAAAGTGAAAACTCGAACGGCGAAAAAGAGACAGGCATCTACGATCCGCCGGAAACGGAGAAGGCGCTAACCAGTTCGATGCGTCGGGAGCGTAGCGATTTGTAGCAAAGGCATTCCTTTGCACGAAAAGCGAAATCCAACCCACAAAAGAGACTGCGTAAAATATCGAGTTTGCTTGGGTCTTCGTTTGTGTTATTTCGTGTGGTTTTCGTGGATCGCTCACTCGCGGAACTGAAACGGGCCATCCACGAAATTACATCACGAAACCAACACAAACAAGAACTGCTCTGTCTGACTTTTGATATATGCGAGCTCTGGTGCGCAGCCGCAAGGCTCAGGGCCACTGGATAACTTTGCTCTTATTCTTTTCGTTACCAGGCGAGGAAATGAGTTGCGTTGGACTGGCGCCAAGTTTGGAAGATACCGGTCGACTCACAGTGATTTTGACTGGTGGCGGAGCAGGTTCTCGAGGTGCGACCTCAGTCTTACCCTTTGGCTCTTGGGCGATGCTGACAGCAGTTTCATCGGCCTCATTCTCTTGTCCTCGACTCTGGGCAACACGGCTGTGCGATTTTGCTGATGAGTTGGGTCTCCCCGAATTTTCCGAGTGATTCAAATTAACTGAAGCATTGACTGTTTGAACGGACGGCTGAGTAACGCTTTGCTCAACCGCCGGCTTCGCTGGGATGCTTTCTGTGTTTACAGGTGGGACTTCAATCACGGTCGCGGGTGCGGCTTGACGGTGTTCAATTACGACTTCTGCGACAGCGACCACGAAGAGCAGAACCAGACTAGAAAGAGCAACTCGCAGACTTAGCCCAAAAGACGGGAATGAACGCGGAACATTCGAGTACTTATCGTCTTGCCTTGAAGCATCATCAACTGCGACAGTCCCGGAATCGCGTACTATTTTTATCCGAGCCGGTTCATTCCCTTTGTCGCCAAGATACCGGGCAACGCCCCGAAACGTCCGGGCCTTGGCCCACATTTCGGGAGAAGTGCCAAACCGGGTGCTCGCGTTTGTGTCTGCGCCGTGTTCGACCAGGCACTTAACGACGCCCTGGTGACCAAAGAATGCAGCCAGTGCGAGTGCGGTGAATTTATCATTTCGAATACGATTCGGATCTGCACCAAAGCTCAATAACACGCGAACCATCTGAACGTCACCGCGTGACGAAGCTCTCATAAGGGCTGTCGTGCCAAATATGTTGGTCGCATCAACATCGACACCGGCAGTCAAAGTTGATTTCAACCACTCGACGTCGCCCGTTTCCGCGGCGTGAGCGAGATCCTCCGCAAGGGTCTCTTTTCTTTTTAGATTCAGCATGGCAGTTAACGAATAATCATGATTCGATCGCCAGGTTTCACCAAGGGGTCCGCCTCTTTGCCAGATTCGATCTCGCCCAACTTCACCCGTGTCATCGTTAGAAATCCCCGACCGTCGTCACGCGCAATCTGTGCAAACTTAGCTTTAGATATGACACCGCCGGCAGTGATAATCACTTGAGTGAGCGTCAGGCCACGTCGAAACGTTTTCTCACCCGGCAACTTCACTTCTCCACCGACGTAAACGAATTGGGTTTCGTTCGGGTGCAGTGTAATGACATCACCCGGGCGCACCAGCAAATTCATGTCTGCCGATTTTGTTAGATCTATTTCGTACATCTCATTGCTGTTGTTCCGTACGACGGCAACTCTCGCAGCTTCGGGAAGTGGTTGCGCATCCGCCACAACGACATACAGTGGGATCGCCTCTCGTCGCAGAATCTTAGTGCCGGATTCTTTTACAAGGCCGCTTACCAGAACTGTGTGGCTGGCATAGTCGCGTACACCGACTACAACCTTTGGATTTTCGACTAAAGCGCGTTTTGTGAGTTCGTCCTCAATTTTGCTGCCGATTTCCTCAACGGTTAGACCGCCGACCGCCAAGGGCTCACTGAGAAGAGGAAATTCAAGAAGACCCGAGGGAGTGATCGTAAACAACGTTGACTTTGCACCTGCCGCAGGGTCGTTGAATTGAACGTCCAACACATCGTTGGGACCAACTCGATAAATCCTGGTCAATGAGATCTCTTCAATCGGCGCAATCGGAGTCGTTGTGATGCTCTCCGCCGGTTTTGATATTGAGGTCATCGAAACCTTAGCACCGTTTGGCTGTAGTGCCGGCGAGGGTACGCGAGACTCCGACCGTGCTTGAGAGATCGAGGATTGCGGTTGAGTCGTTTTCGTGGGGTCAATTGGCGACTCGGTTTTGGCGATTGGCGGCGGCGGTTGATTCGCTGTTTCTGCGTTACGCGTCAGCAACGTTTTGTGCAATTCGTCTTGCTCTTGCTTAACCTTTGTATTAAGACCGGCCGCTCGATGAAAACTATTAATCGCCTTTTGCCATTCACGCATCTTGAAGTAAGCGCGACCCAGAGCTTCGTAGGCGTCAGCGTATTCAGGATCGAGCTTCACTGCTTGTTCAAAGGATGAGACGGCCTGCACCACTTGTCCGGAGTCAAAAAGATCCAGGCCAGTCTTATAGAGAGCTTTCGCTTCCGCACTTACGTCCGTTGAGATTCGGCGATCCGGAATCTTCTCCGCAGACCTCAGGTTTGGAGCGTATGTTTGGGCCACGACTGCATGCGGATTAGAAATGAGTATGGAGAGCGCTAGAAGAAGCAGAAACGATTTGTACATGAAGACCCCCTTGCAAAACCGCGTGGGCACGCTTCATCAGATTTTGGGGGCGGGGAATTATCTAGTATTCACAACCGAGGGATTGCAGGGGGCTTGTTTATAGCATTTTTATTCTCGCAGTTCCAATAGTTCTGGAGCTGTCCGATATGCTTTACAGCCTTTTTGCAAGAGCGTCCAAAGCATATCGAACCCGCACGTCGTCACTAGAATTTCTTGATTTGCAGGCAGGATCCTCCGGTAAGATAAGCGCGATTCGCCCGGGCAAGTTGAACTCCTCGCTTTTTTAGTAATCTACCGAGTCAGTCAATCAGATGTCTCGAATACTCATGACGAACCTGCGTACCTCTCTAATCGTCCTTATTTGTCTTGTTGGCGCACTTCAACTCGCTTGTGGGCGCCGTAATGCCGGTAACGCTTCAACCTCTCCCACTCCGGATGAGTCTGAAATGGCAAATCAGATACTGGATCGTTTCATCGAGGCGGCCGGCGGGAAGCATGCACTCGAAGGTGTAAAGAGTTACCGAATGAAAGGGCACTTCGAAATGGCTGCGCTCAATGTGCGCGGCAATATGCAGGTTTGGGCCAAGGATCCGAAAAAGTCACTAACCATTATCGAGTTTCCAGGCATTCCTCCACTCAGAAAAGGCGATGACGGTGAAAACCATTGGGTACAAACACCGGTGGGGACTTTCAGTATTAAGGGACCGGAGGAGATGTCGCAGGTTGAACGCGACTCGGAGGTTTACAGCGCTTCACGAATTCGCAACCTTTACTATCGAATGAAGCTTGATAGTAAAGCGCGTCTTAATGGTCGCGATGTTTACATTGTTGAAGGCCAGCCAACTAAGGGTCCAGCAGAGAAGTTGTTCTTCGATGTTGAAAACGGACTGCTGGTTCGTTGGGATATGGCGAGGCGCGTTCCAAACCGAACGGTCTTTGTGAAGGTTCATCTAAATGATTACAGAGACATAGATGGTGTGAAGATTCCATTTAATGTGCGTCTGGCGTTTGAGTCCTTTGATTTCTCGGTGACGGTGGATGAGCTGCAGCACAACGTCGAGATAAACGATGCGATCTTTAGAAGGCCGAAGTAGCGCAGGTCGATGTTATGGTCGATTAGGCCCTATGTGTCCAATAGGTTCTGTTTTGACTGATAACCTACCTTGACACTCAAAGCGTTCGCTTCATATATTCCCCGCTCCCAGTCTTAGCAACGATACAAGCCGATGAAACGAATCCTACTGATAATTGCAGTTGTTGCACTCTACGTTCTGCACCAGGACTTCTGGTTCTGGCGTCGGGGCCATCTGGTTTTTGGTTTTATCCCGATCGGGCTTTTTTATCAGGGATGTTTCTCTATCGCCGCTTCGCTGTTGATGTGGCTGTTAGTAAAACAGGCCTGGCCGGTTCATCTTGAGCAAGAGATCGAACAAGAGTCCGAGGAGGACCACACCCATTGATCCCCGCACTTTTTGTTTTTCTTTATCTCGCTGCCGTCCTTTACATAGGCATCTTTGCATTTCGTAAGGCGAGAAGCCGTGAACAGGCGGAAGACTATTTCCTTGCCAGCCGATCACTTGGCCCATTCGTCTTTCTCTTCTCATTGTTTGGGACCAACATGACGGCCTTCGCGATCCTGGGCTCGTCAGGACACGCCTTTCAAAATGGCATAGTTACCTTCGGCTTAATGGCATCGTCGTCAGGCCTCGTGATTCCGCTAACGATTTTCTTCATCGGTACTCGCGTGTGGGCGCTTGGCAAGAAGCATGGTTTCATGACGCCCGTCCAAATGTTTCGCGACCGGTGGGAGTGTAGTCACATAGGAACTGTCATCTTCGTAGTTCAGTCTGTATTGCTCGTGCCGTACATAATCATCGGCATCATGGGCGGCGGGACAACTCTCAATGTAATCAGTGGAGGTGTCGTTCCATACTGGTTTGGTGGTGCGATTGTCGCGCTCGTGGTTATGGGCTATGTGTTCTTTGGAGGCATGCGCGGCACGGCCTGGGTCAACACATTTCAGACGATACTTTTTCTGTCCTTCGGTTTCGCTGCGATCCTCGTAATCGGCGCCGGCATGGGCGGCTTCCGAAGTGCGGCGCATGCAATGATCAATTCGCCGGCACTCGCGCCGTTACTTACGCGCGAACGAATCTCTCCTTATTACTTTTTCAGCTACACGTTCATTCCGTTGTCTGCGATCGCCTTTCCACACATCCTGATCTTTTGCCTGACGGCGGAAAAGATGAAGCACTTCAAGAAGACAGTCATCTTTTATCCGCTCTGCATCCTCGCAATCTGGCTTCCATGTGTGTTTCTCGGTGTTATGGCGAATCGAGTAACCGACGTACCTGAGATCCGCGCAAAGCAGGAGGCGCGTCGCGTGCTGGCCACTCAAGGTAAACAAATGACGCCGGAGCAACGTGATGACTTGCGCGAGAAAGCGGGCGCAGACGATGTCATCATGCTATTGCTTCAACGCTACGCGCCACTCTGGCTGGCCGGAGTATTAGGAGCGGGAATTATGGCGGCAGTGATGGCCAGCGATTCACAGATACTTGCTCTCTCAACTATGTTCACGGAGGACGTGTTCGCCTTCTACGGGCATAAGGAACGATTTGGGGAAGCAGTTCAAGTGAACACGGGTCGTTTGTTTATTGTCTTAATAACTATTTTTGCATATTCAATCGCATTGCGTGCGCCCGAAACCATTTTCGAACTCGCCATTCAATACGCGTTTTCAGGTTTTGCTGCGCTCTCGCCGCTTTTGGTGGCCGCACTCTTCTGGAAGGGAAGTACGAAGTGGGGCGCGCTTGCCGTCACTGTTTGGGTGGCGTTTTCAGTAGTTGCCGTCGCATTGTTCCAACACTTTGTTGCGGCACCGGCTCCTGGCCCGTCGGTTGTCTTTGGCAAAGTCGGAGGATGGGAAGTGCTTTCACGAACACCGGGTGGTACCGCCGTCTTCGGATTCATGCCGGTTGTCCCGATGGTAATTATCTCTGCACTTTTGATGTGGTTTGTGTCTCTGGCCACACGCAAGCCCTCGCCGCCAACCATCGCAAGATATTTCTGAGGTCAAGAATATGAAGAGATTAATCGTTACAGTGCTTCTAAGCGCCGCTGTGATTGGTTGCCTGGTCGTTGTAACTCAGTCGCAGTCTGAGGCACAGAAAACCGATCGCCGCGTTGTTAAGGTCCCTGGTCTTCCAGCGCCGAGCGTTCCCATTTCGCCGGCGATTGTTGCCGGTGATTTTGTTTTCACCTCCGGCGCGATCGGGATCGATCCAAAGACCGGTCAAATGGCTGGGCCCGGTTTCGAAGAACAAGCTGAACAGGTGTTGGTGAATCTCGAGGCAGTTTTGGAAGCGGCTGGAAGCAGCACGTCGCGCGTGGTGAAGACGACTGTTTTTCTGGCTGATATGAACGACTATCCGGCGATGAACGAAGTGTATCGACGTCACTTCAAGCAAGATCCACCAGCAAGGTCAGCTATTCAGGTGGCGAAGTTACCCGCTAATGCGAGGATTGAGATCGAGGCAGTGGCGTTGCTGAAGTGAACTGTTTTCCTGGATCCAACTCGAAACTTCAACACCCTTTCCAGAATCGAACAAGTTAGGAAGGGTGGTTTACCCCCGCTTGCACCCGATCTATTGGCTGGGGAGACAGGCGTGGTAAACCACCCTTCCTAACTTGTTCGATTCTTTTAGGTGTTCGATTCGTTTTCTTATTCAGTTTTCTATCGCCTATCCAAAACAATAAAGCCGTCCGTCTTGTGATCCGATCACAATCCGGCCTTTCGCGATGGCGGGTGAAGCTGATAGCGGTGCTCCCGCATTGAACTCCCAAACTTTCGCACCATTCGTCAGGCTAAGGACGTAGAAGCGTCCATCGTTAGAACCTACAAACACACGTCCATCCGCGATTGCTGGAGATGACTCAACGCGCGCTCGAGTCGTAAACGTCCAGACAGCTTTTCCGGCAAGGCTAAGTCCATGTACCAACTTGTCGCGTCCGCCAACAACAACTCGGTTTGCAGTGACAGCTGCGGACGAGTAGTAAGGAAACTTCCGCTGTGGATGCTGGTATCGCCAAACCACGCGCTGATCCGTAAGGCTCACCGAAAGCACTTCATTATCGAACGTACCATAGAAAGCAGAGTTTGCCCGTAGCGCGGGCGACGCGCCGGTGTATGCACCCGACGAAACGCTGAACATCTCTTTGCCGTCGCTTACTCTGATTGCTCGAAACATCTCGTCACAGCCGGCAATGAATGCCACTCCGTTCCAGATACTTGGCGTTGAGTGAACGGGACCGTTTGTCTTGAATTTCCAGAGCACGGCGCCGTTTCGTGTCGACACGCAATAAAGGTTCTCGTCGTAGGAACCAATTAACACGCGATCGCCAACAACAACAGGCGAAGACTTAATTTCGCTTCCGGTTTTCATCGTCCAGAGCCGCTTGCCGTCTGAAGCGTTTACGGCATGTAAGACTCCGCCAAGATCACCAATGTAGACTTTGCCATCGCTATACGCCGGTGATGATTCGCCAATGGGATTACCTGCATCGTACTTCCAGTAAACTGCTCCGTTGTCGAGATTCAGAGAAACAAGTTCGCCTTTTTGGGATCCGACGAAGACTGTGCCACCCACCACTGCAGCGGAGGATTCGATTGAGTCTCCCGCTTCGAAACTCCAAAGCAGTTTTAGATCTGATGGAACCTTAGAGTCTGATACACCGGTGTTTCGTGAATTGCCGCGAAACTGCGACCAGTTGTCTGCCGGGGTGTCTTGTGCATGAAGTTTTGGAACAAAGACCAGCAGCAGCAGAACTAGAAAAACTGTGCGCCACCGCTGCGCTCTCTGCGTCTCTGCGGTGAAAGCTGAGCCCTTAACGATAAACCGCAGAGACGCAGAGAGCGCAGAGGTAACGCAGAGAAGAGCTTTCAGAACGCGCACTGATAAACCTCCAATGCCCCGTCAATATCAAACGGCCTCGGGTTGAAACGACCAGTCCATTGTTCGGCGGCTTCGCTAGCCAGCATCGAGAGATCATCCGTACGAATACCAGCCTCACGCAGTGTTTGACGAAGACCACCGGCCACGGACAACTCTTCGAGCCGCTTCGCCAGCTGTTCAGCAGGATCAGATTGAACCTGCGTCCCGGCAATCGTTAACAGCTGAGCGTACCGCTCGCTGGCCACCGCACTGTTCCAACGAACTACAGTGGGTAACAGAAGCGCTATTGCAACGCCATGCGCTGTTCCGTAATGAGCTGTAAGCGGATTCGCACAAGCATGTGTCGCACCGAGCATCGAATTCTCAATCGCCATACCTGCGAAGAAGGCCCCTCTTTGCATTGCGCCACGCGCCTGAAGGTCGTGCGGTTCAGTCAGGACTCGTTCATAATTGTTTTCCAAAAGTACCCAGGCCTCGCGCGAAAACAATTCCGATAATGGATTGCGTTTCGTTGTTACAAACGTTTCGACAGCGTGAGCGATCGCATCGAAACCCGATGTGGCGGTAACGCTTTGTGGCTGTGAAACTGTTAACGCTGGATCAAGCAGGGCAACTCGGAAAGCGATCTTAGGATCTCCACAGGCAAGTTTTTCATGAGTCACTGCGTCTGAAATCAGCGCGTAAGATTGAGCTTCGCTACCTGTACCTGAGGTCGTGGGAATGCCAATCATGGGAAGCGTTGGCTTGGTGGTCTTTGCATATCCATGATAGTCGCGCATTCGACCGCCGTTCGTGAGCACGAGGTTGATACCCTTGGCGCAGTCGAGTGAACTGCCGCCACCGAGTGCGACGATAGAATCGATCTCCAGTTTCCGGGTGTATTCGCAGGCGCTCTCGATCATTGCGGTATCCGGATTGACATCGAAGTCGTGGAACTCGGTTACTTCAATTCCCGCATTGCGCAAAGGCACTACTGCCTCGGCAACATGGCCTGAATCTACCAGCCCGCGGTCGGCAACGAGTAAGGTTCGTTTGAAACCCAGATCGCCGGCTAACTCGCCAAGTCGTTCGATCACTCCGACGCCATAAACGACGCGCGTGCGAGGTTGAAAGTCAAAGGAAGCAGCTGCGTGTTTTTCAGGCATGGTCCTCCGATTGTCAGTCAAATAGGTCCGATAGGTCATATAGGTCCTATACCACTGACCAATCGCAATTCTAAATAACCAGCCTACGGTGTTGAAGCAGTGCTCGGGGCCCCATTCATTTCCGCAAGCGCGATGAGCTGATTGCGGTTTGAGATGAATAGGGTTCCGTGGGCAGGCACTGGTGTGGAGTAAACGGAGCTCCCCATATTGATCTCGGCGATAACTTTCTCTGTTTTGCCTTCCTGCATGATGAGCACGTCGCCGTCTTCATCGCCAATGTAGATCTTTCCATCAACCAGCAACGGCGATCCCCACACCGCTGCAAACATATCGTGCTTCCAATAGAGCTGCCCGGTCTTTGCGTCCAGGGCATGCAGGAAGCCACTGAAGTCTGCTTCATAGACAACGCCATCTTTAATCGCGGGAGTCGAGATCGAGCGGCGGATCCCATCGTACTGCCACACGCGTCCCGTTTGGGTTATGTCGCCGCGTTTAGTTGCGTCGATGCAGTACATATGGCCGACGCCTTCACCGTGTTCAGGATCTTGTCCGTTGGCAATGTAGACCCTGTCCTGATAGACAACCGGTGTGCTAATAAGTTCGTTCCGCGTCTTAGGCCAAACAGAATCTTTCGGGTTCGTATCAAACTCCCACAGCTTTTTGCCGGTCAGTGCTTCATAACCTCGAATCCAACCGTCGCCTTGTGCGTGGACTAATTGAACTACACCTCCGATTGTTCCTACACTTGGAGAACTCCACTGCCCATGGAGAATTCGGTCGAACACAGAATTGTCTTCCCAAACAAGTTTGCCCGTATTTTTGTTTACCGCGATGATGGCGGGTGCTTTGGGTGAGGGAATATTCACGTGGCTCTCGTCCTGACCATTAGAGGTGCTCACGAAAATCAGATCCCCGTAGATTACTGGCGATGAGTTCGCCAGGTTGTGTGGCAGAGTTCCGACTTCTTCCATCATGTCAAAGCGCCAAACAATATCGGCGTTGTATTCGCCGGTTAACTTTTCGTCCGTAACAGGTCCGTCGTTCTTGCCGTCACGAAAACCCTGTGTGTCGAGACACATTAACTCCGCACGATTCGACACGTAGTAGACCCGATTGCCATCCACTATTGGAGATGAAGCGATGCCCTGATATGGCCAGTCGTTTACGCGACCGGCGACGAGCTTGTCGTGAACCATCTGCCACATGAACGCGCCGTCCGATTCGCGGAAGGCCATGACGACACCCTTATCACCAGTGATTTTCGGATCGCGTAAACCTTCATTATTGGTGCCGACGAACACCATGCCACCCGAGACGACGGCATTCCCGTATGCCTGCGAGCCAAGCTGGGCGATCCACTTAACGTTCTTTTTGGTTTTGAGATCCCAAAAGGTTGGTAAGCCTTTCATGTTGGAGACCATGTTTCGGTCCGGAGTGCCACCCCACATGGGCCAGTCTCCGGTTCCGGGATCCGCGGCGGCCGTCCGCGGAGTTAACGAAGACGCTGTTAGTAACATTGAGATGAATGCAAAAAATGCGACGATTACTGCGATCGTTCTTGTATGGGTAGCTCTGTGCATGGCTCTTGATTAATCCTCTTTCAAAGGGCTCCGCTTTTGTGTAGAACAGGCTGTTAGCCCGTCCGCGCGACAGACTGTTGACCTTCCGGACGACAGGCTGTTGACCTCTCCGCACTACAGGCTATCAGCCTGTCTGTACATCAAACTAGTTGTTCCGGTACACCTTTAAGTTATCAAAGTAAATCTCCGCGAGCGCGCTGCCAAAGATGCCGGGGGCTCCCTGGCGATTTGGAATGGGATCGATGCGTTCGATCATCCAGGCGCTCGGTTCCTGATCCGTGACAAGCCAAACTTTACCGCGTGCTCGCGTAGTTCCGTCCGGGAGATTCTGGACTTCAAGTTTCATTCGATACCACGTGTCAGGTTTCCATTCGAAAGGAATAGCGACAGTCCGTTTGATTTCGGGTTGCCACGATTCAATGTGCAACGTTTGACTATTACCGAAGAGCACTAGTCCGTAACGTTGGGCCATTACCCCGGCGTCACCCTGTTGTCGGCGTTTCTGCGACGCATTTACGTCAGCTTCAATCGTGTAGTTCGACCAATCCGAGGGTCCGAAGTATGCACGCGCACGACTGAGCAAAGAAGATCCTTCGGTTGTCTTGACCAACACTTTATTACCGTTCACGTCCCTAACAGCAAACTTCAATGTGGCGTTGACCCATGTTGGTGGCACACTTTTCTCGGCCATCGAATCGAAATTCTCACTCCAGGGCAATGGTGGAAATACTCGCACACTTGCGGAACCACTGAGATTGCCAACCTGAGCTTTCACAAGGCCGGCTTGAGTAATCGCATCACTCGAAACTGTGAACTGGCCGTTAGCAACTGTTCCTTTTAATTGATCCAGACTCCAGGTGGCCGATGTTTCTTCCCGGATGAATCGACCTTGATCATCAAACATGCGGACTCGGAAGTTGACCTTGTCTCCCGGTTTTAGAATCAACTCAGTCGGAATGACCTGCACAAATGTCGCTTCACGATTCGCATTAGGCAGACCTTCGACGGGTGCCGGCTGGTGATGTGAAACGGTAGTCTTCTTTCCGATACAATACAAACCCGAGTCACTCACGATGTAAACGCGACCGTTTGCGACAGCGACGGAACCGATGATCTGTTCAGGCACCGCTTCAGTTCCAAGTTGTACTTCACTCAGAATTTCACAACCCGTTGCACCTGGTTTTAGGATAAAGAACTTTCCATTCTCGGTTCCCACATACAATTTGCCATCGGCCAGAACTGGCGACGCTTTTTGAATGGTTCCAAGATTCTTTATCCAGAGTTGTTTGCCATTGTTCACATCAAAGGCTGCGATGTTTGCGCTGTTATCAATTTGGTAGAGCCGGTCGCCATCGAGTACGGGTGAAGAGAAGCCCCCTTGCCAACCGAGCGTTGTCCACTTGACCTGATCTTTTTTGATCTCGCCCTTTGCCGTCGCATCTACAGCGGTCATCATTCCCATCTCACTTGAGTTGAGATTCTCTTCGCTGTGGGTCAGTATCGCGAGGTTGTTGTAAACCACTACCCCTGTGTTTAGACCGCGTTTGCTGATCTCGTACTTCCAGACCGGTTCACCGGTTTGCGGCTTAATTGCATAAGCGGCACCGTCACTACCTCCCTGAATGAGAAGACGCGTGCCATTGACGTTCACGATGATTGGAGCAGCGTATGTCGTATCGTAAGGTCGACCTCCTGGCGCACTCACCCAGATCGTTTCACCAGTTCGTTTGTCAAAAGCTATGAAGCGGTGAGCGCCGCGGGCATGTTGGCCCCATTGAAAAGTGACACCACTAACAATCACGAGATCGCCATCGATCAGCGGCGAAACCGTCCGGCCGCCGTGGGTTGTTAATAGTCCAAAGTCCTCACCAAGTGAGCGCTCCCATACGACCTTGCCGTCACGTGACAGGGCCAGAAGGGTGCCGCCGACGCCAAACGCATAGACATAGCCGGTCGCAGGGTCGCCGACTGGCGATGCCCAGCCAACGCGATGCGGAGGCACATCACTCAGGTAGACATTGAATCGATGTTCCCAAAGCAGCTTACCTGTGTCGGCGTTGAAGCACATGACTCGCTCCTGTTCTTCAGCGCCCTTTCCCGCGATATTTTGCAGATAGACACGCCCATTCATCACTATGGGCGCCGAGCGACCACCGTATGGTGCTTTCCACGCGAGGTTCTGCCCGGCTGGGGACCATGAAGTTGGGAGCCCTTTTTCAGGGGAGATGCCATCGCGTGCGGGACCGCGCCATTCCGTCCAATCGTTCGCGAAGGCGGGAACAAGAAGAAAAAGTACAAGGATGACGTTCAGAGAAATGGAGAAGAGTTTAGTCATTTTGGATCTCTCTCATGCTTTCCAATGAAGGACGGACAACTAAATGATAAAAGATGTCGAAGGCTTGAACCGCTGCAACCCTAAAGATGTAGAATACGTAGGCTCTAGTTGCAGGGATTCAGTTTTTGTACCAGACGTAAATCAATTTACCACTCAACAGTGAAGTCCTAAAAGTGTGGAGGCCTTTATGACGAGCAGAAGCCTTGTCCTGGTATTGTCCACTTTGCTGTTCCTGCCGGTCGCAGCAATCGGGCAGAATTCAAAACAGGAACTCAACGATCAGTTCTTCGAAGCGGTACGAAAGGGCGATATGGCAAACGTTACAGCGCTGTTGGACAAAGGCGCGGACGTCAATGCCAAGTTTCGGTACGGAATGACGGCACTGTTCAAAGCAGCTGAACGGGGACATCTTGAGGTTGTAAAGGTTCTCCTCGCGCGTGGTGCTGACGTGAAGGTAAAGGACACGTTTTATGGAGCGACAGCGATGACCTGGGCCCTCCAGAACGATCACATCGATGTAGTGAATGCCTTGCTGGAGAAGGACCCATCGAGCGTGGACGATGTGCTAATGACTGGGGCATCGGAAGGGAAGACTGAGTTAATCAAGATAGCGCTCGCAAGAGGCGGTCTGAGTAAAGAACTCCTGACGAGGGCGCTGGCAATAGCCATGTCTGACAAAGATACTGCCCAAGCTGCCGAAGAGTTGAAAAAGGGCGGTGCCGTTCCTCCCCCGGAAATCAAACCTGAAATTCTTCAGTCGTATGTTGGTAAGTATAAGAGTGAATCGGGAATGGAGATCACCATGACATACGCCGACAAGGTTCTGACCGGCGCGATAACGGGACAACGACAATATCGGCTCTATGCAATCGATGAAGTGACGTTTACTCCGTTTTTTGTCGACGATGCTTTTGTGAAATTCAAAGTTGATGGTGGGAAAGTCACTGGTATGACGTTTACTCAAGGAAAAACGGTGACTGAACTGGCGCGCGTGAACTAGTAACGCCATTACGCGAGGAGAACATCGAGATGAAAAGACTTCTACTGTCCGCGTTGTTCGTGTTGTTGGTGGTGTTGGCTGTAAACGCGCAGAACTGGCCTCAGTTTCGCGGACCTGGAGCAACGGGCGTTGTTGAGGGTAAGCCTGCTGTAGTTAAGTGGGACGCTCCCAAGGCAGCGAATGTGCGTTGGAAAACGGAGATTCCCGGGTTAGCACATTCAAGTCCGGTGGTCTGGGGAAACAAAGTATTCGTGACGACGGCGGTTACCACAGGCAAGGACGAAACCCGATACGGTCTCTTCGGTGATGTTGCCCCAGTTAAAGATGATCCAAAACACATCTGGAAGGTTTACGCCCTCGATAAAGCGACCGGCAAAGTTTTGTGGGAACGCGTTGCGTATGAAGGAGTGCCCAAGGTCAAGCGACATCCGAAATCGACTCACGCAGACTCCACTCCGGTTACTGACGGCAAGTATTTGATCGCCTTGTTCGGTTCGCATGGTCTGTACGCGTACGACTTGAATGGTAAGCTTCTTTGGAAACAGGACCTGGGAATTCTGGACTCTGGTTGGTTCTATGATGCGGATTACCAGTGGGAACACGGTAGTTCGCCCATCATCTTTCGCGACCTGGTGATTATTCAGGCTGACGTTCAAAAAGATTCTTTCATCGCCGCCTATAGCCTCAAAAATGGGAAACTCGTTTGGAAAACACCACGCGAAGAGATCTCTTCGTGGGGCACGCCAACAATTTACGAAGGCAAGACGCGCGCGGAATTGATTACAAATGGTTCGCGGGCGATTCGAGGATACGATCCGTTGACTGGCAAAGAACTTTGGAAACTCACACCCAATTCCGAAATCCCTACTCCGACACCATTTGCTGCTCGCGATCTGATTTACGTTACTAGTGGCTATGCTCCCATTCAACCAATCTACGCAATTCGACCTGGAGCTACAGGCGATATCACCCTAAAAGACGGAGCAAGTTCGAGCAACTTCATTGCCTGGAGTAAACAACGTGGTGGGCCTTACATGCCGACGCCCATTGTGTACGGAGACATTCTTTACACGTGCAACAATCAAGGAGTGCTGGCGGCTTACAACGCGGATACAGGTGAGCGCCTTTACCAGGAGCGTCTGGGCGGCACCGGTGGAGCGTTTACTTCTTCTCCGGTTGCATCCGACGGCAAACTCTATATGTCGAGTGAAGATGGCGACATCTTTGTAGTGAAGGCTGGTCCGAAATACGAGCTGTTATCCAAGAATCCAGTTGGTGAAGTGATGATGGCAAGTCCAGCCATTTCCGACGGCATGGTTATCGTAAGAGCACACAATCACGTATTTGCATTTGGCGACGCTACAACTTCCGCAGCGAGGAATTGAAATGAAACTATTCAAACGGCTGTTAGTGATCCTGATCGTCTCCTTCTGTTTGACTGTATTTCTCTTGAGCGTCACGGTCGGTGCGGCGCCGACGGTTCCAGGATGGCCGCAGTGGCGTGGTCCTTCAGGGCAGGGAGTCTCGGAAGAAAGGAACCTGCCATCGGAGTGGACAAGCGCGAAGAACATAAAATGGAAGACAGCTATTCCGGGGCGTGGACATTCATCACCAATCGTTTGGGGCAATTGCATCTTTGTGACGACGGCGGTAGAAGGAGAGTTGGTGCCGGGACATAAAGCCGTCATCCATTACGATGAAGGAAAAGAATTCCTGCATCCTGATAGCATCGGAGCGGATCACAAACAACAGTTCCGCCTGTTGTGTATTGACCGTAAAACCGTGAAGGTTATTTGGGATCAACTCGCGTTTGAAGGAACACCTTACGACAATCGACATCGCAAGAGTTCATTCGCCTCCTCCACGCCAACTACTGACGGCCAAAATGTGTACGCTTTCTTCGGCACCGAAGGACTCTATGCCTACAACATGAATGGCAAGTTGATGTGGAAGGCCGATCTTGGAAAATTGGGCACAGTCGGAATGGGTACTGGGACCTCACCCGTCCTTTACCAAAACCTGGTTATCGTGCAATGCGACGAAGAAAGCGGCAATGCCTCGTTCATAGTTGGACTAGACAAGAAAACCGGACGTGAAGTGTGGCGAACAGCACGAAAGGTTCAGGTTAGTTGGTGCACGCCCTTACTAATTACGACAGGCAAACGGGCGGAACTCATAACCAGCGGAACCGAAGCTGTCATCTCTTATGATCCGGCAACGGGCAAAGAACTTTGGCGGCACAAGGGAGTTGAAAGCAATGCCATCCCTTCGCCTGTTTCAACTGCTAACCTCGTCATTGTCTCTGCCGGCTTTCCTGTGAAAGTTGCCATGGCGATTACCTTAGGCGGTTCGGGCGACCTGGCCGATTCAGTTGTTTGGAAGTACACGAAGGGAACTGCTTACGTTCCTTCGCCGATCTTGTACGGAGATTACCTGTATCTCACTTCCGATCGCGGCGTATTGACTTGTCTCGATGCGAAGACAGGCGAAGTCAAATATGAGGGCGGGCGGGTACCGATTCCTGCAAGCTTTACAGCGTCGCCAGTTGCATTTGACGGTAAGATTCTGTTGACGAGTGAAGATGGTGACACTTTCATAGTGAAAGCCGGGCCAAAGCACGAGATCATCGCGACCAATTCAGACGGCGAACCCGTATACGCGTCCCCTGCGGTTGCCGCTGGTAACATTTTCATACGCGGCGAGCGGAATCTTTACTGCATTGGGAGCTGAAAACGTCGTCAGCGGAACATTTCGAATTTGAATGCGTCTAATGAACAGAAATGTCCGATATGCGTCTGTCGTGACGTGACCAATCTGAGCGATCATTGAAATCGAACGAGCGTGTCGGTTGCATCACGACAAGACAGACGCATATCGGACAAACAAGCAGGAGGTCATATGTTTCAAGGCCGGTTCCAGCTTCTTCTTATCGCGATAGTCCTTCTGATTCTCGTTGGCTGCAGCAGGAGCAATCACGAAGCTCAGTATGTGGCAGTCGAACAAAGCCGCGCCCAACAGCAACAGCAGGCTCCAGCGACGGCTAGCCAATCACCGTCGGCTGTGGCGCAACAACCAAACGCCAATTCACAAGCCAGCCCCGCAATCAATCCGGCTGCACCACAGGCGGCGCATGTCGGCCGCAACTATTGGACGAACTTTCGTGGGCCAAATCGCGATGGCCGTTACGATGAAATGCCCGTCCTGACAAACTGGCCCGCACAAGGACTGCAGTTACTTTGGAAGGAGCCCGTCGGTATCGGATACGCCTCAATCTCGATCGCTGACGATCGAGCCTACACAATCGAACAACGACGCAGTAAAGAAGTTGTTGCCGCCTACGACGTAAACACCGGACGCGAGCTCTGGACGCAATCCTGGAGCGCTGAATTCCAGGATGAGACTGGCGATGGACCGCGAACCACGCCAACTTACGACGACGGCTGGTTGTACGCTTTGGGTGCCACCGGAGAGTTGCGGTGCTTGAATGCGAAAACTGGTGCTGTCAGATGGGGCAAGAACATTCTTAGTGACAACGACGCTGGTAATCTCCCGTGGGCAATGGCCGCATCACCTTTGATTGTTGATGACAAAGTGATCGTTTTACCCGGCGGCACAAGCGGAAAGTCGGTTGTTGCGTACAACAAAACAACAGGTGCTCCGGTTTGGAAAGTTCAAAATGATCGACAAGCCTATGTCTCACCAATGCTGGTGACCCTGGGAGGGCGACGGCAAATCCTGGTAGTTAGCGCATCACGTGTTTTTGGATTAGTACCGGAAGATGGGTCGCTTCTTTGGAGTCAGCCATGGGACACTGACAACGGCATCAATGTCTCGCAGCCAATCATCGTAGATGCTAACCGCTTCTTTATCTCATCCGGCTACGGTAAAGGCGCAGCTTTGATGGAAGTGACCGGTTCAGGGAATAGTCTACAGGCGAGGACAGTCTGGTCGAATCCAACTATGAAGAACAAGTTCAACAGCTCTGTTCTTCACGACGGCTATGTGTATGGTCTGGATGAGGGCATTCTGTCGTGTGTCGACGTTAATACAGGAACTAGAAAATGGAAGGGTGGCCGTTATGGTTATGGCCAGGTAGTTCTCGCCAGTGGGCACCTTATTATCATGAGCGATGCCGGTGAGTTGGCACTCGTGAAAGCAGACCCGAATGCGTACACCGAAGTTGCGCGGTTTACTGCTCTTACCGGAAAGACATGGAACTATCCAGCATTATCGGGAGGCAAGTTATTCGTGCGCAACGACAAGGAGATGGCCGTTTATAAGATCGCTGGAACGTAGTGCAGATCTTGTTGCCGATTTCCGATTGCCAATTTCCAATTCGAGCGGTGCTCTGATCCTTGTGCGGCTAACCACTCAAAAATTGGAAATTGGCAATCGGAAATCGGAAATAAACTTCGACACTCACTTCTTTCTTACGAAGATCCTCTTCGTTTCATAAGAGACGGTTGGTGCGTCGACGAACGAAGCAATCGTCACTTCACCTTCGGCAGTGAAAGTCCATTTCTTTACGACTTGAGTTGTTGCTGGGCCGTTTGGGGTTTCGCTTGTCGTGATCTCGGTCACGATAATGCCGTCACCACTCGGTAGCCACTTTACGGAGCGCTTACCTTTTGGCGGCGCTTGATTGGGCGGCGCCAGTGGCGTGAACTCATACTCTTTGCCGTCAAGGACGTAGGTATCCTTCTGAGTGCGTTCATTGTTCGGCTGAATCAGCTTAGTCTCGACCTCCATTTGATCGCCAGACTGCTTGACGGTCATCGTCTGTTCCATGTTGCCCGGCAAGCCGAAACTTCTTGTTCGGTCCATTACCCACGACCCGCTAAAATCGGGTTTCGCAAAAACGACCGCGGTGTAGCAGAGCGCAAGCAGGAGAGTGCAGCAGATAGTTGTTTTGCGCACCATATTCGTACCTCCAGCTGTTTCAATGGTTCTCACTCCGAAGGAGTAAGCTGGTACGACAGGCTGTTAGCCTGTCGTTCCGGTTTGGGTCACTGGTGATAAAAAACAGTAACAACCGTAACCACGACAGGCTAACAGCCTGTCGTACATTTCTGTTCGAATCATTTTCCAACTTTTACCAGTGACAACAGCGGCGCTGTCATGAAGGTCGTCGCCAGCGCCATGATAACCATCATTACGAAGATTCGGGCAGATAAGATTCCAAGATCATAACCAATATTTAGCACTACCAATTCGATAAGTCCTCTGGTGTTCATCAGCGATCCAATTGCAAACGAATCTCGCCAGCTCATCTTCGTCCAGCGCGCCATAAGCATGCTGCCTCCCAGCTTTCCTACAACCGCCACGCCGATAATCGCCAAACACATTAGCCAGCCAGCGCGGTCGTTCAATAGCGTGACTTGAGTTCGCAAACCAGTGAAGACAAAGAACAGCGGCAGCAAGGCGGCTGAACTAAAACCTTCGATCTTTTCCTTCAGAAACGATTGAACACCTGATGTTGACGGCATTACTGCTCCCGCGAGAAACCCGCCAAATAATGCGTGTATGCCTATCGTCTCTGTAAACCAGGCAGAGGCTAAGCAGAATGCCAGTATCCCCGCCATGATAAATCTGGAATACCTCGTGTTCTTAATTCGTCTTTCGAGCATCGTCTCAAGGCGAGGTCTGATTAAAGTCAGCATTAAGACGATGAATAGAAATGTCAACGCAATTGTCCACAAGGCACCCACGAGGCCGGTTGACTTTACAATCGCAATTACAAATGCAAGTGTGCACCAAGCGGTCACATCATCAATCGAAGCGCACGCTATTGCCATCGTGCCGAGTGGGGTTTCGGTAAGGCCACGATCTTTCAGTATTCGTGCAAGCACTGGGAAGGCAGTAATACTCATCGCTATTCCCATGAAGAGAGCAAAGGCTGTGAACGATGTATTCGGTGTTCCAAGTGAAGGATAAAGACTCAAAGCCAGCGCGGCACCTAAAAGAAACGGCACAACGATGCTTGCATGGCTAACCATGATCGCGGTGGATGCTTTTTCGCGCACGTGTCGAAGGTCGAGCTCCATCCCAACCACGAACATGAAGAGAACGACCCCGAGTTGACTAAGGACTCCCAGCGTTGCCATGGACGATTGAGGAAAAAGAAAGGCATAAGCTTGAGGCCAGAAAAGCTGTAGTACAGACGGCCCTAGCGTAATCCCTGCCATCATCTCACCCATAACGGGCGGCTGACCAATTTGCCGGAAGAGAGCGCCGAACAATCTGGCGATGACAATGATTACCACCATCTGCAGCAGCAGAACGCTGATGGGGCTTCTGGTTTCGGTGGGAACGGCCGTTGGCTGACTTACAGTAGTCGCCGAAACTGGTGTCATCGAGGAGGGTTTGAGGTTTGAACCTCGGCTTAATACGGCCCAAAGGCCCAAGCCAAAAACCGTTATCAGAACCAGATAGTAGAGATAGTTTGCTGACCTCGGACGGGAATTGGTCAAATTAGGCTCCGGCGATGAGCGTGGGCTTTACGTTCAAAACCTTTCCATCAAACAACGTCCGGCGAACTTCGCGCAACTTATTGACTGCGTGCTGCGTAAGCCCCAATTGATCGCGATTAGCGCGCGTGTTAATTTCAGGGTGTCAGATATTGCTGGTCAACCGTCCAACTTTGGAGTGCGACGGCCTGCCGTCGCTTTGTAACCTCGGTTGATGAAATTCGCGCTGTAACAAAGCGACGGCAGGCCGTCGCACTCCAAAGGTTTGATCCCCAACGTATTTCAGGATTGATTCCAGAATTGTGAATAATAAGCAGCAGCATTCTCGGGCCATCATAAAGTTCAAATGCCGAATACGTCTCAAACATCCACGCAGGTTGGCAATTATTTCGTTTCAAACTATCCACCATTTTCCCAGTGGAAGCCAGAATACATAAACGAAGCCATCGCCGCACTCGATCAGCCGGCTCGCACAGATGAACCGTTTGGTCTGTATTTGCACATTCCGTTCTGTCGGAAGCGTTGCAAGTTTTGTTACTTCAAGGTCTATACAGACAAGAACGCGAGCGAGATCGAAGTCTACCTGCAAGCCCTCGTTAAAGAAGCAGAGTTCTATTCACGCACACGCGCCTTCCAGGGCCGTCAGCTTCGGTTTGCATACTTTGGGGGAGGCACGCCTTCCTACATCAGCGAGAAGCAACTGCATCAACTTGTAGAAGGTCTCAATCGTCACGTCAGCTGGAGCAATGCCGAAGAAGTTACTTTTGAATGTGAGCCCGGCACCCTGAGACAATCCAAGCTTGAGACTTTGAAGAGTATCGGCGTTACACGGCTGAGTTTAGGTGCTGAGCACTTCGACGACGAAATCCTTGCGACTAATGGACGCGCGCACTTGTCTCCGGAGATCTATGAAGTATATGACCTTGCACGTCGCGTTGACTTTCCGCAAATCAACCTCGACTTAATCGCCGGAATGGTTGGCGAGACCGAAGCTAAATGGCGAGACACAGTCCGGCGAGCGCTCGATCTGGAACCGGATTCAGTAACCATCTACCAGATGGAGCTGCCTTACAACACGATCATTTCACAGGAGATCCTGAAAGAGGGAATTGAATCGCCGATTGCAGACTGGCCGACCAAGCAGCGCTGGCTCAATTACGCTTTTGATGAATTTGAGGCGCACGGTTACCGGATAGCGAGTGCCTACACGCTGGCGACAACTAAGAAACCCTGTCGATTTATTTACACTGACGCTCTATGGCACGGTGGAGACATGATTGGCATTGGCGTCTCCTCGTTTTCACACTTTAGCGGTGTGCACTTTCAAAATGCGCATAGCTTCGAAGAGTACTTGAAGCTCATCGAACAGAATGAGTTGCCGTTATGTCGCGCGCTTAGTCTGACCCCAAAACAAAAACTGATTCGCGAGATGATCCTCCAGCTGAAGACAGGCGTGCTCGATCGAAACTACTTTCAAATGAAATTTGAGACTGATGTTTGGAGCGAATTTCAGCCGGTATTTGAACAGCTCGAACGTGATGGTTTTGTTGAGCGAAGTTCTGACCAGATCAATTTAACGCGTCCCGGTATACTGCGGGTCGATCACTTTCTTTCTGAATTCTTTGAGCCTGAACTGAAAGCGGTAAGGTACGTATAGAACCTATGGACATGAAAACTAAGTACGATGTGATTGTCATTGGTGGTGGGCCAGCGGGCAGCACAATTGCAAGCATTTTGTCGCGAGAAGGTAAAAGGGTTGTTCTGTTTGAGAAAGAGAGGTTCCCGCGGCATCACATTGGCGAATCACTCATGACCGATACGTATTTTACGTTTCAGCGCATGGGCCTGCTGGAGAAATTGAAGTCGAGTCCTTTTGTTCGCAAGTACAGTGTTCAATTTGCGAACCCCGCCGGAAAAGAATCGCGACCATTTTATTTCTTTGAAGCACTGCATCACGAAGCGGCTGTAACCTGGCAAGTCACTCGGGCGCAGTTTGACTTGATGTTGATTGAGCATGCTGCTGATCAGGGTGCAGACGTCCACCAGGAAACAGTTATCAAGCGTGTGTTGTTCGATGGTAGTCGCGCATATGGCGTCGAAGCGCTGATGAAGGATGGAACCACATTTCAGGTTGAAGCACCGGTAATCGTAGACGCAACCGGCCAATCCGCCATGCTTTCGAATCGGTTCGGCTGGCGCGTCCGCGATCCGAAGCTGAAGAAGGCCGTGCTCTATTCATACTTCAAAGGCGCGCATCGGGAGCGGGACCTCAACGGTGGAGCGACGCTCGTTTTACGCACACCAAAGGGCAGTAACGGCTGGTTCTGGTATATACCTCTCGAGGACGACATCACCAGTGTCGGTGTCGTGGCCGATCCTGAATATCTCGTAAAGGGCCGTGGACAGGATCTGGCGAAGATTTTTCACGAAGAGATCGACAAGGTTGAATCATGCCGGCGTAGAGTTGCCGGCGCAGAGCGAGTAGACAAGATTTATTCGATTCTCGACTACTCGTATCGTTCAACCCATAATGCCGGCGATGGCTTCATTCTCATCGGCGACGCTTACGGCTTTCTTGACCCGATCTATTCGTCCGGCGTTTTGTTGGCTTTGAAAATGGCTGAATTGGCCGCTGATCGTATTCACGATGCATTCAAGCACAACGATTTTTCAGCAGCCAGACTCGGGCAGTCGCAAGCCAAGTTAGACAAAGGCATCGAATCGATGCGAAAACTGGTCTACGCTTTCTACAACGAAGGGTTTAGCTTTTCGCAGTTTCTCCAGAAGTATCCGGAGCAACGCGTCAACATCATCACTTTGCTAATGGGTAATGTGTTCAAGGAAGGTGTCGATGACATCTACGAGCCAATGGCTGATTTTGCGATCATCCCCCCACCCCTCTACGAGCAACTCGATGGCGAACCGGTTGTCCTGGATCCTGATGAACCACAGCATGAGGTCATGTCAGCGAAGTATCAGGATTACGATGATCGGGTTGTGATGCAGGAGTCGGGAGACTAGACACCACCGGGCTTTAGCCGGTGGTCCTTCAACTTCACAGCTACAGGCGTGCGCCAAAGAAAGACACCACCGGGCTTTAGCCGGTGGTCCTTCAACTTCACAGCTACAGGCGTGCGCCAAAGAAAGACACCACCGGGCTTTAGCCGGTGGTCCTTCAACTTCACACTACCAAGGCTTGCGCCAAAGAAAGACACCACCGGGCTTTAGCCGGTGGTCCTTCAACTTCACACTACCAAGGCTTGCGCCAAAGAAAGACACCACCGGGCTTTAGCCGGTGGTCCTTCAACTTCACAGCTACAGGCGTGCGCCAAAGAAAGACACCACCGGGCTTTAGCCGGTGGTGTCGTTGCATGTGGCCGCCCAGATTAGTTATGAAATTGAAGTACCACCGGCTAAAGCCCGGTGGTGTCGTTGCATGTGGCCAAGATTAGTTATGAAATTGAAGTACCACCGGCTAAAGCCCGGTGGTGTCGTTGCATGTGGCCGCCCAGATTAGTTATGAAATTGAAGTACCACCGGCTAAAGCCCGGTGGTGTCGTTGCATGTGGCCAAGATTAGTTATGAAATTGAAGTACCACCGGCTAAAGCCTGGTGGTGTCGTTGCATGTGGCCGCCCAGATTAGTTATGAAATTGAAGTACCACCGGCTAAAGCCCGGTGGTGTCGTTGCATGTGGCCGCCCAGATTAGTTATGAAATTGAAGTACCACCGGCTAAAGCCCGGTAGTGTCTCAACCTCTCAGAACAACAATTTTAATCCAAACTGAATATGCCGTGGATCTCGTGCTGAACTGATCACTCCAAATGTCGGCGACCCCAGAAAATTGTCAGGCAGATTGAAGTTCGGATGATTGAACAGATTGAAGAACTCCGTCCGGAATTGCAGCGTGACTCCTTCTGACAGCGACGTGTTCTTCACGAGTGACGCATTCACGTTTTGATAACCAGGCCCATCCAGAATGTTCCGTCCCGCGTTGCCAAAAGTACCGGGCGGTGAAAACACGAAGGCGTCTGTATTGAACCACCGGGAAGGCGTCGGATTGCTTAGTGTCGGATTGCCATTAACATTGGGTCTGTCGTTCGCGCCGAAGCCAAGGATTGATCGTCCTGTCCCACTGTTATCGATCTCTGAAAGTAGCGCAACAGTGAAAGGCCGGCCTGACTGCAACGTGATAATCCCATACGTCTCCCAACCACTAAGTAGGGTTGTGGCCCATCCTGAGTCAGCTAAAAACCTGCGATTCTTTCCGAAAGGTAGTAAATAGGAATAACTGGCAGAGAGTCGTTGGCGAACATCGAAATTCGATCGGCCGCGCTCTGCGCGGACGTTGTAACTGTTTTGCGGGAAGTTGGGATCCCCCGCACTTGTGAAGAAGTTTGACGCGTCATCGATCGACTTCGACCAGGTGTAGGAGATGAGTCCGGAGAAACCACGAGTGAGGCGCTGCTCGAATCTGGCTTGCAACGCGTGGTAATTCGAATTCGCTCGCGACTCGAGTAAATCAATGTCATCAAACCGTGGATTCGGCCTCGGCACAAATGGCAGACCGGGAGGTAATACACTTGGCGACGGCTGGTTAATGTCGCGAGCTGTTAAGAGTTTCGTCCCCTTTGAACCGACGTAGGCCACCTCGACGAGGTTGTTTTGCCAGAGTTGTCTTTCAATATTCAGGTTCCAGTGCTGCATGTAACCGGTCCGTAAATCTCGTTGAATAGCGAGTGCGGAGTCAGGCAATGGAAACGGGAAGAAAGATGGAAAAGGATTGCTCACAGTCAGCGGCAATCCGGGAAGTGAAAAGAAAATGTTGTTGTCGAAATAGGGGGAATTGAAATAGAGAGCTTCGGCCGGCGCTAGTGGTGACTGATCGTAATAGACGCCGTAACCCCCACGAAGAACTGTTGCCTGATCACTCCCGATTGTCCACGCAAACCCCACTCGTGGTGCGAAATTGTTCTTGTCCCCGTGGAAGCCACTCCGGGGGACGCCATTCGTTCCCACTTTTACAAGAGTGCCGGTAGAGGCGTCATAGATATTCGCACGATCCTCCGCGTCAACTGGAGGCGTGTTGTATTCATAACGCAAGCCCGCGTTAAGGGTCAGATTACGTCTGACTCGGAAACTATCGTTGACGAAGAAATTGTAACTCTGCGTTCGGATGTGCTGCGCGTTATCAACTCGGGCGATGCTGGTTAGCAGGGGAAAACCTAAGAGCAGATCAGCTAGAGCGTTCCCCGTGAGCTGGAAGAAAGGTGAAAACTGTAAACGGCCTCGCGACTCAACATCTCGAAATGCATTTTGTTGCGAGAAGCGCAGGTCGGCGCCGAACCTAAATAGATGATTGCCATGCGCGTAACTCGCATTGTTGAGAACCTGATAGACGTTCGTAACGCTGTTCTGTGGATTATTGCCTTCGTCACCAAGTGGCGAGAATCCGGTGATCGTAATGAAGCTCAGGCCGATATCACGTGCGTTGGGTGAGATCGCAGGCAAACCCACACTTGAATTTGTGCGACTTGCCTCCTGCGTTACCGAGGATGCTACGCGGCTAAAGGCAAGCCGAGTTTCATTAACGAATTTCGGCGTAAGCACGTAGGTCAGCGCGGCCATCATGTTTTGGCTGCGACGTTTGACGAAGTCTCCAAACCCGGGAACCACTGAGAACGAAGGACCTGTGAATGGTTCGAAGAGATCTCGGTCACCAAAGCTGTAACGAAAGGCGAGATCAGCGCGATTCGTCAACCGATGATCGACTCGTACATCAAAACTGTCGTTGTCGTCTCTTTGAGTTGGCGATGAGACAAAGTTTTGGAATGGCACATTGCGATTCGGGAGCGGGTAGAGTGAGGCAATCGCCCGTCCAACCGGGTTAATAAAGAAATCCGGGATGGTTCCATTTGGGAACGGTGGACCAAATGGGTCGTTCGGCACACCAAATAAACTGTGCGAAAAGTTTCCGGCTCGCTCTTCAGCGGTGGGAACGTTCGCCACTCGCGTAATGCCTTCGCGAGAACGCGTGCCTTCGTAATCAGCGAAGAAGAAAGTGCGGTCGCGTTTGATTGGGCCACCGAGCGCTCCTCCGAATTGATTGCGGAGGTACTTCGGCTTTGGTTCGGATGCCGGAGCAAAGAAATTACGAGCATCGAGTGCGGCGTTTCTAAAGAACTCAAACGCTGAGCCGTGAACACTATTTGAGCCGGAGTTCAAAACCACATTTACCTGTGCACCAGGATTTCGGCCAAACGAAGCGTCGTAAGTGCTCGTGAGCATTTGAAACTCGCGAATAGCGTCAACTGACGGCCGGACACCAAATGTGTTCAGTTTTGGATCGACGTTGTAAACACCGTCGAGCAAAAAGTTATTAGCATCTTCACGAGCTCCATTAACGCTGAAGGCGAAATCACCACGCACCGATCCTGCCGAGCCTGGTGCTGCCGGAACCGCACCTGGTACGAGCAAAGTCAGTTCAAAGAAATTTCGACCATCGAGCGGGAGACCTGTTATCTGACTGCGATCGATGATCGTGCTCAACGAGGCGGAGTCCTTCTGCAGATCTGGGGGCTCGCTAATGAAGACACCGTCTCCATCCAATCCAATGCTCAGGTCCACGTCGAATCTCAATTCCTGATTAACGCCAACTTCAAACGTCCTCTTAAAGACCTTGAAACCGTTTGCGGTGGCAGTCAGCTCATACGAGCCCGGGCGAAGAGACGAAAAGGAATATTCTCCCTCGCTGCCACTCGTGACGGATCTGTTCTCTGTAGTTTCGGTACTTGTCAGTTTGAGTTCGGCTTGAGGAACGACGGCGCGGTTTGGATCGTAGACGGTGCCTCGTAGAGTTCCTCGGTAAGTCTGACCATTAACGCAGACCAGGCACATTAAGAGGAGGCCAACAACAATCAGGTATGGCTTTAACTTCAAGGCTCGTTCTCCCGTTTGAGTAGGATGGCTAAAAACCTAAAGTTCGGAGACCTTAACAGAAGCTTCTTCGACATGTCTAAGCCTCGGTACTTTGTAGTTTTCCATTTTTGCTTTGTGTTTTGTTCTTTGCACTTGGTATTCGGTTCCATTCGTTTAAGCCCAGCTACATGGCACGGCTTTGCACAAAAAGTCAGATACCACCTGCTTTAGCAGCGTGGAGATTCAAATTTGCGCTAGAGTGCGCCCTGAACCTTATTGAGGTGATACCACCTGCTTCAGCAGCGTGGAGTTTCAACTTCTCGCTAAAACCGCGGTAAGAAGCTGCTCAGTAGCGGAAAATTGAAACTCCACGCTGCTGAAGCAGGTGGTATCTAACCGTCAC
>Ga0207707_10000052_pt1 | contig 117200 bp, 108 predicted proteins | sample KBSC83BmetaG_FD_184336 | JGI IMG/M metagenome (GOLD analysis project Ga0207707, IMG submission 184336) | Corn rhizosphere microbial communities from Kellogg Biological Station, Michigan, USA - KBS C8-3B metaG (SPAdes) (version 2) | ecosystem: Host-associated > Plants > Roots > Rhizosphere ... | reverse complement strand
GAGTTGGTGGACCTCTTCTTCGAAGAGGTGCGAGCAGCGCTGTCGAACGGAGAGCAGGTCAAACTCTCTGGCTTCGGTAATTTCGACCTGCGGGACAAGAACCAGCGACCGGGACGCAATCCCAAGACGGGCGAGGAGATTCCGATCAGCGCCCGTCGCGTAGTGACGTTCCGGCCCGGACAAAAACTAAAGGCGCGCGTCGAAGCCTATGTTGGAGCCAAAGAATAACGCCCAGCTGCCGGCGATTCCCGGCAAGCGGTACTTCACCATCGGTGAAGTGAGTGACCTGTGCGGCGTGAAGCCGCACGTGCTGCGCTATTGGGAGCAGGAATTCCCGCAGCTGAAGCCCGTGAAGCGCCGGGGCAACCGTCGCTATTACCAGCGCCAGGACGTGATCGTCATCCGGCAGATCCGCAGCCTGCTCTACGATCAGGGCTTCACCATCGGTGGCGCGCGCAACAAGCTCACCGGCGAAGAGGCGCGCACGGACACAACCCAGAGCCAGCAGATCGTCAAGCAGGTCCGGCTCGAGCTCGAGGAGCTGCTGAAGATACTCAGGCGGTAGGAGCTGCTCGCTGGCGTGGACGGTTCCGCGGCTGCGCGGCCATGGTGCTGGCGCGCATGGGCTTGCGCCATCTATGTCGTCGGAATAGACAGGCTTGAATTGGTCGGGGCGCCGAGATTTGAACTCGGGACCCCTTGCACCCCATGCAAGTGCGCTACCAGGCTGCGCCACGCCCCGACCGATGTTCTTCTGAGGTGAAGAGCTGAAGATTATACCCGGTTACCGCGCTGGCCGCTGCCCACGCGAAACCGCACTTGCCGCTACCCGCCCGGCGCCCCGATCGAAGCGCCCCCCACTGGTCAGTGGGCCGGTCGGGTTACTTCACACCGGTCGTGAACGGCTTGCCCTTTTCGCCGACTTGGAAGATCAGCAGCCTGGCATGTTCCGTTTGGCTCAAGTTCCGCAAGGCGCGATGCACGTGCATTGCCGGCTCGTAGAAGAAGTCGCCGACGCTGTACGTCCTGGGCGCATCCGGGTCGACTTGGTTCTCGATCTTGCCTTCGAGAATGTAAGCAAAGACAGGGCCAATGTGCTCGTGGGGCGGTGACATCGCCCCTGGGGCGACCGTGAGCGTGATCACGGTCACTTCAGGATTGGTGATCTCTCCCAGTGGCTCCTGCATCAGTGTCTTCACGGCCACGGCAGGTAAGCCTGCCATGTGGCCGTGCGGATGCGCCGGTTCGGGCGCGGTCTGCGCGCGCAGTACGGTAACCGGCGCGCCCGAGAAAAGGGCGGTGAGCGCGAAGGCGCTGTTCATGTCACGGCGAGTTAGCATGACTTGCGTTTCCTTTGGAGACCGCTCTCCACGAATTCCCAGATTCCCATGCGTGGTAGTGGCAGACTTGAAGCCTCAACAGGCCTGCCTGCCGCCCCGAAGAGAAACGCAATATAGTCCCACTGCGGCCTGCCGGGTAGCTTGGCCGAACTGGAGCCTGCGCTGGAGGGAACGGGGGGGAGAAGCGGGAGACAGAAAGAGAGCCTGGGCAATGCGGGGTCGAACCTGGCGCTGAAGCGTGCTCGAGGGCGGATTTGTGTACCACGTTAGCATTGCGGCGAGAGATGTGTGTTGGGCACTGATCACGATCTCCTGGGTATCCGAGTTAATTGTTGCGAATCGGATGCGGGCAACGCGGGGCACCGACCGCAAATCGCGTCGTGAGCTCCGGGCCTTACCGACTGTTGCGGCATCCCTCCTACACGGCTCTCCTGATGGTCTTTCTCGGCATGGGGCTTTGCATGGGAAACACCTTGAGCATCGCTGCCATCATGCTCTCCACTGGCGCGGCATTGCTCTATCGCATGCGCATCGAGGAGAACCTGCTCCTCTCGGGGCTGGGAGAGGAGTACCGTGCGTACATGAGCCGAACGAAGCGCTTGATTCCAGGCCTCTATTGAGCCGGGACTCGCGTGCCAACGATAAGACGATGCGGGTGACCGCCGTAGCCGAGTAGCTGAGTTATCTGCGGTGGCCGCGGGCCCTTGGGATCAGCAAGGGCCCGCGACTCGTCTGCGGTTCAGAGCCGGGTCAGCTCATCAGTGCTTCGGAATCGACAGCAGATTGGCCTCGGCGGCTCCGGAGGTGTTGTCCTCCGTCACCACCATGAACCCCAGGGCGGGAGTCTTCTGCAGTTGCACGATATCGACGCCGACCGGAATGTCTCCCGCCGCGTTGGGCGGCACCGACACGAACTCCGCACTGGAAAGCGCCGGCGTAAACGGATTGAAGGAGGCGCTCAGCGGCACGGACTCCGAATTGCCTTCGATGTCGAAAGCGTTGACGGAGTAGCTGAACTGCGGATTCGCCGGCGTCACGCCCATCGCGGAGGCCGGAACGAGCAACTCGATGATGGAACCATCGGTCGGAGCATCGGCGGGGAACTCGGTCAGGGCTTTGGTCGTGAGATTGAGCAGGAATCCGGCCACCTGTCCGTTGGCAGCGCCGGCGGTGACGTTGCCGACGTCCCCAGAGAACAGCACGTAGTCCGGTTTACCGTCGCCATTGACGTCGATCAGAATGTCATATTCGCCCGCGCCGAAATTGGATACACGTCCGTGCGTGTTGATGGCGAAGACGAGCACACTATCGTTCGTCGACGGGTCGGCGCCGGGAACGATGTTCGACTGAACTCCGACGGCTCGCGGCTCGAATCCGCTCTGGAGCGTATTCGTCTTCGCATTCCTCAGGCCCCAGACGTAGAAGTCGGCATTGCCGCCGATGACTCCGTTGCGATTGTCGACATGCACCGCCAGTTGTTTGCCGTTTTTCAGAACGGCTCCGACGTTGGAGCGCGCACGCGGAACGAGGTAGTACGGCAGGCGCAGCGCGACGCCTCCGTTCGAGAAGTTGTCCACAGGTGTCAGTGTGACATAGCCTGCGGCCTCCTCGTACAAGACGTTCTGCTGTGCATCGTGCGTCCCGCCGACCGTATCGGCAGGCACCTCCATCTTCACCCGTAGATCGGCCGTATCCTTGCCGCGCACGGTGATTGTCGAGCTCGAGACGGTCACAGTGTGCGGAACGCCCGAGACCTTCTGGACGGCGACGGTGAACGTCGCCGCGAAGTTGCTGTGATTGCGTACTAGGAGCTCGCGGGAGTCTTCGAAGTCCTTGCTGAGCTCCGCGACACCAAACGACAGCGCGCCCATCTGGCCCGCATCAACGCCGGTGACGGTCACCCCCGTGGACGTAGATCCCGCCGGCTGCACCAGCCCCATACCCTCGGTACGTGGTGAGAAATCCAGCAGCGCCGACGGTGAGGCCGTCTCGAGCACAGCGGCCCGCACTGCGGGCTCTCCCCAATTCGGATGCGCCTGAAGGGTCAGCGCAGCGGTACCCGCTACGTGCGGCGTTGCCATGGAAGTACCCGAGATATCCAAACCGGCATTGCCAGTCCCCATTGCAGCCGATATGACGTGCACGCCCGGCGCGCTGATCTCAGGCTTCAGCGAGCCGTCGTCCAGCCGGGGACCGCCTGAGGAGAAGGTGGCGGCCATGCGATATCCCGTGTTTGGAACGTTGCCGGTGACCAGCGTTGCCGTCTCGCCAGCGGCTGCACTCACGAACTTGGGTCCGTCACTCTGCAGCAGCGAGACGAAGGGGATGGTGACACCGGTGATTGCCGGCGATATGAAGCCGTGAGTGTTGTTCACCACGGCCACCGCAGAGGCACCGACCGCCATCGCATTGTCCATCTTCGTTTGGAACGTGCATGTTCCGCGTGCGAGCACGACAATCGCGCCGCTGGGCACGGCGGCGAAGTCACTCGCATTGCAACCTAGCCCCAACGCGCCGTTGCTGATGAGGATGGCAGCGGGATGCGATCCCGGTGGCGGCGGGATGTTGTTCTCGTCGATGCCGCCCGCGCTGACTCCGCCCGACAGCGTCAATATGACGCCGCCGGGAAGAAACACGTGCGCATCGATCGCAGCAACACTGATCGCCCGCGTTCCGGTCGAGGGTGTGCCGGTCAGGTACAGGCCGGGCCCGGCGTTTCCGGCGGCGGCGACTACGACGATACCTGCCTTGGAGGCGGCATCGGACGCCAACGCATCGGCGGTCAACGCGTTGCCGTAGTCGGACCCCAGGGACATGCTGATGACATCCATGTCATTGTGTACTGCCCAGTCTATGGCTTCGGTGACCACTTCAGTCGAGCCGGTGCAGCCGAAGACCTTGACAGCGTAGAGATCCGCGAGCGGCGCGACCCCAGGACCGACCATGAACCCGTTAGCGTAGGCCGCTTGATCGTAGGGGCCCCGGTAAGTCGTGCCATCCATGGCAACGCCGAATCCGGCCGCAGTCCCGGCTGTGTGAGTGCCATGAGTTCCGCAATCGAGCGGGTTGGGATCGGGTACCGGAGTGTTGTTCTTCGGGTCATCGGCGTTATAGGCATCGCCGACGAGATCGGTGCCGCCCTTGACTTTGGGCGCCGTCGGACCGTACAGGCTGGGATCGGCCGGGGCAGTATCGCCGGCCAATGCCTTTGCATAGGCGGCCACGGTTCCCGGACCGCCGAAGTCCGCGTGCGTGTAGTCGATGCCCGTGTCGATCATGGCAATCTTCACGTGCTCGCCACGAAATCCCGGCGTACCCTGCCAAACCTGCGGCGCGCCGATGAACGGCACGCTGATCGCATTGTTGATCTTGTAGTGCCCGACGGGCACAACTTGTACAACGCCCGGAATGTTCTGCAGTCCTTCGACCTCGCTACGGGCAATCTCGACTTTCATGCCGTTGAGCGCATCGTAATAGTGCTGCAGCACGCGACCGCCGCGGGAAACGATCGTTGGCGCAATGGCTGCATGCTGCTGTGCGAGCTGTGCGTGAATCGCAGCATGGTCCTGCGCGCTGATCTTCAGGCTGGAGGTACGAGCGCGCGCCTGCGCAACCGAGTCGTTGCTCATCACGACGACGACCCTGGTGAGTTCCTTGCCTCGCACCGACAGCGGCAGCGCATGCGGAGAAGTGATCTGAACACCTGGTGGCAACTGGGTTCGGCTGAACCCGCCGCTCTGCGCCGATGCCGTCTGTGCGCCTCCTGCCGCAGCAAGAGCGAACAGAGCTGCAATGAGGTAAGCCGTAGCCCGACAGTGGAACGATCCGACCGAAGTCAGCCATAGACGTCTGTGCACAACGCCTTCTCCCCAGATTTTGTAGTTAGCAGCGTGCTAGCTTGGTTGTTCAGTGCCCACGTTCCCTCGCCCGTGGGTTCCGTATGCATTTCATAATATCGGCGGATATTAGCATTGTAAAAGTCGGGATCCGGCATTATGTCGCATGCTTGCGAAGGTGATCGCCCCCATTGCCGTATCGATTGAGAGGCGCGTTCGCGGGAGCAGGGCCTTTCCAGAACCTTTACAACCGCGACGTGCGGCCACGTGGCTGGTGGTACGCGATCGATTGAGTCGGAGGGTCGGTGGTGAGCAGGCGGTCGCTTGTGATTCGCCCCCAAGAGTCACCGAATCATCAGTGGCGGGCAATCCGCAAGTCCAGCCTATCGCCGATGGGGAGAGTGTGCGCGAGCGCCTCGCCTTGACGGTGAGGCGGGCTCACGGTATTCCTCGCAGAGCGGTCCGCGCTTCCACCTCACCATCGAAGTCATCAGCAATGAAAACCATCAGGCGATACCCAACGACGATCGATGCGGATCTGGCGAGGATTGCGTTGGAGGCCGAGGGCATCCCCGCAGTCGTCGTGGGTGTTGGCGTCGGGATGGAAGGTGGAGCCGCAGGAGTGCAGTTGCTCGTACCGGAAGATCGCGTCGAGGCGGCGCTCAAGGTGCTCGAAGACTCGTGAGGTCGATCCAATACGCGATGAGAGGTCCATGAAGAAGCTCAAACACGAAGCGGAGTTGTTCAAGGCCGCCTTGCTCGCCGGTGTGAAGTACGCGGAGAGTCGCAAGGCCGTCGAGTTCGAGTCAACCGACTCCGCGAGCGATAAGGCGCTCTACATTTATCGTTTGCTGGTTCACGACAAGATGATTGCGCCGATGCCAGAGGAGCAGGTGGGAGAAAAGACCGTCCGCCATCGCCTCGCCACCTGGTACGCGCATCAATTGCCTGCAGGGCACCCTCTGTTGACGTAACGACGCCCAAAGCTCACGAGCCCCGACGGACGAGCTCCAAACTACCCGCCAGTCTTCGCCCGGTAGTCCCGCACCCACTCGGCAGTCGCGCGCAGGCCGCCGAAGGGATAGAAATGCAGGAGCACGTCGCCGTGCTTCGCCGGATCGAGCCCTTCGGCATAGTCCTGCACGATCTGGTCCGGGCCGGCAGTCGAGAGCAGCTTCGTGATGGAGATGCCGTACTTCTGCAGCACCTTCGTCGAGGCGCCCACGCCGCAGCGCGCGGCGAAGGCGAGGAGCCGCTTGACGCTCGCCGGACCGGGCACTCCCACGCGCACCGTAGCCTTCACTCCGGCCTGGCGGACCTGCTCGAGCCACGTCAGCACGGGCTCGGCATCGAAGGAGAACTGCGTGACGACCGCGAAGTCGTGGCCGCGCTCCTGGATCGCGATCTGCTTGTCGCGCATGGCCTGCCACAATTTCTCGTTGCCGATGTCAGGGTGACCTTCCGGGTAGCCGGAAATGCCGACGCGGCGGATGCCGTACTTGGCCAACAGGCCGCTGCGAATGATCGACAGCGCATCCTCGTACGGGCCCAGGGGCTGCGGCGGATCGCCGGCGACGACGAACGCATGGTCGGTGCCGACCTCGCGCTGAAGTCCCGACAGGTAGGACTCGAGCTCCTCCTGCGAGCTCAAGCGGCGCGCCGAGATGTGCGGAATCGGCAGGAAGCCCAGCTCTTTGACGCGTTTGGCAGCGGCAATGCGCATCTCGAAAGTTTCGCCGGGCAGAAAAGTGACCGGAATCTTCGTGCCCTGGGGAATCACGTCAGCCGCCTGCTCGAGGTGCTGAACGTCCTTGGCCGTCATCTCGATGGAGTATCTGTTCAGCAGCTCACTCTGCCGATGGCTAGCCGCGGCGATTGCGTTCATCGTCTGAAAAATCCTGAATGATGTAGGTGTCGTCGAGCCCAGGGTGCACGTGGCAGCGGGGGCGGCTGGGTAGGCTAATCGAGCAGGCTCGGCGTTGCCAATGCCATCTGGTGCTCTCGTCCAATCGAAACGACCGCAGGGGTCCAGCTCGGCGGTCACCCCTGTCGATCGCCGTGGAATGCCGGCGAGCGCGTGTGCGGTCAAACCCACCTAAACCATTGAGCTGCCAGACAAAAAGGCTGGCGCACCCCGTGCGCCGAGGCGGACGCCAGGCTCCCCGGATCACCTCACCCGCGAAGCGAGGTAACGAGTGTATCGAGCTGATCGAAGGTCGCACGCATCCCGCGCTCCATCCGGATGCGATCCGCTCCCTGCAGCGCTTCCTTGCTGAGAAACAACTCAGCCCCTCCGACTCCTGGCTCGGCGTCCTGGCCGTTTCGTTCCGGTCCTCCTTGCAGTCCGGACGCGACGCGAGCCGGCCTTCCGGGACTGGCCCATCGGACGCTCGTCTGTTCGGTGCGGATGTCTCCACGTCGCTGCGTTTGAGCAGATAGTCGAGGCCACCGAGCCGAAACCACCGGTAGCCGTAGCCCTCCAGTATCAGGTGATGGCGGCTGTCAGGGGCACGGCTGTGGTCCTCTGACAGGAGGTTGACGAGGAGCCGGCTTGCTTCGCCCGATCTGCGCTTGCGCTCGGGCACCGCGCGAATGCCGGTCGTCAGCAGCGCGCTCGCGGTACACCCACGAGCGCGCTATCGATCCAAACAGGCTATTTGACGCTCAGCCCGTTATGCACGCCGAGCACTCCCTTGACTCTCTTGGCGTCTTTCTCGGCGAGCTCCTTTTCGGCTGTCGAAGCCACTGTGCCGTCCAATATGACCACGCCGTCCTTGGTGGTGACATGGATGTCGGTGGCACTGGTGCCTTTGTCCTTCGCGAGCTCCGCCTTCACCTTGGTCGTTATGTACGAGTCCTTGACGGGCTGATCGCTCTTCACATCGTCGGCGGACGCGTTACCCATGAGCAGCGCGAGTGAACCGGCCGCGATGAGCGTCGATACATACTTGCTTTGCCTTTGCATGGTTCACGAACTCCGTCTGTTGAATCCGAGTCTGCAGCATAGGATCCGGGACTCGAGCTCAGCATCGGCGTACCGGCCGAAGGTTTGTAGGACAACCCGACGGCGCGTGTCAGGAGGTTCCTCAGTCGCTACCGGATGATCTGCGGCTGATCCGACATCCCCTGTTCGTAGGTGCTCCAGCCGGAATTGATGCCGTAGGGGGCCCGGTGGAAGATGGCCTCGATGCGCCTGATCTTGCCGTCCTGTATCTTGAACAGCTCCCCGAGCTGCCAGGTCCAGTTGATGTTCTCGTGATCGAAGAACGCAAACGCGAACACGATACCGTGCTCGCGATCGACGGCAACGAAGCGCCGGTCGCGTACGCGAGAGACGACGTTCTTCAGGGCGACCTCGAACTGCTTCTTGCAGCCCATCACCTGCGTGGCTCCGGTGACGGGGTTGCGCATCGGTACGTTGGTTGAGTGATTGCCGTTCTCGTACCGGTCGCAGTCATCGGTGAAAGGGTAGTAGCCCTTGCCATCGTTGCGCTGCAGCCCCGAGAAGTAGTAGTTCGCGGTTCTGATCAACTCTTCGCGCGAGGGTCGTTTGGCCTCTGGAATGACTTCCGTGAAGATCGGGTTGGGCGCGCCCATCTTCTCCACGCGCTCTCCGGTGGAGGGCGGCCGCGGGGCCTGGGTCCCGTTGCTCGTCAGCCCGCCATCGGGCCGGATGACCAGCTGCTCCACTTCGGTGATGTGGTTGTCGAGGATCTTCAGTCGCAGCACCAGTCCGTCGATCAGCGTCTGATCGCGCTCCTTCTCGTGGACGGTGCCGAAGTAGGCAATTTGCTGGGTTTCTACATCCGGTACGTAGAACTTGTACGTGCCCCGGGCGGAAATCCGGAACCACAGCCCTTCATTGCCGAGGGGCAGGCGTACGCCATTCTCGGTGAGCTTCACCTCTCGGGCGAACAGCTCGTCGCTGACTTGATGAGCGACCATGGCCTCCAGGTAGCGATCGACGAAACCATCGAGGCAGTTGCGATCGCACGCAGGTGCCTTCGTCGGTTGAGCCAGGACGGGAATGCTCGCGAGACCCAGGAGAACACCGCCTACGATTGCCGCTTTCATCGCCTCGAGCTCCGTTGTTGTTGTGATGAGGCGCCCCGTCGCCCGCCTGTGGACTCTACCTCGTTTGACAGCATGCATTTGGTCTAGGATATAGACCGTCAATAATATTGACTAAATGCGCCAAAGACTGGTAGCGTCCCGGGTATGGATCAGCCCGAGGAGGCCCTCCGCACGAGCAGCCTGGCCGCCCTGATGCGCGCTGCCCGCAGCACTTATGCCGAGGCTGTCCGCGGTCCTCTGGCGGAAAGCGGCTTTGAGGACATTCCGCGGGACGGCGTGTTCGCGCTATCGGCGATTGGCCTCACCGAAGTGTCGGGCGGACAGCTCGGGCGATGGCTGGGAGTCTCGAAGCAGGCCGTCAGCCAACTGCTGGATACGCTGGTCTTGCGTGGCTACGTGGAGCGCTCGATCGATCCGGCGGATCGCCGTCGCATGCGACTGACGCTCACGGATCGGGGCACGCAGGTGGCGGCCCTGTGCCGCAAAGCGGTCGAGCGCGTCGAGCATCGTGTTGCCGAGATTGTCGGCGCCGCTTATGTGGAGCACACGCGAGCGACGCTGCTGGCGCTGATCGAGCTGCGTGCGCAGTTGTTTGATCCCACTTCGAAAGGACTCCAATCAGATGTTCAGTTTCGCTCTGCTCATCGTCGCTGAATGGGTTCTGTTCGCACTGTCCTGGATCCTCGCGGCCAGCTGGAGCAGCACGGTCGACAAGCGGCTTGGTTTGCAGCGCGAGGTGCTCTATCGCGAGCGGGTGCCGATGTTGGCTCCATTCCCCCGGGGTCGTCGGTAAGGCCGCAACGAGCTGGCCTTTCTCGCCGTCACCCTCCCGTCTCCGCAGGTGAGGCTCACCGCCTCATATGTAGCGACTCATTCAGCCGCCCTTCAGCTTGCGCCCGCCATGATCCTGCGCACATCGTCGGCAGGGACACTCTGCGGCACGGAGCCGAAACATGCGTGAGGGGAGGCTCTCAATGAATATTACGGGTGTGCGCAGTGTCGCGGCGGCGACCGTTCTGTGTTGCGGACTTCTGCTCAGTGCCTGCGGTGGCGGCGGCTCCGGTTCCGCGGGCAACTCCTCATTGAGTCTGGGCCTCACCGATGCGCCCGTCAGCGGCGTCACCAAAGTGTGGATTCAGTTCACGGGTGTCGAGGTGAAGCCCACTAACTCGGATCCCATCGACTTCAACTTCTCCCCGGCGAAGGGCTTCGATCTGCTGACTCTGCAGGGCGGCACCACCGCGACTTTCCTCAACGGATCGACGGTTCCTGCGGGGCAGTACGAGTGGGTTCGCCTCATGGTCGACACGACTCCCGGCGCCTCCTACGTCATCGATTCGACCGGTCAGCACAATCTGACGATACCCAGCGGTGCGGAGACCGGCCTGAAGCTCATCAAGGGATTCACCATGCCGGTGGGTGGGACGGCAGACTTCACGGTGGATTTCGTACTCAGCAAGTCATTGATCGCTCCCCAGGGGCAATCGCCCGACTATCAGCTGAAACCGGTGCTGCGGCTGGTCGATGACGCGCAGGTCGGGACGATTTCCGGTACCTTCCAGCCGACCACGCTCTCGGCACAATCCAACTGCGGCACGCATCCTCCGGTCGTGTACGTCTATCAGGGCGCCAACGTCATGCCCGACGACGTCTACTCGCCCCCGGCCGGTGCTACGGATGTGGACGCGGCGGGTTCCGCGGAGCCGCTCACGACCTCGACTGCCGCGCTCAACTCCACGAGCGCATATGCATACAGCGTGGCTTTCCTGCCCGCGGGGTCATACACCGTGGCCTTCACTTGTGACCCGGACGACCCGAGCGTCGATGAGGACACGTTGATGCCCGACCCGATCCATTTCGTCACCTACGCGCAACCGGTAGTGGTCACCGCCAACGCGACGAGCACGGCAAACTTCTAGGTCAGCCTTCGTTCGAGCCGCCGGTGCGCAACTCGGGAGCGTAGTGGTATCCCGGCCCGCAGGCTCGGGTTACACTGTCGCAGGCGGCGGATCCCGCCGTCCGCAGCGATGAACCCGAGAGGAAGACGTGGTCGACACGACACAATTGCGAGCCCTGCGGTTAGGTCCGGAAATCCACGTGTTGCTGCGCTCGCTCGTGTTGAATCGCAATCTCGTCCCCGCGGACGGAGTGTTTCTCAACTTCACCTCGGAGCTGCCTGCGTCCCTCGGTGAGGTGCTCGAGAATATCCAACGCGAGGGCAAGGCGTGGTGCGCCTGGCGCGACGGGGATCGCGTGGAGGCAGTGAGCGCCGAGATCGACGAGGGGCTCTCGCCCATGGTCGGCCATCCGGTCGTGCGGTTGTCCCAACACGACGCGGCCGGCCGGATCGTCGAGTCGACGTGTTGGTACGAGAGCGAGCCGGACAAGTGGACGGCGTGCGATCTGGGCTGAAGGGCGGTTAACCGTTGGCGTCCCGATCCGAGCGCGGATTCGGATAAATGCCGTGCGCCGTCCGGACCAAGGATGGCGCGGTGGCGCGTTTTCCGGGTACAGTGAGGAGGACCCGTAAGGCTTCGGGGAGTGTGAGCATGATGAGCGCCGGCCGCTGGATCGAGGGGATCTCCGGACAGTCGCCCGTGCAGGCGTTCCTGCACTCGATCTACAGCTTCCTGATTCCGACCGTGCGTGAGCACGCCACCACGCTCCAGCAGGCCGCTCTGGCGAGTCTGCAGAACATCGCCCACTCGCTCGCATGGTTTCTGCTCATCGGACTGCTGGTGTATGCCGCGTCGCTGCGTCGAGCGGGCAGGTCTGGCGCCGATCGGTTCGACTACGCGCACCCGATCCGCGAGCCCGGTGACCGGTTCTCTCTGGGGGGCGCATTCAGATACCTGCTGCCCGGCTCGTTCTACCGGCACGCCTCATTCCGGTTCGACATGCTGTGGCTGCCGTTCTCGATCGTGCTGAATTTCTTCGGCCTGCTGGGCGTGACCCTCGGTCCCGGGATCGTGCAGACCTGGCTGCTGCAGCGGTTTGGTCACTCGCCTGTCACGGTGCTGCATGCGGGGGCCCTTGCTACCGCGCTACAGGTCATCCTGGTGCTGATCGCGCGCGACTTCGGTCGCTTCGTGTGGCACTACCAGGGGCATGTCGTGCCCTTCTTCTGGGAGTTTCACAAAGGGCATCATTCCGCGGAGGTGCTGCATCCCTTCGGCGTGCGCACGCATCCGGTCGACATGTTCATCCGCAATACCTATACGGGAGTCGGGAGCGGGCTGATCGCCGGCACGCTGATCTATCTGCTGGGGATGAGCTACAGCCCGGCAGCCGTTGCGTCCGTGGTTCTGGCGCTCGCCATCTTCACGGTGGGCGAGATCTTCGAGCACACGCATGTGCGGATCTCGTTCGGCAAGACGTTGAACCGGATCTTCTATGCGCCGTACATGCATCACTTCCATCACGGTGCCGGACCGGAGCACAGGGATGTGAACCTCGGGATCACCGGCGGCTTCACCTTGTGGGACTACCTGTTCGGCACACTCTATTGGCCCAAGCCCGGTGAAAAAGTGGTCTGGGGAGCCTCACTGGAGGAGCTCGGCCCGAACAACCCGCATCGCAACCTCAAGGGATTTTTCTGCGGGCCGTTCGTGGCAGCCTTCAGAACGCTGCGCCGTAGCCGAGCTCTGGAGCCTGAGGTCATTTCCAACACTGCGGCCTAGAGGAGGGGACTACCCATGGGTCGCATGCGCGTCACGATAGCCGTATCGGGTGCCGTGGTGCTCGCGGTCGCTGCCGGCGCCAGCTTGGCACAACAGGACCGGTACACGTTGAAAGTGCCCGATGGGCTCTCGTTCGCGGACATCAGAGGATATGAGACCTGGCAGGATGTCGCGGTCAGCAACACCGAGAGCAGTGTCAAGGCGATCCTGGCCAATCCGACGATGATGCGCGCCTACCGCGAAGGTGTCCCCGGCAACGGCAAGCCTTTCCCCGAAGGCTCGAGGATCGTGAAAATCGAGTGGCTCAAGAAGAAAAATGCCGTTTCGCCGTACTTCGTGGAGGTGCCCGATACGTTGAAGTCGGTGTCCTTCATCGAGAAGGATACCAAGCGATTCCCGCAGACCCACGGATGGGCCTATGCCCAGTTCACCTACGATCCCGCGTCCAGGACGTTCAAGCCTTCCGTGACCGGCACCAATTGCGGTAACGCGTGCCACTCGGCAGTGGCTTCGAACGACTACATCTTTACGGCCTATCCCCCAAGATGAGCTGCGATTGGCGCGGTGCGCGCGCTTGCCGGTGAACAGCGGCGGCGTTGCACTGCGGGAGCGTTCGCAAGCGCGGCGGGCCATCACAATTCTTTAGGATGACTTTGCACGACCTGAGGTGGCGACCGGGCCGGTGGCTTGTGAATGATTCATTCCCCATGTATCTTTTTGACCTGTGAAAGGTAGTCACCTTCTTATCGCAGGAATGATCGGGGGCTTGGTCGCGGGTCTGGCCCTGGCGGAGCCTCAGGTCGCCCCCGCCATCCTGCATCACACCGAGGTCGTTCAGGGCGCCCTGCGCTACGACACGGAATACCCGGCGATGAACTACTCCGGCGAGGCCAAGCACAATCGCGTGGCGCGCCTGCAGGAGCGGCTGGAAAAAGGCGAGGCCAAGCTCGAGTTCGTCCCGGGACGCGGCTACCTGGACTCGCTCATCAAGAACCTCGATATCGACCCGAGCTCGCAGCTGCTGGTGTATTCCAAGACCAGCCTGCAGTCGGATTTCATCCGCGGTGCCACTCCGCGTGCCCTGTATTTCAACGATGACGCCTCGGTCAGCTGGGAGGACGGGGCGCCGCTGATCGAGATCGCGGCCATGGATAGCCAGCTGGGCCCGGTCTTCTACTCGCTCCAGAACCACCAAGACGATCCGGATCATCCGGGTGGGCAAAGTCATCACGGCGATTCACCCCGGGGCTTCGAGCGGGAAGGCTCCCGTTGCCTCAATTGCCACGATCGCTACGGCATGATGGGTGGCGGAGTGCCCATCTTCGTCGAGACCTCCTCGCTGGTCGATGTGGGCGGGCTGATCCTCAAGCCCGACGATGTCATCACGGTGGACGACGACACGCCGATCGCCCAACGCTGGGCTGGGTGGTACGTGACGGGGCACAGCGGCTCTCAGGTGCACCTGGGGAACATCCAGGTCCACAGCGCCAAGGAGCTCGATGACCTGGATCGCGTCCGCAAGACCAATCTCGACTCACTGGAGGGGCTGTTCGACACCAAGCCCTACCTCACCGGCAAGAGCGATATCGTCGCCCTGATGGTGCTCGAGCACGAGAGCACCATCTACAACATGATCACCCGCATGCGCTTCCGGGCGAGCAAGGTCAAGCTGGAGAACGGACAACCCTCCGCCAGGGATGAGCACATGGAGATGGCGATGTCGGACAAGCTCCTGCAGTCGATGCTGTTCGTGGGCGCAGCCACCCTGGGCGACAGGATCACCGGCTCTTCCGGGTTCGATGTGTGGTTCCAGAAGCAGGGCCCGCGCGATCACGCCGGCCGCTCGCTGCGCGAGCTGGACCTCAAGACGCGGCTGTTCAAGTACCCGCTGAGCTTCCTGATCTATTCCCCGGCCTTCGACGCCCTGCCTGACAACATGCGCTCGCACGTGTACCAGCGGCTCGCTCAGGTCCTCACCGGGGCCGACACCAGCAGCACCTTCGCGTCCGTGTCGGCCGGTGACAGGAAGGCGATCCTCGAGATCCTCAAGGACACCAAGCCGGAGTTCCTGCCGTATTTGAAGGGCACGCCGCCCGTGGCGCGCAACTAGTGTGTGAGGGCGTAGAGCGCGAAGTTCACACTCATCTTGATTCCCAGGCTCGCCGACTTCTCCGGGTAGCCCGCATCGTCCGCCCACTGCCAGGAATCCCCGAGGTCGTTGTTGAAAGCGATGACCACCATGGCGCGGCCGTGGTCATCCAACACCGCCCGCCAATGAGGCACTACGCCGTCGGCGCGGTAGGGGACGCCGGCCTGCAACGCGTTCCAGTTCGGCACTTGCCCTTTCCCGTTCAAGTCATACACGGTGTGGAACAGCGGATGGTCATCGGGAAGGTCGATGATCGGCCGATCGGGAAAGATCCGGTGCATTCCGCGCACGAAACCGGCCCATTCGCGGGTGCCGAAAAAGCTGTCACACAGCAGAAATCCGCCCCGCAGCAGGTAGTCGCGCAGCTTGGCGACCTGGGCATCCGTCAGGTCCCACATTCCCGGCAGGCCGACGACCAGGAACGGCCAGTCGTACACGTCGTCACCGTCGTCGAGGTTGACCGGTTGCTCCACTGAGCGGACGTTGATGGTCGTCAAGCGTCGCAGGATGCGCGCAAAGAAGCGGTCACCCTTGGGATAGTCGACGGCCCACGCGGTACCCCCTTGGGTCCAGTCGCCGCCGAATCCGAACCAGCCGAAGCCGCCGCTCGGATACATCAGGCGCCCGACCACAAACTCACCCGGGACTTTGTAGTCCGGGGGCAGCGGAGCGGTAGCGTCGCCTTCGAGCCCGGGATATTCGCGGAATTCGCGCGCCGCCTGCGTTATCGGCAGGGCGCCCAGTAATCCGAGCGCGAGGCTCGTGGCAATGCGAATCTTGCGTGACACGGCCTCATTCTGGCGCGGCGCGCAGGTCTTTGCATTACGCAGCCAGGTACTTCAGCGAGGCAATCTTCCACTCTCCGCCACGCTTCACGTACTGGCCTTCCAGACGGCCGGCTTGCCAGCGACGGTCGGCGACCTGGCCTTGCAGGCGCGCCATCTTTGCCGCCGTGCAGTCCTCCTGCAGCGGCGTAGACAACTGCGCGTCGACGTGGAATGTGGCGCGAGCCTGGCCGGCGGTGATCTGCAGTACGTCATTGCTCTGATGCGAGGCGTTTTGCCGATAGGCGCTGTGGATGACCGAGGCCGTCTGGTCGCGGTATTTCCGCTCGAACAGCTGTTGAATCGCAGACCTGCCTTGCGCTCGCTCGCCGCTCAGGTCCAGATCGCCCCGCTCGGCGAACAACTGTGCCGCGCGCTCGTAGTCCTGTTGCTCGATCAGGGCCGCGAAATCCAGATGCAGTTGCCGGATGGCAGTGCGGTCCTGGGCCTCCTGCAACTCCCGCCGCAAGTCACTCAACTGCTCCTCCAGGGGCGTCCGCTTTTCAGCGGGCGCGGCAGAGGCGCCGACGGTGGCGACGACGCCGGTACCCAGGGCTGCGCCGCCTCGGAGGAAGAAGGCGCGACGGGAGCTGTTCATCGTTTTCTCGCTCATGGCGATCTCCTCGAGGTGGCCCGCGCGCTCAGGTTTTCACCCCGAGGTATTTCTTGATGTCGAAGGTTCCGGCATGGCGGGCACGAGCACCGATCGCGCTCAGGCTGAGGCCGCTGGGTCCCACGTGGAATCCGAAGCCGGCGTCGTGCATGAGCCGCTCGTTGAACAGGATGACGCCGAGAGTACCGTTACAGGCTTCCTCTACCCAGGACATGATGTAGACGCCGTCGCGCACCTTGGAATACCACCCGGGAGAGCTCCATTGCAGTCCTCCGGACCCGTCGGGCTGGAAGATGATCCAGGAATAGGTGTGGGGGGCGGCATAGAAATGCATGGACGTCAGCCCGGGATTGCCGGGTTGATAGTTCCAGGTGACGGCCTTGCCGACCATTTCATCCGTCCAGCCGTGTCGGATGTATGTTGGCGGGGTCGGGCCGCCTTCCGTGTGGAACACGCCGAAGTAATACGTCGGATGGGTCTCGTTGTTGCGAAAGGGCGTGCCGGTCGTGCCCTTCACCAGCGTGGCAAGCCCGTTCTTCATGTCCACAGCCACCAGCGCGCAGGAGCGGGGGAACTCGGCATCCAGCAGGTGAGCGAAGAAATACAACTCGTCATCGGGCTCGTACATCTCATACCGGGCCTCGCGCCATTGGCTGTCCCCGGCGTAGCGCCACTTCAGGTGCTTGGCATCGGCAAAGTCGTATTCGATGGCCGGCCCGTTGTCCATGCGCACCGTGAGCTGCTTGCCCACGAAGCGGGTGATCAGCTCGCCTTTGTAGCCGCCCATGCTGGCGGCGCCGGTGTGCATGCCGTCGCCGAAGGTGACGGCATGATTGAGGACCTGATCCTCGACCTGCTCGTCGGTCATGACATCGAACGTCTCGATCGGACGGTAGACGCGCCGCGGGCCCTCGCGGGTGAGACTGTTGTTGCCGAAGACTTCGAACGTGGCGATCTGTCCGGTGAGCTCGCCCTTGCCGCTGTACAGGTAGTACTCGAGCTCGTCCTTCTCGGTCAGCCCGAGGCGCACGCCCTTTTGGGTCAGATCGAACAGATCGATGATCTGCAGCGTGCAGGTGCCGGTGAACTCGCACTCGATGCGTGAGTAGATGAACTGATGGTCGTTCACCATGATGTAGTCCGAGGGAGCGGCGATGGTCATCTCGCCCCCGAAGCGGGTCAGCTCGATGAAATTGGAGTAGAGGATGGTCAGGTAGAACTCGAGGATCTCGATGTCGTTGTCCTGCTCCCAGTAGATGCCTTTGCCTTCCAGGCGGTTGGTGTAGGTGTGGCGCGCAGTGGGAACCGCGCCGCTGCCCTCCACATACCCGAACCAGATCTTGCGCTGTACCTCGCGGTTTCTCTGGCCGTTCTTGAACTGCGGTGCGCGTTTCGCAGCCGCGGCCGCCGCCTTCTCCTGCGCGGCGTAGCCGCTGAAGTAGACCTCAAACACGGTGGCGAGAGCGCTCTGCTGATCCACGACCAGGGTATAGCCGCGTTGCGTGCCGGGAATCATGTGCGACACCAGCACGAGGTTCCGGTCCTGCAGCGCGCCGTATCCGCACTTGGCGGCCTTGCCGCCTTTCTCCGACAACTCCAGCTCGCGGGCGCTACGGAAGTTGTACTCGAGCGTCGGGCCGCCGTCATCCGTCACGATCTTCAGGCGCTTGCCTGCGAGGGCGCTGGAAAGCGGGGACTTGCTGGTGGGGCCGCTGGCAGCCGCACGCAGTGCCTGAGAGACCTGCGCCTCGGTGAGGTCCGAGTAGGCGATCCGATGCATCTGCAAGGGACGATAGTTGCGCGCTGACACGGCGTTCTCCTCCTGAAGGGGATGCGGGTGTCCCCAGCGCCCAAGGTTAACTCATCTTCTCGGGCGTCTGCGGGGCGGCAGGCAGGTGGTCCGCACGTTGGGACTCAGCAGCACGCTGTCGAGGCACGGGTAAAGTGGTGGTGGGAGTGATAGCCGCGGCGACTCGCTATGAGCGCGCTCGCTTGATCGCCCGGAATAGACTTCTCGCCGTCAGGGGCGCGAGGCACACGAGCATGTCTCCCTCGCGGTGGCCGGGGTTGGCGGCTTCGAAGAAGCTGACATCAGGATCTGAGCGCAACTTCTCGTCCACCGGTGCGGTGTGGGCTCGCAGTTGCTTGTACCCGGAGCGACGCACGACTCCCGTGGCGCGATTCCAGTCGGCGCCATACCGTTCGGTAGCCAACCTGTCGATGAATTCGGCGGTATCGGCCGGAGTGACCCGATCGCGGCGTGGCCAATACTCCCCCAGATTGCGCGCCAACAGCAGATAGCTCTTGTAGCTGAAGGTGTCGAAGAGCCAGTACACCGGCGCCAGAGGCCGGCGCAGCTTCTCCCGCAGCAGCAGCCGCAGGCCCGTTCTGAGCACGAGATTGCGGCCGCGAAATCGCTCGTCCGCCACGACGCTGGAGGTGAAGATGATGATGCGCGTGCGGCCGTGCCACACGATGGGGTGGACGTCGAGGCTGACGAGGCCCGCCAGCTCACCGCCGCGAACGCGCCACAGGCCGATCTCCGGCAGCGCCAGGAGCTTGCTCTCGTAGTGCGCGCGAGGCGTATCGATGTAGCGCTCCGTCAGGTTCCAGATCTCCTGGAGCTCGAAGGGCGTGAGGGAGCCGCTGGGACGAATGGAGATCTCGAGCGTCGCAGTCCGCATGCGGGCGGATTGTGCGGCATCGCGCGGAAGATTTCTTTGAAAATCAGGGCAAACCTTCGCTCAGCGCGGCTGTCTGACCGGTATGAGGCAAAAGGAGAAGCTCATGAATCTGACTCACGCCAAAGCTCTGGACCTGACGCTCCCGGCTGTATTCGCGCTCGTTGCGACCGCTGGATTGTGTGCCAGCGCCCGGGGAGCTGAGACCTCAACCAACCAGATCGTCGTTCAGGGCCCCACGACCACCATCATCGGCCATGACTATCGGCGCCCGCTCGAGCAGTCCACGGTGAGGCTCGGCGTAAGCTATGACCCGGTGACGCTCACCACCAACTCCGGCGTTGCGTTGCTCAAGGACGCCGTCACCCAGGCCGCTTTTCAGGCCTGCATCGACGCCGATCCGACCTCGGCTCCGGAGAGCCGCTGCATTTCCAACGCGATCGATCAGGCGCAGCCGCAGATTGCGCAGGCCGTGGCGCAGGCGAGGAGGGATGTGAACGGCTAGCAGGTCAGTCGTTTGGCGCGCGCCGCAACCCTGCCCGTGAGGCGAGCCATTGGGGTCGTCAGTCGCGTGAGGGTAGCTCGCCAGGATGGCATTCGCCTCTTTCCCGTATCCGGTGCGCACATCCGTTTCGAACGCGGCCGAATCGGTCTTGTGCGCGCCAAAGGCGGCCGCCTCGTCCGACACGTCAGGATCGGCGTGTCGTTGAAGCGGCCCTGACGCCAGAGCTCGTACTGGTCGGCTTTGATCACGTAGCCATCGACCGGCGGCCAGAAGCGCGGGGCTCCCTCGGCACGCTGCGCTTCGTCCACTTTTTCCGCAGGTAGCGCACGTGCCTGTGCCAGGGTGGGGGCGCCCAGGCTGTCCAGCCATTTTTTCCCGGCCGCTTCTGCCGCCTGCAGCGTCTCGATGCTGCCGCCAGCCCAGCGTGAGTGCTCGGGTGGCATGAAGTTGGCACCGCTCTCGGAGATCACTCCGCGAAACAGTCCCTTGGCCAGCGGCGAGCCCGCCAGCATGCTCACCGCGAAGCCCCCGGCCGAATGCCCCAGCACTACGCCCTTGCTGGCGAAATTCTTCCCGTCGTACAGCGGCGCACTGGTCATGCCGCCGGTGAATCCGCCGCCATAGATCCAGGCGATCACCGGAAGCTTCTCACCGGGTGTCCTGGCGGGCGTCCACACGTCGATGAACAGGCAGTCCTCGCTCAGCGGCACCCCGGGAGCCATGCGATTGGCCTCGTCGGATTCTGCATGCAGGCCGCGCCGAATTTGCTCTGGCGGACACCGGACCAGGGCTTCACCGGCTGGGGCGCCTTCCAGCGCAGCTCCCCTACGGGGGCGCCGCAAAGGGAATTCCCTTGAACTCCGAGATTCCATCGACGACCGTTCCCGCGATCCTGCCGCCGGTCACGTCCACCTGCGTGATCTGTCGGAACACTTGCTCACAATCTCACACAACCCTCCGCTCGGGCGCCGTCTTTAATAGAACTTTCAGCCAGCTTTCATTTGCAGATGGTCTGCTCTGGCATCAGGGGCCCGTAAGCGCTGTGTGCGAGTTGCTGCGCCTCGAGATCGAGGCCACCGTGAACATTCAACATTCCCTGCTCGCCTTCGCGCCCTCACTCGCGACCCGCGAGAACCGTAAAACCAACACTCCGACTCGCGCCAGCGCCGTGTTTCTGCACGGCGGCTGGCGCTGCGGTAGTACGTACGTCTGGAGTCGCCTGCGCGAGTGCGCGGAGACGCTTTGTTACTACGAGCCCTTCCACGAGGTCCTCGCTCGCTGCACGACGAAGAGAATCTGGCGCGACACGACTGTGACCTGGAATTCACGCCACCCTCTGCTGAAGTATCCGTACCGGTACGAGTACCTGCCGTTGCTGCGAAGGGTGGGGCGGCGCGGCATTCGCCGCTATCGCGAAGAGTTCGCGGTCGCAGAATACTTTCCGGGCGAGCGCAGTACTCACGCACAGGTGGCTTATCTGCGGCAGCTCGTGCGGCAGGCGCAACGGGTTGGAAAACAACCCGTGTTCGGCTTCTCCCGCTCGCTGGCGCGCGCGGGTGTGATCAAGGAGGCGTTGGGAGGCTGGCACGCCGTCATCCGTCGGAATCCACGCCAGCAATGGCTCTCGTGTCGTTCGTATCGGGTCGGGGAGGGTGCGCTCTACTTCGAGCTGTGCCACTTCCTGATTCTCGCGCTGGCGCCTCCGCAGTCTCCAGCCGGCTGGTACGCGCGTTTCCTCGGGTTGCCCCGTCCGCCCGCGGGCGGTTTCCGCGAGCAGCTCCGGTTCATGGAACGAGCATTGTGGCCGTGGACTGACGAGTTGTCTTACCGCGCATTCGTGGGCGTGAGCCTGTTGTCGTACGAGGCAGCGATGTGCGCGGCAGATCTCATCATCGACATGGATCGGTTGAGTAGAGAGCGCGACTATCGCAACGAGGTATCCGCCGCTTTCTTCTCGCACTGTGGACTCGAGGTCCGCTTCGACGATTGCCACATTGCCGTTCACGACGTCTCCGATCTCGCCCTGGACTTCGTCGCCATCGAGAACGACGTTCGCCGCCTGCTGCGCGTTTTCGGAACGCAGCCTCGCCTCGAGCGCGAGCTCAGCCCCGCGCTGGACGTGCCCTAGCGGTCGCTGCCCAGAGCGGCCGGAGCCGCTCAGGCGCCGGAGCTGCCCGGCGCCGGACCGCACAGCACCCGGAGCGCCGCCCAGGCGCCGGGCTGACTCGGAGCATTGCACCCCCTTTTCGGGCAATCGGCCTGCCTCAGGCACCGGAGCCGCGCACACGCGTACACTCGGCCCCAGTCCATCGCGGTTCAGGAGAGAGGCGTGCGGCTACTCGTTGTCGGTGCCGGCAGTGTCGGTGGGTATTTTGGCGCTCGGTTGGCGGCGGCGGGACGCGACGTCACATTTCTGGTTCGTCCACGTCGCGCGGGGCAGATTGCGGACGGCATTACCATACGGACACGGAACGAGGACGCAGTCATCCCCGTCAAAACATTGCTCGCCGGACAGCAGAGCGATCCCTTCGATGCCATCCTCCTGGCCGTGAAGGCCTACCAACTGGACGCAGCGGTCGATGAGATTCGCGCGCACGTCGGCGCGGCGACGATGATTCTGCCAGTGCTGAACGGCATGAAGCACATGGATGCGCTGCGCTCACGATTCGGAGCCGGGCACGTGATCGGCGGATTCGCGCAGATCGTCACCAGTCTGGACGCGCAGGGGCGGATCGTCGATCAGGGAGTGTTCCATGAGCTCGTCTATGGGGAATGGGACGGCGCACGCAGCTCGCGTATCGCCGCCCTCGATCGACAGCTCAGCGGCGCGGGTTTCAACGCGCGGCTGTCCATGGAGATCGAGCGCGAGATGTGGGAGAAATGGGCTTTTCTATCGAGCATGGCCGCGATCACCTGTTTGATGGCCGGCGACATCGGCCAGGTGGCACGGACGGTCGGCGGCGGGGGATTCGTGGAGAAACTGTTCGCGGAGGTGCTGCAGGTGGTTGCGGCCGCCGGTCAGCCGCTGTCGGAAGGGTTCCGTTCCCGCACGCTGGTGTTGCTGACGGATCGCAACTCAACGTTGACCTCCTCGATGTTCCGTGACATGCAAGCGGCACGCCCCGTGGAAGCCGAGCAGATCATCGGCGATCTGATCGCCAGGGGCGGTGCGAAGGGCGTTCCCACACCGTTGCTCGCGGGAGTCCTGGTCCGCTTGCAGGTGTATCAGGAGCAACAATCGCGCAGCCAGCGCTCGTGAGGACTATTGTGATCCCATTTAGAGAGGACTATGTTGGGGTCATGAAGCCACGTACAGGATGTGTCGGCTACGCCGCTGTCAGGTCATCGCGAAGCTCCACGCTACCCGTCAGGATTGCTGCGGTTGTGCTGGCGAGCACGCTGCCGGCAGGTGTGGCTCCGGCGGCCGAGCCGGGCGATGCCGCGTCGCAGGCCGCTCCCATCAAGGCCAAGTGGGTCACCCGCAAGCTCCACTATATCTATCAGGGTTTCACAGCCCATTACTCGTGCGACGGCTTGCAAGAGGAGATCACGGGCATCCTCAAGAAGCTGGGCGCGCGCAACGATCTCAAGGTGAGGCGAATCGGATGCACTCGCCTGGAAGGACCGGAACCGTTCCCTGGCGTGGACGCGACCTTCGAAGTGCTCGTGCCGGCGGACAGTGTGGACCAGGCCTCTGCGGGCCAACGCACGGGCCAGGGCGGTGCGGGCCAGCGCGGTGGGGGCCAGCGCGGTGGGGGCCAGCGCGGTGGGGGCCAGGGTGGCCAAGGCGGTGCGAGCCAGGGTGACGCCCACCAGGGAGCCGCGGACTCTCAGGTCGTGATGGCGCGCTGGCAGAACGTGACCCTCCAGGGCAGCACTCCGCTGCGCAGCAACGCCCCGGGGTGCGAGCTCGTCGAGCAGGCCAAGAAGACATTCCTGCCCCTGTTCACGACGCGCGACGTGAAGTTCTCCTCGGACTGCTTCCCGCACAGCGCCTCGATCGCCTCGACTCGCCTGAGCGCGGATGTGTTGCTTCCGGTCAAGCCTCCCGTCGCCAAGCCATCGTCAGGTACGCCCTGACGGACGAGCTTGGGGATCTGATCAGCGTCCGGGAACCCGCTCGAACGCCTGCACGCTCTCTGCAATGTGATGGAACGGCTGCCGGTCGCAGGTAAAGATCGCGATCTGCGGATTGCCGAACGCGGCCGGGTCATGCAGCGTGCCTCGCTTGACGATGACGATGCCCGGAGCGTGCGGCGTGCGCGCTGCCACGTGCGTGCCGCACTCGCTGCAGAATTCGCGCGCGACGGAATCGGCCAGCCTTCCTGAGACCTCCATCACTAATTGAGAAACGCGCGACCGGAAGATGTCAAGTTCCCCTTGGCAAAGGGCCGCAAAGAACGAAGAGTTGCGTCCATGTCGCACGAGTTGCCAATTGAGATCCCGCGTCCGCTGATCGAGCGCCTGCGCGCCGAAGGCGTGAGCACGCTCGAAGCGTGGGTTGCCCTTGGACGCAAGCGCCTGCAGATCTTCGGCGTTACTCGCGCTGCGGTGGCGCAGATAGACGCGCTCGCCAAGGCCGCGTTGGGCTCCAAACCTCTGCCGCGCGTGCCTGCTCGCGGCTGAAGTGCAGCGTGGCTAGCGCAAGCGCGCGGCCGCTCTCACCTCACTTCCCGTGCTCGTCGAAGCACTCCATCCTGACGTGCAGGTCGGCGAGGATCGCGCTCGGTTCCTGAAGTCGGTAGGCCCCACATCGATACATGGGTGAGGCAACGGCCTCGCAGAACAGCAGCACCACCGCCGCCACACTCCAGACTTTCACCACGCGACCCACGTGCAGTCGTAAACGGCTGCGCGCCAACACTTCTGTGGACATGATCACGGCGAGCGCGGAAGAGGGCAGTGCTATCAGCACCTGCCAGTGCATGATCGTGGTGGGGGAGAGGGCAAATGCGATCAGCGCAGCCCATAGAAATACGGTGACGTACTGTTGCAGCCACCCGCGCGGGCGCGAAGATACCCGTATGGCCCGAAACGGCAGCAGGAGCCGCTTCCTGAAAAAGCGCCACTGCAGCCACCCGCAGACGATCACGCTCACCTGTGTGAGGAGCGTGAGCGAGCTCGCCAACGGCCGCAGCACCGTGTCCAGTGCCACACCGAGCGTGGGGATGAAGTTGAAGTCCTCCATCTGGCCGGCCAGGCTCAGACTGGAGATCTTCACCCAGTAGAGAATCCCGCGAAGCACGGGAAACACGAACAGCAGGCCGCGCAGCGGAAAACCCTTGCCGCCCGGCATCAACTCAGGCTGATGAGCGAGGGCGAGCATCCAGGGCACGAGGCTGGCAACGCAGAGGATCACACCGAGCGCCGCGCCCGTCCAGTTCACCTTGATGAGCCCCTTCATGTACAGCAGCAGCGACAGGATGCACAGCACCGCGGCCGAGGTGTGCATCTGCACTCCCAGCCCCAGGAGCAGTACATGGGCGGCCGTCGTCCATACCTCGTTGTGTCTCCACATGCGCTGCGCCGTGGCCAGATGCAACACCGCGAACACGAACATGTAGTTCGGGTCCCACAGGTGGGAGGAGAAGTACAGATGCCACGGCGACAGCCAAAGCAGCAGCAGGAGCAGCAGCTGCCCCAACTCCGTCAACGCCGGCCTGACGGTGCGCAGCAAGAGCAGGAAGGCGGCGGCATTGAAGATGAGAATGAACAGCGCCGGTGAGCGGTAGTCGCTCCACAGCAGCAGCTGGATGCCCGTCAGCAGACCGGTCAGGCCTCCCGGGGAATAGCCGCCGGCGGAGGTGAGCATGCCGTGCGCCACCCAGACGTGATGGCGGGCAAGCTGCCAGCCGAGGTCGAGCATCGGCATCTGGTCGCCGGAGAGCTGGGAGTTGAACACCATCAGCAGCGCGATGCTGAAGCCCAGCGTGAACAAAGTCGCAAGCCAAAAGCGCCCCGTACTGCCGACCGCGATCAAGCGGACGGCAAGTGCCCCCTGATTCATCGTTCACCGTCTTTCTTGGCGTTGTGCGGTGAAAAAACAGCTGAGGATTTGCGCCGCCCGAGCGAGCGCGCAGACCGCAGACTCAGCCCCCCACAGTCCCGCGCCGTTGTGAGGCGCCGTTCTTCTTCGTGTTCCCGTCAACGTTCCCGAACGGGATGTATAGTGAGGTTGTAACTAAATGTCAATTACTGTTACTGACTGTTACCGACAGGCGGGGGATGTGCCCTGGATGGCTACCTGAGGAGCGGCTTGCGCATTTAAAGTAGGACGCACACATGGCTGAGACTCAGTCGCGCACGCTCTCCCACCAGACAATCGAGGTCGATTGGGTCGGGGGCGAGCAGTTCGATGCCCATCGCCCGGGGGGACCGCCGATTCGCCTCGATGCGGATGCGAGCAGCGGCCCGAGTCCTTTCGACGGGCTGCTCGCCGCGCTGGCGGCGTGTGCCGCGACCGATGTAGTGTCCATTCTGCAGAAGCAGCGCACTCCGGTGACTGCCCTGCGCGTGGCGGTCGAGGCGCAGCGAGTCGATGCCATCCCGAAGCGTTTGGCCTCCGCGGTACTGCATTTCTGGATCACTGCGCCAGGGGCGACGCCCGAGAAAGCGGCACGCGCCGTCGAGCTTTCGGTCACCAAGTATTGCAGCGTACGCTCCTCCCTCAGCGCCGATGCGCCCGTGACTTGGACAGTCGAGCTGTCACCCTGAACGTGCGGTCCGGTTTCCCGCTACTATCGATCTTTACTCATGCGGGCCTCACAGCCCGCGTGGCGAGATTGGAGGGGGAAATGCGTCGAACCGCCGTTTGGCATGCCGTTGTATCCGCAGCGCTATCGATGGTGAGCACCTGCGCCCTGGCGCAGGCGGTGCACGATCCGGGTTTCAAGAGCGTGGGCCGTGGATGGCCGCTCGCCGCCGACGTGCGCACGTATGAAGTAGTGGGTGCGGCAATTGTGCGTGACTTCAACGCTCCTCCCGGCACCAAAGGCACTTTCGTAGGGTCTGCACGCGACGGCAAGGTTCCCCCCGGCGTGACGCCGCTGCCGGTCGACTTGTTCACGACCAAGGACTTCTACAAGGACAAAGCCCTCTGGATGGACAAGCGCTACTTCCGGTGCAACAGCTCTATCGGCATCGAGGAGCAGTGGGGCGCCAACGGCGCCCGGCTGATCGGCAAGGCCGGCGCCTCGAGCGCCGCCTGGGGCCGCTGCGACCGGGATTACCCGCGCGAAGCGATCGTGAGCCCATACCCTTTCAAGACGGCCCAGGAGCACTACGAGGCGCTGTTGGCGGAAACGAAGAAACGCGGCGGTCCCACGGTGCACACCTATGCGACCGTACCGGGCGAGTGGAGCGGGCGCTATGCGCGCCCCGGCTTCACCCCCGGCAGCCGCGAGTATTGGTACCGGATGAGGTACAACCAGGTACCGACGATACTGTCGTTGCTCACCCCCGAATATCAGCAGCGCTTCGTACAGCAGGAATTTCACGAGGGCAACACGAACGCGGCCCAGTGGCCCTCGCAGTACTGCTGGCCCGAGGGCTTCATGCGCCGCTGGCACGAGGCCGCCACCTGGGAATGGGACGTGATGGTGACTCCGTCGCTGGTGCAGATCCTCGCCGGCGTGGCCGACAACTTCATCACCAATATCCACATCGGGCGCAGCTTCAACATGACGGGCTCCGTGCCGCACCTGGGCCCGGAAGTGCCGCGCTGGTACGGCGAGACGATCGGCTTCTGGGACCACGACACGCTCATCACCTGGACCTCCAATATCCAGGGGTGGTACGTGCACGGCTCGTTCGAGTATTCGAACAAGATGCAGACCATCGAGATCTACAGCCCCAACCGCGATGCCCAGGGCAAGTTCATCGGCTTGAATCACGAGGCCATCTTCTACGACCCCGTGGCCCTGGTGCAGCCGATCCGCATCGTGCGCAACTACACCAAGCTGAGTGGCTTCGAGCAGGGCGACCCCTATCCCTTCATCGAGTGCGTGCAGACGATCTTCCCCAAGGACGGCCATGCCACCCCCGTGGTGCCCGGGCAGACGATCCAGTACGAGGTACCGGACATGTACGGGCGGCCCTGGGCGCACATCTGGGAAGAGTATTTCGAGAAGGGGATGCAGAAGCCCAAAGAGCCGGATATCTTTACCTACAAGTGATCGCAGCCTCGTGACCGTGGCCTGGTCGAACCTTTGCCGGAGTTGAGGACTATGTCGAGTTTGAACCGGAGAGTCGTTGGTGGGAGCTTCAGCGCGCTACTCCTGCTCGCCCTGACGATCGGTGTACCCGCGTGGGCCCACCATTCCTTCGCGGCGTACAACATGGACGTGACGAAAGTATTCACCGGGATCGTGACGCGCGTGAACCCCGACGCCAATCACCTGCAGATCTTCTTTGCGCCGATGAACGAGGAGCGCAAGAACGTGCTGCGCGACGGCGAGGGCAAGCCCGTGATCTGGGCGGTCGAGATGGGGGGGTCGGCGCAGATGGCGCGTGAAGGCGTCACGGTCGCCTCGTTTCCGCCGGGGACCATCTTCAGCGTCGGCCTGCATCCGTTGCGCGACGGACAGCCGGCCGGTACCCGCGGCCCGAGCGGCGCCATGTACAGGTGCCCCGAGAAGCACCCGCCGGCGGCTGGCAAACATTGCGATTCCGTCGACGGGTCGGTGGTCATCGGCACCGGCGGATTGCTGAAGCCGACGACGTGAGCGGCTGATCGTGCATGCCTTTGCCGGGTGGCTGCAGGAGACCCCCTTCAGCCACACGATTCAGGATGTCAGCTGGATCATTCCGCTGCTGCAGTCGATCCACATCGTGATGATCGGCGTGGTGTTCGTCTCCAGCCTGATGATCGCGTTGCGCGTTCTCGGCAAGATGCGAGCGGACGAGCCCTTTCCTGCGGTGTGGCAGCGGTTCGCCCCGTGGATGTGGACGGGCCTGTGCGTCATGGCGTGCACCGGGCTCATTCTCGTGGCGGGCGAGCCGATCCGCGAATTCACCGCACTGTCGTTCTGGATCAAGATGGCGCTGGTGCTCCTCGGCGTGACCGGCACGGCACTCTATGGTCGCGCGCTCCGCAACTTCATCGGGGCGGGGCCGGCGCAGTTTCCGGCGACTGCAAAACTGGCTTCGGTGCTCATCGTGGTGCTGTGGCTGGCGATCATCTTTCTGGGGCGAGCCATCGCGTACGACAGGGAAGTGTGGGGCGCGCTCTCCTTGCACGCCTGACCCGAAACGAGCACCGACCCGATGGACTTTCCGAGCATCATCCAGAGCATCCAGGACTCTGCCCCGGCGCAGTGGATGCGTACCTCCGTCAAGGCGATGCCGTTCGTGGAGTCCCTGCACGTCCTTGCGGCCGCGACACTCTTCGGCACCATCTTCATCGTCGACCTTCGCCTGCTGGGGTTCCCGGATACGCGACGCTCTTTCACGGCGATCTCACGCGAGATGTTGCGATTGACCTGGGCGGCTTTCTTCGTGGCGGTGATCGCGGGCGCGCTGATGTTCGCCGCGAATGCACACACCTACGTCGGCAACACGGCCTTCCGTCTGAAAATGCTCGCTCTGGTGGCGGCGGGTGTGAACATGACGATCTTCCAGGGCATCACCATACGAACGGTGAGTGCCTGGGACCGGGATGCGCGGCCGCCGTTGGCCGGCCGCGTGGCCGGGGTCCTGTCGATCCTGTTGTGGATCAGTGTGATCTTCTTCGCGCGCTGGATCGGATTCACGAAGGGCTATGACTTCTCGATCCCGCAGGACAGCCACATCAACTTTCAGTTCTAACGTCTGCTCACGGCGCGAGCCCGCGGTGACACGTCTGCTCTAACGCGAGCTCGTGGCCGTCTCCAACGAGGCCTCGCGCACGGGCCCGGTTTCCCGGGCGGCTGCGCCCAGTTTCACCGTCCCGTCCGGCTGCGGCACCGTGATGGGAGCGACCACGACCTTGGAGAGCCCCTGGCGTCGCGAAATGCCGATCTTGCGCGCCGTGGCAGGCGACAGATCCACGATGCGCCCCTCCACGTAGGGCCCGCGATCCTCGATGACGACCGTGGCGCTCTTGCCGGTCTGGAGGTTGGTCACTTTGGCTTTCGTGCCCAGCGGCAGAGTGCGGCTCGCCGCGTTGTTGCCATCGAGGTTCATCGGGACGCCGTCGGCCATTGGCTTGCCGCCGAAGTTGTCTGCGTAGAAGGAGGCGATGCCCAGGCGCTCTTTCCCCGTGAAATCGGGCTTGGGTTTCGGCGGCATGGCCGCCGCACTCGCTGGCTTCGCGTCAATCGGCAGGCGCGTCGCAGTCGCCCCCGGTCGCCTGGTGCGCTCCGTCCGGCGCCCACGCGTGGTCGCCGCCCTGTGTTGGTGTTGGTGTCGCGGCAGTGCCGTCGAGTGCGGGTGTTGCAGATCGTGGGCGCAAACTGCCTGAGCTGCGGCCATCGCGGCGGTGACGATGCATCCCGCGAACAGCGCTCTGGCGATTCCAGGTAACTTGGCAGAGGCGCTCTCGCAACTCATCACCCGACACGCTCCTGTTTGAAGTCACGACACTCCTGCTGACTAATCCTCGATCGGGGTGCCGGTTCCCGGGCGGCCCGGGCGGAACGCGGCCGAGAACTGCGCATTTCCTCCGGCACGTGGAGACGACGGGCACTGCAGTGCTACTCTGGGCTCCGGTTCAGTATCCGTTCATCCAGGAGCAAGCCGTGGCATCCCGATTCGAAGTGGCGCTCGAATGGACCCTGTTCTCTTCCCGCTGGCTGCTGGCCCCGTTCTATCTGGGCATGGTGTTTGCCGTGGCGGCTGTGCTGGTGGTGTTCGGCCACGAGCTCGTGAGCGAGCTGGGCCGGATCGCCGAGATGGATGGCGAGCGTGTGATCGTGCTGTCGCTGTCGTTGATCGATCTTTCGCTGACCGCGAATCTGCTGCTGATCGTGATTTTCGCCGGCTACGAGAACTTCGTCTCCAAGCTCCACATCGGCGAGCACGAGGATCGTCCGAGTTGGATGGGAGCGGTGGACTTCTCGGGTCTGAAGTTGAAACTGGTCGCCTCGATCGTCGCCATCAGCGCCATTGCGCTGCTGCGCGCCTTCCTGCCCCTTGGCGATCCCCACGAGGTTGTCAACGAAGGGCGGCTGCGTTGGATGGTCGTCATTCACCTGACGTTCGTCGTGTCGGGTGTTCTGTTGGCTTCCATGGATTGGATCAACGCGCGCGTGGAGAAGACGCACTGAATACGATGCGGGCTCGCTACAGACGGTCTCCCGTAAAATGACGATCGTGACTCTTCCCATTGTGCACACGCACTCCATTTCGAGCGCACGGCCGCTCGAGCGTGTCCCTGAGAACAACAACCAACTGCAGGGCGAACCTACGCTGGAAAAAATGCGTGAGCTGTGCAGTGTGTCGCACGACGCAGCGCGCGTTTTTCACCGCCGGTGCCTGCCTGTATAGTGCAATGCAACGCGAAGCGCGAAAAAGCGAGGGGGATACATGCCGAGGGCGCCAGGCCTGCTGATGGTGGTAATGGTGATCGCCTGTGCACAAACGTCCGCAGGGTGGGCGCAAGAGGCTTCGCACCCGGGGAAGGCGGTCTACGAACGAAGCTGCGCCTCCTGTCACGACCACCCGGGCGTCACTCGCGCTCCTTCGTTGGACGCCCTGCACGGAATGCGTTACGGCACGATCCACTTCGCCCTGACCGAGGGAAAGATGCAGGCGCAAGGAGCGCCTCTGAGCACGAGCGAGCGAGCCTCACTCATCGACTATCTCGTTGGGCGCGGCGTCACCGATGATAGGTGGGAGGCGAAGATGATGTGCTCGCCGGACAGACACGCCGCCACGGGTGTGCCGACGGTGACGAGCTTTGGGTTCGACCGCCACAATCACCGCGATCTCAGCCGCCGGCAGGCCGGGCTCGGCACCGCCGATTTCCGCCATCTCGAGCTGGCCTGGGCGCTCGGATTTCCGCAAGCGACGACCATGCGCGCGCAGGCCGCGGTCGTGGGCTCGACGGTGTTCCTGCCCGTCGCGGACTTCGGGCAGCTCTATGCCATCGATGTGTCCACGGACAAGCCCTGCTTTGAGTGGATCTACAAGAACGACATTCCCTTGCGCACCGGGGTCGCCTACGGAGTGCTCCCGGGATCGGGGCGCAAGGTCCTGGTCTTTGGCGACATCGCTCCCCTGGTGCACATGATCGACGCCACCACCGGCAAGGAGATCTGGCACCAGTCGGTGCGGCTCACCTCCCTCTCCAACGGCACCGGAACTCCCGTGTTGTATCGCGATCGCGTCTACGTGCCGCTGTCGGCATCGGAGATCAACTTTGGCGCGGACCCGAACCATGAGTGCTGCAAGACCCACGGTGCGGTGTTTGCGCTGGATGCCACCACGGGGCGGATCATCTGGGCGGCGCACACCATGCACGATGCCAAGCCCATCCGCGATCGCGGCGATGGCCGGATGATCTGGGGTCCCTCTGGCGCGCCGATCTGGAATTCCCCCTCGATAGATGAGAAGCGCGGCCTGCTCTACGTCGGCACCGGCGAGGCGACCTCCGAGCCCGCCGAGCCCACTACGGATGCCATTCTGGCCATCGAGATGCGCACCGGCGCCATCCGGTGGCACTTTCAGGCCACGGCGAACGACATCTTTCTTACCGGTTGCCTCAGGCAGCGCGACGGGTTGAATTGCCCGCCGAAGACCAGCGTGTTTCTGGATGCGGACTTCGGCGCCTCGACCATTCTCGTCAATCGCCCGGACGGTCACGACATCGTTCTTGCCGGGCAGAAGTCCAGCACGCTGTATGCGCTGGCTGCGGACACGGGCAAGGTGCTGTGGAGCCGCAATTTCGGCCCGGGCTCGGTCGTGGGCGGCATCCACTGGGGCATCGCGTTCGATGGCAAGCGGGTGTTCACTCCCGTGAGCGTGCTGCCAGGACGCGATGGCAAGCCCGGACCGGGGCAGATTGCCGGATTGCACGCCGTCGATGTGGATACAGGCAAGGTCGAGTGGTCGTTTGAGCCGCACGGCGATTGCAGCGGCGATCGGGCGACGCGCGTGAAGAACTGCGCGGGCGGAACGGGGCTCTCTGGAGCGGCCACCGTCGTGGATGGCGCGGTGGTGGTGGGCAGTCTGGACGGATTCCTGCGTGCGTTCGATGCTGCGACCGGCGAGCTGCTCTACCAGTACGACACCGCACGTGACTTTGACACTGCCAACGGTGTGCCGGGCACGGGCGGTGCGATCGACAATGCTTCGATCGTGGCTGCCAACGGCTATGTGTTCGTCAATTCCGGCTATGGCCTGATGGCGGGGCAGACCCCGGGCAACGTGTTTCTGGCATTCCGTCCGAAACGGGCGGCCGGCGTGGCCGCCCGCTGAAGTCCAAGGGGTCGTCATGGCCCGTTGAAGTCAACGGTGACAGCGGACTGCCAGTTGCGCCGCGGCGAACCACAGGGCGACTACACAGGCGAACGCCTCGTCATGGTCGCGCTCGGCCGCATGAAGCTCAGGATGAGTCCGCTCAACGTGCTACCCAGGGTCGGGGTTGGCACGCAGAGGATTTTGAGCGTTGCGCGCGTCGCGCGGCACCGTGCAGTTAACTTGCGCCACTACTCGTTCGAACGCAGGCGCGTCGGCGCGGGAACTGGAGCCTTCCCACATGACGACGGCGTACGCGCACACGAGAAAGACAACCAGAAGGCCGAGCACGAGAAGACTGCGCCGGGTGCCGCCCTTCATGGACGATGCCTCCCCCTCGAAATAGCCACTCGGCCGACGACCGCGAACACTACTATAGGGAATATCGAGTCTCGATTGCAGGAGCGGCGAAGATGGCGAGCAAGGTTTGGTTCATCACGGGGACCTCGAAGGGCTTTGGGCGCGTCTGGGCAGAGGCAGCCCTGGCTCGCGGGGATCGCGTCGCGGCCACTGCTCGGAACATCAAGACGCTGGAGCCTCTGGTGGCACGCTACGGCGATCGAGTTGCGGCGCTGACGCTGGACGTGACCGACAAGGCGGCCGTTGCAGCCAAGGTATCCGAGGCGCAGGAACGCTTCGGCCGCATCGACATCGCGGTGAACAACGCCGGCTACGGGCTCTTCGGTGCCATCGAGGAGGTCAGCGAGGCCGAGGCCAGGGCGCAGATGGAGACGAACTTCTTCGGAGCGCTGTGGGTGACGCAGGCGGTCCTGCCGATCATGCGGGCTCAGTCCTCGGGTCACATCATCCAGGTGTCCTCGATCGGCGGCGTCAACGCGTTCCCGACGGTCGGCCTGTACCACGCCTCGAAGTGGGCCCTGGAGGGCTTCAGCAGCTCTCTCGCCGCCGAGGTTGCTCCGCACGGGATCAAGGTCACGCTGGTGGAACCAGCGGGATACGCAACGGAGTGGGGCGGTCCCTCAGCGAGCCGCGCGACGCCGCTGCCGGCTTATGACGGCGCTCGAGCTACGATGAACGGCTGGCGCGGCAAGAACATCCCGGGCGACCCGGAGGCGACGGGGTCCGCCATTCTCAAGGTCGTCGACGCGAAGGACCCTCCGCTACGTGTTTTCTTCGGCACGGTGGGCTTGCCACTGACGCGCGCGGAATATCAGAAGCGGCTCGAGACGTGGGAGAAATGGAATGATCTCGCGGTCGAGTCGCAGGGCGACTGGCCGGCAAAGCAACGCCGAGCCGCTGAAGGCGCGCAGGCCCGCTGACGCGCGCGGGCGAGCCGCTGATGCCGCGTCGGCCAGCCGGCCGCCGATGGCGCGGCCGGCCGGTGACGTGAGTCGCCCGGCCGGTGGCGCGGCCGCTGACTCGCGACGCCTCGCGAGCGCCGCCGGCCGCTAAGTTGCGCGGTCGGCGGTTACCACGAAATACGGCTGCTGCGTTCGCTCGGAGTCGAAGCCGGGGTATAGCTGAGCGCCGTGCTCCAGCAGCTGCAGCTCGAAGAAATACTGCAAGGGGTAACTCGAGGCCGTGTAGCTGCCCGGAATGCTCGCACGGTACTCACCGGCGTGCGGGTCGAGTTGCACGACCTGATAGTCCTCCGCCTGATCGACGTGCCGATAGTGCAGACGAGCGGCAACCAAGCGCAGCGCGTTCGGTACGGAGAGGGACAAGTCCAAAGGGGTGCCGCGGATAAAGTGTGCAGGTAACACATGCCGACACCCAGACATTACGCGCGAGTGCGCGGCAAGGAGCGTCGGAAGGGCACTGTGCTCTGAGGCGACAGCCGGAGCGGCCGCTGCGAGTTGTCGCGCCATCACCTCGATGTCGAGGTCCATCGCCGGCAGGCGATCCAGCCAGTGCCCGCGTTGATGGGGTAGTGGGCCAATGGTGATGTCCGAGACGTAGACCCGTGCGGGGCCGTGCGCCACTTGCGCCCACAGCGTGCGGGCCCGGCGATATTCCTGCAATGCCTGCTCGAGTGCCACACGACTTCCCGAGCGCGCGTGGAATGCGAAGAGCACGCCGCTGCGCAGCTTCGCTGCGAAAAACCGACCGAGCCCCGCCTGGATCTGCACGTCCATGGCTACTCTGCGCAGTTCCGCACTCCCTTCGGCATCGCTGCGCGTGGCGAGCGCGAGGTGACTCAAGGCCGCCGCTGCCAGATCGTCCAGCCATTTCGCCACTTCGAGCGGCGAGTAGCGGCCGGTTCGCTGCTGCGAGGTCCACTCTTCGACGAAGGTGCTGCAACCGCTGAACAACTGCGGATCCAGCGGGCTGACGTTCGCAAATACTTTCGGTGACGGCGTGTCTCCGTAGGGATGGTGCGCGCTTTCATCTGCGATCGGTTGGTTGGTGTACAGCTCCGGGACGTAAGTGTCGTTGGCCGCTGAGGGCATGTGTGTCGTGGTCACCAGCGGCAGGATCCGCGACGCGTTGCCAAGTGCGGCTTCGACGAACGGCGCCTCCGTGTGAAAGCGGCTGCGCAGAAGGCGGCGCCAGCTGTCTGGCTCGGTCTGCGGGTTGTAGAGTAGGCGACCCCACAGTCGGTAGGTGTATTCGTACTTCTGCCAATCCTGTGAAGGCTCGAGCGACTCGTCCGCATACCCGCAGCGGCCTCCCGGGATCCCTGAGCCCCTCCGGCCCTTGAAGGACAGCGGCTCGAACAACTCCGCGCCGTTGCCGCCGCAGAATCGGAAAGCGTGGGCATGCGCAGCCGTCGTAGCCGGGTCCCCTGACAGCAGCAGGCGATGAGTGCCGGGCCATACCCGATACAGGATGCTGTACGGACGGTCGTCGCGCAGAAAGTCAGCATAACCGTAGCGAGTGAAGCTTCTGGACCCGGTGCTCAGGGCAGAGAAGCCCTCGGGGTGAGCATGCTCGCGCGGCATCTCCAACTCGCGGATGGCAGCCTGCTGATAGGGCAGACCCACATGCTCGGCCCAATACTTCGGCGACAGTCGCACCGGCAGGCCGGTCGCCAGGGCGCTGTCGATCAGGGTCTGATCGAGTCCCTTGGTGTGCAGGTCGAGCTCTACTTTCCGGCCGGACTGCGCGGCGCCCTCGAAGACGGTTTTCCAGAACGCGTAGCTTCCTTCACGCACTCCGCTCTCGGCGTGGGTCCGTAACGTCACGCCGCTGATGGCCGGACACGCGCGTAGAAGGGCGGCGAGGGAATCTCTGCAGTATGCCGCGTGGTTCTGCGGCGTCAGGCCTTCGATCGTGTAGGTGGCGTGCGGACTGTCGGGCCATTGATACCCATGCGTCCAGATTCCCAACTGAAAATCCAGGCCGTGCGCGAGGGCCTGGCTGCTGATGAACTGCAGCAGCTCCAGATTGCGCTCCCGTACATCGTCGGCGAGCTGTACTGCGCGCACGGCGTAACCGGGTGTCGACAGCAGGAAGGGATACGCAAACAGCAAGTACGAGTCGGTCACGCCTACCAGGGAGTCGTAACCGATGCCCAGCGCGAGATGCAGGCGGTTGAAGCGCTGCGCGGCGAGCATGGACAGATACGGCGGCCAGAAGTCCCGGTTCTCGAACCAAGGTCGGTCTTCGACATCACTCACGAACAGCCGCCCGACGCTGCGCACCTCCGTAAAGGGCTCCTCCACGAGCGGTTTGAGCGGCTGCAAGGCTTGCATCGGATCAGGGGCGTGCCTCACCCGGTCGGCCAGCTCGCGCAGCGCATACATCAGGCTCCGGGAGTCGTTGGCCGTGGCCAGTACGCCGGGCTTGCCATTGAGCTCGGTCGTCACGAGCGCCAGCGATTCGGGCCTGGCCGGCAGTTGCACGGCGGCGCTCCGCAAGGCCGCGGCGGCGAGCGGCAGGTTTGGGCCTGCCGCCACAATGAAGAAGGGCGCCGCACCCTCGATCGAGTGAGCTTGTCGCAGTGCAAGGCCACGCCCGGCAAGCGCCTGGCCGAGCTCCTGCACCGCCAGCGATACCGGTGGGCTCGAGGCAAATGACGGATCGAGGAGGATCGCGACCGATTTTTCTTCGGGCTGCGCAGCTTCAGGAGATGCTGCGCCGAGTGCCCCGAGCGAGCCGGCGGAGAGCTGTAGAAAGTCGCGCCGGGACAGGCTCGGGGTCGTCATGGGCGGCGTCGCTCGCGATGGAGAGGCTCGGCAGCATACCCGATGAGTGACTGCGAATTGCGACACGGGTTGCGCCAAGCTCACGCGCTTGGTGATATGGTTTCCCGTGTGTGGCATGAGGTGGAAGGTTACCGATGAGCGACGTCTGGACCCGGTGGGAAGGTCACGTCATCGATGGAACATTCCCGTTGCTGCGCTGCTTGGGAGCCTCCGATCACAGCGGGGTATTCCTCACCGAGCCGCGCTCGGGCGAGGTGTCCAAGGCTGCGCTCAAGTTGGTCCCCGTCATTCCGTCGCTGGTGGACGCGCAGCTCTCGCACTGGCGCGTGGCCGCCGGTCTTTCTCATCCGCGTCTGCTGCAGCTCTACGCTACCGGCCGCTGCCAGCTCGGCGAGCAGCACTTTTTATTCTTGGTCATGGAGTACGCCGAGCAGAATCTCGCCGAGGTTCTTCCGCATCGCGCGCTCACAGTCGATGAAGCGCGCGAGATGCTGCTCGCCGCGCTCGATCCGCTGGCTTTTCTGCACGGCGAGCAGCGCGTCCAGGGCCAGCTGAAGCCCTCCAACATCCTGGTCGTCGGCGATCAGCTGAAGTTGGCGAGCGACACCATCCGCCCCGCCAGCGAGGCCACGGCCAACATCAGCATGCCGTCCCTGTACGACGCTCCTGAAGGGGAGCGCGAGATCTTCTCAACCGCCAGCGACATCTGGGCGCTCGGAGTCACTCTCACGGAAGCGCTCACTCGGCAGCCTCCTTCGTGGACGGATTCGCGGCGCACATCGGTGGTATTGCCTTCGGATCTCCCCGCGACGTTCGCGGATGTGGTGCGACGCTGTCTGAGCTCGGACCCGAAAGCCCGCCCGAATGTCGCGGCGCTGATGACCTGGGCTCGCGACCCAGGTGCGTCGCTGCCGGAACCGGCGGCAGTGTCCGAGAAGGGCGCACGACCGGAGGATGTCGTTTCGGATCGGGCTGGCGGCACTGAGCGTGGTCGCGTCGCCGAACGGCCTGCGGGTTCCGCCGCTGGCGCCGCCGCAGGCCGCCCAGCTGCCACGGTGCAGCGCGCCGATACATCGCCTGGCACTGCGCCGCGTGCCGGTACACCATCGGATCGGGGCGCCGCTCGCGCACCCGCGATGATAGCGGAGCGCCGGCCTGGGGCGCGGCCTCCGGCGCCATTCGAGATACCGGGCCTGACACCCGAGCGGCGATTACCCTCCGTCGCGCTCACAGTTGTGGCAGTCGCGGCGGTCGCCGTCGCAATCTGGGCTGCTGTGCACGTGTTTTCGCGCCATTCGCAAACTACGATCGCTGCAGACACCGCCGCCGCCCAGTCCGAACCGGCTCCCGGTATCGCTGACAACCAGGAGCAATCCGCGGGTCAGGGTGAGCGCAGTGGCGCTCGTGAGGCGCAGTCGACTCCGCGCTCTACGCATTCATCGGAGCACGCTCAGGCGGCATCCGACAGTAAGGCAGGCAGCACACAGAGTTCCGCCTCGGTGGTGCACGAAGAGATTCCCCGCGTGCCAAAAAGCGCGCGCGACACCATCCACGGACGCATCAAAGTGAGCGTACGTGTCACCGTCGACAAGTCGGGTACCGTCGTCAACGAGACTCTCGACAATCCCGGGCCGAGCCACTATTTCGCCCGACTCGCCACGCAAGCGGCCCGGAAGTGGAAATTCGCTCCCTCTGAAGAGGACACGTCCCGGGAGTGGCTGGTGCATTTCGAGTTCTCGCGCGAGGCAACGACGGGCCACGCCTCAGGAGCGCGATCCCGGTAACGGGATCTACCCGCCTCGCAGCAGGTGCATCACCCGGGCGCGGATCTTCCCGTAGTTCTCTTTCAACGGCCCGAGCAATCCGTGACGATCGGCCGGAAGGTGCGCCAGCGGGTGACCGCTGGTGCGGAAGACGTAGTGATCGAAGAACGCCTTCCACGCCTGGCGCTCGGGAAGCGGGCGCTCGGCGATGGTGATCATGCTCAGGAGCAGGCTCGTATAAGGGGCGTCGGGGCCGTAGCTGAAGGCATCCCACCAGTAGTTGACGAGCCCGTTGAAGAGCGCGGTCGACTCGACCTGATGCCACCAGAGCTTTGGCACGAAGAGGGCATCTCCGGGACGCAGCTCCACTGTCAACGCCTGATCCCGCACTTGCTCGAACAGCGGAAATCGGGCGGCGTCCGCGGGGGACGCCGCGGCGGCCATGCTCACCGGCTGCCCGGCCATGGTGTTGTCGATCGGTCCTACATAAAGGTGGCCGATGGTCTCCGGGGGGTAGAGTGTGAAACGCCGCGTCCCGGCCACGACGCAGGCGAGATTCTCGAACGCATCGTAGTGGGCGGAGACGTTCGAGCAATGCCCAAGCCAGATGCGTCCGCCAACCCGAGGCGGGAGCACGGGCAGAGCGTTCTGCGCTGCGAAGCCGGGGAGGTAGTCCTCGGTAGGTATCGAGCCCAGGTAGACAGAGGGCGCGTCGCGCTCATCGAGTGTGGAGACGATCGTCGTCAGCGCCGAGGCGAAGCTCATCCGCTTGCGCTCGAAGTTGAAGCCGCGCAGGTCCTCACTGTAGTAATACTTGCCGGCGATCTGCGGCTTGCCGAAGAACGCATCCGCCTGGCCCCCGTTGTCGAACTGCAGCACGTAGTCCTTGAATGCCGCGGGCGAGCTCAGGCCTGCCCGGACGACGGGCCAGTGGGCAACGAGTCCACGTATGACGACGGGACTGCAGGCCGCCACGACCTCGCGTAGAAACGGCTCGGGGCCTTGCAGATCGGAGCCGGTGATTTCCGTGGGAGTCAGCGCCATCGCGTCCGCTCTCCTGCGTTACTGCCGCAGGCGGCCGTTCTTTCTTTGCGCCAGCACGGGGAGTTGCTTCAAGGAGGCGATCATCAGGTAGATCGGCTTCAGATAGCCGCGGCGGAACAGATCCACGACCTCCGCGTCGGACAGTTTGGCGAGCGCGTCCTGACTCACCGTGTAACAGCCGGTGATGTTGCGACGCGTCCCGTCGTCGAAGCGCAGGTCCATGTCGATCGGCTCCACGAGCTTCAGCTTCAGGAGGGTCTCGATGAAGGCCTTGGTCATCTCGAGGCCGGCGCTCAGGTCGCGAAAAGCCGCCAGGATGCTCTGTAGGTACTCCGTCGGGGCACCGCTCTCGGTGAACAGCGCCGTACCCTCATCCGCACTGACGCGCGGGTGCTCGAGGTCGATCGCGATGTCGCGGCCGGCGGCGTAGAAGGGCATGCGTTGCAGATTCAGGGGGCGATAGCCCTCGTGACCCTGACCCTCGGTGAGGAATAGATTCTCGCCCTCATCGAAGCCGAGCACCGCGCCGCAGTAGAACTGGCCGGTTTCCGGGTGCTTCGACAGCAGGATGGGGTAGTGCACCACCAGCAGCGGGAACTCGTTGGCGGCCACCTGCACGAAGCGCTGATTGTCGCCGAGCCTGGCAGAGGCCTCCGCACGCACCCGCAGCGAGCGATGGGTCCGGTTGTCCAGCGGAACGATGTTGCTCACTTGCAGGTACTCGCCGTTGAGTGGAGGCGCTCGCGCTAGATCGGCTGCAGGCCGTACTCGTAGATCTTGCGCAGCAGCTCGCGATTTTTCGGCAGCTGCGCGCGCATCTTGTGAGTGCTGGCCTGCGCCTCCTGGAACAGCCGCGTGGCCGCGGGCTCGGAATCGGCCGTATCCAGCGCACCGACTTCGGTGCGAAAGCCCATGCCGTACAGCACGTACTGATAGCTGGCCGCCGGGAAGACCTCTTCCAGGCGGTCGAATTCGTCGAAGAACCACGGCGATTGATACTTCCACAGCCGCAGCAGATTCTTCAGTCGCTCCGGCACGGTGTGCGGGTCGAGGTTATCGCGCCAGAAGGGCTCCTCCCGCTGGGTCAGCACGTAGTGGAGCTTCAGGAAATCGATGATGCGTCCCCAACGATAGTGGCTGACGTCGTTGAAGCGCGCAGCGACGATGTCCATGACCTCGCGATTGGCCGGCATCTGCTCGGCGATCAGCTTCGCCGACAATTCCACCAGCACGATCGCCGAGGACTCCAACGGCTCCAGGAACCCGCCCGCGAGTCCGAGCGCCACGCAGTTGTTCTTCCAGAACGTTTCCCGGTAGCCGCTGCGGATCGGGATCTTGCGCGGCGTCAGCCCCTTGGACTGTGGGCCGATGTAGCGCAGCAGCTCCTCGGTCGCGGCCTCCTCGCTCGTGTGCCTGCTGGAGTAGACGTGTCCGACTCCGCGGCGCGAGGGCAGCCCGATGTCCCAGATCCACCCCGCCGATTGCGCCGTCGAGACCGTATGCGAGGCCATCGGTGAGTCCGGGCTCTCATAGGGCACCTGGACGGCGAGTGCGGTGTCGCAGAACAGGATGTCGCTGCAGGGCTTGAAGGCCACCCCGAGCGCCTTGCCGATCAGTAACGCCGCAAACCCCGTGCAATCGATGAACAGGTCACCGGCGATCTCGCCGGCCTGCTGAGTGAGGACGCTCTTGATGTCGCCGCGCTCGGTCAGGTTGACGTTCGAGACGTCGGCGAGGACGTGACGCACACCGAGCTTCTGCGTGCAGTGCTTCTGCAGGAAGGGCGCGAATTTCCCGGCGTCCACGTGATACGCGTAGTTGGCGACCGCGCGATATTCGGGGGTGGTGATCAGCTTCGGCGCCTGTCCCGCATCGCACAGCTGGCCCTGCGGACAGACGAAGTCGCAGAAGCTCTGGCCGTTGTGGGCGTTCAGCCAGTGCGGCACGAGGTTCAGTTGAGTGAACCCCTGCGGCATCATCAGCGGGTGGTAGTAACCGTCATCGGGCGCGCCGGTGGTCCAACGCGCGAACCGGGCTCCCTGCTTGAATGCGGCATCGCATTCGCGGAAGAACTCCGTCTCCGAGACTCCCATCTTCTCCAGCGACGTGCGCAGCGTCGGCCAGGTGCCCTCACCGACACCGATGATCTTGATCGTGGGGGACTCGACCAGCGTGACTGAGAATCCGGCTCGCATGCGCGCGTGGTGCCGCGCAGCGATGATGCCCGCGGTGAGCCAGCCGGCGGTGCCACCTCCGACGATGACGACCGACTGAACCGATTGGACCATGGGCGCTTCGGGACTCAAACGAAATGGAAGGGCGTTTTCATCGTATCGCAAAGGAAAAGGGGCCGCCAGGCAATACCGGCGGCCCCCTCCCGCATCGACCCTCGCTTCCTCAGAACTTGTAGCGTGCGCCCACCGTCAGGCGCGGCCCGGTGTCAATGGCATCGAGCAACTGCGCTTTGTAGCGTCCGTGCGTGCTGTAAGTCTCGTCCGTGAGGTTCAGACCCTCGAAAAACACGCTCAGGTTGTTGTCGATGTCATAGCTGGTGCTGAAGTCCACGAACGTGGCGGAGTCCACGAACGTCGGCTCCGTGCCGAAGTTCCCGGTGTTCTGCTGCTGGCCGAAACGCGCCAGATACGAGTCCTCCCAGTTGACGGCGACTCGGGCGTGGAAGCCCCACTTCTCGAAGAACGCCACGAAGTTAGCCGAATTCGCCAGCCCCGGAACGGCGAAGTTGCTGACCAGGGTGTTGGCGGGATCGTAGGGCTTGCTGGTATCCACGAAGGTCGCGTTCGCCTGAACGCCGAATCCCGTGTCCCAGAACATGTGCTGCACACCGATCTCGATGCCGCGCACCTCGGCGGATGGCCCGTTCACGTTGGTGGTCACACTGAACTGGGCGACCTGGCCGCCGTGGGTGGGATCGGTGACGCCGCCGATCGGCTCGGTCACCGTGCCGGCCACGATGAAGTTGGTCACTTCCTTCACGAAGCCGTCCACCGAAACGTAGCTGTTCGGCGCGTAGTACCACTCGACCCCGAGGTCGACGTTATCCGACAGGAACGGCAACAGGTTCGGATTGCCGCCGTTGGCGACCAGCGAGTTCACGCGCTCGGCCGTCGGCAGGTTGAGCGTCGGATTGATCTGGTTCAACGGTGCGCGCGTCATGGTGCGCGAGGCGTCGAACCGGGCCTTCAGGTCAGGGGTGATCTGCAGGTTCAGATCCAGGCTCGGCAACAGGTAGCGGTAGTTGGTCGAGCTGGTGACGAGGGTCTGCGGCCCGAACAGCACGGTGAAGTTCGTCGCATCGCCGGCCGTGGGCGCCAGGCTCGTCGGCAGCTTGGAGATCGCGGCGGTCGACAGCTCAGTCGACTCGTAGCGCGCACCGAACACCGTCTGCAGTTTCATCCCGCCGATCTCGGTCGTCTGCGCCAGGCTGAGGTAGGGAGCGTAGATCTTCTCCTCGATGTTCTGCACCGTGCCCGTGTTGAGCGCGAGCTGGTAGGTGCCCGAGAACGGCGGCGTGCAGCAACCCTGGCCGTTGACGATGTTCCCCGGCCCATGCAGGCCATTGAGATAGTTGAGGATAGTATACGGGCTGTACATCAGCACGCTGGGCGGCAGATTGTTGAGGTTGGCGAACCCCGGGACGAAGTTGCGCGTGCTGAAGGAGCTGGTGAAGTAGCTCTGCGGCAGCGCCACGCCGACGGCATTGCCCGAAGCCGGCCCGTAGCCGGAATAGGCCTGCCAGTTGTTGTTGGCGAAGGTGTCCCACTGCGCCAGCGCGAACGTATCGTCGGTGTACTGGAAGCCGAACTTGAGCTTCGCGCTGTCGCTGGACCAGGTGCCCTGGATCTTTGCCTGGTTGACGGTATCGACGTTGCGGAACACCTGGATCGGGAATACGTGCGAGCCGATGATGCCCTGGCCCAGGTAGTTGGCCGTGTTGCCGTTGGGCCCGTAGTTCAGCAGATACGGCAGGGCGTTGCCGCCGATGCCGGTGAGGGTGAGATTGGTGTTGTTCTGGGTGCCGCCGTAGCCGACGTCCGCATCGATGCTGCTGGTCTGCCAGTTGGGATTCAGCCGCGCCTTCGACTGATCGGCGTCCAGCTCCGCCTTGAAGGAGTCGTTGATGTCCCAGGCGACGTTCAGGCCCGCCATGTTGTTGAGCGTGTGCAGGCCGGTGAACTGTCCCTGGAAGTCGGTCGGCGTGTTCTCCGTCCAGCTCGTCAGCGTGCCATTGGCGTCGCGCGTGAGATTGTTGATCGTTCCGGGGTTGAACCAGACGCTGAAGCCGTAATCCTGGCTGGTCAGGTCATGCTCGGAGCGGGTGTCGTCGAGGGTCACCACCATCGAGTCGATCGGCTTCCACTGGAACACCAGCCGGGCGTCCTTGCGCACGTCGGTGACGTATTCCTTGTAGATGCCGTAGTCCTGAATGAACCAGTTCGGCGAGCCGGCGGCCGGCGCCTGGCCCGGCGCATACTGCGACGGATTGATCTGGTTCGGGTCCGTGCCGGTGGCGGCGCCCGGCCACCCCTGCACGTTGATGTGGTTGTTCTGCAGCGCGCTCTTGGAGTAGTCGACGAACGCCAGCACGCCGAAGGTGTCGTTGGCGAAGGTGTCGCTGAACAGCAAGCCGCCGTTGGGAGTGGCCTGCCCGTCGTGCGGGGAGTAGCTCGCCGAGCCGCTCGCCGCGATCTTCAGGCCCGGCGAGTCGAACGGCTTGGGGAACTTGACGTTGATGGTCGCGCCGATGGCGCCGGCGGAGAGCGTCGCATCCGGGGTCTTGAGGATGTCCACTTCCTGCACGAAGTTCGAGCCGACCGCGCTGAAATCGAAACCGCGGTCCCCGGTCGCGGTCGCCGAGATGCGGCCGTCGTACAGCGACTCGTTGAAGGTCGGACCGAAGCCGCGAACGGTGATCTGTGTGGCATCGCCCGTGGTCGTGGGCAGACCGCCCATGCCGCCGGCCAGGCCGCGGTTCACCGATACGCCGGGAATTCTCTGGATGGCCGCGCCGAGGTTCGCATCGGGAAACTGGCCGATGTCCTCCGCCGAGATGGCATCGACGACGCCGACCGACTGCTGCTTGACGTCCAGGGCGCGCTGCAGCGAGGCCCGGATGCCCGTCACCGTGATTTCCTGCAACGGCTCCTCAGCCGGAGTAGCGGACGGGGCGGTCGATTGCGTGGGAGCGTTCTGCGCGAGCGCCGGCGCGGACAGCACGCCCAGGGACAGAGTCGACACGCCTCCCAGAATGGTGCGCACGACTCTGCGGATCCGATCGTTGGCAACTGTACTCTTCATTGAACCCATCCCCTCGTGGTGTTTGCTTGGGCAGCGCCGCTGCAAGCGTGCGGTCGCTTGCGGCGCTTGCGTCATCTCGGGTGCATCAGGAGTTGGAACGTGGGAGCCGCAGGCATTCGCGACAGCGCTCGGGCGAGCGCCATGGCAGCTCGCGCTCTTGGTGTTATTGCGCCCTCAAGCTTCGCGTACATCGTTCAGCCCCCCCCACACGAAGTGTCTGCACACTCGCTTTGGACCGACCTGAGCGCAGTGTGCGTCGAGTGCAACAACCCAACGTACGAACCGCTCTCAGTAAAATGGTAGCGCTCCCATAGTACGCCTGACAACCCCCTTGTCAAGCGCTGTCATTTCCGTGGGAGACACGCCACGACACCGGTGTCGTGGCACGTAAGTGTTTGATGTAGAGAAATTTTATAGTGGTGCGAAAGCGTCGCGTCGCGCCCGAGAGAATTTCTGCGCGAGCGCCGCGGACACTCACATCTGGTGAGTGTCCTTGCAGACGTTCTCCTTGATGGCCATGCCGGGCTGCTTCTTGAGTGTGAAGCCCGTGGTCCACGCGGAGGTGTAGAACTGCGGGTCGGTGAGTGTCACCGTCGCCTTGATAGTGTTGGGATCGGCGAGCGTGTAGCGCTCCTGCACCTTCAGCTTCTCACTGTGCGGCAGGCCCGAGTAGTCCAGCCAGGTCGTGTCCAGCAAGCCGATGGTATCGATCACCAGGGTCGCTCCCTCGAAGCGCGCGATCGAATAGCCGAGGTAGTCGGGGTCCGGATCGTCCGGCAGAGTTTTATCCCAGTAGATGATCCGGAAGGTGTGATTGGCCTCGTGCACGAAATCCACGCTGCGCGTGGTTTGCAGGATCAGGAACGGATACGGGGCATACAACAGGCGCGGCGTGCCGTGCATGAGGCACGCGCTCACCGGATCGATCTTGCGGTCGCCCGCCTTGAGCGCCGCCTGGCGCTTGGCGTACTCGGCCTTGCCGGCGGCGTTGAGCGGCGGCTGCTTGCCGTCGGTGGTCAGCAGGTGGGTGATGTGCTGCGTCATCTGCCACTTGCCCGTCAGATTCGGCGTGCCCGGCGGCGGTTGCTCGAACACGGGAGCGTCCGCGGGCGCCGTCGCCGCCGGCGTCGGCACGCTTGCCAACAGCGCGGCGCCGGCGAGCGCCGCGAGTCGTGTCAGGATCGTCGTGTTGGAAGTTGTTGCGCGATTCATTGCTGCGGCCCCTCTACTTCGCCACCGTTACGCCGTTCTCGGGTGCATTGCGATTGTTCTCTTCGCACGAGTACTCGGCGACGCGGATGTCGCCGCGCCACGGATAGGTGCGCTCGGCGGTCCAGGGATGGGTGAAGTGGTCGGGGTCGTCGATGGTGATCAGGTTGCGCAACTCCACCCCGCCGTACTTGTTGGTGAACTTGGTGATGCGCTCGGTCACTTTCAGCTTCAGCCCGTGCGACAGCGACTCCTCGTCGATCTGCGTGCGGTCGTTGAAGTGGTCGGTGACGATGACGAGGGTGTTGCCTTCCCAGTGGCCGACGGAGTAGCCGAGAAACGTGCGTGGCGTGTCCGCCGGCACCGGCTTGCCGTCCATGTGGATGTAACGCACGTTGTGCGCCACCTCGTGCAGGATGGTGATCAACCCCGGCGTGTACACGAACTGGATGGGGTAGGGCGAGGCCATGAGCCGTGGGATGCCGTGCGGGAAGCACTGGGTCGGCGCATCGGCGATGGGGGTGCCGGCCTTCTCCATGTCCAGGTGATGCTGGCGGCTGGCGGCCTCGAGCGGTGTCAGCGGCAGGAGCTTCGCCGCCGCGGCCGGTGAGAGCGGCGGGTCGGTCACCGGACGGAAGGTCCGGTCGTAGCCGCGGGTCCACCAGACACCGGAGAAGTCGCGGGGATCCCGTGGCGCGGGGTTCTTGTTCCACAGCTGCGCATTCTTCTGCTCCCGCGCGGCGATCTGTTCCGGTGTGGGAGGAGTGCGCCGCGGCGCTGGCTCGTCCTGCGCAGCCGCCATCAATGGAAGGACGGTCCAGCAGGCGGCTGCCAGCAATCCAGAGATCAGCCGTGTCATCACGCGTTACCCCCTACGCGCCGGAGCTGGCGGCGCCATTTCGCGCGGGATCATACGCGTGGGGAATCGGCCTGTGCGCCAATGCCTGGTGGTGGCGCTACCTAGCGGTGACGCGGCGCGTCCGCGTCCGCGCCGCGGACGCGCTCGGAGGGGGTCCGAAAACGCAAAACAAGGGCCGTCAGCGCGGCCCGTTTTTTGCTGGATATCTCCTGCAGCGAGGCCGTGCCGGGGATCGCTCATTGTATGAGTATCATCATCGCAACCACTCAATGGACGTCACTGTGGAGGGCCGCGTGGCGTTGCGGCATAAGCGTTAGATTTGACAGTGCCGGCGACGAGTATTCAGGGGCGGGCGGCCGGCGTTGTCCCGATTGGCGGAGTCACTTGCGGCCTCGGTGAGGGGCCGGCGCGTTCTGCCTTGCAACCTTCAGGAGGGGCCGGGCAATGAGCGTGGGATTTGCCCGCTTTGCGGTGCCGAGGTTGACGACCGACATGCTCAGAGTGAGCGCCGACTCACGCAGCGCGAAGTTGGCGCTGCTGGTTTTGTGCGCTCTGGTGATTGACGCCCCGGTGCTGGCAGCCAGCGACGTCGCCGACGCCGTCATGCAGCAGGACCCGGCACGACTGGAGCGATTGCTGGGAAAATCCGCCGACGTCAACGCCGCTCAGGCCGACGGCACGACCGCCCTGCACTGGGCCGCCTACCACGCCGATGCCGCGACCGTGAGGAGATTGCTAGCCGCGGGCGCGAATCCCGCCGCACACACCGACACCGGCATTACTCCGTTGACCCTGGCCTGCGAGGCCGGCAGTGCTGCGGTGGTGAAACTGCTGCTGGATGCAGGCGCCGATGCCAACCAGACCCTGAGCCACGGTGAGACGCCCCTGATGATGGCAGCTCGCACCGGCTCGGTGGGGGTCATGCAGGAGCTGCTGGCACACGGGGCAAAAGTCGACGCCCGCGAGAGCCTGCGCGGCACCACGCCCCTGATGTGGGCGGCCGCCAACCGCAACACCGAGGCGGTGCGGCTGTTGATTGCCAAGGGTGCCGACATCAACGCGCACTCCGGCACCATCAGGCCGGGCCGGATGCCGTACCTCGCCGATCCGAGCCGCGACCGCATCCAGGAGTTCATCGACGGTCGCGGGCAGGGCGGCACGGTCGTGAAGGACGAACGCCCCGATGGTGAGCGGCGACTGGCCACCGAGCGCGAGAAAGCCAAGGCGGCGTTGGCGAGATTCCCTTTCAGCATCCCGGTGGCGCGCCGCGGGGCGAAACAGTTCGGCGGCCTGACCCCGCTGATCTTCGCCACCAAGCAGGGGGACCTGGAGACGGTGAAGGTGTTGCTCAAGGCCGGCGCCAACGTCAACGAGACCAGCGAGTACGGTTGGACGGCCCTGCTGGATGCGACTCAGAATCGTTTCTATCAGCTCGGCGCCTACCTGCTCGAGCACGGCGCCGACCCCAACATCGCCAACGAGGGCGGTTGGACCCCGCTCTACATCGCCACCGACAACCGTAACATCGAAGGCGGCGATTATCCGACCCGCAAACCGGACATGGACCACCTGGAGTTCATCAAGCGGTTGCTCACTGCCGGGGCCAAGACAAATCTTCGCATGCGTTCCAGCACCGAGACGCGCACAGTATTCACCCACCAATGGCTCAACGAGGAGGGCGCGACGCCATTTCTGCGCGCTGCGCAGTCAGGCGATCTGGTTCTCATGAAGCTGCTGCTGGAACACGGAGCCGACCCGGATATCGCCACCGAGCACAACGTGACCCCCCTGATGGTCGCGAGCGGGATCGGCTGGGTCGAGGGTGTCACTTACGAGTGGTCGGCGCAGGAGACGTACGAAACGGTCAAATTCCTGCTCGACCAGGGTGCCAACGTCAACGCTCAGGACACCCTCGATGGACGCACCGCGCTCATGGGCGCGGCGCACAAGGGCCGCAACGACGTCATCCGGTTGTTGGTGGACCGCGGTGCCGACATGGCCCTGCACGACATAGGCAGCCGCGACAGCATCCATGCGCTGGCCGGCCTCAGCTGGCAGGCGATCGACTACGCCGACGGCCTGGTGCGCGTCGGTGTGCAGTCTGCCATTGCCCATCCCGAGAGCTCCGCGCTGCTGCGCAAGCTCATGACTCAACGCGGCCTGCCGGTACCCCCGGCGGGCCGTACCCTTGCTTCAATTTGCGTGACGGATCTGTGCCAATGACATTGCAGAGACAACTTCAGGTACGTGGGATTCAGGCATCGCTCTGGACGGTGCTCGGGTGTCTTGCCGCGAGCGCCTCCCCGGTTGCCAGTGCTGCGGACGCCGCCGCCGCGGGTGCGCTGCACCCCGTCGCTGCCTCCAAATCCCTGGCTCCCACACCGGCGGCGGACAACCCGCTGCTGCCTGCGCCGACCCTGTCGACCCAGGCCGAGAGCGATCTGATCTCCAAATACTGCCTGGATTGCCACAACCCCGATGACTACAAGGGCGGGCTGGAGCTGGAGGTCTACGACCCCGGGATGGCGCACGACAAGGACGAAGTGCAGACCACCGAGAAGATGATCAGGAAGCTGCGCGCCGGCATGATGCCGCCGGCGGGCAAGCCGCGGCCGGACTTCAGCACCATCCAGTCCTTCGTCAGTACGCTCGAGCAGGACATCGACGCGCACAACAAGCCGGTCCTGAGCGTGCCGAAGCTGCACCGCCTGAACCGCACCGAGTATCAGAATGCGGTGCGCGACCTGCTCGACCTGGACGTCGATGCGACCAAGCTCCTGCCGACCGACGATTCCAGCCGCGGGTTCGACAACCAGGCCGGTACGCTGTCGCTCTCTCCGGCGCTGCTGGAAGGGTATGTCTCGGCGGCGGCGGAGCTCAGCCGGCTCGCCGTCGGCACGGCGACCGCACCCGAGCAGGTGACCTATCGCGTTCCCGAGGACACCACTCAGAACTATCACGTCGAGGGCCTGCCGTTCGGCACGCGCGGCGGCTTGAAGATCGACAACACTTTCCCGGCGAACGGCAACTACACCTTCAAGGTCTTCTCGGTGAATCTCGGCAACATGGGCAATTTCCGCCCGTTCGGCGAGATCAAGGGCGAGAAGCTGCTGGTCTATCTGGATGACAAGCGCGTCGCGACCGTCGACTGGGACCAGGCGCTGGGGGTGAACAAGCCGTTCAGCGAAGAGGGTAACGGTGAGCTGAAGACCATCGATGTGACGCTCCCGGTCACCGCCGGGCTGCACCACATCGCCGTGACCTTCCTGGCGACCAACTACGCGCCCGGCCTGGATATGAACCTGGCCTTCGATCGCAGCACCATCGAGACCGGCGGCCTGCCGGGCTTCACGTTCTACCCGCACATCGGCCGCGTCCGCATCGACGGTCCGGCCAACGGCCAGGATGCGACGGCTTCCCCGAGCCGCGCGCGCATCTTCGTCTGCCATCCGGCGAAGCCGAGCGATGAAGAGCCGTGCGCGCGCAAGATCGCGGCCAGCCTGGCGCGCCGCGCGTACCGCGGCTACGCGACGCCGCAGCACGTCGACAATCTGATGAAGTTCTATGCGCTCGGACGTCGCAACGGCGGCTCGTTCGACAACGGGATCGAGGCGGTCGTGCAGCGCGTGCTGGCCGACCCGAAGTTTCTGTTCCGCATGGAGTCGACGCCGGCGAACCTGGAAGCGGGCGCGGCGTATCACATCAGCGATCTGGACCTGGCCTCGCGGTTGTCGTTCTTCCTGTGGAGCAGCATCCCCGACGATACGCTGCTGCAGCTGGCCGATGCCGGCAAGCTCAGCGATCCGAGCGTGCTCAAGCAGCAGGTCGATCGGATGCTCAAGGACCCGAAGTCCGCGGCGCTGACGAAGAACTTCGCCGGCCAGTGGCTGGGGCTGCGTGTGCTGGAGGGTGACCAGCCGGTCGTGGACCAGTTCCCGGACTTCGACGACAACCTGCGCCAGGCCTTCCGCCAGGAAGTGGAGATGCTGTTCTCGAGCCTGCTCACCGAGGACCGCAGCGTTCTCGACCTGATCAACGCGGACTACACCTTCCTCAACGGCAGGCTGGCCAAGTTCTACGGGATCCCCGGTATCAAGGGCAGCTATTTCCGTCGCGTGACGCTCGACAAGAGCGAGAGCGACCGTTGGGGCCTGCTGGGCAAGGGCGCTTTCCTCACCGTGTCATCGCACCCCGAGCGAACCTCCCCGACGGTGCGCGGCAACATGGTGCTGAAGTTCCTGATCGGCGTACCGGCGCCCGATCCGCCGGCGAACGTTCCGGCGCTGAAGGCGGGTCCCGGCGATGCCGCCGGCAACAACCGGCCGCCTTCCATGCGCGAGCAGATGGAAACCCATCGCGCCAACCCGGCGTGTGCGGGTTGCCACAAGATCATGGATCCGATCGGCTTTGCGCTCGAGCCCTTCGACGCGATCGGCCGTCAGCGCACCGAGGATGGCGGTAACTTGATCAACGCCGCGAGCACGATGTACGACGGCGAGAAGGTCAACGGGCCGGCGGGTGTGCGCGCGTTCCTGGAGCGCCACGAGGATCAGTATCTGCGCAACGTCACCACCAACATGATGACGTACGCGCTCGGTCGCGGCATGGAGTACGACGACATGCCGGAGATGCGCAGCATCCTGAAGACCGCAGCGAAGGACGATTACAAGTTGAAGGGGCTTATCGAAGCCGTTGCAATGAGCGATATCTTCCGCATGAACGTCGCCAGTGGCGACACGCGCATAGAAGACGATGTGCCGCCACGCTCGGGCAAGAACATTTCATCCCCGGCGGCTACGCATGAAGGAGAGTAAGTATGGTATTCCTGACTAACCGCACGTTGCCCCGCCGTACGTTCCTACGCGGCCTGGGTACCACACTCGCTCTGCCGTTCCTGGAGTCGATGATTCCGGCGCGTGGCGCCGACAAGCAGCCCTACCCGACCCGTTTCGTAGGAGCCTTCATCCCGCACGGTGTGGCCCCCGGCTACTGGATTCCCGAGAGCAGCGCGCCGGGCTTCAAGTTTCCCTTCGTCTACGAGCCGCTCGAGCCGTTCCGCAAGCAAGTGCTGATCACCAGCGGCATGTGGTCGCAGTCCTCCGAGAATCCTCCTGGAGTGACCGGCGCGGATCACTTCGTGGCCGCGGCGTACCTGACCGGCGTCAAGCCCAAGAAGACCACCGGCGCGGACATCCAGTGCGGCACGTCCATCGACCAGGTCATCGCGCAGAAGATCGGCCAGCAGAACCTGCTGCCTTCGCTGCAGCTCGCCTTGGAGGATCCGGGTGCGAACTCGACCAATTGCGGCGAGGGCTACAGCTGCGTCTACACCAACACCATCTCCTGGTCGGCTCCCAACCGGCCGCTGCCGATGGAGATCAATCCGCAGGTGGTGTTCGAGCGGATGTTCGGCGACGGCAGCTCCCCGGAGATGCGCAAGGCGCGCCGCGAGCGCGAGGCCAGCATCCTCGATTCGGTCAATGGCAGCCTGAACGAGCTGATCCCGCAGGTCCCGCACGCGGATCGGGTGCGGCTCGAGCAATATGCGGATGACGTGCGCGAGATCGAGCGCCGCCTGCAGATCGCCGCGAAAAAGTCGACGGAAGTGCCGAACGTCGCCGTGCCCTACGGCGTGCCGGAGTCCTTCCACGAGCACATCCAGATCCAGTTCGATCTGCTGGCACTGGCCTTCCAAGCGGACATCACGCGCGTGGCGGCGGTGCTCTATGCACGCGACCTGACCGGGCGCGTCTATCCAGAGAGCGGTACCAACATCAGCTTCCACGGCGGTTCGCACCACGCCGAGGACCCGGGCCGTATCGCACAGTACGCACGCTTGAATCGCTACCACGTGCAGATGACGGCCTATCTGGCGAAGAAGCTGCAGGGGATCAAGGAAGGCGACGGCACGTTGCTCGATCGCGCCCTGATCCTGTACGGATCGAACATGGGCAACTCCAATCAGCACCTGCACTACGACGTGCCGCACGTGCTGATCGGTGGCGCCAACGGTCGGCTGAAGGGCGATCGCCACGTCGCCTTTGCGAGCCGCACGGTGCCCACGGGCAACCTGCTGCTGAGCATCCTCGACAAGTTCGACGTGAAGATGGACAAGTTCGGCGACAGCACCGGGCGTGCGGAGGGGATCTGAAGTGGTGAGACACGCCCTCGGAATGTTTGCGTTGCTCGCCCTGCCGGGTCTATGCCTGGCGGCCAAGCCGGATCTCACCGGTGTCTGGTCCATCACGAGCGACGACAGCACTCTGAAGACCGTCGACGGGAAGACCCCGCCTCTGACGCCGGCCGCCGATGCGATCTACAAGAAGCATCTGGCGGAGGCGAGCAAGGGCGATCGCTCCTTCGATGGCGTGACGACGTGTCTGCCACCGGGCCTGCCACGCCTGATGCTCGAGAAGGAACCGTTCGAGATCATGCAGCGCGACAAAGCGGTTTACTTCGTGAGCCAGGTGAACCGCCTGCCGCGCCGCGCCTACTTCAATGAGAAGCTACCCACGGATGTCGATCCGGAATATCTGGGGTTCTCCGTCGCCAAGTGGGACGGAGATACCCTGGTGATCGACTCTTCGGGATTCCGCGACATCACGCTGCTGGATGATTCCGGACTGCCGCATTCCGAGGACCTGCATCTGACGGAACGCTATACCCTCAGCAAGGATGGCAAGGAGTTGCGCGCCCGCTTTACGATCGAAGATCCCAAGACCTTCACGCGCCCCTGGGAGGCGCGTGCCGAGTACAAAAAGCTCCCCGGGTACGAGATTCCGGAGGAAGTCTGTGCTGATCAGTTGGCCTCCAAGAAACGGAAGGAATGACATGAAGACCCGCTCAGCCATCGCGGCCGCCATTTTGTCGGCGACCATCACCGGGAGTTCGTTCGCGCACCACTCCTTTGCGACGTTCGACACGGCGCAGCAGAAGAAGCTCGTCGGCACCGTCAAGGAGTTCCAGTGGACCAATCCCCACACCTGGCTGCAGGTGCTGGTGAAGGATCCCGCGACCGGCCAGGTCACGGAATGGTCCATCGAGGGAGGCAGCCCCAACGGTCTCAGCCGCTCGGGCTGGAGACGTTCCTCGCTCAAACCGGGCGATAACGTCGAGGTGCTCATCCACCCGTTGAAGAACGGCGCGAACGGCGGCAGCCTGATGCGCGTGTCGGTCAACGGGCAGGTGATCGGCAACCGACCCGGCTAAAGGCCTCCCGGGGGAGCTACGCGGCTTCGTGGGAGCGAAGCCGTGGAGTGCTCTCTTGAACGCCTCTTGGAGCTGAGCGCGGGCGCCCTCCGGGCGCCCGTTTGCCTTTTCCCAGCCGTCGCCCGGGTCCTGCGAAGGCGACCAGGGCCAGCGACACGATCTCCCACCACTGCAGCGCACCCCCGCCCCCGCCCCCTGAGCTCGAGCTCACAGTGACCGTCGGCGGAGGCGGTGCCGGCGGACCGTTGACCGTCACCGTCATCGCAGCTGACGCGGAGCGGTGTGCACCGTCCACCACGGACACCGTCATGCTGACGGCCCCGCCGTATTGACCGCTCGTGGCCGTGACCGTGACCGTACAGGTCAGCGTCGTCGATCCGCAGCTCGCGGGTGCGATGTTGACCCCGGCCGACCCCGCTGTTGCGAGCGAGGCAGGAATCAGCGAGGTGTTGCTGCTCGTCACCGTGAAATGCAAGTTGCCGAACCCACTCACGGTGATCGGGTAGGCAGCCGTGCTCTTACCCGGGTCGATCGTGCTGTCAGGCAACGCCGTGATCGCCGGCGCGGGAAATGTCCCCAGCGCGCTCACCGCATCGACGCGTCCGTACCCGTAGGTGGCGTTGGGTGTCCCGCTGCCCAGGGGCGTAGCTCCGTTCTGCAGCGCTTTCAGCACGTCCGCCGCCGACAGGTCGGGAAAGGCGCCCCGAATCAGCGCCGCAACGGCGCCGGCGTTCGGCACGGCAGCGGAGGTGCCGTAGAAATTCCCGTCGGGAAACAGGAACCCCTCGAAGTAGGTGCCCGAGGCGTCCACCGAGATACCATCCGGGGCCACCAGCGCCGGCGCCTGGATCTGCAAGGGTGTTGGGAACGCCGCGTACAGCGGTCCGACACTGCTGAAGTACTCGATGGTGTTGCCCATCCCATCCGAGCCGTTCACCGCGCCGATGGTGCTCACTCCCGGCGCCAGGGCCTGCGTCGAGGCGATGGCTCCCGGCGTGGATGCCGACAGCGTGGTCACTCCGTCGCCGCCGGCCCACAGCTTCAGATACTTGTTTGCGAGGGAGGCATCCGGGGTCGCCACGTAGATCTGGTACGTGCCCGCGGGGAGCGCCAGGTAGGGAGCGCCGGACTGGCTCTGCGGCACGATCATCGACTGGCTGGAGCCGGCGGCGGACACGCAGCCGAGCTGAGCTCCGTTCTGGTACCAGTACAAGTCGAAATTGCTCGCGTTCTGGCCGGGAGGATCGGCCCACGCAAAAGTGATCGGGAACTGGCTGTCGGAGGTGACGTTGAGCGTCTCGTACGGGGTACCGCCGAAGGAGGCGACGTAGTTGTCGGTCTGCGTGACACCGTTGAACGTGCAGGTCAGCGTAAAGGTGCTCTGCACCGGAGCGTACGGCCCTTCCCAGTAGCTTCCGTTGTAGTTTCCGGCACTGGTGAACATCGACACGGCGGGGTTCTGGGCCAGCAGCTGTCCGATCGCCTGCGCGTTGGTGCTGGTGGTGGACATCACGTCCTCGCCGGGAAAGATGATGTCGTCCACCAGCACAGTCGCGCCGGCGGCGATCAGTTGTCCCAGGCACGAGGTGTATTCGACGAAAGTATTCGGGCCGCAGAAGGCCAGGCCGGCGCCGGGCGCGACGGCGTGGATTTCCTCCATCAGCGCCGTCCCTTCATCGCCCACGGGCGGTGAGCTCTGGCCGCTGGGGTAGAACACCTGCACATTGCCGGGCAACTCGCCGCGCCCCTGGATCACCGAGAGGCTGGTGACACCGGTGGATTGCACCCCGACCAGGACACCGGAGCCGCTGGTCCCGGTTTGCGCAACGAACTGGTCCGCGCGCATGATCGAGAGTCCGTTGGCATCGATGCCGGGGGCCGCCTGGGCTTTCTGCGAGCGCAGCGGGGAGAGCGGGGCGAGGTCGATGCTGCGCGGCGCAAGCGCGTGTCTGGGTGAGACGTAGGCAGGGGGCTTCACGCCCGTCACCCCAGTTACCGCAGTGATTCGCGACAGGTCCGCCAGGGCGGCCCATCCCTCGAGCACACACAACGGGGGAAGCCTCACCGCCGTCGTGATTGTCAATCCGGCGGCACTCAGGGCCACTGTCGGAGCGCTCTGCGTACAGTCGTAGGAAACATCCACCTGGGCGCGCCCGGAGGAGTCCAGAACCCAGGGTCCGGCCCCCTCGGCTTCAGCCGTGAGGAACATCCCCGTTGCCGCGAGCGCGATCTGTGCGAGTCGCACGAAGTGACTTGAGCCTCCCATCGGGTCTTATTGTGCCGTAGGGCGAGCGCGGCGGCGAATTCCGTCAGCGGGCGACTTGCAGCACGATCTTGCCGATGAAGGCACCCGAGGCCATGTACTGGAGGGCCGCGTCGAATTGCTCGAAGGGAAAAGTCTTGTCGATCACGGGGTGCAGGCGATGCGCGCCGATGAACGCGCTCATGCGCAGAAAGTCTGCGCGCGAGCCGACGAAGATGCCATGGACGTTCGCGACCTTGCCGAGTAGCGCGCCCGCGCGGATCACACCATCGTAACCTGTGAGTCCGCCGACAATGGAGAGCGTTCCTCCAAACGCCAGACTCCTGACCGACTGCTCGAGCGTGCTCTTGCCTCCGACGTCGACGACGACGTCCGCTCCGTGCCCATAGGTCAGTTGGTAGACCTGCTTGCTCCATTCCGGGACGCTGCGGTAGTTGATGCCGATGAAGGCCGCGATTGCCTGTGCGCGAGCGAGCTTGGCATCCGAGCTGCTCGTGAGAATGATGCGTGCACCCGAAGCCGCGGCGAACTGCATCGCGAAGACAGACACCCCGCCCGTGCCCTGTATCAGTACCACGTCACCCCGGTGAAGCTCGCGGCGCCCCACCGATGCCATCCAGCCCGTCAGGCCGGCGGTCGGCAGCGTGGAGGCCTCCGCGTAGCTGAGTCCGGCAGGTGCGGGAGCGACGTTGGTGTCGTCGAGCACCACGAATTCCGCCAGCACGCCGTCAACCGATGCGCCGAGGGCCTTGCTCAGTTTCTCCTGCGTCGGGGGTCCATCGGTCCAGTTCTGGAAATACGTGCTGGTGACACGAGCTCCCGGCCGGAACAGGGTGACACGCTTGCCGACGGCCACGACGTCGCCGGCCGCGTCGGAGGCCGCCACGAGTCCGCTCATGTCGCGGCCGCCGTCGGCCTCGAGCATCTCCAGATCGCCACGGTTGAGGGCGACGGCGCGCACGCGGATCAACACCTGATGCTCACCGAGCGGAGGAATCGGCGCCTCGGTCAGTTTCCAGCGGTAGCCGTGGTCGCTCTTCTCGAGGACGACTTTGCGCGTCGTGGTTGGGTTGGCTGCCCAGGCGGCGAGCGGTATGCACAAGGCGAGGAGAGCGCAGAGGAATCGCACCATACGGGCCCCCTTGGGTCAGGGGCCATACTGTAAACTGCGTGTTCGCCGCCGTGTGGACATTGGCGACGCTTCGGTGGGCGACGCTTCGCTTCCCGCCGATCGCTTCGCGATTCCCGCCGATGCCCTGCGGCATTGCGGCGGCGTAGGCGTGGCGAAGGCCACGTACCCCCCTATTTTAGCGGCCTGCGGGGCCGTTGCCGCGTGGCAGAGCGCAGCGGAAGTGCTCCGGGAGCGCACCGGGCGTTTTGCGTTGCCGTGCGGCGCCTTTGCGCTAACATCGCGCCAGTTGCCTCTACATTGCGTGCGCTCACCATGAAAGCACCAGAGAAGTCCACAGGGTTTCCCCTGCCCAGCTCGTTGCAGGTCGTGCCGGGGACCGAACGGGCGCAGGCCGCCTACCCCTACCATACGCAGTTCAGCAAAGGGGACGACCAGCGTTTCTGGTTCTACAACTCGATGCATTTTCCGGAGCCGATGTCGGCTTTCGACATGGTGACCGCCGAGGCCGCTTACTGTGCGCTCGGCGCCGCCAATACGCGTGTGCACTGCCTGCCGACGACTCTGGGAATCGATCACCGCATCATCAACGGACGGGTGTACATCGGCGGCAACGCCGTGACCGATCCGGCAGAGATCGCACGCCGCACGGAGGAGTTTCAGAAGCGTGCTTTCTATTACTACGCCAACTGGGAGCGTCTGTACGCGCAGTGGAAGGAGAAGATGAAGGCGCTGATCCAGTCCGCTCAGGCGCTACCGAAGCCGCAGCTGCCGGAGTTCGAGCCGCTCGCCAACGTGCATGCGGGCAAGGGCGTGGCGGCAAACCACTTTTTGCTGGACACGTACCAGAAGACCCTCGAGGGCTACTTCCGGATGTGGCATCACCACTTCGAGTTCCTGCTGCTCGGATACGGTGCCTACCTGACCTTTTTCGGGTTCTGCAAGAAAGCCTTCCCGGAGATCACCGACCAGACGATCGCGCGCATGGTGGCGGGCATCGAGGCGGAGATCTTCCGCCCCGACGATGAGCTGCGGCGCCTGGCGCGCCGCGCGGTCGAGCTGGGAGTAGATGCGAAGTTCCGCGAGGGGGTGCCCGCGGAGGAGATCATCAAGACGCTGGAGCAGGCCGGGAAGCCGGGGCGCGAGTGGCTCGAGGAGCTGCAGGCCTCGCGCGATCCCTGGTTCAACATCAATGTCGGCGACGGTTTCTATCACTATCACCGCGCCTGGAACGATGACCTGTCGATGCCGTTCGCAGGCCTGCCGGAGTACATGCGGCGGGTGCGTGCTGGGGAGTCCCTGGAGCGCCCGGTCCAGAAGCTGCAGGCCGAGCGCCGCCAGCTCATCCAGGACTACCGCGAGCTGCTCGGCTCGGACGACGAGCGTGCCGCTTACGATCAGATGATCACGCTGGCACACCGGGTGTTCCCCTATGTCGAGGGGCACAAGTTCTACTGCGAGCACTGGTACACCAACCTGTTCTTCAACAAGATCCGCGAATTCGGCGGGTTGTTGAGCGCGAATGGCTTCTTCCCCGACGCCGAGGATGTGTTTCACCTGACGCACTACGAGCTGAAGACGGCCATCATCGATCTGATGTCGGCCTGGTCGAACGGCTCGGCGCCGCGCGGGCCGGACTACTGGCCGCGGATCGTGGCCGAGCGCAAGGCCGCCATCCGCGAGTGGGCCAGGCATGAGACCCCTCCGGCGCTCGGTCCGGTGCCGGAGGTCATCGATGACCCGGCGATCGTGATGCTCTGGGGAATCACGCGCGAGAGCCTGGATGCGTGGCTGTCCGCGAGCGGCGATGCGGATGGCAAGGAAGTGCGCGGCTTTGCCGCCTCCAGCGGCGTCGTCGAAGGACCGGCACGCATCGTCAAGTCGGTCGAGGAGATCGCGCGCCTGCAGAAGGGGGATATCCTGGTGTGTCAGGTCACCAATCCGACCTGGGCGCCCATTTTCCAGAAGATCGTCGGGGCGGTTTCCGATATCGGCGGCTCGATGAGCCACGCGGCGATCGTGGCGCGGGAGTACGGATTGCCCGCGGTCGTGGGTACGGGCAACGCCACTTCACGCATCAAGGATGGCCAGCGGATCCGCGTCGACGGTGGCCGCGGCGTGGTGACCATCCTGTAATAGTCATGGCCTCGACTGAGATCATCGGCTGGTTCGCCGACATCGGACTGCATGACCGTCCCCACGTCGGGGGCAAGGGCGGCAGCCTCGGAGAGCTGCAGCGCGCCGGCATCGCCGTGCCGGCGGGGTTCGTCGTCAAGACGGGCGCTTTCGAGCGCTTCGTCCGCGCCCTTGAGCAGGACGCGCCGGTTCGCGCTCGCATCGAGTCGCTCGACCCGGACGATCTTGGGGCGGTCACAGCCTGTTGCAAAGAGATACGAGCCAGGGTCGAAGGCGCGCAGTTGCCCGATGACGTGCTCCAGGAGACCTCGGCGGCGCATACCGCACTCTGCGAGAAGCACAGCGCAGCGCCCGTGGCGGTGCGCTCCTCGGCAACCACCGAAGACGCAATCGATGCGAGCTTCGCCGGTCTGCAGGACACCTACCTGTGGGTGACTGACCTCGCGCAGACGCTGCACAAGGTGCGCAGCTGCTGGGCGAGTCTCTACTCTGTGGAGTCGGTTACCTACCGGCGCCGCAAGGCACTCCCGGAAGACGGGGTGGCCATGGCGGTCGTCATCCAGCGAATGGTGAATGCGCGCACCGCCGGAGTGATGTTTACGCGCAGTCCCGTCACGGGCGATCGTTCCGTCATCACGATCGAAGGCGCGTGGGGTCTGGGCTCGGCGGTCGTGGGAGGCGAGGTCACGCCCGATCGCTGGGTGCTCGGTAAGATTACCGGGGAGATCTCCGTGCGTGAGATCTCGGAGAAGTTGATACAACACGTTCCGGCTGCGGGCGGCGGAACCGAGAGCATTCCGGTGGCCCCGGAGCTGCTCGAGGCGCCTTGCATGAGCGACGCGGAGCTTCAGGCCCTGCGGGACATCGGACGCAGCGTCGAGCGCCACTACGGGCGGGCGCAGGACATCGAGTGGGCGGTCGATCGGGACACTCAGCAGATCCTGCTGCTGCAGAGCCGGCCGGAGACGGTGTGGTCGGCGAAGGACGCCGACCCGGTGGCGCGCGCCGCTTCCGATCCGCTCTCGCATGTCATGTCCATTTTCGGAGGTCGACGGTGAGTCTGACGGCTGCGGATGTCGCGGAAATCATGAAGATCCTGGAAGGATCGGGCTTCGATGAGGTGCTGCTGGAAATCGACGGGCTGAAGCTGAGCATGCGGCGCGGCGGCGCGCCCGTGACCGACGGCTCGGCCGGGGCCGCGACCACCTCGATGGCGGCAACGGCCGCGGCGGCGCTTGACCCCGGCACGCCGAAAGGCGCCGCAGCGTTACCGCCTCCGCCCAAGCCGGGTGCAAGCCAGGGTAGGGAGGCTGCCTCGACCGATCCCACGGTGCAGGATGTGACCTCTCCGCTGCTCGGCACCTGTTACCGGGCCCCCAAACCTGGAGCACCCCCATTCGTGGAGGTGGGGACCGTCGTCAGCGAGGCGACGGTCGTGGCGATCGTCGAGGTGATGAAACTGATGAATACTGTGCGCGCGGGCGTCAAAGGCACCGTGACGGAAATTCTGATGCGCGACGGTACGCTGGTGGAATACGGTGAGCCGCTGCTGCGCATCAAGAAGGCGGGTTAGGCTTGGCCATTCGACGCATCCTGATCGCCAATCGTGGAGAGATTGCCGCGCGGATCATTCGTACCTGTCGCGCGCTGAACATCGAGACCGTGCTGGCGGCGTCGGAGGCGGATCGAGACAGTGTGCCGTCCCGCCTGGCCGATCGTACGGTGTGTATCGGACCGGCGCGCTCGAGCGAGAGTTACCTGAAGGTCGAGACGATCGTGCAGGCGGCTCTGGGCACGAAGTCGGATGCCATCCATCCGGGGTACGGGTTTCTGTCCGAGCGGGCCGCGCTCGCCCGGCTGTGTGAGTCGCAAGGCGTCACCTTCATCGGCCCCACCGCCGAGCAGATCGAAGCGGTCGGAGACAAGCTGCGAGCCCGCGCCGCGGCCGAGGGGGCGAACGTGCCAGTCGTGCCGGGCGCCGCGGTGGAATCGGTCGGCGCGGCGGTGTTGGAAGGGCGCCGGATCGGTGCCCCCTTGCTGGTCAAAGCGGTAGGCGGGGGTGGCGGACGGGGAATGAAGCTCGTCGAGCGCCTCGAGGATCTGCCGGCCGCCGTGGAGCTGGCATCGGCCGAGGCGGGTGCGGCTTTCGGTGACGCGCGCGTCTATCTGGAACGCTACATTTCCAGCGGCCGGCACGTCGAGGTGCAGGTGCTCGGCGACGGCAAGGGCGAGGTGGTCCATCTGGGTGAGCGGGACTGCTCGGTGCAGCGTCGCTATCAGAAGTTGATCGAGGAGACACCGGCCCCGGGATTGCAGGCGAGCCTGCGCGGCGCGCTGCATGAGGCCGCGACGAGATTCGCGGCGCGTTTGTCGTACCGTGGCGCCGGCACCGTCGAGTTCCTGGTCGATCGGCAGACCGGCGCCTTCTACTTCCTGGAAATGAACGCCCGGATCCAGGTGGAGCATCCGGTGACGGAAGCGGTGACGGGCATCGACCTGGTCGCCGAGCAGATCGCGATCGCCAACGGGACCGGACTGCGACGTGAGCTTGCCAACATCGCGCGCACGGGCTGCGCGATCGAGTGCCGTGTCAACGCCGAGGATCCGGCTAACGACTTCCGTCCGAGTCCGGGCGTAGTGCGTGAGGTAGTGTGGCCGACAGGCGAGGGTATTCGCGTCGATACTCACATCCAGCCGGGCTCGCGCGTGCCCCCGTTCTACGACTCTCTCATGGCAAAGATCATCGCTCACGGGCCCGATCGTGCTGCAGCCCTCATGCGACTGCAGCGCGCGGTTGCTGCGACTCGTCTGCACGGGGTCGCCAGCAATCTCCCGTTTCATGCGGCGGCGTTGGCGAACCCGGAGTTTCAGGCCGGGGGTGTCGATACAGGGTTCGTCGCGCGACTGCTGGCCGCGCGACCCTCGATGGAGATGGCCGCTCATGGCTGACATTCAAATGGTGGAGACGTCCCTGCGCGATGGCAACCAGAGTCTGTGGGCGGCTTTGGGGATCGATACGGCGAGGACGCTGACCATCGCTCCGGTCATGGATCGGGTCGGCTTCAAGGCGATCGATTTCACGACCTCCACGCACATGGGCGTGGCGGTGCGCTATAAGCAGGAAGACCCGTGGGAGCGCATCCGGTTGATGGCAGCCGCGACGCCGCGAACGCCGCTGCAGTTCATGTCGACCGGCTTCCGTTTCATTGCCTGGGAGACCGCGAGCCCGGAATTCATGGCGCTCGCCTTCCGCGTGCTCGCCCGCAACGGTATCCGCCGCTTCTGCCTGGCGGATCCGATGAACGACGCGGACTCGAACGTCGCCTGCGCGCGCATGGTGAAGCAGGGTGGCGGCGAGTTCGTGATTGCCGCGCTGGTCTACACGCTCAGCCCCATTCACGACGATGCCCACTACGTCGAGCGCGCGCGCAAGCTTGCCGCCTGCCCCGACATCGACGCGCTCTACATCAAGGATCCGGGCGGGCTGTTGACGCCCAATCGTGCGCGCACACTCATTCCGGCCGTCAAGGCGGTCATCGGCGACAAGCCGCTGGAGCTGCACGCGCACTGCACGATCGGCCTGGCGGAGCTGGTGTACATGGACGCGCCGGGTTACGGCGTCAGCGCAGTGCAGTGTGCTTCCGGAGCAGCTGCGGACGGAACGTCCAACCCGCCCTCCGAGCGCGTGCTCGCCAACCTGCAGGCGCTGGGGCATTCAGTGCTGGTGGACTCCGAGGCACTCGCGCAGGTCGGGCGCTACTTCACTGAGCTGGCCGCGGCCGAAGGGCTCCCGGTAGGCAAGCCGCAGGCCTTCGATGCTGCGTACCTGCAGCACCAGCTGCCCGGTGGCATGGTCGGTACGATGCACAGGCATCTGCAGGAGAGTCGGCTTTCTCACCTGCGAGGCGCGGTGATCGAGGAGCTGGGGCGCGTGCGCGAGGAGCTCGGCTGGCCGATCGTCATGACGCCGTTCTCGCAGATGCTCCTGACACAGGCCGTCATGAACGTGACCGGGAAGGAGCGCTACTCCGTGTTTCCGGACGAGGTGATCCGCTACGCGCTGGGCCGCTTCGGGCGACCGAACGTGCCGATCGCCGCGCACGTCATGGATCGCATCCTGGCTTCGCCGCGTGCGGGCGAATTGCGCGAGGAGCCCGCAATGGCGCCACTGCCGGAGCTGCGCCGCCGGATCGGCGCGCAACTGTCGGATGAGGAATTTCTGCTGCGGGCGACGATGCCCGCCACCCAGGTGGAGGCCATGTTGGCCAAGGGGCCGGCGCCGGTTCACTACAACCCGGCCGTGACCCCGGTCATCAAGCTGCTCAAGGAGCTGGCCGCGCGCCCTGATCTGACGCACCTGTCCGTGCAGAAGGCCGGCTTCAAGTTGGAGCTCAAGCGGCACGGAGCCGTTACAGCATGAGCACCGTGGTGGCGGAAGAGCTGCCGCAGGAAGCCCTGCGGCCGGTGAAGGGCTTCATGTTCGATCTCGACGGCACGCTGCTGCTGAGCGATCGATCGCTGGGGGGTTATGAAATTCTCCCGGGAGCCGTCGAAGTCCTCACGACTCTGCAGTCCCGGTCGATCCCATACGTCGTGCTGACCAACGGGAGCGCCTATGCGCCCGCGGAGCAGGCCGCGAAGTTGCGCAAGCTCGGCTTGCCGGTCGCGGACTCACAAATGCTCACCCCCTCCAGCGTCGCGGCAGATCTCATGTCGCGCAAGCGGATCGGCCGCGTCCTGGTCCTCGGCTCGCGTGGCGTCGGGCACGCGCTCGCGGAGCAGGGGATCGAGACCGTATTCACGGGCGAGCCGCGTGCGAGCGAGGTGCAGGCGGTCTATGTCGGGTGGCACCCGGAATGCGGAATGAAGGACATCGAGGCGGCGTGCAATGCCATCTGGGGCGGCGCCAAGCTGTATGTCGCTTCCGACGTTCCGTTCTTCGCGACGCGGCACGGCCGTGCCATGGGGTACTCGTACGCGATTCTCGGTGCGATCCGGCGCATGACCAAGGCGGGCTCGATTCTGACCGGCAAACCCTCGCTGCATGCGCTGCGATTCGTGGCCAAGAAGCTTGGCGTCAAAGCTCACGAGGTCGCCGTGGTCGGCGACGATCCCGTGGTCGAGATCATCATGGCACGGCGGGGTGGCGCGACGGCATACGGGGTCACGACCGGAACGACGTCGGCGGAAGAGTGGGCGCGCCAGCCCGAGCTGCGCACGCCGCATCGCCTGCTGAGCGGAGTGGCAGAGCTGCTCACCAGCGGGGCCATTGCGCGCGTTGCGGCAGCGGGCTAGGGACGCGGAAGTTCGCGGGCCGGTGGCCGTGGGGTTCCGTGGGCTCACGGCAGTGCAGATCGTGTACAGTGCTTGAAAGACATCCTGGCGGGAAGGACGGCGCATGCCCAGCAGCAATCGGTTTCTGACGACCCACATCGGCAGCCTGCCGCGGCCCGAAGAGCTGATGCAGATCATGTTCGCCCGCGAGGACGGCATTCCGCTGGACAGCCAGGCGCTCGAGGAGAAGATTACCCAGGCGGTGCAGTACATCGCCGGACGCCAGATCAAGGCCGGCATCGACATCGTGAACGACGGGGAGATGTCCAAGCCCAGCTACGCCACCTACGTCAAGGATCGGCTGAACGGCTTCGGGGGCACGGGCAACAGCTTCATGTTCCAGGACGTCGAGGCCTATCCGAACACCAAGTCACGGGTGTTCGCCGATCCGGGGCGCAAGCACCGCAAGACTCCTGCCTGCAACGGTCCTGTCAGCATGCGCGACGTGGAGGCTCCCACGCGCGACGCGCAGCGCCTGAAGGCGGCGGTGAAGCAGAACCCGCCGACCGGCATGTTCCTGAGCTCCGCCTCTCCGGGGGTGACGACGTTCTTCTTCCGCAACGACTACTACCCGAGCCATGAGGAATATGTCTTCGCCGTCGCCGAGGCGTTGCGGCAGGAATATGAGGCGATCGTCGCCGGCGGGATGATGCTGCAGATCGACTGCCCGGACCTCGCCATGGGCCGGCACACCCAGTTCGCGAACCTGGGACTGAAGGAATTCCGGGAGAAGATGCAGCTGCACGTCGAGGCGCTCAATCGCGCGCTGGTGAATATCCCGGCCGAGAAGGTGCGGATGCACCTGTGCTGGGGCAACTACCCCGGTCCGCATCACTGCGACGTGCCCCTCGCGGACATCATCGACATCGTCTGGAAGGCCAAGCCGCACGCCATCCTGTTCGAGGCGGCCAACCCCCGGCATGCCCACGAGTGGGCGGTATTCGAGAAAGTGAAGGTCCCCGAGGGCAAGGTGCTGGTACCGGGAGTCATCGAGTGCCAGTCCAACTACATCGAGCACCCCGAGCTGGTCGCCCAGCGGATCGGGCGCTATGCCAACCTGGTGGGACGCGAGAACGTCATGGCCGCTGTGGACTGCGGATTCAGCATCCATGTCGGCTCCGGCGGCGTCGATCCGGATGTCGTCTGGGCAAAGCTGGAGTCGCTCGCCCAGGGCGCGGCGATTGCCACGAAGAAATTCTGGGGGTGACGGGCCTGTCCGCCCAGCGGCCGTCCACCGCCTGCGGCCAGGTCTATGATGCCCCTTCATAATGCGCCCCCGGGCGCACCCCTCGAGCGGAGGACCGGCAGATGAGCCTGAACAAGTACATCCAGCGGCACCACCACCTCACCTTGAGCGTGGGCAACGGGCAGGAAGACTATGACTTCCATACCAAGGTGCTCGGGCTGAAGAGCGTCAAGAAGACCGCTCTCTATGACGGCGACGAGCCGATCCTGCACCTCTATTACGGCAACGACACGGGGGATGTGGGTCGGCTGATCACGTGCTTCCCCATGCGCCATTCGGGGCGCAAGGCCCGCAAGGGCAGCGGGCAGATCTGCAGCGTGTGTCTGTCGGTGCCGGAAGGGTCGTTGGGGTTCTGGGAGCGGCACCTGCGCGAGCGCAGCTTTGCCGTACAGACTCGCGAGCGCTTCGGGGAGCGAATTCTCGCCTTCAATCATCCCTGTGGCATCGAATACGAGCTGGTGGCGACCCCGAAGGACCGGCGCGACCCGTACTCCAACGGCGCGGTTCCCAAGGAGCACGGCATCAAGGGCACACACGGCATTGCGGTCTCCGTGCGCGATGGCGAGGGCTCCGATGAGTTCATGCAGAACGGCTGGAACGGCAAGGCCCGCAAGACCGACGGGCGCTATGTGCGTTACGAGGTCGGTGAGGGCGGGAGCGGCACGATCGTCGACTTCCGTGTCGATCCGGACCTGGCCGCCGGGAGCTGGGTGTACGGGGAGGGCGTTCCGCACCACTGCGCCTTCGAAGTGAAGGACCACGACGTGCAGGCGAAGGTGAAATTCCATCTCGAGGGCCTCGGCTTCACCGACGTGTCGGAAATGAAGGACCGCGGCTATTTCGACTCGGTGTACGTGCGCACGCCCGGCGGGGCGTTGTTCGAGGCCACAGTGTCGAAACCTGAGGGTTTTCTGATCGATGAGACGTACGAGAAGCTCGGCACGTCCATGCAGATTCCGCCGTTCTTCGCGAATCGCAAGGAGGAGCTGCTGGCGAAGATCGAGCCGCTGAAGTACTGATCCTTCGCGGTCGACATGTGGGCAGGTCCCCTCTCCACCTGGCCGTGCCGGGGTTGAAGTCTCGAAGACAGGCTTGGACGCGTTCGTCTATAACGCCAACCCGGGCCGCGTAATCTTCGGCGCGGGCACGCTGTCACGGCTGCCCGCCGAAGTAGAGCGTCTGGGCCTCGCACGCGTGCTGGTGTTGGCGACTCCTGTGCAGGAGTCTTCCGCGCAGGAGCTGTCGCGTCAGATCGGCTCCCGATCGGCTGGGGTATTCGCGGATGCGCGCATGCACACGCCTGTCGAGGTGACCGAAAGGGCAATGGCGGTCGTTGCCGAGCGCCGCGTCGATGGCCTGGTGGCCGTCGGAGGCGGCTCGACGACGGGTCTCGCCAAGGCGCTTGCGCTGCGCACCGACCTGCCGCAGATCGTTGCTCCGACCACCTACGCTGGCTCGGAAATGACGCCGATCCTGGGAGAGACCCAGGGGGGACGCAAGGTCACCCAGTCCTCCCCGAAGATCCTGCCAGAGGTCGTCATCTACGACGTCGACCTGACATTCACCTTACCCGTCCCCCAATCGGTGACGAGCGGCATGAACGCCATCGCGCATGCCGTGGAAGCTCTGTACACGCGTGAGGCCAACCCGCTGATCTCGCTTCTCGCCGAGAGCGGGATCGGGGCTCTCGCGCGCGGGCTGCCCCGCATCGCCAAAGATCCGCGCGATAGGGAGGCGCGTTCCTGCGCGCTGTATGGCGCGTGGCTTTGTGGAATCTGCCTTGGGACTGTTGGCATGGCGCTGCACCACAAGCTTTGCCACACTCTCGGCGGGATGTTCGACCTGCCACACGCCGAGACTCACACCGCAGTTTTGCCGCACGCGGTGGCTTACAACCGGCCGGCCACCCCTGTGGCGATGCAGGCTGTGGCGCGCGCCATGGGCGTCGAGGATCCTGCGGCGGGCCTCTATGACCTCGCCAAGTCGCTCGGGGCCACCATGGCCTTGCGGGAGCTCGGCATGCCTCAGAGCGGGATCGCCCCGGCGACGGAGGCTGCGCTCGCCAATCCTTACTGGAACCCGCGGCCTCTGGAGAAGGAGGCCATCCGTGCGCTGCTGACGTCCGCCTATGAGGGTGCAAGACCGGTATGACGGAGTTCTGCTCTCTCGAGGAGGCCATTGCGCGCAATGTCCGTGATGGCGACACGGTGGCGATGGAGGGGTTCACTCACCTGATTCCGTACGCGGCCGGGCATGAGGTCATCCGGCAGCAGCGCAAACACCTGACTCTGATCCGCATGACGCCGGATCTCATCTACGACCAGCTCATCGGCATGGGCGCCGCGGACCGGCTGGTGTTCTCCTGGGGCGGCAATCCCGGCGTCGGCTCATTGCACCGGCTGCGCGATGCAGTGGAAAACGGCTGGCCGCAGCCACTGGCACTGGAGGAGCACTCGCACGCCGCCATGGCCAATGCCTACGAAGCGGGCGCAGCGAATCTGCCCTTTGCCGTGTTCCGCGGCTACAAGGGTGTGGATCTGCCGAAGGTGAATCCGAAGATCCGTACGGTCGAATGTCCGTTCACGGGCGAGAAGCTGGCGGCCGTGCCGGCGATTCGTCCAGATGTGACGATCATTCACGCGCAACGCGCGGATCGCGCCGGCAACGTGTTGCTGGACGGCATCGTCGGCGTGCAGAAGCAGGCCGTGCTGGCTGCCAAGCGCGCTGTCGTGACGGTCGAGGAGCAGGTCGAGGATCTCGGCGCACCCGGCCTCAACGCTGTGATTCTGCCGGCGTGGACCACCTCAGCCATTGCGGTGGTTCCCGGAGGCGCTCATCCCTCGTACGCGCAGGGATACTATCGGCGCGCCAACGGCTTCTACATCGCGTGGGACGACATCTCCCGCGATCGCACGAAGTTCCAGGACTGGATGCGCGATAACGTCCTTGGCAAGGGGCCCGAAGCGTTTCGCTCCTACGGGCGCCGGGCGGTCGAAGCATGACCGGTACGTTCACCCCCAACGAGATGATGACCATCGTCGCGGCGCGGGCGCTGAAGAACAGCGACGTGTGCTTCGTGGGGATCGGCGCGCCCTCGGCGGCCTGCAATCTGGCTCGCCTCACGCACGCGCCTGACATCACCCTGATCTACGAATCCGGCACCATCGGCACGCGGCCGACCGTCCTGCCGCTGTCCATCGGCGACGGCGAGCTGTGCGCGACCGCGCTCACGACGGTGTCGGTGCCCGAGATGTTCCGTTACTGGTTGCAGGGCGGACGCATCACCGTTGGATTTCTTTCCGGGGCGCAGATCGACCGCTACGGCAATCTGAACACCACCGTCGTCGGTCCGTACGAGAAGCCCAAGGTACGCTTGCCGGGGGGCGGCGGAGCCCCGGAAATCGCCTCCAGCTGCGGGGAGACTTTCATCACCATCGCCATGTCGCCGCGCGCTTTTGTCGAGCGCCTCGGGTTCATCACTTCGTTCGGCCACGGCCGCGGCCGCGGCGATCGCGAAGCCCTCGGCCTGAAGACCAAGGGCCCCACTCGCATCATGACCGACCTGTGCGTCCTCGAGCCGGAGCCTGATACGAAGGAATTCGTCGTGGTCTCGTTGCACCCGGACGTCACGCAGGAGGCGGTGCGCGCGGCGTGCGGCTGGCCGCTTCGCTTCTCTCCGCAGGTGAAGGAAACTCCTCCGCCGACGCCGGAGGAGCTACGCGTCCTGCGTGAGCTGCAGGCGCGCACCAAGAAGGCGCACAGCGCGGACGCCTAGGGCGGGTCGCGTGGGCTGACTGAGGGCCTCACTTCCGCGAAAATCGCTTGCGATTTTCGCCAATAGATTATTTCGGTCTGCCCTTGAACCCTTCCGCCAGCATCGGAATCCGATAGAGCGTCATCGCCGTATTGCGCGTGCCCTGCGGAGTCGTCCACGCCTTGCCGTCGGGCCCGACGGCACCCATCTGGCCGACATAGAGCGTCTTCTTCTCGGGCCCCGAGAAGGCAATCGTAATGGGCTGACGCGGCGTTGGAATCAACCCGAGGTGCTTGCCATCGGGCGCGAGCACGTGCACGCCCTGACTGGCGGTCACGTAGAGACGGCCTTGGGCATCGATCGTCATCCCGTCCGCGCCTTTGTCTCCCTGCAGATCGGCGAAGTCACGCCGGTTGCGCGTGGATCCGTCCGGCAGCACGTCGAAGGCCACGATCTTGGTCACGTCGGTCACGTACAGGATCTTGCCGTCGCGGCTCAACATCAGGCCGTTGGTGTGAGTCTCCTTGTCGGCAATGGTGCTCACGACCCCGTGCGGATTGACGTAGAAGAGGCCGGCAGCGGTGAAGTAGGCGCCGCCCTTGCCGTCGGCGATGAGGTCGTTCAGACGGCCGAGGGGTTTGCCGTCGGGGAAGCTGTTGGCGAGGATCTTCTGCTCCGGGGCAACCATCGCAACGCGCGTCAGCTCCGGGCAGCTCGCGGCATGCCAGCGGCCGGGATCCGTACACGTGCGCTGGACGGCGTATACCCGTCCTTCGCTATCCATCGACACGGCGCCCGGCCCGTGGGCATCGGCGACGAACACGTACTCCTTGTTGTTCACGTCGAGCTTGCGGATCGAGTCGGTCTGCTCCTGGGCGAACAGAATGCCGCCATCGGGAGTGCCCACGATGCCGTCGGCGGTATTGAAGTCGGCCCAGATGAGCTCCCAGGTGGCCCCCGCCGCGATGACGCCAGGGATTTCCGTGACGGTGACTGCTCTCTCACCCGGAAGCAGTTGCTGCGCGGAGGCGGACCCGGAGAAGGCGCCCAGCACAGCCGCGGCGGCGACAATAAGCGTCGATCTCATGTGCATCGATCCTCGAGTTGGAGTGTGCTAGGCGCTCTTGAGGGCCGCGTGCAGCACGGCCTGCTCGGCGCCATTGGGGTTGTTGACCAGCTTGCACTCGTCGTTGAAGACCATGGTGGCGCGCTGCGTGGTGTCGAAGGGCTTCCAGGTGGGAAGCTCCTTGCAGTTGGGATTGCCGGTGCGCGCGAACGAGGTCCACGCCGTGCTGATGCGAGTGGCCAGCGCGTGGCGATCCGCGCCCGAGCCGACGAACGCCGTGCAGGTGTCGACAGTGTCGAACACGAATGGAATCTCGATTGCGTGCGGCGTCCGCAGCTTCCCCTCGCGCACCGGGGTGCGCCAGGTGAAGTAGTACTGATAGACAGGGGCCTTGCCCTGCAGGGCCTTGCGCTCCGCTTCGACGGCGACGCCGGCACGGAAGGTGGCATCGGAGGCGATGATGAGCAGCAGATCGGTATTGGAGGCTTTGGGGCGCCCGGCCTTGTACGCGGCGATCACCTTGTCGACCTCGGTATCGCTCACTCGTCGCAGTGTCTGCTTCAGGTGCATCTTGAGCCCGGCGTCATCGATCGGGTCGAGCACCTGGTTGGGAAAGAAGGTCACTTCGGTCTCGACGGTGCCGATCAGCAGCGGCACGTTGGCCGAGAGCTCCGGAGCCACCGGGTCGAAAGGATCGGTGGGCAGGCTGTGGCCATCGACCACGGGCGCGAAGTTCATCGGGCCGCCGGCACCGGGGGCGCCCGCCGCAGGCGCCGTAGCGGCCAACAGCTTATCCAGAGGCAGCGTGCGCAGCTGGCTGGCCTGATCGGGCTTCAGGCCGAGATTGGCCAGGTAGGCTTCGGTGGACTTCCTGGCCGCTTCGCGCGAGAGACCCTTCACCGCGGCGCCGCTTTCGACGATCGCGCGGTGGAACAGTCCTTTGGCCGCGGGCATGGCCATGAGCGTGCTCACCTTACCGCCGCCGCCGGACTGGCCGAAGATGGTCACATTGCCGGGGTCGCCGCCGAAGGCGCTGATGTTATCGCGCACCCACTCGAGCGCAGCGACGATGTCGAGCTGGCCGACATTGCTGGAATTCTCGAATTCGGAGCCGAAGCCCACCAGGTACAGATACCCCGCGGCGGTCAGCCGGTGATTCACCGTGACGACCACGACATCGTGCCTCTTGGCGAGCTGCGTGCCGTCGTAGCAGATGAAGCCACCGGATCCGCTCGTGTATCCGCCGCCGTGCAGCCACACCATGACGGGGCGCTTCGCATGCGCGTCCGCGCTCGCCGTCCAGACGTTCAGACGCAGGCAGTCCTCGCCGATGGGCTCCATGCGGTCCATGCCCTCGAACTCCGGGATCACCTGGCCGCGGAACGAGGAGATCAGCTGCGGGGAGCGGGGCCCGAGCTCGAAGGCATCGTGCACGCCCGTCCAGCTTTCCGCTCTGGCGGGGGGCATGAAGCGGCGGCTACCGGCGGTGCTCGCTCCATAGCGCAGGCCCTTGAAGCACTGGACCTGATCCTGCACCGCGCCGCGCACCTTGCCGTAGGCGGTCCGGACCGTGGCTCCAGGGACTGGCTTGGCATCCGAGGCCGCAGCTCCGGTGATTTTCGCGCCCATCAGTAAGCTCCCCGCCGCCGCTGAACCGATGCCGAGAAATCCGCGTCGATCGATCATGGTCCCCTCGCTGTTTATCGTAAGCGCGCTCGCATTCTTGGCACGCCCGCCGCGCGAGCGTACCCATGAGCATCGAGTTGGAGTTGACTCTCTCCAGGGTAATTGTCAACCGAAGCACGGACACCGTGCCGCCTGGCGGTGACCGAGGTCCGGTCGGTGCTGCACTCGCGGCGGGCCGGGTTGCGTCTGTGGCGTTCCTATTGTGGTAAAAGTCCAGTAGCGACATGCACCGGGGGTACGCAGTGCGGTCAGTCAGGATCACGGTGCTATTGGCGACGCTGCTGGTGAGCGGTGTCGCCTCGGCTCAATTGGACCCTTCGGGCGACTGGACGCCACGCTTCGATGCGGATCGCCAGGAGCGGCTCGCGGGACCGGAGATCGGCGACTACCTCGGACTGCCGATCAACGATGCGGCGCGCCTGCGCAGCGACAGCTGGGACGCAGCCCTCGTGGAGCTTCCGGAGAACCAGTGCCGCGAGCATGGCTCGGACTACGGCTGGCGCGGCCCTTCCAACCTGCGCATCTGGCCGCAGATCGACCGGGCATCGCAGAAGGTCATTGCGTATCACACTCATCTTTCCGCTTACGGCGCCGAGCAGACCATCTGGATGGACGGCCGGGCGCATCCTCCCGACTATGCACGGCACACCTGGGAGGGTTTCTCGACCGGGGAGTGGGAGGGCGATCAGCTCGTCATCACGACCACCCACCTGAAGGAGAACTGGCTCGGGCTGACGGGGGTTCCGCGCAGCGACCAGGCGACCGCGCGGGTGCACCTCATGCGCCACGGCGACATTCTGACTGTCGCCGTGGTCATCTATGACCCGGTGTACATGACGGAGCCGCTGGTTCGCACGGCGGACTTCATGTACGCGCCGCAGAGTCAGATGGCACCGTGGCCTTGTGAGCCGGTCAACGAGGTCGACCGGCCGGTGGGTGTGGTGCCTCATCACTTGCCTGGTGAGAATCCCTTCCTGAACGAATTTCCCGCACGCTACGGCGTGCCGCCCGAGGCCGCGCGCGGCGGTGCGCAGACCATGTACCCGGAATACATGCAGAAGCTGAAGACGATGAAGCGCCTGCCGCGCATTCCCAGAAGACCCTCGCGTTTCTAGCGCCATGACAACCCCTCTAGCGCCATGACAACCCCAACGCCATTGGCGCAAGTGCGGCGCCGCGCGCTCGTCACACTCGTTGCAGCGTTCGCGCTGGGCTTTGCTACCTGCGGCGGTGCCCAGGCTGCGCAGAAGAAAACCGCCAAAGCCCCGCCGGCACCGCCGGCGCATGATTTTTCCAAGGACGAGGTGCACCTGCTGAAGGTGCAGGGCAACATCTACATGTTGGTCGGCGCCGGCGGCAACATCACGCTGCAGGTCGGCGACGATGGGGTGCTGCTGGTGGATACCGGACTCGCCCCGATGGCCGACAAGGTGCTCGCGGCGATCCACGGCCTCACCGACAAACCCATCCGCTACATCATCAACACGCACTTCCATGCCGATCACACCGGCGGCAATGAGACCATTGCCAAGGCGGGTATGACCATCGCCGGCGGCAACGTCGTCGGGGACATCGGCGCGAGCGCCGCCAATCAGGCTGCGGTGTACGCATTCCAGACGGTGCTTGATCGGATGAGCGCGGACAACGGCAAGGAACGCGCGACTCCACAGGGTGCCTGGCCGACCGAGGTGTACACCACGCCCGAGCGGAAGATGTTCTTCGACAATGAAGGCATCGTGATGATGCACATACCGAACGCGCACACGGACGGGGACACGATGGTGTTCTTCCGGCGGTCGGATGTGATCAGCACCGGGGACATCTTCGTGACCAACGGGTATCCGTTCATCGACATCGACCACGGCGGCAACATCCAGGGAGAGCTCGACGGCTTGAACAAGGTCATCGAGCTGGCGATCCCGAAGGATCTGCAGGAGGACGGCACGCTCGTGATTCCAGGTCACGGCCGCCTGTGCGATGTCGCCGATGTCGTGTTCTACCAGGAGATGGTGACGATCATCCGGGACCGCGTGAAAAACCTGATCGGCAAGGGAATGACGCTCGAGCAGGTGAAGGCGGCCCGACCGACCCGCGACTACGATCCGCGCTATGGCACACGGCCGGGGTCGGCCGACCGGTTCGTCGAGGCCATATACGAGAGCTTGAGCGCAAAGCACTGAGGTGCCCGCATGAAACGCATTCTATTCCTCTGCCTGTTCGGCTCGGCGCTCGCCGCGGGTGCTGCCTCTGCGCATCATTCCTTTGCGGCGACGTACTTTGTGGATAAAGAGGTGACGGTGGAGGGTACGCTGACCCAGTTCCTGTTCCGCAACCCGCACTCCTTCGTGAAGGTGGAGGCGCCGGATGACAAGGGGCAGATGGTGACCTGGGCGGTGGAGTGGGGCGGCGGTGCGCAGCTCAACCAGGAGCACGTCACGCGCGACACGCTCAAGCCCGGCGATCATGTGATCGTGACCGGCAACCCCGGCAGAGATCCTTCCGATCATCGCATCCGCCTGCACAAGATCGTCCGCAAGTCCGACGGTTGGAAGTGGGAAGGGGTGATCATGTGAGCTCGTCCGTGAGCCGCACCCGGCCCATTGCGCTGCTTGCATTGCTCTGGGCGACTGCCGCGCTGGCGCAGCTCGGTGCGCCTCCGCCACCGCCGCCTGCCAATTCGCGTCAGGCCGCACCGCAGGACTTCACCGGATACTGGGTCTCTCTGGTCACGGAGGACTGGCGCTACCGCATGCTGACGCCGGACAAGGGCGATTATTCCGGCATCACCCTGACGCCCGCCGGCCGTGCGCTCGCCGACAAGTGGGATCCGGCTCAGGACGAGGCCAGCGGCAACCAATGCAAGTCCTATGGCGCACCGGCGATCATGAGAGTGCCGACGCGCTTGCACATCCAGTGGCAAGGCGACAACGAGCTGCGCATCGATACGGACGCGGGCAAGCAGACCCGTCTGCTGCACTTCAACGCCAAGCCTCCCGCGAGTGCAGCCCAGAGCCTGCAGGGCTACTCGGTAGCCTCATGGGAGGGGTTGCGCGCCAGGGGCACCGGCGGCGTCGCCACCACGCTGGGGGAGAGGCAGAAGGTGCCTCCGCAGGGATATATGAAGGTCGTGACGACGCAGTTGAAGCCGGGGTACCTGCGCAAGAACGGCGTGCCCTACGGCGCGGATACCCAGCTCTTGGAGTATTTCGATGGCTTCAAGGAGCCTGACGGTACGACGTGGCTGATCGTGACCACGGTCATCACCGATCCGGAGTACCTTGGCCAGCAGTACATTGCCAGCGAGCAGTTCAAGAAGCTCCCGGGTCCCACGGGTTGGAACCCGACTGACTGCGAGGCCCGCTGAAGGGGCGGTCGGATCAAAGCGGATGTCATTCGATCACTTCCTGCACTGGCTGGATGCCACGCAATTCAGCGCGGTCATGCGCGAGTCCGTCTGGGCTGAGCCGATCGTCGAGACGATCCACGTTCTGACATTGACGCTGTTTCTGGGGTTCGTGCTGCTGCTGGACCTGCGCCTGCTGGATGTGGTGCTGCGCCGCAAGCGGGTGTCGGAGATGTTCGAGCAGTTCAATCCCTGGCTGTTCCGGGGATTCGCGGTGATGCTCGTCACCGGCCTGCTGCTGTTCTCGGCCGACCCGGTCAACTTCTACAGCACGCTGTTCTTCAAGCTGAAGATGGTCATGCTGGTGCTCGCCGGGGTGAACGTTGCCTTCTATCACGCCACCATCGGCAAGCACATCGCCGAATGGGACGTGGCGGCGGTGACGCCCTGGAAGGTCAAGCTCTGCGGCGTCGTGTCCCTGGTGCTGTGGGTCGGGATCGTCGCGTGCGGCCGTGGTATCGCGTACGCGCTGCCGCCACCATAGCAGGCAAAAACCACGCTTTTTGCCTGCGAGCAGAAAGCGCCGAAGGCGACTTTCTGCAATGAACAACAGAGGCGGTAGCGAATGACCTCGCTCAAGGACCTGATCCTGGCGTTCTGCATGTGGTGCAACGAGTCGTATGTGGGCCACACCATCCGCGACTCCGTGTGGCTGTTTCCGTTCGTGGAGATCTTCCACCTGCTCGCGCTGGGGGTGCTCGGCGGGTGCATGCTTGTGCTGAACATGCGCCTCATGGGTATCGGATTCCGCACCGATTCCGTGTCGGATCTGGCTCGCGACCTGCGCCCCTGGATCATCGGAAGCATCGCGGTGATGCTGGTCTCGGGTTTCCTGCTGTTCTCGACCGAAGCAGTCAAGATGTACGGCAACTGGGGCTTTCAGGTGAAGATGCTGTTCCTTGTGCTGTCGATCGTCTTCACCTTCACGATTCACCGGCGCGTCACCAGTCATGATGGCGCCGCGGCGGGTGTGCGCTGGACGACCGCGCTCCTGTCCCTGGCCATGTGGGCGATGGTGGGCCTGGGCGGCCGCTCACTCGGTTACATCACCACCGCGGCGAGCGCCGTCAAGCCCTGACCCGCGGCGAGTCACCAACCTGGACTCTGCCGGTAGGGCAGCAGCGAGATGTAGGCGAATATCCGGTACAACTTGCCGTTGCGTACCTTGAACGCCTCGATGATCTGCGTGGTGTTGGGATACGAGGAGAGGGCATTCGGGTCGGCGGGCAGGCCTGTGGCAGCCCAATCGCGGGTCGGCACGTTGCCGGGATGCGCGAACATGAAGGTGCCGAAGACGACTCCGTGCTCCTCGTCGATGACCAGATAGCGCCGCTGGGTCACCTGTTTGATGTAGTTGAACGCCTTGCTGTTGAACTGCTGGCGCGCGTTCATCGCGGGCCGCCCGGCCATGGCACCCGTCGCGGCGGCGGTGGAGGGAGCCGTCTGCCGGCCGTTCTCGATACGCACGCAATCGTCATCGAAGGGCACGATGTCCCCGTTGCCCTGCTCGATGCCGTTGAAATACTGATCGACCGCATGAATCATCCGGGCGCGCGGCAGGCGTTGCGCCGGGGCGAGGGGCTCCGCCCAGACGGGGTCCGGCTGAGTGAGCGTCTCGAAGGTGCCATGGATCCCGGTGGGTTTGCGGATGACGAAGGTCTCGATCTGGGTGAGCAGGCGGTTCTGCTCCTTCAGGCGCACGGCAAACAGGGCCAGCTGGCCGTTCTCCTTGACGGTTCCGTAGTAGACGACGTTGCCCTGTTGGGGATCCGCGGCATACAGGGTGTAGGTACCCACACCGTTGATCGTCTGCCATAGCCCGTCACCGAGCTGCATCGTGTTGGTGTTTTCGGTGAACTTGACCCGCGTGGCCAGGGGCAGCCGGGAGGGATCGTGCGCGAGGAGGGCTTTCAGGTACTGGTCCACCAGTCCATACAGGCACGCGCGGTCGCAGGAGGCCTCGGTGGCGGCGGCCGAGGCGCGCTCGCCTGGGGCATCCCCAGCACGTGCGCCTGGGGCGGCCGCCGCCCCGTCCGCCGGGAATCCGCACACGACCAACATACCCATGAGCAGGAGGGTGAATCTCTTCATGGCGACGCTCCGACCGCTAGAAGCGGTATTCGATCGAGAGCGCCAACATACCCTGAGCGGCGGAGTGAGTGATCGGACTTTGTTGTGCGCTTCCCATCAGGCGGCTGTAGGCCGCCTGGGTGTTGAACAGCCAGTGGGAGGAGAGGATGCCGGTGGCACTGAAGCCGATGCCCCAGGAATTGGTGCCCCCATGGGGACTGAAAGCCGGCAGGCCCGACTCCAGCGACTGGCTCGGGGTGATGCCGAAGAGATTCTGCAGGTGGCTGCGGTCGGCAAAGGTAATGGAGGGTCCCAGGAACATCACCAGGTGCTGCGAGCTGCCCGGCAGCGGCAGATAGCCCTCCAGGTCCCCGGTGACTCCGCCGACCCCGCCCATGTAGCGACGCAGATCCGCTCGCAGCACCAGCGGAAACTTCTTCGACAACACGTAGGATCCGAACACCTGGGCCACGGGCGAGTTGCCGATGTCGTTCAGGTCATGCAGCTTCGGGTAGTCGTCCGAGACATGGCGGCCCAGATCGATCCCCAGCGCCACTCCCAGGCTGTACTTCTTGCCCCGCAGCAGATTCACGCCGATGCCCTCGCCGGTGGAGAAGAAGGCGATGTCCTTGTAGCGAATGTCGAATACCGGCCCGCCGATGGGGTGATAGGACTTCGATCCCGGGTAGACCGGCTCGGTCGCTCCGGAGACCCCGAGGATCACCTGCCACGTCGGCAGATTCGGCTGGAACAGCTTCTCCAGCGGGATGCCGCTGGAGTATTGCCAGTCCTGCAGCGGCGAGGGGGTCTGCGAGCGCGCGACGCCGGGTCCCCAGGCGCACACGAGCATGGCAATGAGGAGCACGGCACGCGCCCTCATCGGGCGACCGCGCTCACGATCTCATCGGCCAGCTGCCCCAGCATGCGGCTCATGGCCTGCACCTGATCGGCATAGCCCGTGGCGCTGGCCTGTTCGGCGAGCGAGAAGGTGCGCGTCAGGCTCGGCGTATCCGCGCCCGGCGGCAGCAGGGACCAGCTTCCCTGGAGGACGACGCGACCGGCGGCATCGGACTGAAGTCTTAGAATGTCCACTACGATCTCCCTCGTGTTCGCCGGCGCGGGCTGCTCGGGCAGCACGACCTCATTGCCTTGCAGACGCTGCAACAGATCCTGAGTGAGCGTGCGGCGGGCCATCTCGCCCAGCGGCGCACCCCAGCGATGCCGGTTGCTCAGGATCAACTCGTTCGAGCCCCGTTCAGTGACGATCTCCTGGCGCTCCAGCACGGCCGGGATGTGGACCGGCGCAATCTGGATCGGACTGCTCGAGACATGCAAGGTTCGCTCCCGCGGCTGCACGGGCTCGAGTGTGTAAAACTGTGTAGGCGGGCTGGAGGCGCAGCTCACGAGCAGTGCACCGAGCATCACAACGGGCCACCGCCGCGCCCCCCTCACCTCGGCGCCTCTGAGTCTGCCCGTCCCCGGAGCAGCGCCTCCGGGTGCTGGTCGAGATAGTCCGCGAGCGCTCGAATCGAGCGCGCCGCACCGCTCAGATCGCGCAACACCTGCTCGAGATTGCCGCTGGAGGCGAGGGGATTGGCCCCCACGACCTTGCGCGCCGAGGCGCTGGTGGCGTCGATCTCTCCAGCTGCCTGCCGCAAGGTGTCGATGGTCCGATGCGCGCTGTCGATGGTCGGGCCGAGCTGCGGGCCGACTTTCTGCATGGTCGCATCCAGCTCGATGAGCGTGTGATCCAGGTGCCGCACGCTGTCGGTCAACCGGGGCGAGGCAACGAGCTTCTCGAGATGATCGCTGATGGAGCGTACGTTGGCGCCGATCTGCTGAATCGGCACCTGCCCCAACTTGCGGGCGAACTCGCTCAGGCCGCCGCCGGTCTCGTCGGTGGGAATCTCGGGGTAGGCGGCACCGTGGGTGAGCAGCGCCGCCGGCTGCGCGTCAGGTTGCATCTGCAGCTCGATCCGGGGGCTGCCGATCAACGGCGGCTCCTGGCTCAGGCGCGCCCGCAGATGATGCTGCACCAGCTTGCCGAGCGTCGCATTCATCACTTGTGTCCAGTCAGTGTTGGCCGTCGGCGTGCCCTGCAGATGAAACTGTGTTGGGTCCAGCAGCACCACGACCGGCGTGGTGATGGTTGCGGTACGTGCGTCGGTCTGCAGCTGGACGCGGTCGACTTCGCCGACGGTGAAGCCGCGCAGCATGACCGGCGCACCCGGCCGCAGCCCGCCGACGTCCCCGGAAAATCTCACCAGGTAGGGGACGCTCTCATCCAGAGGCTTGGGCGGGCTGCCCTCGGTGGCGGCGAAGCGCCGTTGCGGCTTGCCTTTGCCGGGCACCAGGATGATCGTCGGCCCGGCGACGATGGATTTGAGGGAGGAGAGGTCTGACAGGCTCGGCGACCCGCCCCCCACGTAGAAACGACTGCCGGCATTCACCTCGGGCTCCAGATCGTCGTCGATATCCAGCTGCAGCTCTATGCGTTTGCGATCGTTGGACAGGGAGAGGTCACTCACCTCTCCCACGTCGAACCCCCGGTACAGCACTTTGGTGCTCTTCGCCGTGATTCCCGTTGCGTCCTCGACGCTCAAGGTGACCTCGAATCCGCGCGCGCTGGTGAAACGCACCAGCAGCCAGGCCACGATGCCTACCGCCGCGAGCGGTACTGCCCAGATCCATCCCGGCCAGCGGCTGCTGCGCATCTCGGATACCGTCCGCTGGTGCGGGAGGCGGTCGCTCTGATCACGCGGCTCCCCGGTTCGCGGCCGCGGTTCTCCGCCTTGCTGTTGCGGCGTGCGCTGGTCCGGCCCCTCGGGAGGCGGGATGCTCATGCGGTCTCCGCGGCGGCCGCATCCCACACCATGCGAGGATCGAACGTCTGCGAAGCGAGCATGGTGAGCACCACCACCAGCATGAAGGCAGGCGCGCCAGTGTCTGCCCGGGAGCTGATCAGCGTGCCGAACTGCAGTAACGGCAGGAAGACCGCGATGGTGAACACGTCGATGCTGGACCAGCGGCCGATCTCATCGACCGCCCGATACAGCTTGGTCTTGAACACCAGGTGGCGCCGCGAGCGCATGCGTGCCGATATCAGTAACCAGCCGAGGGAGGCGAGCTTCAACAGCGGAATGGCGATGCTGGTGCAGAAGATCAGCAGCCCGAGCGGCCACAGCCCTGCCTGCGCCAGCTCCCGGATACCGTCGATGATGCGATGGGGCGTGGGCTCTCCCAGCTGCAGGTCGGTGCTCATGGGGAAGACATTGGCCGGCACATACAGGGCGAGGCCTGCGATCAGCAGCGCGGCCGTGCGCACCCTGGAGTCGGGCTTGCGGGCGCTCAGGCGTGCATCGCACCGGGAGCAGCGCGAGCCTTCCCGCTCCGCGGAAAAGGCCAGGTTGCATACCGTGCAGGAGATGACTCGCCGATCGGACTCGAGCGTGCCGGGATCCGCCATGATGGCACGCCAGGTCATGCGGCGATCCAGCGAGGCGCGCGACAGCATCGACAACAGCGCCGCCACGATCAGGCAGATGCCGCCCCAGCCGATGGTCACATCCAGGTTGGCGCTCACGCGGCTGTAGCCGACGGCCGCACCGAGCAGGAATACGTCCTGCATGGCCCAGAAGTCCAGCGCCATGGCCCAGCGGAACGCGCTGCCGAGCCAGCGGGGGCGGTAGCTGCAACGCAGGCATGCCAGGACGGCGCTCAGGAGCCCGAAGCGGACCAAGGGCAGGACGATGACGCACGCGGCGACCAGCGCCGCGACGACGACCCAGTGCCCCTGCCACAGTGACACCACACCCGAACCGATGCGGCTGGTGCGCGTTACGCCCAACAGCGACACGCTCATGAGCGGCAGCAGGTTGGCCGGAAAGAGCAGAATCAGTGTCCCCAGCGCGCACGCGAGCGCCGCATCGAGGCTGCGGCCGGCCGAACGCTCCACGTGGTTCTCGCAGACCGGACACAACGCCACACTGCCGCTGGGCACAGGCGGCAGCTCCTGCACCGTTCCGCAATGCGAGCACGCGATGGTCATCGTGTTTCGGCCAACAATGGACGCCGGACCGCGCCCTAGCACCTCTGTCGGTGTAACGGTCAGCGCAACCGGCCGTTCCAACCGCTCAGCTGCCGTTACGCCAATCGACCGCGCCGAAGCGCTCGTGGCCGAGGAGCGTGTAGGCGATGGTGGTCGTTCTTACGACCTGCTGCGAGTCGGGCTGATTGACGTAGCGACCGTCGCGGCTGGATTGCGAGTAACCGATGGTGATGGCGTGCAGATTGAAGACTCTGACGGTCAGGGCCACATCCACCGTGTCCAGGGTCTCGCTTCCGGTGCTTTCACTCGCTCCCAGCTTGCTGATGTAGTAGCCGCGCGCGGTGGCGTCCAGAGCGGCGCGATCGCCCAGGATCAGTCGCAGCGCCAGCACGGATTCGGGCGTGACGCCATAGTGGTAGTTGCGCAGCCCTTCGCCGTTGATTCCCGAAGCGGTCACGCCGGCGCCGCGAATCACGCCGCCGCCTGCGTAACCGACGCCCGTGAGGGCGGTCCCCTGCAGTGCGATGCTATGCGACAGCCACCATTGTCCGGTCGTACCGACAGCCGCTGCGGTGTTGGAAACCCGGAAGATGTTGGGAGCGATGTAGTCGTAGATCCCGTACAGCCCCCACACGCCGCGATAGCTGTCGCCCGCCTCGTAGCTGTTGCCCACGAGCAGGCCGCGGCTGAAGACCGACTCGAAAGTATTCACGTTGTCGGCGGTGAACTCGAAATTGAAATAGTCGAACGGGCGGTCATAGCTGTAGTCCGGCTTGCCGGGCAGACCGTAGGCCATGGTGAACGTCGCGCTGCCGTAGGCGCGCTGATAATTCTGCTGCGCAGGTGGCGCGCTCGGGTCGGCGTTGACATTGATGTTGCTGTGATAGCGGCTTCGGAGGGTGCCGGCCAGGTCCACACGGGTGAACACCGCCGGGTCGTAGCTGCGGAACACCGGCGCGAATCGCTTCCCATAGACCAGGCGGTTGAAGCCCGTTCCGGGGGAGATCACCGCCGCTCCCAGCTCGCGCCAGAACCCCGGAGTAGAGCCGGAGCCGCTCTCCAGCAGCAGGCTGGCGATCCGAAACAGCGGCTCACCCAGGAAGTTGCCGCCGATGCCGCTGGCGACCTGGTCGTTGAAGGAGGGCGCGGTGTTCTCACCCGCCTCCTCCCATAGCAGGCTGCCTCCGAAGGTGTAGGCAGAAGCCTGCCAGAAGTTCAGCCCGGCCGAGCGCGCCAGGCTCTGGTAGACAGAGCCCTGCAGAGGGTGCAGGAACTGGTTGGTCGAGAACTTGTCATTGTCCACCACCCACGAGCGGTGCAGGTTGGCGTGCAGGTTGTTGAGCGGGGAAGGATAGGTGGCGGCGTCCTCGAACGCGTGATCCAAGCGATTCAACAGCAGCTCGAAGGAGGGAATCTCCAGCGCCGGAACCAGGAAGCTGCGCGCATTGCCGACGCCCCACTGCAACACCGGCTGCGGCGCGGGAGCCGCGAAGGCAGTCGGAGCCGGCGGCTCGGTGTCGGGGTTTTGATCGTCGGCAGCCTGACACGCGGCGTGGACGCACAGCGAAGCGAGAGCCGGGAGGCAGATTGCGCGATGCACGCCGGCAACAACGCGCGCCCGGCTCTGCTGTTCCGCATGCGCGCCCCGTTTGGGCGGCACGAATTATGCTGGATGCTGCCGTGCTGCATGTGAGGCGCGCTGGCCTACCGGCGGTCCAGAAATCCACGAGGTCGACGTCCAACCGCCATGGTCATCACTTTCCCTGTTGCCAACCGTCGCGCGCACGAGGCTCGTGGCCGGGAGCTTGCGGAGCCGGAGTTTCGCACCGACACGGTGCGCGTGTCGGCCGTCACTGCCATGAGCCCGGTGCTCGATGACTTGTCCTTGAAGTTCGCCATGTGGGCGGGACAGACCGGCAAGACCTGCCTGGATGTGGGCTGTGGAGCGGGCCTGGCCTCGGTGGCGGCGCTCGCCCGGGGCGGGCGGATCGTCGCCGCCGATCCGGATCCCGCGCTGCTGCAGCAGTTGCTGGCGAGTGTTCCGGTGCAGCAGTACGCGCGCCTGGCGGTGCGCATCGCCGGGCTCCCGGAGCTGGATTTCAAGCAGTCCGGATTTGCCGGGGTGCACCTGGCCCGCGTCCTGCACCTGCTGGACGGACCGGCGATCAGGGATTCCCTGGCGAAATTCTTCCGCTGGCTGTATCCGCATGGCAAACTGTTCGTAAGCGCGCTGACTCCCCTGGGCAGCTTCTGGCAGCGCTTCCAACCAGAATATATCCGGCGCGCCACGGCCGGCAGTGAATGGCCCGGTTACATCGAAGACCTGTCGCAATTTCACGTCACGGCAAGAAAGGGCGTCCCTTGTCATCTGCTCGACGAGAACCTGTTGAGTCGGGAAATGCAGACGGCGGGCTTCGTGATCGAAAGTACCTTACGCTACAGCCTCCCTTGGGAGCCCGAGCAGATCTGCTGCAGTGTCATTGCACGCTGTACTCCGTGATACCGGCATCGCCGGGCGAGCGCTGAGCATGGCGCGCATGTCTGCAAGCCCGATGGGCTCGCAAGCTCGTGCAGCGAGCGCGCACCGTGCCGGCGGGGGCCTGGCTTCGACGGAGCAGGTGTTGCAGGCCACGCACCAGTGGCTCAGGCCGCTCGTACAGGTGCTGCTGAGTTGCGGCATCACGTGGCGGGAGTTTGCCGAGCTGTCCAAGACGACCTACGTCGAGGTGGCGACCCGGAAATTCGGCAAGCGCGGACGTCCGACGAACGTCTCACGCACCGCAATCCTGACCGGGCTGGTTCGCAGGGACGTGCGCAAACAGCGCCAGATCCTCGATGCGGCGCGACCGGCCCCGGCGGGGTACGTGTCCAAGGCCTCCCTGGTGCTCTCGGCCTGGCACCTGGACCCGGATTTCCTCGACAAGGACGGCCAGCCGGCGCTGTTGCGCATGAGCGGCGCGGGCAAGAGCTTCGCCGCTTTGATCGAGCGCTCCGGCGGCGCCGATGTCCGGCCGTCGACGTTGCTGAAGGAGCTGGTCCACGCGCGCGCGGTGCGGGTTCGCTCCGATGGGCGGCTGCAGGCGCTGCAGCGCAACTACATTCCGCAGACGATGGACGAGCACCTGGTCCGTCTGTGGGGCACGGTCATCGCCGATGTGGCGACAACCTATGTTCACAACCTGACGCGCGGGGGCAAGGAGAGCAAGCGCTTCGAGCGTTCCGCGGTCAACGATCAGATGCCGCGTACCGCCATCGCCGGCTTCGCCGAGCTGCTGGAGCGGGAGGGACAGGCCTTCCTGGAACGCGTCGACCAGTGGTTGACGGCGAGGGAAAGCAAGGTCCGCGGCAAGCGCAAAGGCGACATCGTCCGCCTCGGCGTCGGCTTGTACCACATCGAGGACTGAAGCAGCGAGGACATGCACATGGCAGTTTCACTGCGACGCAGGAGTGTCCTGCAGATTTTCGCCACCGCCGCCCTGTTGGCGGCGGCGGCGTTCGGCGCGGTTCGCTCGACAGCCGGTATCCAGGGGTCCGGACTGCGCGTGTTCGAGGCCATCGGCCCGATTGCCACCGTCGGCGGGGGTGGGGTGACGGTCGGAGGTGTCGACTACTCCACCTCCGGTGCCAGAGTCATCATCGACGGCCATCCGGGCAAGCTGGATCACCTGCGCGCGGGCAACGTCGTCTCGATTCGCGGCACGCTGCTGCAGGGAGGGCATCTGCACATCGCGGCTGCGAGCTCTGTGACCTTCTCCGGAAACGTTCGCGGTGCCGTCTCCGCAGTCGATGTCCCGTCGGCGACGTTCTTCGTCCTCGGACAGACCGTGCACGTCACCTCGGACACACGGTTCGATCCGCGCCTCCAGCCGGCCGGACTTCAGGGGTTGCAAAACGGAGCCGCCGTGGAAGTCAGCGGCTTCGCCGATGCCGCCGGCGACATCGTGGCCTCCCGCGTCAGCAGCGTGGGCGGCAGTGGCGTCGCGCGTGTAGTGGGTTCGGTGCAGAACCTCGATCCGCAGCAGAAGACATTCAACATCCACTCCCTGTCGGTCAGCTACGCGAACGCCGTTGTACGGGGCACCCTCTCGGAGGGAACGTCCGTCGCGGTCCAGGGACCGCAGCCTGCGGGCAATGGCGCGCTGAACGCCACGCAGGTGAATGTGGCAACGGCGTTGCAGGCTCAGCCTGGCGCCCTGGGGCGCATCGAAGGCTTGATCACGGATTTTGCTTCCGGCAACTTCTTCGAGGTGGACGGACAAGCCGTGTCCGTGGACTCGCTCACCCACCTGAACGTGCAGGTACCTCTGGGCCTGAATGTGTACGTCAGGGTGACCGGTGTGTTCGACGGCAACGGCACGCTCATGGCCCGCAGGGTGCATAGCAAGGCGTCGCACTGACCGGATTGACTTCGAGTCTGTGATCGAAGTCACGGTTCGAGGATACGGACTGCGGCGCAAGGTGACTGTAAAAACAAACACCTTGCAAGCGTGGGGCGCTTGGCCTCATATGCGCCGCGGTCTCTCTTGAACTGCAGGAAGGGTACGATGCACACGAGCAGGTTCCGATTGGTCAGTCTGGTGTTCGCGGCATTGGGGACGGCCGCGCCGTTGGCTCATGCAGGCGATGTCAACATTGGCGTGTCGATCACCGGTGAGATCGTGCCCGGCGTCTACGGGAGGGTGGATCTCACGAACCGCCCAACGCCACCGCCGGTGGTCTATGCACAGCCGGTGCTCGTCGAGCAGGCCCCCGGGGCTGAGAGCGCACCGCCGATCTACTTGCACGTGCCGCCGGGTCACGCGAGGAACTGGCGCAAGTATTGTCACCAGTATCATGCGTGCAACCGCCGCGTGTTGTTCGTGAAGTCGGCCGAATACGAGCCCGGCTATCGCCCGGATAGGGATCACGGCCACGATGATCACTACGACCGGCACGATGACCGTGATCACCACGGCCACGACCGCGGCGATCACGACCACCGCGATCGCGATCACGGCGACCATGACCACGGCGATCATCACGATCACGATTGAGCCGAGGCGATCCCTCCTGCGCGCATCCGCGCAGTCGCCAGCCCGACTCGGGCCTCTGAGCTGAGCCCGCCGCCGCGGAACGCAACGTTCCGCGGCGGTGGGTGCTGCACTGACGCTCTCCACCCTCTCCCTGCTACGCCTGCGGTGACGTGCGAGCTCGAGCACGACACTGCTGGGCACGTTTGTTGCGTTCGTGTGTCGAGCACCGAGACCTTGAGCCTCGGAAGATAACGACACACACGGGATCAGGTAGAGGAATCGAATCGACGTGAGCAACCAAGGCCCTCCCCGGGTTCTGTTGATTGGTCCGTACGATCCGCACTGTGGCGAGTACACTTTCCTGGCGCCGCCGCTGGGTGTCTGGCGCCTGGCCGGAGTGCTGCAGAGCGCGGGCGTTGCCGCAAGAGTCTTCGATCCGAATTGCACCCTTCTTCCGCCGCAGCGAGCGCTGGAGCGGGAGCTGCTGAGCGGCTCGTGGGACATCGTCGGTGTCTCGACCACCGGCATGACCTTGCGCTTCGATCTGGAGCTCGCCCATATCGTGCGGCGCGTCCTGCCCGATGCCCTCATCCTCGCCGGTGGCATGGAAGCGACATTTCGCCCGGAGTTGCTGTTCGAGCTCGGCCCCTTTGACCTCATCGTGCTGGGGGAGGGCGAGCGGCCGCTGCTGGATCTGGTGGAACGCCTGCGCGAGAGACGTCCCCTTGGGGGCATTCCCGGGACGGCGGAGAGAACCCACGGCGGGAAGATCCTTTCGATCCCGCAACAGGCGCTGGACCGCGAGGAGCTGCGTGAGGCGATCTACAGTATCCCTTACGAGCAGATGCCCTACGCCCAGTACTGGGAGCGACTCGAAAGCGCGTATCGGGTCGGAGCGTTGCCCAGCAAGGCCGCACGGGAAGCGCACCTTGCTGAAATCCGCTCCGTACGGCTGATCACGCTCAACTACTGCCCCATGGGCTGTACATTCTGCTCGGCGACCAATTTTCTGCACGCCGCGCAGGGCAGCGTCGCGCCCATCGCGCGCCTGGAGGCCGACGAGTGCCTGCACATGATCGAGCGGATCGTGGCCGCTCATCCGCGCGCGCGCACCATCATCTTCCAGGACGATATCTTTACCTTCACCCGCGACCGGCGGATCCTGCCGCTGTGTGAAGGAATCATCGCGGCGAAGCGTGCAGGGCGCATCCCCGAGCACCTGCAGTTCATCAGCACCAACCGCATCGACGCGATGTCCGATGAGCGCCTGTCCGCCATGCGGCGGGCGGGCTTCCGCGTGCTCGGCTTCGGCATCGAGAGTTTCTCCCCGAAAGTCCTCGGGGAATTCAACAAGGCACAGATCCACCGGCACATCGAGCCGATGCTCAGCGCCGCCCTGGCGACCGGGGTGACTCCGTTTCTGGACCTGATCCTGAGCTCCCCGCATTCTTCTCTCGCCGATGTCGCGATCACCCTGCGCGAGGGATACCGCTGGTTGCGTCAGGGTTGCGAGATCGGGATGTATCCGTACGTCATCCCATTCTCCGGCGCGGCGTTTGCGCGCGATCCGGCACTGGCGCCGTTCATGCGCCACGCGCGTCGTCAGGTTGAGGGCACCGCGCTCGCGTGGGATCAGCCAGCCAAGATCCTGCCCATGGACCCCGAGGTTTCCGACGCTGTGCTGGCAATGGAGCGGCGCTTCGAGGCGCTGCTCGAGCCGCTCGAACGGCGGGGGGCGCATCTTCCCTCCCGGCTGCGCTCGCTCCTGTGGATCCTCGCCTCGCTGCGCGTCATGGCTGAGCGCGGCGAGTACATAGCCGACGAAGATGAGGTCAGGGCCGAGCTTTCTGCCCGTCTGCCGGCCACCGACTCGGAGGAACCGCAATCGGAGGGGCTGCAATATGCGGCTGCCCTGGCATGAGAAAGCGGAGCGCCTGGTCCGTGCTGCCCCCGCTGGCCGTGAGCGCGCTGCTGGCGGGTTGGATCGCGTTGTCGGTCGCCAGCGAGCGGGCGGTGAGCTTTTCCATTCTCGTCTTTGCAGTCGCGAACCTCATCGTTTACACGGACGCTGTCGATTTTGCCCTGCGGCTGTACATGCGCCGCCGCCACACGGCAGCCGCCGGTGGCCTCGTCGCGAGCGGCCAGCGGGGACACACCTCGATCAACCTGGAATCCTTCCTCCCGATCGGCTCGCAGCGGCTGCTCTCCACGGCGCCCTTCGCCATCATCGCCTCGGTGTTCAACCTGGAAGATGAGGTCGATGACTTCATGGCGGCGTTCGCCATGTACCGCGAGCGGATGTGGCTGATCAGCGACGGCTCAACCGACAACACGGTGATGCGTCTGCGGCAGGCAGGGTGGAGATGCTTCGACGACGGCAGCAACAGGCGCAAGCCGGGGGCGATACGAAGACTGCTGGAGCGCCTGCCGGCGCATATCGATACCGTGCTGGTGATCGATCCGGATGTTCGCATCCGCGGTCTCAACGCCGGCAGCGCGATCGATCTGGAGCAATTCGTGAGCGACTTTCAGCAGTCCGGTGCCGCGGCGGCGTGTCCGCGCATCATGATCGAGCCGGACGGATTTCTGGCGCGTTTCCAGGCGTTCGAGTACGCGCTGGCTTTCCGGCTCGGACGCGAGAGCCTGGCGAACTTCAGCATCACTTCGGGCGGGGTTTCCCTGTATCGACGCAGCGCGCTGACGCGTGCCCTGAGTCGGCACTCCCTGTCGGTCTACGCGGAGGATCTGGAGAACGCGGTGATCATGCTGGCTGCGGGTGAGCGCATCTACTACGACGGGCGGCTAGTCCTGAGCACAGAAGGTCCGGGGAGCGTGCGGCGCTGGTTCTCGCAGCGCGTAGGGTGGTATCACGGCTTGCTCAAAGTCTACAGCGAGCGCTTTCCGGAGATCCTGCGGATCGGCCGTCGCGGCCCGTTCGCCTTCTACCACTACGTGCTCTATGTGGGCGGCCTGTCACTCGCCATGCATCTGGTGAAGGTCGTGAGCGCAGCGCTGCTGTTGCTGAGCCTGCTCAGCGGCCTCGACGCGCTGCTCCTGGACAATCTGATTCCCGGCGGCTCGCTGATCAATCCGGCGAATTTCGTGGCGGCCGTGAGCAGCTACCTCGCGCTCGGCCTGGTCGCGCTGTTCACCTGCGTGCCGCGGGAAGAGCGCGCCTACGTCGCGCCCATCGTCCCGCTGTATCTGTGTTATGCGCTCACCCACATCGTGCCCATGACGGTGGGGTTCGCGAACTACTTCGCGCTCAGGCTGTTTCGACGCCGCCTCTATCAGGATCACTACGAGAGTCCGGTTGCGCCCGCGGGGGCGACCCTGGCCGGGAAGGTGCTCCAATGAGCGTGCGCGGTATTCCGGCACCGCAGCTCTACACCCCTACCGTGTATTGGGAGGATCGCGCGCGGCGCTTTGCGGCTGAAGGTCATGGCCTGGCGGCCGTGTGCTCCTATGGCATGCCCGAGTCCTACAACCGTGCGATCCAGCTGGAACAGCGGCTCGCCCTGCGGCCATGGCTGCGCGTAGCTCCCGGATGTCGGGTGCTGGATGTGGGTTGCGGCGTGGGGCGCTGGAGCCGCCTGCTCGCGGGCAGGGGCGCGATGGTCACCGGCATCGACTTGAGTCCAACGATGATCGAAGAGGCCGAGCGACGCGCAGCCCATGCCGGCGTGGCGCAGCGCTGCAGGTTTCAAGTGCAGGACGTGTCCGATCTCGAGGTCGGCGGTCAGTTCGACCTGGTACTGGCGGTGACCGTGCTGCAGCACATCCTGGATCCGATCGGCTTGCGTGCGGCCGTCACCGCGATGGCGCGCCGGCTGGCACCAGGCGGCCGGATCGTCCTGCTCGAGGCCGCGCCCGACACTGATGTGCGCAGATGCGACTCGACCGTATTCAAGGCACGGCGGCGCGCGATCTATCTGGATCTGTTCCGTGCCTGCGGCTTGTGCGTGCAAGCGGTGACGGGAGTGGACCCGGCGCCGTTCCGCTCCCGGCTCCTGCCGCATATCCGCGAGCTTCCCCGCTGGTCGGCGGCGGCGCTGCTGGCGCTCGCGACGGGACTGTCGCTGCCGGTCAATGCGCTGCTCGGCCGTTGGGCGGCGGGCCGCTCATGGCACGCCGTGTTCGTGCTCGAGACAGCAGAGCGCCACCGGCGCGGCGCAGCCGCGAGCCGCGAGGGCGGAGATCGCTGGCATGCCTAAGCGCCGCGCTGCAATCGCCGTCGTCGTCTTCGTCGCGGTCGTTGCCATTGCAGCGCTGGGGCGCTGGTATGCCTTGCAACGCGCCCAACCCGAGCGGGCGAACGCCAAGGCCGTCCTGGTGCACGTCACGAGCGCCGCCGATCGCGGGCCCGGCACTTTGCGCGAGGCCCTGTTCATCGTCGCCGGAGCGACCAGCCCGACGACCATCTCGATCGAAGTGCCGAAGATTCGCATCGAGACCGCGCTCCCGGCCCTGGTGAGCGGCCGCGGGGTGCGCCTGGTCGGCCAGGCGGCCGGCGTGTTGATCGATGCGCAGGCGCTGGGCTCCGGGCCGGTGCTGGATGTAGCCGGGCCGAACACCTCGATCGAAGGGATCGCGATCACCCGCTGCCCCGGCGCGGCGATTCTGGTGCGCGCGATCCATTTCCACCTGACGCGCTCGGCCACCGACTCGTGCGATGTCGGGGTGGAGGTCGCCGAGAACGCGAGCGACACGCTACTCGAGCGCAATCGCTTCGTCAGCGATCGGATCGGGATCCGTTTTGCCGCCTCGGGACGCAACACGGTCGTCGCCAGCAACGAATTCTCCGGCAACAAGGACGCGAGCGTCTGGGCGGTGCGCGGCGCGCCCGATTCGCACGACGAGCCCATCAACATCCACGACAACAAATTCACGGGGGACCGCATCGGGGTCGTGGCCGGAAACGTTCCGGTGCTGGTACAGCGTAACGACTTCATCAATGCCCGGGAAGCGGATGTGCACCTGGTGGGCGCCGGTGGCGTCGTCCGTGGCAATCACGTGAGCGGGGGCTCCGCCATGGGCATCGTTGCGGAGAACGCCAGCGGCGCCGTCATCGATGACAACGAACTGGAGGGACTCGCCGCCTATGGCGTCATGGTGCGTGGCTCGGCCAACACCTTGGTACGCGCCAACCGCCTGCACAATTGCGGTTATGGGCTCGCTTTCGTGCTCGGGGATGCGCGCAGAGCCAGCACCGCCGTCGAGAACACGATCATCGAGCCGAAGTACAACGGCATCGACGTGATCGGGGACTCGCCGATCCTGCGACACAACCAAGTGCTGCATCCGCATGCTTTCGCGCTGCACGTGGAGGACTTTCAGCCGCCGAACGGCCCGAAGGTGCACTCGCAGCCGTTCCTGGACAACAACGACTTCGGTAACAGCCCGGTGAGCGGTACCGCAGCGGTCGCTGCGACGCAGCCAAAACAGCCGCGGTAAGGGTTGCTTCGTGAAAGCCGACGCCACGCAGCTGCTTCCGCATCCGTCCTGGGAAAACCCGCGCGTCCATCTGCTCGATGACATCTGGCTGATGACGCTGGCGGCGGTCGTATTCGCCACCGCGGTGCCCTGGCTCTTCAGCGGCTTCGAGGTCGACATTCGCGGTGGCAGCTGGGGCCTGCTCGCGCTGGGGGCGCTGCATGTCGCGTTCACGCTGTTGTCCTCCGGCCATGCCTCGCGCTGGCGGGCCCGAGCGCTGACGGCGCTGGATCTGATTGGCGTGATCTGCATCGGGTTCATCTGGCAACACGTCGGGGCCGTTCAGAACCCGGTTTTTCTCATGGTTTTCGTGCTGCCTGTCATCGGCTCGATTTTCCTCTCCCGCTGGCATCCCTACCTGGTGGCCGCCGTCAGTGTGCTGGTCGCGGCGGGAGTCGCGCTCAGCGCGGCACCGGAGCTGCGGTGGTATGTCAGTGGGCTGTTGGGAGGCGATACGTGGCTCACATCCGTGTTCGGTCCCCAGGGGTCTGGGTATGCGGCCTCTTTTTCGGGATTCTATGCACCTTCCAGCTATCTGGTCGTGTTGCTCGAGGTGTTTGCAATCGTCATGCTGGCGTGCGCGGTGGCCGCGGAGTATCTCGGAACGATCTTCGAGCGTCTCAACGCCTACCTGGTCGTCGCGCGCACCGAAGCCGAACGGGGGCAGGAGCTGTGGGCAGGCCTCATCGCGCGCTTGCCGTTGCCGTCGCTGCTCGTCGATCCTGACACACTGCGCGTCGTCGCCTGCAGCCAGTCGGCACAAGAGTACCTGCGTGCCGGAGACAGTCCTCTCGAGGGTCGCAGCTTGGCGGATGCCGTGCAGTTCTCATATCCGGACATCGTGCAGGAACTGATCGTAGGCTCCGACGGCGAGGCGCCCGCGACCGTGTTGCGCCTTGGGGACCAGGTGCGTGTTACTCAACTGCGTGTATTGCATCTGGCTCACCACGGACGCCGGCTGGCGCTGGTGAGCATCGATGACCGAACGGAGTCCTTCTGCGTCAAGGCTGCGCTGGACACCTCGGAATACGCCGCGGTGGTGCTGGATGCCCGGCAGCATGTGCTGGCGTTCAACAAGCCCGCGGCGGGGTTGTTCCCGGGGGCCCAGGTTGGGATGGAGGCCGACCGCTTGCTCGAGGCACCGGCCGCGGGACTCCCGTGGTGGGAGCCCGGACTGACCGGGCGCCGCAAGCTGCACGTCGAGATCGGTCCCAGGGTGTATCAGGTCACCAGCTCCGCGGTCGTGCTGGGCGGAGAGGAGGAGCGGATTTTCACGGTCTCTTTTCTGCCGGTCGCCCGAGCCGGTACCCTAGATCCTTTCGGCGCCAACACCACATTGGTGGCGCGCTCGTTAGGCCCGCGATGATGGCTTGCGATGCCCGGCCGCCGCGCACGCTGTGGTGTCAGGTTGCCACCGCCGTTGCTGCGGCAATGGCTGTGTACTCGCCGCATGCGGTGGCGCAGACCGCCGGCGCCTCGCCGAGCGCAGCTGCCAGTCCCCCCGCCGCACCTGCGCCGGCCTCCACCTCCTTCGATCGAATCATCGTCAGCGGCAACGGCTCTTCGTTGACGGGCACCAATGGCGGCGGCGGCGGATCGCTGGGGTGGCTGCACAACTTCAGCCCCGACACCCTCATCGGCCTGGGCGCGGAGCATCAGGTCCTGTCGGTGTCGCACTGGTCGTTCGGCTCGCTGACGGCCTCCACGACGCTCGGTTCCGGAGACCGGCGGTACACCATCTACGGTACCGCGCACGAGGGCGCGGGCGACGACGGTGGCAAACCCTTCAAATACCGGATCGAGACGCTCGGGCTCACGGGAACCTACTTCCATCGCCTGTCGGCGACGGTGGAGGATCAGCAGGTCGACGTGGAGACCACGCACGGCAACATGCCCAAGGTGGGGCTTGCCTACCTGTGGAATCCACACGTGCAGACGAGCCTGGCGTACCAATATTCCTTCGGCGGCAATCTGGGTACCCACCTGGCCTCGGGCCGCCTGGATCTGTATGGACGAGTGAACTTTCTGGGCGGCTTCGCCGTGGGACAGGCCTCGCCCTCGGTCATCAGCCATCCGACGACACTCCCCCCGCACAACCTGAAGGAGGGCTACATCGGACTGTCGAAGAGCTTTGCGGGAATGCGCAGCGAGCTGTCCCTGATCGCGGACTATCAGCACCTCTCCGGCGGCCCCGCAAACGTTCTGGGGGTTCCATCCCTCGTGCCACCCAGCACGCGGTGGACGGGGACGCTGACGTACACACTCCGTTTGAACGGCAAGTGAGATGGAGGCGGCGCTCCACAAACGGGGGCTCGGTTGGGTATTCACCGTTGCGGTGCTCGTCGTCGTGCTCATCACCGGGTCCCGCTTGATCTACCTGAGCGCTCAACATCGCGCCGCCATGGCACGCGCGACTGCAGCTTCTGTGGGAGCAGGGCTGGTCGCGAAAATCGAGATCAGGCTGCGTCAGCTCGCGGACCGGGCGACGCAGGCGGCGGCGGGCCAGTCTGCGTCCGCGGCCGAGTCGGGGGCCGTGTCAGCGACGGAAGGGGCCGCGGCGAAGCAGGGGGCGGCGTCGCACCCGCTGGGTGTGGTGTTCTGGATGACGGCGGACGACAAGGTCCGGCAGGCACCGCCCAACGCGGCTCCGGATTCGAGTGGCCTGGCGAGCGAGTGGGCCTCCGCGGAGTCGATCCGTCCGGCGCCTCCGGCAGCTGTTCTCGGTCCCGTGCGCTTGGGCAGCGAGTGGCTCTTGGCCGTGCGCGCGCCTCTTGGCTCCCATGCTCCTCGGGGGCAGGGGTGGGCGGTGGCGTACGCCGATCTCGAGGAGCTCACCGCAGACACTCACCTCGCCCGGCTCGTTGATCAGGGGTATGACTTCGAGCTCGGGCAGGTCGAGCCGCGTAGCGCCCGCTCCCGCGTTTTTGTCAGCTCGAGCACCGATCCGCTTGCCGACAGCGTCAGTGTTCGGATCCGGCTGCCCAACGGGTACGCTCCCGCGGTCGCGGGGAGCTACCTGCGCCTGGCGGTACGGCCGCGCGCTGGCTGGTTCCCGGCCACGGACCTGGCCTCCGACATCGGATTGCTCATCTTTCTGGCCTGGTTGCTGGCGTTCGGCGTACACGACCTGAGCCATGCGCTGCAGCGTTCGCGGTGGGCGCTGGCGACCTCGCGACGCCGTTTTCACGCGATCAACCGCCAGCTTTCCACGGAGATGCAACAGCGGCTGCAGCTCCAGGAAACGTTCGACCACGCGCGCTTCCACGATGCGTTCACCGGCCTGCCGAACCGACGGTATTTCATGGACCAGCTGGATCGCGGTTTGCGCGATGTGCGGACCAAGCGGCGCACGCGACTCGCGGTATGCATCGTGGATATCGCGCGCTTCAAGCTGATCAACGACATGCTCGGGCACACCGCCGGCGATGAGCTGATGGTGCAGGCGGCGCGACGCTTCGAGAAAACGATGGCGACCCTCGAGTGCGTGCTCGCCCGCTGGGGCGGTGACCAGTTCGCCGTTCTGATCTTTGACATCCCCTCGACCGAGGTCGCCAGGAGCACCGCTGCGCAGCTGCTGGAGGAATTGCGTCCGCCCTTCGAGCTGCGCCGTCACCGCCTGGGTGTCACCGCGGCGATCGGTGTGACCACGGCCGATTCCGGACAGCAGCGGGCCGAAGACGTCGTCCGGGAGGCGGACATCGCCCTCTCGGTCGCCAAGCGCCGCGCGACGGAAAAAATCGTCGCCTATTCCCCGAGCATGGCCGGACAGACCGCGGATCTGGTCAGCCTGGAAGCGGATTTGCACGTGGCGCTCGAGAAGCGCGAGCTGCGTCTGCTGTTCCAGCCGATCGTCGATCTGCGCACCTACCGGATGCTGGGCGCGGAGGCGCTGCTACGCTGGCGGCACCCGGTGGAGAGCACGCTCACCCCGGACAAGTTCCTGCGGATAGCCGAGGATGCCGGCCTGATGGTGCCCATTACACGCTGGGTAATCCTGCGCACCTGCAAGGTCGTCTCCCAGTGGCGCCGCCGTCTGCCCCCCGAAGAGAAGTTCTTCATCAGCGTGAATCTCGCGCCCAGCGCGCTGCGCGACCCCGGCCTCACCGACTACATCGCCACACTGCTGAGGGAGACCCAGACGCCTGCGTGGGCACTGAAGTTCGAGCTCACCGAGGCCGCCCTCATCAGCAATGTCGGCGCAGCGCGCGAGACGCTCGAGCGGCTGCACGCCATGGGCATCCAGCTGATGCTGGATGACTTCGGTACCGGCTATTCGTCCTTGAGCCATCTGCAATTGTTCCCCTTCGATTTCGTGAAGATCGAGCGGCCGTTCGTGAATCGCACCACGGGGGACCAGGCCAATACCGGCATGATGGCGGCCTTGGTGCAGATGGCGGGAAGCCTGCGCCTGACGCCGGTGGCCGAGCTCATCGAGACCGAGGCGGCCGCGCACGCGCTGCAGGAGATGGGGTGCGACTTCGGGCAGGGATACTATTTCAGCGAACCGCTCGAAGCGGAGCTTGCGCTGCAAAGGCTACAGTCGCGCCAGCCGTTCCAGCCGCGCCGCGAGAGCGCGGAAACGATGGAAATGTCGGCACTGGAGATCGATGACTCTCCCACGTTGATGCTGCCGGCGCAGTCTGTGCCAGTTCCGCACGAGAGTGACTAGGTCACTCGAAAAGATCGCCCGGGGTCCGTGATCGGCCGGGATTTTTTGCGGTGTGCCGCTGCGCGCGCCCCGGGCATCGCGGCGCTGCGCGGATGGCCTCAGCTGCGCGAGTCGCGGGTCAGGCGGTTCCACACCACGATCGTGAGATGACCCACGAGCAGGGCAGCCGTCGCCACGATCTGGAGTTCCAGGACTTCCATAACCATTCTCCTCTTGCGCGGGCGTTGCCCGCTCGGCGTCGATGAAGGGCGATCGCGTCGCGCTCTGCGACTCACGGGTCGCACCCTTTTCCCAAGTCTGTCAGCGCGTTGCAGTGTAGGTGGCGGGCACGCCAAACATCAGCCTCGGGCGATGGACCAGTGGGGCCTCTCGCGATGGAGGGACGGCGCCTCGGCCGGAGCGGGCGCGCTCTGCTGACGGAGGGATTGCAAAAACAGAAAAACCCTGGGCGCAACCTCAAAAGAGCATGCAAAGAGCATTCAATCGCGAGCCCGCTCCCGGTAGACTGCGCCGCTTCGCGCTCCCCTCGAGTCGATCTCGCGATGAACAAACCAGCCGATGCCTTCACAGAGCATTCCATCGAGATCCGCTTCGGCCAGATTGGCCTGCTCCAGGTTCGGATTCACAGCACCGATCCGGGCGTCATCCTCGATGAGCTCACGGGCCGCACGGCGACTGCGCCGCAGTTTTTCCAGCGGACTGCGGTCTGCCTTGATCTGAATCCGCTCGCGGCGGAGCCGACTCTCGCAGAAGCTCGTGCAGTGATCGACACGGTGCGCCGTGCTGGCATGCTGGCCGTGGGCCTCGCGCAAGGAAGTCCTGCAATCGAGGAGCTTGCAAAAGCGCTGGAGATGCCCACGTTCGCGCCTTACAAGGCGCACAACAGACCGGTTCCCGTCGTACAGGCGGCGCCCGTCCCGGTGGCAGAGCCGGCGCTTCCCACGCTGATGCACCACCAGCCCGTACGCTCGGGGCAGCGCGTCTACGCCCGTGATCGCGACCTCATCGTCACCTCGACAGTGGCTGCGGGCGCGGAGGTGATGGCCGACGGCTGCGTGCACATCTACGGGTCGCTTCGCGGCCGTGCAATGGCCGGCGCCCACGGGGACGCCGCGGCACGCGTGTTCTGCCAGGAGTTCAACGCAGAGCTCGTCTCGATCGCCGGTGTGTTCCGCGTGTTCGAGACCATTCCGCCGGAGCTGGCGGGTAAACCGGTGCAGGCCTGGCTCGCGGGCGATGATCTGCACTTTGCCCGTATCGGCGGCTGAGCTTTGCGACTGGCCTTGCTTTGCGGATGTCTGCGGTCGCCACTGAAGGAGGCGCGCTGATCGTGCGCCTGCGGGCATTCATTTCACGCGCCGGCGCCGATCACGTCGCGCACCACCACTGGGGGGAGGATCGCCATTGACAGAGATCATCGTGGTCACATCGGGCAAGGGCGGCGTCGGCAAGACGACCACCTCGGCCAGCATCGCCTGTGGGCTTGCCCGGCGGGGCAAGCGTGTCGCCGTCATCGACTTCGACATCGGGCTGCGCAACCTGGACCTCATCATGGGCTGCGAGCGCCGGGTCGTGTACGACTTCGTGAACGTGATCCAGGGCGAATGCACGCTCAAGCAGGCGCTCATCAAGGACAAGCGCATCGAATCCCTGTACGTGCTCGCGGCCTCGCAGACGCGCGACAAGGATGCTCTGTCCTCGGAGGGCGTGCGCAAGGTGCTCGATGACCTCACGGCTGACGGTTTCGACTTCATCATCTGCGACTCGCCGGCCGGCATCGAGAAGGGTGCCCATCTGGCGATGTACTTCGCCGATCGCGCCGTAGTCGTGGTCAACCCCGAGGTGTCCTCGGTGCGGGACTCGGACCGTATCCTTGGCCTGCTCGCCAGCAAGACTCAGCGAGCCGAGCAGGGCAACGGCGGCGTCAAGGAACATCTCCTGCTAACGCGCTACAGTCCGCGCCGTGTCGCCACCGGCGAGATGATGAGCGTCGATGACGTCAAGGAGATACTCGGCCTGGACGTCGTGGGCGTCGTGCCCGAGTCGGTGGACGTGCTGTCGGCGTCCAACGCCGGTGTGCCCGTCATTCTCAATGCGGAGAGCGACGCCTCACTCGCCTACGAGGACGCGGTCGCGCGGCTGCTCGGCGAGACGGTTCCGTTGCGCTTCGTGACGGAGCCGAAGAAAGGGTTCTTCGCACGCATTTTTGGAGGTTGATATGGGGTTACTCGCGTTGTTCCGCAGAACCCCCTCGTCAGCCAACATTGCCCGAGAACGCCTGCGCATCATCGTGCAGCAGGAGCGCAGCGCCCGCGGTGGCCCGGACTATCTGCCGCTGCTCAGACGTGAGCTCCTCGAAGTGATTCGCAAGTACGTCAACGTGGATCCGGCGGCCGTGCAGGTCAACGTCGAGCGTGAGGACGGCCAGGAAGTCCTGGAGTTCTCGGTCGCCTTGCCGGAGAAGGCACGCGCGCCCGGCAGCTGACGGATCTGGAGCCTGCACCCTCGAAACCGGCCGCGCCTGCGCGTGTCCACCGATATACTGCGCGCTTTTTTATCCGGGCCTGCTCATGTGGTTCAAGAATCTCATCGTCTACCGATTGCCCGCGGGCTGGGGCCTGTCGGCCGCCGAGCTCGAAGCCTGCCTCGAGAGGCACGCTCTGCAACCGTGCAGCCCATTCGAAATGCTCAGCCGGGGTTGGGTGGCGCCGGCGCAGCCCGGCCGGCTGGTGCACACGGTCAATCAGCAGCTCCTGGTTGCGCTGGGCGTGAATCAGAAGCTCCTGCCGGCCTCCATCATCCGCCAGGAGGCGGCCGCCAGGGCGGAGACCCTGGCGCAATCGCAGGGGTTTCCGGTCGGACGGCGGCAGATGCGCGAGCTGAAGATGAGGGTCACCGAGGAGCTGCGGGCACGCGCCTTCACCCGCCGGCGCATCACTCGCGCCTGGATCGATCCGGCCGGCGGCTGGTGCGTCGTCGATGCGGCGAGCCCGGGAAAAGCCGATGAGGTCATCGAGGCTCTGCGGGATGCGCTGGACAGCTTTGCCGTGCAGGTTCTGGACACACAGCGCACGCCGCACACTTCGATGGCGGCGTGGCTCACTCACGGGGAGGCACCCGGCCGGTTCTCGATCGACCAGGACCTGGAGCTGCAGAGCGCGGACAAGTCGAAGGCGATGATCCGCTATACGCGCCATCCGCTGGAAGGTGCGGAGATCCGCTCCCATTTGTCGGCCGGCAAGTACCCCACGCGGCTCGGGCTCACGTGGAACGACCGTATCGCGTTCGTTCTCACCGAGAAGCTGCAGATCAAGCGCCTGGAGTTTCTGGAGATGGCCCGGGAGGTCGCTGAGGAGTCGGAGATCGAGGCGGCCGAGCAGTTCGACATCGACTTCACGGTGATGTGCGGTGAGCTGGCGAAGCTCCTGGATGACCTGGTGCAGTCCCTCGGCGGAGAGAACGTGCAGCCGCAGGCGGCCGCCGCGTAGCCCCGCCGGAGGCGCTGACAGCCGGTGCGCCTGCGCCGAGTGTCAGCCCGTGCGACGGCGCGAGCATCAATCCGTGCGGCGGGGTCAGCCCGTGCGGCGGGGTCAGCCCGTGCGGCGGGGTGAGCCCGTGCGGCGGGGTGAGCCCGTGCGGCGGCGGCGAACCCAACGTCAGTACGCGATGGTCATCTGCGCGCGCCGGTGCGCGGGCTTCTCCAACTCGTTGACGAGCGCGTCCGCAAAGTCCTCGGCGCTGATACGGCTCTCGCCCTTCGCATCGCTGAGGACCGTCGTGGTGCCCAGACGATACTTTCCCGTTCTCGTACCGGGTCTGATGGTCATCGCGGGGCTGAAGAAGGTCCAGTCCACGTCGCTCGCCTTGAGCGAGTCGAGTACAGCGCGCATGCCGGATGCTTCGCCGCGATAGGCGGCCGGTAACGTGTCAACGACCATGCGGCCGTCGGGCAACTTGAGGCTGCCTGCGCCGCCGACGACCACGAGGCGTTTGCCTGTGGCGTGAGCGACAGCGATCGCCGCGTCACCGACAGCCTTGGCTTCCTGCACCGGATCGCCGCCGCCGCGAGGACTCGTCGCCATCACGATGACGTCGGCCTTACGGGCGAGAGCGATAAAAGCGTTGCGATCCGTAGCGTCGAGCTTCGCCGCCTGGACGTTGGGTCCCGCCGAAATCTTCTCCGGATGCCGCGACGTCGCGATGACATGGTGACCACGTGAGGTGGCCTCCGCGAGGATGCGCGATCCGATCATGCCGTTCGCACCGACCAACAGGATGTTCATGGGCTGCGGCCTCGGGTGTTGGGCGGGCTGGCCAAGGGCGAGACCCGCGGGAAAGACAGCGAGAAGACTCAGGAAGGACCGGCGGCGCATCCGGATCAGCGCTCGATTAGGTGCGGGCAAAGGCTTGGGGCGTCGATTCGAAGTTGCGTGCAAAGTCCCCGGGGAGGTCCGGGCCCCAGTTCTCCAGCGAGTCCTCGATCGGATAGTTCATCGGCTCCCACTTCGAGTAGTCGGCAATGTGGTCGATGTCCGAGTAGTACTCGAACCAGCTTCCCCAGGGATCCTGGATGTAGTGGAAGAAGTTGGACCCGATGGTGTGGCGCCCGAAGCCCCAGCTGACCGGGTTGCCCTTCTGCACCAGGCGTCGACCGCCCAGGCCGACCTCATCCGGCGTTCTCACCTGGAAGCTGCCGTGATGGAAGCCGATGGCGTCGGACTTCGCGAATGCCACGACATGGTGGTCGCTGTCGCGGCGTGCGCACATGAACGCGACCACATCCTGCGAGCGGTCCGCGAGCCCCATGCCGAGCGCGCGCGAGAAAAACTCCACGCTGCGCAGAACGTCAGGGGTGAACAACAGAATGTGCCCCAGGCGCATCGGCCGGATCGGTCCGATGGTGGCTTTGGCCGGAATGGCGCGCCGATCCTTGCGAATCACGCGGCCCGGACCATTGATCTCGAATGGCTCGCCGGCAGGCTGTGGCTTCTCCGGCGGCGCGTCGTACAGATGGATGCGCAGCCCGTGTGGGTCCTGCACCCACAGGCCGGAGCTGGGGAAGCCTGGCGGCGCCTCGATCACCTTGCCTCCCAGGTCAGGGACGGCGTTACGAACTGCGCCGAGTTGCTGCGGGTCCGCGCGTAGGATCAGATGGTGAATGCGTTTGCGCGGTGAACCCCCGAGCAGCGTGATGCAATCGCGATCCTGTCCGTCGCAGCGGAAGCGCACGACGTTACCGTCCCTCTGGGCGTTGAGTCCTGCGTCGGTGTAGAACCGGATGCCCGTTTCGAGATCCGGGACCTCGAGCACGAAGCCGTACGGGCCGAGTATCGCCATCGGAGTTTCTCCAGGTAAGCGCGCTTGTGAGCGTTGCAGCGGTCTATCACTCGCGATTGGCCCGTGCAAGGGGTACTCTTGCCACGCAATGGTCAGCATCAGCAAAACCGGGCTGTCCTTCGCCGTGGCCTTCCTGTGGGCCCTCGCCGGCGCGGGTGCGTATGCGATGCCCCCAGGCCTCGTGACCCCACCGAGGCTCCAGCCCTATGTGCGGGCAGTCCAGGCGCCCGCGCAGGCCCAGCGATTCAGGATGGTCGTCATCCAGGGCAAGGATGTCAGCGGCAAGATCTACAAGAAGCTGGGCCTGCCCTCGCTGCAGTACTGCTGGGACACCTGTGTCCGGGAACAGCAGTGCACGGGCGCCCGCTGGGGTGTCATTCAGGGCGACGTCGCAGGGCTGTGCCTGCTGCTGAGCGGTGAGCTGTCGGTCAAGGAGGTCGTGCGACCGACGACCGACGATGGCAAGGCCATCCAGGTCACTGCCGGTCGCAAGGAGGCGCTCGCTGCAAAGGACGACGGCACCTGATTCACCCGCCGCCGATCAGCCCGGCGGTGATGTTGACGGCGAATCCCAGAATTGCGGCGTTGAACAGAAAGGCGATGAGGGTGTGCGCCAGCGCGACCTTGCGCATCGCGACCCCACAGGTGGTAACGTCGGAGGTCTGGCAGGCCGCGGCGATGGTGAACGAAAAATAAGCGAAGTCCCAGAACACCGGGTCGGGACTGGAGGGAAAGATCAGCGGACGGTGGCCCGCCGGCACGCTGTAGAACATGTCCGCATAGTGCAGGGTGAACATCGTCGGCACCAGGGTCCACGATGTGACGATGGTGAGTGCGGACAGCGCGAGGTGGGCCGTTCGCGTGAGACCGGTGAATTCCTTGATGCCCGACAGCAGGGTCACGATCGCAACCAGGCTGAGAACCGCGGCGACGATTGCCCCGACCAGGATGAGCGGCGCGGTGGCATCTTCCTCGACGTATTTGGCGCAAATCTGCTTGGCAGTGAGTCCTGACATCCAGGAGTACACGAGCGCGAGAAATAGCAGCACGGCGCCGTTCCAGGCCACCAGAATGCGGCTCATCGGGGGCCAGTGCCCCGGGAGCACGAAGAACAGCAGCACGCCGGCCAGTATGGAGCCGTAGAGCCGGAGGTGATGCGGCGCGAACGCTTTCATGAGCCTCCAGATCCGCCAGGGGCGGCGTCAGCAGCCAGCGCCAGCGCGCCGAGCGGTCCTGCGAGTGCGCCAAGACCGGGGGGCGCAATGTACTCGCGAATTCCGCTGTCGAGCTCCTCGATGCGCAGGTACCCGTTGAGACTCTCGCGCAGATGCTTGCGCATGCGAACGAAAAGCTCCGGGCGCCCGTCAACAACTCCTCCGCCGATCAGGATGCGTCGCGGTGCAGTGGCGAGGACCAGTGTGTGCGTGAGCTGCGCCAGCGCGTGGGCGACCAGCTCCCACACGGGATTGTCGGCGGCGATCTCGTCCGGCGCGATGCCAGTGCGCGCGGCGATCGCGGGGCCCGAGGCGAGGCCCTCGACGCAATCCCCATGAAACGGGCAATGTCCCGGCCAGACATCGCCGGCGTGCCGGGCGATGCGCACATGTCCCAGCTCACTGTGGTTGCAGCCGAAGACCGTTTCACCGGCCACGATGAGCCCGACTCCGACTCCGGTGCCCACCGTCACATATGCAAAGTCCTGGAGGCCGCGCGCCGCGCCCCAACGGCCCTCGGCGAGTGCCGCAGCGTTGACATCCGTGTCAATGCTGACGGGCACGCCGCGCCGTTGCGAGAGCCGTCCGAAAACATCTGCTCCGTCCCATCCCGGCTTCACCGTGGAAACGATGTGACCGAAGGTGCGGGAGCTGCCTCGCAGATCCAGGGGACCGAAGCAGGCGATGCCGATGGCCTCGGGAGGCGTCGCTGTCTGCTGCCAGGAATCGAGCACCTCTGCGATCCTGGCGAGCGTCGCCGCGCTGTCGGTCGTCGGCAGACGAACCTGCGCCCGGATATCCCGGGGTGCGGTTCCGAGGATGCAGACGCATTTCGATCCCCCGAGCTCGACGCCTGCCAACAGCGGCCGCGCGCGCGTCATCAATACGCATCTACGGGGATCGCCGCCCCGTGAATGGACTTGGCGGCGTCGCTACACAGAAACAGGACCACGCGCGCGACGTCCTGCGGTTTGGGCCACTTCGAGAAGTCGGCGTGCGGCATGTCTCTGCGGTTGGCCTCGGTGTCGAAGATGCTCGGGACGATGGAGTTGATTCTCACGCCGGTACCGGCTACTTCAGCAGCGAGCGAGCCGATGAGCGCCACGGCCGCGGCTTTCGAGGCTGCGTATGCCGCCGCACCCGCGGGGTGGGTGAACGCCGCTTGCGCGGCGACGTTGACGATGCTGCCGTGACGTTGTTTGAGCATCACCGGCACCGCGGCGCGTGCCAGAGAGAATCCCGAGTACAGATTCAGGGCCAGCATTCGCTCCAGCAGACTGCGGTCGATTTCCCAGAGCTTCTGGCCGCCGCCGTAACCGCCTACCGTGTTGACCAGCGCATCCAAGCGGCCCTGTTCCCGGACGACGCTGTCCACCAGAGAGCGCGCCGAGGCGTCGTCGGTCACGTCGCTTTCGTGTCCTGAGAGACGGGCCGCATCCGCTCCGGCCAGGCGGCGCAGCTCCTCGAATTCGGCTCGCTTGCGGTAGGTCACGGCGACGCTGGCTCCGGCGCCCAGGAATGCCTGGCTCACGGCTCGTCCCAGGCCGCCGGTGCCACCGGCAACCAGCGTCACGATCGGCGCATCGCTCATTCTCATGCCCCCTTTTCGGCAGTTCCCTCAGCCAGCTCCGGCGGTCGCGGCCTCGAAATCCAACTCCGCCTGCAGGTTCTGCAGATCGCGCTGCACGGTCGCGACCGCGAGGCGCTTGCCGCCACGGAGGTAGGTCAGCGTGCAGTCGCGGTCATCGAGTGAGCCCTCGACCTCGATCGAGTCCCACTGCTCGGCGTGACCCAGATAGCGAACGGCGACATCGTAGTACTGGCACCAGAAGAACGGTACCGCGGTGAACTTCTCGCGCCGGCCGAGGATGTTGCGCGCCGCGACCTGACCCTGCCGTTCGGCGACGACCCAGTGCTCGACACGGATGCGCTCCCCGGAGTGGGGGTCGGGCCAGCGCGCGATGTCGCCGGCCGCGTATATACCGGGAGCAGAGGTTTCCAGGTACTCGTTGACGAGGACGCCGCGATCGACTGCCAGGCCGGCCGAGGAGGCCAGCGACAGCGACGGTCTGACGCCCACGCCGAGCACCACGAAGTCCGCCTCCAGTACCGTCCCGTCACTGAGCGTCGCGCGCCGGCCGTCCATGCGCTGGAGCGTCTTGCCCAGGTGGAACTTCACTCCGTGCGACTCGTGCAGGGACTGCACCCAGCGTCCGGCCTCGGCTCCGAGCGTCCGCAGCATGGGGACGTTCTCGGGGGCCACGACATGGACCTCGAGCGAGCGCTCGCGCAGCGAGGCCGCGACTTCCAGGCCGATGAAGCTGGCACCGACGACCACGGCACTCCGAGCATTCGTCGCTTTCGCGACGATCGCGCGGCTGTCGGCGAAGGAGCGCAGATAACACACCGTGGATGCGGAGGCTCCGGGCACCTCCAGCCTGATCGGCTCGGCTCCCGTGGCCAGCAGCAACGCATCGAACGGCAGCTCCCGCCCGTCTTCGAGCTTCAGGCGACGACTTTCGAGGGCAGCGACCCGAGTGTTGAGCAGCAGCTGGATGCGCTGCTGTGTGTAGAACTCCGGCGGGCGCAGCGGCATCCATTCCTCCGGCGCGGTGCCGGCGAGGAAGTCCTTCGAGAGGTTGGGTCGATCGCAGGGCGGGGAGTCTTCTGCGCTGATGAGCGTCAGCTCACCGGCGTAGCCCTCCCGGCGCAGCATTTCCGCCGCTGCCAGGCCAGCCGCACCTCCGCCGACGATGACGACGGAGCGCAGCCCGGACTTGCCGGCGGCGGGCGCCGCAGTCGGCGCGGCGGGTGAGGGCAGCTTCTCGCGGACGAACACGCTGTCCCCGACTCGCTCTACGCGCCAGCATTGAATCGGGTCCAGCGCCGGCGCGCGCAGCGCCTCGCCGGTGCGGATGCTGAAACAGGCGTGGTGCAGGGGACACCGCAACGTCTCATCGGTGGCGAGTCCGTCCATGAGGGCACCGTGATAGTGGGTGCAGTAGGCGCCGCAGGCGAACACTGCATCACCGCGCCGGAGCACGATGACCTCATCTTCTCCGACCGTTCCCAGAATCCTGCCGCCATCGGGCAAGTCGCGGAAGGCGATACCGCGAGTGAGGTCCGGTTTGTTTCCCATGGGAGCCTCTCACGTTGTCATAGACACATTACACTAGTTGGCCACGACCGTCTCCGTCGCGGAATGAAAGCCGATGCAAATGAAACGCGCCGCGGTACGCCGCATCCGATCTCGCAGCCGCACGCGCCGCGATGAGGTCGATCTGGGCACCCTCAATGCCGTGTGGAAGCTCGGTGGCCGAGCCTACCTGCCGCTGCGGCTGATTCTGGTGGCGAAGCTGATCGACCGCTACATCGAAAAGCTGCTTGCGGAGAAGGCCCAGCTCTCGATCCCTGAGTGGCGCGTGGTCGCGCAGCTGGCCATGTTGAAGCACGGCTCGGTTCGCAAGATGGCGCGCCAGGCGTGCGTGGACCCGGCCGAAGTGAGCCGCTCGGCGGCAACGCTGGCGCGGCGCGGTCTGGTGCAGCGACGCGAGAACCCGCAGGACCGGCGGTCGCCGCAGTTCTCGCTCACCGCCGAGGGTGAAGCGCACTACGCGAAATTCCATCCCTATTGGACGAAATTCACCGCGACGCTCGTTTCCGAGCTGGACGAAGCGGACAGGAATGCCATGGAGCATGGGTTGGCGCGCATCGCGCGGGAGTTGCTGCACCTGTTGGGCGAAGAGGTCGGCCAGAGCGCACCGTTCCCCTCACGCTGAACGCTCCGCGGGAGGCAGAATCAGCAGAAATCGAGCCCGGCGCGCGGCTACAGCTGCTCGGTGCGCAGCAACTCGCTCAGGCGCACCGGATCCACCGGCTTGGTGAAATGATGGTCGAATCCGGCTTCGCGCGCCTGGGCCTTGTCCCGGTCCTGACCCCAGCCGGTCACGGCGATCAGCGTGACCGCATGGCCCAGGGGGCCGTGCCGCACCCGCCGCGCGACCTCGTAGCCGTTCAGTCCCGGCATGCCGATATCCAGCAGGGCTACTTCGGGGCGTGCGTGCGCGAGCACGGCCAGCGCCTGCGGCCCGTCGTAGGCGAGCGTCACTTCGTGGCCATCCATCCGCAGCAACACTGCCAGACTCTCGGCGGCGTCGCGGTTGTCGTCCGCGATCAGCACCCGCCGGCTGGAGGACCGCGGGCCGTGTTGCTCGCTCGCAGGCTGGCTCGATTGCCGGTCGGCGTGAGTCAAGGGCAGGCGGACGATGAACTCGCTACCGAAGCCGACTCCGCGGCTGTGGGCTTCGAGCGTGCCGTTGTGCAGCTCCACCAGGCCCTTGGCGAGAGCCAGCCCGATTCCCAGGCCACCCTCGGAGCGGTCCTGAGTCGATTTCACCTGGGAGAACATCGCGAAGACGCCGGCGATATCCTGCGGAGGAATGCCGATGCCGCTGTCGGTGACGCTGACCGTGAGAGTGCCTGCGCTCACTCCCGCGCCGACCCGAATCTGCCCTTCCGGGTCGGTGTACTTGGCGGCGTTGGTGAGCAGATTGGACAACACCTGCGCGAGGCGCAAAGGATCGGCCGAGAAACGTACCGCCGCGGATGGGATGTCCACGAGCAACTCGTGTCGCTTGGCGTCGATCGCGGGGCGGGCGGTTTCCACCGCGGCCTCCACTATCGCTGCCAGCTCGGTAGGCTGCCGACGAAGCTCGAGCGTGCCGCGAGTGATGCGCGATACATCGAGCAGGTCATCGAGCAGCAGCGACATGTGCTGCACCTGCCGGCTGATGACGTCGTGGCTCCAACGCTTCTGGGCTTCCGTTGCGGTGGGGGATTGGGAGATGAGCGCGGCCTGCCGGATCGGCGCAAGCGGGTTGCGCAACTCGTGCGCCAGTGTTGCCAGGAATTCGTCCTTGCGCCGGTCAGCTTCGCGCAAGGCAGCCTCCGCACGTTCTCTGCTGGCGATCTCGCGTTGCGCGGCATCGTAGAGTCGCGCGTTGTCGATGGCAGTGGCCGCCTGAGTGGCGACTGCAGCGATCAACTGCTCGGTCCGTGGAGTGAAGACACCGACATCGGGGTGGCCGAAGAACAGTCCTCCGATGACTTCGCCGGAGCGTGAAATCACCGGTGCGGCCAGGTAGCTGCACACCCGCAGATGGCCCTCGGGCATGCCGTTGTGCGGCGTCATCAACCCATAGCGCGGGTCCTTCGTGATGTCGGCGGAGCGCACCACGCCCTCGCCTCGAAAAGTCGCGTTGAACAGCGCCGTGTTGCGCAGGATGCCGAATTTCTCGAACGCCTCCCGAGGTGCTCCGGAGAGGCAATACAGCCGGAAGCTCTCTCCGGCGGCGTTGATGACGTTGTAGAAGAATGCGCCGAACCGGGCTCCGGTGATCTGTGTGCCCGCGTCCGTGACGGTCTGCACGAGCGCCTGCAGATCCAGCTGCGCAGCGATCGAAGCGCCGGAGGCGTTCAGAGCTTCGAGGATGCGTCGTTCCTCGCGCAACGCATCATCCGCGAGCTTGCGGTCGGTGATGTCCTCGATGGTCCCGACCATCAGGTGCGGCTCGCCCGCCGCATTCCTCAACAGCGTGACGCGCGTGCGGCTCCAGACACTCGTCCCGTCCTTGCGCAGATAGAGCTTCTCGTGAACATAGCTGGAGGTCTCTCCGGAGATCATGCGACGCACCTGCTCCTGCGTCGTGCGCTGGTACGCCGGATGAGTGACTTCGATGACGGTGAGCTCGCGGAATTCCTCCAGCGTGTAACCGAGCATGCTCAGCATCTGTTGATTGGCATCGACGAAGCGGTAGCTGAGATCCACCACCGCGATGCCGACGGCGGCTTGATTGAACGTCTGCCGCAGGCGCTCTTCGCTGGCGCGCAGCGCCAGGAGCTGGCGCTCGAGCGTACCGGTGCTTTCCTCCGGAGATGCAGCGCTGGGGAAGGTTGGGGGGCTCAGGGGCGACTCCTGCAGCCACGAAGCTGGTTGGAAGACTACTACGTTGCGGTCGGGACGTCGCCGAGAGCGTGCGCTCGGGCAGTGCGACGCTACAATCTGCGGATCCAGAGCGCAGGAGATGTCCATGGCCAAAGCGAAGAAGAAACCCGCCAGCCGCCCGAGCTCCAGCAGGTCCCCCGGACGCACCCGGCGCGCTGCAAACCGCACTCCGGCCGCGGGCGCCGCGCAAACCGGCTCCGCCGGAGCGGCGCGCCGTCTGGAGCAGATGGAACGCAGGCTTGCCAGGCTCGAGGACGTGCATGCCGTGCGCACGTTGCATTTCAAGTACGGCTACTACATCGACATGTGCCTGTACGATGAAGCGTGCGAGCTGTTTGCCGAGGACGCCCAGGTGCGCTTCCTGAACGGAATCTACAAGGGCAAGGCTGGCGCGCGCCGTCTCTACTGCGACTGGTTCCGCAACCTGTTCACCAACGGGCACAACGGCCCGGTCCACGGCTTCCTGCTCGATCATCTGCAGCTGCAGGACATCGTCGATGTCGCCGACGACGGCAAGAGCGCCAAGGGCCGCTTTCGCGCGCTGCTGATGGCGGGCCAGCACCAGAGCAAGCAGGAGCGCGTCGGCAACAACTTCCCCGCGCAGTGCTGGGAGGGGGGCATCTACGAGAACCTCTATGTGAAGGACCGGGGGGTGTGGAAGATCAAGCTGCTCAACTACAACATGCTGTGGCAGGCCGACTACGGCCCGGGGTGGGCCAACAGCGGCGTGCACCTGCCGTCCCTGACACGGCTGTTTCCGGAAGATCCGCACGGACCGGATGAGTTGTTGCCGGCGGTTCCGCAAACCTGGCCGCACACCCGTGTGGTGCCGTTCCACTACGCTCACCCGGTGACGGGCAAGGCTTGGAAATGAGCGCCGCGGCAAGCGCCGCCGCTCGCCGCACTCGCTGACGCTCACGCTCGCTCGAGCACTGCGATTCGGAGCGGGCTGCGGCCCGACCTGAGGAGGGCGTGCAAGCGTATAGTCGCTTTCCGGCGCCGGTCGCCGGCAGTGTGACTCGAGCGGGGGCCTCTTGACCAATCCGATCCTGGAGACGCGCCGTGCGCAGATGTTTCCCAAGCTCACGGCGCAGCAGATCGCACGCCTGCAGAGTCATGGCCGGCAGGCGCAGACCCAGGCCGGGGAGATCCTGCAGGGCGTTGGCGACCGGCCTCGCGAATTCTTCGTCGTCGTTTCGGGCAGCCTGGAGGTAGACACCCCGAGCTCATCGGAGTACGAGCCGATGACGGTGCTGTCGGCCGGGGACTTCACCGGTGAGCTGAGCGCTCTGCGGGGGAGCTCGGGATTGGCGCGGATAAGGGTGAAGGAGCCCGGCGCCGTGGTGGCCGTCGAGATCGAGCAGCTGCGCTCGATCGTTCAGACGGATGCGGAGCTCAGCGAGCTGTTCATGCGCGCCTTCATCCTGCGCCGCATGGGGCTGCTGGCGAGCGGTCACGGCGATGTCATGCTGATCGGCTCGAGCTATTCGCCCGATACGCTGCGCTTGCGCGAGTTTCTCGGTCGTAATGGCTATCCGTTCTTCAATGTGGACATCGAGAGCGATCCGGATGTGCATGGCATCCTCGAGCGCTTCGCCATACGCCCCGAGGACACTCCGGTGGTCATCTGGCGCGGCAGGCACATCTGCAAGAACCCGAGCAACCGCCAGGTCGCCGAGTACCTGGGTTTGAATCCGCCGGCCGAGCCTGACGAGGTCCTCGATCTGCTCATTGTCGGTGCGGGCCCTGCGGGGCTGGCCGCCGCCGTGTACGCCGCATCCGAGGGGCTCGACGTGCGGATCGTCGAGACGATCGCCCCTGGCGGTCAGGCAGGGACGAGCTCACGCATCGAGAACTACCTGGGCTTCCCGACGGGCATCTCGGGTCAGGCGCTCGCCGGGCGTGCGCTGGCGCAGGCTCAGAAGTTCGGGTCCCGGTTGAGCGTGGCGTGGCGCGCCGTCCGCTTGCGTTGCGATGAATGGCCCTATTGCGTCGAGTTCGAGGATGGGTCCTCGGTGCGCACGCGGACCATCCTCATTGCCTCGGGCGCGCAGTATCGGCCGCTCGACGTTCCAGAGCTGCCGCGCTTCGTGGGCTCCGGCGTGCATTACGCGGCGACGCACCTGGAGGCGAAGCTGTGCGAGGGCCAGGAGATCGCCATCGTCGGGGGTGGCAATTCCGCCGGACAGGCCGCCGTGTTCTTATCCAACTCCTGCCGCCACGTTCATCTTCTGGTGCGCTCGGATGGCCTGGCCGAGAGCATGTCCCGCTACCTGATCCGCCGCATCGACGACAGCGCTCAGATCACGCTGCATGCGAGCACCGAGCTCACAGCGCTGGAAGGACCCGAGCACCTTGAAAGGATCACATGGCGCCGGCGCGGCGGGAGCACCGAAACGCACGCGATCAAACATGTTTTCATGATGACCGGCGCGCTCCCGCACACTCAGTGGCTCGCGGGCTGCGTCGTCCTCGATGACCGTGGGTTCGTCAAGACGGGCTCGGCCCTGAGCGCGGCGGAGATTGCAGGTGCGCGCTGGCCACTGCCGCGCACACCCGACCTGCTCGAGACCAGCATCCCAGGAGTATTCGCCGCGGGTGACGTCCGCTCGGGCAGCGTCAAACGAGTGGCCTCTGCGGTTGGCGAGGGGTCGATCTGCGTGTCATTCGTACACCGCGCTCTTGCGGAGCGCGCCGCCTCGCAGAGCGCGGCGCAGGTCTAGTCGGCAAGTCACCGCCGCAAGGGCGGCCGCAGTCTGGCCGACCCGCCACTGCCACAATGACGGGCCGGCCGGATCGGCCGCGCCGCACGGACGGCCCCGTTTACGCCAACTTGGCTGCGAGCGTGATCTCGACCGAAGCGAGCGCCTTCGACAGGGGGCACTGCACCTTGGCTTCGCCGGCGAACTTCTGAAACGTCGCCGCATCGATCCCCGGTACCTTGCCCTCGGTCTGCAGGTCGATCCGGGAAATCGCGAAGCCTCCGGATACGGGACCGAAATTCACCGTGGCCTTGGTATGCACCTGCGTCGCCGGGTGGCCTGCCTGGGCCAGCGCGAACGCGAGCGCCATGGAGTAGCAGGCGGCGTGAGCGGCCCCCAGCAGCTCCTCGGGATTGGTGCCGCTACCCTCCTCGAAGCGCGATTTGTAGGAATAGGGGCCCTTGAAGGCGCCGCTTCCGAGCGCCACGGAACCGGAGCCGCTCTGCAGGTCGCCCTGCCACTGTGCATCCGCTACTCGCTTCACCATGTTCGTCTCCTAGGTGCGTCGCACCTCTCCAGGGGCCTCGTACGCTAGCAAGCAACGGTGACAGCGCTACTTCTGCGGCGCTGCCTTGGCCCGATCGATCGCACGCAGGATGAATTCCTGCGCCTCCAGGGCATCGCCCCAGCCGACGACTTTGACCCACTTGGTGGACTCGAGGTCCTTGTAGTGCTCGAAGAAGTGCTGCACCTGGCTCAAGGTGATCTCCGGCAGGTCGGTGTAGTTGTGCACCGACTCATAGCGCCGGCTGAGCCGGGGGACGGGCACGGCGATGATCTTCTCATCGCCGCCGCTTTCGTCCTGCATCTTGAGGACCCCGACCGGACGCACGGCCAGCACCGCTCCCGGAACGACCCCGCGCTGGTTCGCGATCAGCACATCGCACGGATCCCCGTCATCGGAGAGGGTGTGCGGTATGAAACCGTAGTTTCCCGGATAGCGCATCGCCGTGTAGAGGAACCGATCGACGATCAGCGCCCCCGCGGCCTTGTCCATCTCGTACTTGATGGGCTCACCGCCGACGGGCACCTCGACCACGACGTTCACTTCGCGCGGTGGATCCCGGCCCACCGAGATTGCCTCCAGACGCATCCGTACTCCTGCTTTCAGACTGACTCACTGAGGAAGCATAAGGCTTCCGCGCCGGGCCATACAGTACCGAGCGGGGTGCCTTGCTGGATGGACGCTCGCCGGCGCGCCTCCTAGGCTTGGCAGATGCCAGAGGCCGACCACCGCTTCTATTACCTGCAGAACTTTCGCAGGGTGCTCGCTTGGCTGCGTGAGCGGTACGAGGATCTTCTGAGCCCCGAGGAGCGCGGGTTCGCTGAGCGATTGGGGGACCTGCCGCTCCCATCGGCCGCTGTGCTGGTCCGCATGATCACGCGCCGTGGCGATGTATTCCGCAGCAGCCGCCTGAGGTATGCCGAAATCGGTTGTCCGCGCGCGGCTGCAGCAGCGCTCATCACAGCGGGATGGGTGGAACCACGGCCTTGCCTCGAGTGGGCGGAGTGGCAGCGGCTGTTCACCAAAGCGGAGCTGGCGGACCTCTTTGACGTTCCAGTCCCCCTGCGCCGCTCATCCAAGCCGCAGCTCATGCAGTATCTGCAGGCGACGCGCCATGCCGGACACGCATTGTCGCTGGCGTGCGCCGATGGCACGGTGTTCCGTCTGAGCGTCGCCGGCTTGTGCGAGCGCCTGCGCATCGTGTTCTTCGGCAACTTCCGCCAGCACTGGTCGGAGCTCGTCCTGACGGACCTCGGCATCTTTCGTTACGAAAGCGTCGCCATCGATCAGCACGCGCGTGCGTTTCGCACGCGGGCGGAAATCGATCAGTTCTACTCGCTGTACGAGTGCCGCAAGCGGCTGCACGACGGCGCTCCCCCCGAGGGCGTGTTGGCGCTGATTCCGCCGGCTCTTCCGGATTGCGAGTGGATCGAATCGCGGCGCGTACGCCTCTTGATGCAGACGGCGCACCGGCTGGAGCAGACAGGGCAGTGGGCGCTAGCGCTTGCTGCATATCGCCTCTGCAAGGAGCCGCACGCGCAGCTTCGCGCCGCGCGTGTACTGGAGAAGCAGGGGCGCTGGAAAGAGGCTTCGGATGAGCTGCTGAGCCTGCCGTCAGGACAGGAGAGCGAGCCCGTACGACAGTGGTCCGACAGGATCCGACAGCGGTTGCGTCGGCGTGTTGGGCCGGGTCTCGTCGTCTGCAGCCTGCGCGAGCACCGGCGCGCGCAGGCCTGGCCTACGCTTCGTATCGAGATCACGGCGCCCGTCGTGCCCGTCGCCGTCGAGTCACTGGCAGCGCAACACCTGGGGACGGCCGAGGCTCCGGTGTTCTACGTGGAGAACGGGCTGCTCAACTCGTTGCTCGGCCTGTGGTGCTGGGAGGCGCTCTTTGCCCCCGTACCGGGGGCGTTCTTTCATCCGTTTCAGGCGGCACCGGCGGACCTGCTGGCGAGGCGGTTCTGTGAGCGCCGCGAGGTGCAGCTTGCTGCGTGCCGTGCGCGCCTGCAATCCGGAGAGTACCGCGAGCACATCCGTAGCACCTTTGGCGCAAAGGCCGGCCTTGCATCCCCGTTCATCGCCTGGGACCTGCTCACCCCGGAGCTGCTCTCTCTGGCATTGGAGTGCATCGCGCCGCAGGACCTCGGGCGCTGCTTCGAGCGCATCCTCGCCGACATCCCCGCTAATCGTGCGGGCCTCCCGGATCTCATTCAGTTCTTTCCCCGCGAGCGCCGTTATCGACTGATCGAGGTGAAGGGCCCCGGGGATCGGCTGCAGGACAATCAGGTCCGGTGGCTCAACTTCTGTATGGGCAACGGCATCGAGGCGGCGGTGTGCAAGGTGGCGTGGATCGAGGATGCCGGGCACCGCGGTGCGCGGCGGCGTCCAGCGGAGGCCGTGTCCTCGTGAAGTACTGTATTGCCGTCCGCTCGCTGTGCGATCTCACGGCCAAAGCGGGCGACCTCGATCTGCGCTTCACACCTGCTCCGAGTGCGCGCGAAGGTATCGAAGGTCACGCGGCGCTCGCGCGTCGGCGCGGCCCCGGATATGAGACCGAGATTGCGCTCGAAAGCGAGTATGGTGAGCTGAAGGTGCGCGGTCGCGCCGACGGCTACGACGCACAGTCGAACCGGCTCGAAGAATTCAAGACCCATCGCGGCGATCTGCGGCACGTTCCTGACAGCCACCGCGCCGTTCACTGGGCGCAGCTGAAGATCTACGGCGCGTTGCTTTGCCGTGCCAGGGGCCTCGAGGAGCTGCAACTCGCGCTCGTCTACTTCGATATCGCCAGCGAGGCCGAGACCGTCTGCCTCGAGACGCTCACTGCCCGGCAGCTGGAGAGCCATTTTGCGCATCACTGCGAGAGATTTCTCGGTTGGGCTCGGCTCGAGCTGGTGCGGCGGGCGGCTCGGGATGCACGCCTGTGCGCTTTATCGTTCCCCTTCAGTGCGCTGCATCCTCGCCAACGCGAGCTGGCCGAAGCCGTCTATAAGACTGTACGCCGAGCCCGAACGCTCCTCACGCAAGCACCCACTGGCATCGGCAAGACGCTCGCCACCTTGTTTCCCGCTCTGAAGGCGATGCCTGCCGAGGCGCTGGACAAAGTGTTCTTTCTGGTGGCGAAGACCTCCGGACGCCGCGTCGCGCTGGAGGCGCTCACGCGGCTCCAGGGCGGAGCGGAGTGCGCATCGCTGCGAGTGCTGGAGCTGGTTGCGCGCGAGAAAGCCTGTGAATACCCGGATGCGGAATGTCATGGGGAGTCGTGTCCTCTGGCGCGCGGATTCTACGATCGGTTGCCGGCGGCTCGCACCGAGGCGGCGGGGATTGCCATCCAGGATCGCGCCGCGGTGCGCTCCATCGCTCGCAGGCACCACCTCTGTCCTTACTACCTGAGCCAGGAGCTGGCGCGCTGGGCCGATGTCGT
>Ga0207707_10000051_pt1 | contig 117204 bp, 120 predicted proteins | sample KBSC83BmetaG_FD_184336 | JGI IMG/M metagenome (GOLD analysis project Ga0207707, IMG submission 184336) | Corn rhizosphere microbial communities from Kellogg Biological Station, Michigan, USA - KBS C8-3B metaG (SPAdes) (version 2) | ecosystem: Host-associated > Plants > Roots > Rhizosphere ... | reverse complement strand
CTCTCGGAAAGATCCGGCAGATGCAGGTGGATGAGCTGGAAGACCTGAAAAACCAGGAACTGATCTGTTATTGTCGCAGTGGTAACCGCAGCGGTCAGGCCTGCCAGTTGCTCGAGATGATGGGGTTTACCAATACGAAAAACCTGGAAGGCGGCATGCTGGCCTGGAAGGAAAGGATCAGATAGGTTTGCCCCGGGCAGGAAGAGTTGCGCATCTTCCGGTCCGGATATTTCAGATGCGATTATCCTCAGATCCCGATATTCAGCGAAAGCATAAAATTTCTGCCGGCCTGCGGAAAAAGAAAATTCTCATTCACGAGCTTTCCCCCGGAATAATAACCGTAGGTATATCCGCTGGCTTCATATTTTTTATTGAACAGGTTATTCAGTTGAAAGGCGATATGCATTTCCCGGATCGATTTTATTTCCGGCGTATAAATCAGCCTTAGCTGTTGAATATAATATCCGCTGATTTTTTTCTGTTCACTCTGAGTATTATCCAGAAAAGAAGCTCCCACATATTTTGCAGGAAGGCTGATCTCTATCCGGGAAACCGGGTAAAAACTCAGACTGCCTGCCGCAATAATCCCTGGCGAAAGAGCAATATCCGTTTGGCTGTACACATTTGTTTTTTGTCCCCCGTTATCATAATCGTCCGTGTACGCTGTATAATCCAGTACTTTGTTTTTGCTCAGGGTAAGATTTCCTGAAACCTGAAACCAGGTGGCCGGTTTCAGGGCCCCCTGCAGCTCCAGGCCCAGCCGGTAGCTGCGGGGCGTATTGGTTCTCGTATAGGATCCCACGTCATTTATTTTGCCGGTAAGAATGAGCTGGTCCTGATAAAGCATGTAGTACCCCGTGACAGACCAGTTGTAGTGCGGAAGATGTTTCGACAGGCCGAGTTCAAAGTCATGCAGGGTTTCCGGTTTCGGTTGCTGGTTTAAGCCCGCTTCGAAATCGTCCCGGTTTGGTTCATGTCTTGCGAGCGCATAGGAAATATATCCCTGCCAGGGTCCCCTGGTATAAGCGATTCCGGCTTTCGGATTAATAAAATCATAGCGGTTGGAAATATGCAGGGCAGGATTGTTGTCAAAGCCATCGATCCGGTAACGGATATGATGCAATTGCAGATCGGCAAAACTGCTGAAGAAATGGCCGAGTTCCTGTTGCCACTTTGCGTAAATATTGAAATCCGTTTTGCGCGCCGGCTCATGATAATATTGATAGTCATCCGCAATGCCGCCCTGTGCAGCCCAGATGACATCTCCATAATGTTTACCGTCGTACCGGTCCCATCCGCCACCCAATGTGATTTCCGTTCCCTTTTTTTTATACTGGAAGGAGAAAATGCCACCGTAGAAAAAATTGTCGAGCCATTTGCGCCGGATGAGGTCGGTGCTGCTGAAAACGCTGTTGCCGGCAATATGATCCGGCAGACCGTAATCGGCATAAGCTGCCCCGTTTTTAAACTCTTCATAATAGCCCTTGCCGCGGGTCAGGAAGCCGGCCAGGTTGGCGGAAAGGAAATCAGAGAACCGGTGATTCACGAATAATTGGTAGTGGTCCTGTTTATAATTGTCTGTTTGGTTTTTATAGGTGAAATAATTATACCTGCGCGGATCAGACTGGTAGAGGTTCAGGGAGTCCTCTGCTGTATTGTACAATGCACCGCTGTAACCGCTGTTGTTTGCGTAGTGTTCATCGAGCGCTGCTTTATCGTTGTCCAGTTTGGCCTGCGGCACACCGTTCCATGCCTGGTAAGTTTTTTCTGCACCCGTAAGCAGATTGAAACGGACCGACGTTTTCTCTCCCAGCCAGGCTGCTGAAAAATAAGCCGATTTCAAATCGCTGGAAGCCCGGTCGATATAGCCGTTGCTGCTGATCCGGGACAGACGCATGTCCGCGGTGAAATGATTTCCGATAAGTCCGGTTCCGGCCTTCAGGGTATTTTTCCAGGTATTGTAAGAACCGAAGCCGTTATTGAACTCAGCGTAAGGATCGGCATTAAATGTGTTAGTGGAGAAATTTATGCTGGCACCAAATGCTCCGGCCCCGTTGGAAGAAGTACCCACACCGCGCTGGATCTGGATGCTGCTGACGGAGGATGCGAAATCCGGCAGGTCCACAAAATAAATGGACTGGGATTCCGCATCATTATAAGGAAGGCCGTTCAGGGTCATATTGATGCGCGTAGCGTCAGTGCCGCGAATGGAAATTCCGGTGTATCCCACGCCATTCCCGGCGTCGGAACTGCTAACCACCGACGGGGTTTGATTCAGGATAAAAGGAAGGTCCTGTCCGGTATTGTTTTTTGCAATCTCCGCGGCGGAAAAATTCGTTTTCGTAAAAGGCGATTTATCGGTAGCCCGGATGGCGATGACTTCCACAGGGCTTAAGAAAAGGGCGGGATGTTTCGGAGAGAGGCTGTCAGCTTTCAGCGAATCCGGGATAGTATCTGCCGGAGTGGATTGGGAAAAACCGGCGAGTCCCGTAACTGAGCAAAAGTAAAAGAGCAAAAACCTTTTCATTTTTCGGCATTTATGCATGAATAAAATTTCCGGCGCAGCAGAGTATTCAAATACGGAAATGCCGACAAAGTGAAGAGGAAAAAAGCCACCTTCCCTGCGCAGGCATTATCCTGTTCAGGTTCTACGGGTATTATCTCAGCCTATCCAAAAGGAATCAGCACCCCGGGAACTTGCAAAACAACCGGTTAACCGGTTGTTTCATTTGCAAATATACGGTAACAATATTCCGGGAAGCTGCGTTGTATAAAAAAATTGCGGCCGGGTAACATTTTCAGCGTGTTTAAGAAAGGCTAAGATCCCCCTATCTTTGCTGCTCTTAAAAAGCTAAAATGGGTATGGATCGCAATACGATAATTGGTTTTGTGCTGCTGGGACTCTTACTGTTCACTTATCTCTTCACTGCTACCAGGAGCAGCCAGGAGTTGCAGAAACAAAAACAACATCAGGCCGATTCCCTGGCCCTTATTCAAAGGCAGCAGGAAGCCATGGCTGCCGCCCATGATACAGCCAAAGTAAAAGCCATCGTCCGGGATACGGTTGCCGGCTGGGGCCAGGCCATGGAAGGCACAGAAAAGCTGGTAACGGTGGAAAATGATTTGCTGAAAATTATTTTCAGCAATAAGGGCGCTCAGCCCAGGGAAGTGATTCTGAAACATTTCAGGGAATTCGATAGTACGCAGGTTAAACTGATGGATTCGTCTTTATCCAACCGGGTAAGTTATCAGATCAATACCGCTACCAATCAGACCGCCCAGATTGCCAATCTCTACTTTAATACGGGGGAAATCCAGAAAGAACCGGATGGCAGCCAGAAGATAACTTTCACACTGCCCGCACCCAATGGAGAATCCATTGTACATGAATATGTGATGCATCCGGGAAGTTATCTGGTGGACTGGAATCTGCGGACCACCGGGACCGGAAATTTGTTTTCCGGAAATATCCTGAACCTGGACTGGCATGTGCAAATGGAACAGACGCAGCCTTTTGTTTATTATGAAAAAAGGCTGACCAACGTTTGTTTTTCGGAGAATAGTGAATTTGACTATATTTCTTCCAAAACGGATAAGACCTTTGAAAAACCGGTTCAGTGGGTATCTGCTGCCCAGCAGTTTTTCAACAGAACCCTGATAGCAAAAAGCAATTTTGAAACCGGAACACTGCATTGGGCCCGGGAACCGGAGGACAGCTCTTCCCTGCTGGGAACCGCTGATGTTCATCTGCAGACCAAAATTCCCGGTACGGCATCCAATCTTGATTTTCAATGGTATTATGGCCCGAATGATTACCATATTTTAAAAAAAGCGGCCCCCGGCATGGACAAGATCGTGGATCTGGGGCGCGATATGTACGCTTTTGTGCGCCCGATCAATATCTACGTGATCATGCCGGTTTTCAATTTCTTTAAGAAATTTGTCAGCAGTTACGGCATCGCCATCCTGTTACTCACGCTGTTTATCCGCCTGCTTACGTCGCCCCTGGTTTATAAAAGTTATCTGAGTGGTGCAAAAATGAAAGCCCTTCGTCCGGAAATTGAGGCCATGAAGAAAAGGGTTGGAGGCGACCAGCAACAGGTTGGTGTGGAACAGATGAAACTCTTCCGGGAAGCCGGTGTCAACCCGCTGGGCGGATGCATCCCGGCCATTCTGCAGATTCCGATATTCTTTGCGCTGTACACTTTCTTTAACTCCAATGTTGCATTGCGGGGCCAGCCTTTTTTATGGGCGAAAGATCTTACGGTATATGACGTGGTGGCAAAACTGGGATTTACCATTCCGGCTTACGGGAATCACATTAGTTTATTTGCGACGATTGCCGTGATCACCAGTTTTCTGATCTCACTCTATGGGATGAGCATGACGCCCGACCAGAGCAACCCGGCAATGAAATACATGCCCTATTTTATGCCCGTGATGCTGCTGCTGTTTTTCAACCGGCTTCCTGCGGCGCTGACCTGGTATTATACTGTATCCAATCTCATAACCCTGATCCTGCAATGGGTGATCCAGAATTATATCATTGATCATGAACAGGTGCTGGCCAAACTGCAGGCAAACCGGAATAAACCGAAAACAAAACCCAAATGGCAGGAGCGGTTTGAACAGATGCAGGAGGCCCAGAAGAAGTCGCAGCAGCAGATCAAGGGGAAGAAGCCCTGATCCTGCCACAAACTGCGGACATCCGGCTTCCGGGCCATTAAACTCCCCGGCAAACAAACGATCTAAAGAGACAGATAATTATGAAAATAAAAAACGGATCTCTTTTATTGCTCCTTGTTCCCGCGCTGGCTTCAGCCCAGAAAAAAGTTGGTGAACTTAGCCTGGTATACAATTATGTTGTCAGTAACGCGAAGAATGCCGGCGGTCAGATGCGTGGAACAGCTGCTTTTTATATCAAGGGTAACCTGAGCCGGGAGGAAAACAGCAGCAACCTGTTTTCCTCCACCACCATTTACGATGCCAAGGCCGGATCCGGTGTTATCCTGAAAGAAGTGAACGGACAGAAATTGCTGATCCGTTTGAACGGGGAAAACTGGGAGCAGAAAAATGCCAGGTTCAAAAATATCAGGTTCACCAAAACCAGTGAAACCCGGATGATTGCGGGATATTCCTGTGTTAAGGCAACTGCGGTTACTGCAGGGGGTTACGAGATAAGCGTTTTTTATACCCGGGATCTCATACCGGAAAATAAAACCTATGATCCACCTTTTATCAACCTCGACGGCCTGCCTCTGGAATACGACTTCGACAAAGGGGATTTGCATATCAAATATGTGCTGGCGTCGATAAACCTGAATCCCGTCCCTGCTTCGAAATTTGATATTCCCACCAGTGGATACCGGGAAATGACTTATGAGGAAAGTTTGAAACAGTAAAAGGAGGGCACGATAAAACTGCAGGGGAAATCTACCTATTTAGGCATCTGGATCTTTACACCCAGGAACTGGAGACTGGTTTTACCGTTGCTGTTGTTAACAGGGCCGATGGTTACCTTATACTGATAAGGGAGTATGAAAGTTGTATTTCCACGCTGATAGGTGATCATGGCATTCAGAGAAACACGATTATTTTCCTGTGGCTGGAAGTTAAGGAGCGTGCCGCTGTAAGCAGGCGCTTTTTTTAATGTAAAGGAAGAAGCGGCATCGATGGGTGTGAAATTATTTTCAAAGGTCGCATGTTTCTTCTTGTCACCTCCGCCCTTGCTCGCAAAAGCAAGGACAGTAACAGCCAACAACAGGATACTCACCACGCTGAGGCGGAGGGTATGAATGATTGATTGTTGGTTGATAGACTTCATGTTATAACAAAGATATGATTATTTTTTTTGTATTTTTTAACCTTTCATCACTTATTTCCCGGCTTTTTTAACATATTCACCGATATATTCATTGAAAAATCGTGCCAACTTTAAGCTATACGAACGGCCGGTTCACTGCGTTGCCTTCATAAATAATTTGCGGTTAAGGGATTATGAATTAATTTAGTATAACCTCCTTACATGAAAGAAAATCCATACCAGCCCGAACAGGAAGAGATCAAAGAACTGCTGAAGCAATATGGCGCTCTCAAAAACGGCCGAAAGCATAGTTTCCTGGATGAGGAATGTTTCGAAAAAATCATTGACTATTACGACGGCCGGGAAGAATTTACCCTGGCCCTCGAGGCTGCCGAAACCGGTATAGAACAGTACCCGTTTTCTTCCGTTCTGCTGATCCGCAAGGCTGACCTGCTCATTGTTACGCGTAAGTATTATGAAGCGCTGCAGATACTGGAAAGGGCATCTGTACTGGATGCCACGGATATCAATCTGTATATACTCAAAACCGATGCTTATCTCGCGCTGGATCAGCAGGAAAAAGCTGTGGTATTGCTGCAGGAAGCCCTGGGTCTTTTTGAGGGACCCGAAAGGATTGAGCTCCTGTTTGAACTGGCGGATGTGTATGATGATTATGAAGAGTTTGATAAAATATTTGACTGCCTCCGCTGGATACTCGAACAGGACTATGAAAATGAAGAAGCGCTCTATAAGATCTGCTTCTGGACCGATTTTACCGGGCGGAATGAAGAAAGTATTCGCCTTCATCAGTACATCATAGAAGAGAATCCCTATTCTGAACTGGCCTGGTTCAACCTCGCCGCCGCTTATCAGGGTTTGAAACTCTATGAAAAAGCCGTAGATGCCTATAAATATGCGGTTGCTATCGATGAAAAATTCGATTATGCCTACCGGAACATGGGGGATGCTTTTATCCGGCTCAGGAAATACCGCGAAGCCATTGAAAGTCTCGAAAGGGTATTGGAACTTTCCAAGCCCGAGGATGTGATTTTTGAAGCCATCGGGCATTGCTATGATAAGCAACGCAATTTTGCGCAGGCGCGGTTTTATTACAGAAAAGCATCGCACCTGAATCAGGGCGACAGTAAACTCGTCTATAAAATCGCCTGCACCTATCTTAACGAATTGCAATGGACGAATGCGGTTAAGCAGCTGGAATCTGCGATCCGTCTCCAGGCCAGGCATCCCGAATACTATCTGGCCCTGGGGGAATGCAGAATTCAGTTGGGTGAGTTTAAAGAAGCTATCCAGGCATTCGGTACGGTGGTGCGGTTAAGACAAAAAAATATTGGCGGATGGGAGGCCCTGGTTCGTTGCTTGTACCTGGCGGGGATGTATCCGCAGGCGCTTGAACAGGTTCAGCAGGCTATCCGGATCGCCGGTAATAAACCACTGCTTACATTTTATATGAGTGCCATATATTTTGCGATGGGCAAATCGAAGGAAGGGCTTCTGCATCTGGATAAAGCCCTGTCTAAATCCCCGAAACTTTTAAAGAAAATGCTCGCACTCAATCCGTCCCTTCTGCAATCGCAGTCCATTGTGGATGTGATTGCGCGATACAGGAAAAGATAAGGTTTCTTACTTTTGCGCCTCAGGAATTTTTAAATCAGAAATTTATTGTCGATGAAATTTAAACTCAGTCAGCTGCCGGAAAGGACTCCGCAACCCAGGAGCGTGGGTCTTACGATGGTTATGGACAAAGGATTAAGCATAGAGGAAACCAGGAATTTTATGAGCATTGCCCATCCGCACGTGGATGTGATAAAGCTCGGATTCGGAACATCTTATGTTACGCCGGAACTCGAAAAGAAACTGGAGGTTTACAAATCCTATAATACCCCCGTTTATTTCGGGGGAACTTTATTTGAAGCCTATCTTATCCGGGATCAGCTCGAGGATTATATTAAAATGTGCGCCTTCTACGGAATAAATTATATGGAAGTGAGCGACGGATCGGTGAATATTGATCACAAAGAAAAATGTGGATTAATAGAAAAGCTTACACAATACGGAACCGTGCTGAGCGAGGTCGGCAGCAAGGACGCAGAACATGTCATTCCGCCGTACAAATGGATTGAACAGATGCGGGCGGAATTAAAAGCCGGAGCGAGTTATGTTATTGCGGAAGCCCGGGAATCAGGAAACATCGGCATCTACCGCGGTACGGGAGAAGTGCGGGAGGGGCTGGTACAGGAAATCCTCACCCAGATCCCTTCCGAAAAAATATTGTGGGAAGCGCCATTGAAATCCCAGCAATTGTATTTTATTGAACTCGTTGGCGCCAACGCCAACCTCGGAAATATTTCTCCGCAGGAGATCATGGCGCTCGAAGCCATGCGGCTTGGTTTAAGAGGCGATACCTTCGATCTCTTTCTCGATAAAAATAAAAAAACATCCAGGTGAAAAAATTCGGCCTGATCGGATATCCGCTGGGCCATTCCTTTTCAAGGAATTATTTCCATGATAAATTTTTGCGGGAAAAGATCACGGACTGCAGTTACGACAATTTTGAATTAAAGAATATCGGTCAGCTGAAAGAAATACTGGCGGACCCGGAACTGAGGGGGCTCAACGTTACGATACCTTACAAGCAATCCGTTATTGCTTACCTCCACACAGCCGACCCCGTAGTGCAGCAGACGGGCGCCTGCAACTGTATCCGCATCCGGAACCGCCAGTTGGAGGGGTTTAATACCGATGTCACCGGATTCGGGAAATCTTTACAGGAAAAATGGAAACCGGAAGACCGCAAAGCGCTCATTCTCGGAACAGGCGGCTCTTCGAAAGCCGTGGCTTATGTGCTGAAAAAAATGGGCATTCCCTTTCTGTTTATTTCGAGAAGGGGAAGCGGGGCTCCGGACCAGCTGCGTTATGAAGAAGTGACGGAAGAGATTATGCGTATGCATTCCCTCATTATTAACAGCACGCCGCTGGGCATGTATCCGGAAATAAATGCCTGTCCTCCGCTCCCGTATGAATACCTGACCGGAACCCACTATCTGTTTGACCTGATTTATAATCCGGCCAGGACGGAATTTCTGCGGAGAGGAGAAGCCGTTGGAGCGCGCACAAAGAATGGGTCGGACATGCTGAAAATACAGGCGGATGCAAGCTGGGAGATCTGGAACAACCGTTCAGGAGGCTAATCTTTCTTTCACCGCGTCCGGCAGGGCTGTTACTTTTTTAAGCGAATAATCATAACAGACCATTCCGGTTTTAGCAATGGCTAGCAGGGACGTTGCCGGGCTTGTATCTTTCTCCAGTTTATAAACCAGATCAAATCCTGCGCGGGTAAAATCCGTTGCAGCAACAGAGAGCCTGATTTCATCTCCGTAAAAAATCTCCTTTTTAAATACAATCATAACATCGCTCATGATGAGGCCGGCGCCTCCCAGATCCAGCTCTGTATAGCCGAAGGATTTCAGGAATCTTACCCGGGCCTCATGAATAAAGGAAAGTATGGTATCGTTGCCAACGTGCGCACCGTAATTCAGGTCGGTTATCCGCACCGGAAAGGAAGTGCTGAAGGCAAAAGTTTCCGGCAAATCAATTTTTATTCTGGCCATGTATATTTATTTGCTGAGGATCTCCGCTTTTAAAAAGAGGATCATTTTATCGGCTGCTTTCTTCCTGTGGCTGAAAAGATTTTTTTCTTCCGCGCTCATTTCAGCAAAGCTCCTGACTGAACCGTCCGGAATAAAAACGGGATCATATCCGAAGCCGCCCGTGCCCTGTCTTTTCCGGAGGATCCGCCCTTCACATGCGCCTTCGAAAAAGAATTCACGGTCGTTGAGGATCAGGGAAATCACGGTACGGAAACGGGCTTTTCTGCTGTTTGCGTTTTCCATATTAGCCAGCAGCTTATCTATGTTTTTTGAAAAAGAAACGGGTTCACCCGCATACCGGGCGCTTTTTACTCCGGGTTCGCCCTGCAGCGCGTCCACTTCGAGTCCGCTGTCTTCACTGAAGCAGTCTTTCCCGTCAGTCAAAAGATAAATAGCCCTGGATTTCTCCAAAGCATTTTCCCGCAGGGTTTCGTGCGGCTCCGGGATTTCTTTTTCAATACCTGCCTCCTGCAGGGAGATAATCTCCAGCTGATGGCCGATGGCAGACTGCATCTCTGTCAGCTTATGCGGATTATTGGTTGCAAAAATCAGTTTTGTATGTTGAACAGGGTTCTGAGACTTGCCCATAATTTTTTCTTGATTGGAATTAAATCGACGGCATCCTCCTGGCTTAACAGGGTGAGGGAAGGAATTAAAATAGTGGAAATCCCGTTTACAGCGGAAATGGTAAATGGTTCCACAGACTCCCCTAAATTCAGTGAGGCCGGAGGGATTCCGCAAAGGAACAGCGTTTCCGGATGCAGCTGCGTTATTAATTTTTTGATATCCACTGCTGTATGCGCCGTGTTCAGTACGGACACATCGGCGATCGAACAACGGCAGGCAGAAAGCATTTTGGTTAGAAAAGCCAGCTGTTCGTCCGGAAGGAAAACCGTATCCGGATAGGATACGATAAAACAGATCCTCCGCAGGTTATTTCCCAGGAAACGGTAAGCTTCTGTGGCCTGCGGGCCAGCCTTTCCTCCTTTTTTGGCATTCGTTTTTTTCTCCGGGTCCGGGACTTTTTCACCATCCGGGTATGGTTTTCCGGTTTCCCGGTCCTGCACGAGGGAATCCCGGTAGAGGGCCAGCAGCAGTTCAGGCGATAAGTCGATGTTATTTATGCCCATAAATTAATGAAATTCCCCGGGTCTGTTTTGCGCGCTCCGGGAATGTTTGTTTCTTTGTATTATCAAAAATAGTATTTTATGATGGAGACGATGGACTTCCCGGTAACCCGGGTAAAAAGAAGCAGGCTGGCCGAAACGGATTTTGATCATCTGCCTTTTGGTAAATATTTCAGCGACCATATGCTGGAAGCTGATTACGTGGACGGCACATGGAAACTTGCGGTGATCAAACCTTATCAGCCAATAATGCTCGAACCCTCTGTCATGGCGCTGCATTACGGGCAGGCAATATTTGAAGGGATCAAGGCCTACCGGGATGAAAGCGGGGCTTTTATTTTCAGACCCTACGATAATTTCAAAAGATTTAATATTTCTGCAGAACGGATGGAAATGCCGGCGGTCCCGGAAGATATTTTTATCGAAGGGATGCGGCAGCTCGTTTTGCTGGATAAAGACTGGATCCCCGCAAAGGAAGATTATTCCCTGTATATCCGCCCCTTCATGTTTGCCACGGACGCTGCCCTGGGAGTGAAACCTTCAGAAACCTATAAGTTCATGATACTGCTGAGTCCGACAGGCCCCTATTATTCAGCCCCCATGAAAATCTACGTGGAGGAAAAATATACCCGTGCAGCTCCCGGAGGCGTTGGGTTTGCCAAGAATGCAGGCAATTACGGGGGGAGCCTGAAAGCGGCAAAGGAAGCGAGAAGTCAGGGCTACGACCAGGTATTGTGGACCGATGCATTTGAACATAAATGGCTGCAGGAAGTAGGCACCATGAATGTATTTTTTGTATTTGGGAATACGGTGGTTACCCCCTCCCTGGAAGAGGGCACTATTCTGGCCGGCGTCACCAGGGACAGCGTGATCACAGTATTGCGTGAGCAGGGATTCACGGTGGAGGAAAGAAAAATCAATATTGAAGAAGTAGTCAGTGCCCACCGGGGCGGAAAACTTACGGAAATATTCGGTTCCGGAACCGCAGCCACCATTTCTTATATTAAAGAACTGAAGTACAGGGACTATATCATGACATTTGATACTTCCTCCTTCACAACATCCCCCGCGGTAAAGAAAATCCTTACAGAGATCCGCGAAGGGAAAAGGCCTGATTCCCATGGCTGGCTTATAAAAGTGTAGGATCAATATTAATTTGGATAATCACGGCCTTGCGGTTACCTTTGCCGTCCCAAAAATTCAAACGCATTTGTAATGCCGACTATTCAGCAATTAGTTAGAAAAGGAAGAGAAATCATCCGGGCAAAGAGTAAATCCAGAGCATTGGATTCCTGTCCCCAGCGGCGCGGGGTTTGCACACGCGTGTACACCACGACGCCGAAGAAGCCGAACTCTGCATTGCGCAAAGTGGCTAAAGTGCGGTTGACCAATAAGGTGGAAGTGATTGCCTATATTCCGGGTGAAGGGCATAACCTGCAGGAACACTCCATCGTCCTGATCCGGGGCGGCCGTGTAAAAGACCTTCCCGGTGTTCGTTATCATATTGTGCGCGGAAGCCTGGATACGGCAGGAGTGAAGGACCGCAAAAAAAGCCGCTCCAAGTACGGAACCAAGAAAGAGAAGGGCGGGGCTAAACCGGCAGCAAAGACGAAAAAATAAAATCATTTATAAATCCCGAATAACTCATGAGGAAGTCACAGGCCAAGAAATTACCGCTCGCACCGGATGCAAAATTCAATGACATCCTGGTTACGCGTTTTGTAAACAACCTGATGTGGCAGGGTAAAAAAAATACGGCATTCAATCTCTTTTACGATGCGATTGACCGGGTTTCCAAAACAACAAACGACAACGGGTACGAGGTTTGGAGAAGGGCGCTGAATAATGTGACACCGGCTGTGGAAGTGAGAAGCCGCCGGATCGGGGGAGCTACTTTTCAGATCCCTTCGGAAGTACGTGCGGACCGCAAGGTTTCCCTCAGCATTAAATGGCTGATCCGTTTCAGCCGGGAAAGGAACGGGAAGAGCATGGCCGATAAACTCGCCGGAGAAATAGTGGCGGCCAGCAAGGGCGAAGGCGGGGCTTTCAAGAAAAAAGAAGATACACACCGTATGGCTGAAGCCAACAAGGCTTTTGCCCATTTCAGAATCTGATTGATATCATTTGCTGTAAAGAAATCCCTTCCGGGCCCTGGCCGCAGAAGGGATTTTTCATTAGCCGACGCTACCGGAACTGCATGTTTTTAATAAAAAATTCGTACCTTTGCGCACCCGTTAAAATGCATCTGCCGGACTTCTGATCAGGAGCACTTTTCAGAGCTTTTTAATGACCCGCAGCTTTGCGTTTGCATGCAGATCCGCGGATTACTGAACGGAAAAAATTATTTAATTCAAAACAATGTCTGACTTACGTTTTCAAAGAAATTTTGGTATTGCGGCGCATATTGACGCCGGTAAAACAACCACCACAGAACGTATCCTGTATTATACGGGGGTATCGCATAAGATTGGTGAAGTACATGATGGTGCGGCAACCATGGACTGGATGGAACAGGAAAAGGAAAGAGGGATTACCATCACTTCTGCTGCAACCACCTGCTTCTGGAATTTCCCGACCGATCAGGGAAAGAAGCTGGCAGATACCAAGCAATATAAATTCAACATCATTGATACTCCGGGTCACGTGGATTTTACGGTTGAAGTAGAACGTTCCCTGCGTGTACTGGATGGATTGCTGGCACTGTTTTGCGCCGTATCCGGCGTGGAACCCCAGTCTGAAACCGTTTGGCGCCAGGCAAACAAATACAAGGTTCCCCGTATCGGTTTTGTCAACAAAATGGACCGGGCAGGCGCTGATTTCCTCAGTGTGGTCAAGCAGATCAGGGAAATGCTGGGAGCCAAAGCCGTTCCCCTGCAGTTGCCTATTGGTGCGGAAGATGATTTTAAAGGTGTTGTGGATCTGATTACCATGAAGGGAATTATCTGGGATGAGGAAGGGAAAGGAATGACCTACCAGGAAGTACCGATACCTGAGGATATGGTGGATGAGGTGAATGAATGGCGCCAGCATCTGGTGGAAGCTGTTGCAGAATACGATGTAAAGCTGCTGGAAAAGTTTTTCGAAGATCCGAATTCCATTACCCAGGATGAAATGCATGAAGCTATCCGGAAGGCAACCATTGATCTTTCCATCATTCCGATGATGTGCGGGTCTTCCTTTAAGAATAAAGGGGTGCAGAAGGCTCTGGATGCGATCGTTCGTTATCTTCCCGGCCCGATGGATGTTGCTGCCGTAGTCGGCCACGACCCAAATACCGGAGAAGAAATCTCCCGCAAACCGGATCCGAAAGAGCCCTTCGCGGCCCTGGCATTTAAAATAGCAACCGATCCCTTTGTGGGTCGCCTGGCATTCTTCCGGGTCTACAGCGGTCACCTCAATTCCGGTTCTTATGTATTGAATACAAGGACCGGAAAGAACGAACGCATTTCCCGGATCATGCAGATGCATGCCAACAAACAGAACCCGATTGATTTCATCGAAGCTGGCGATATCGGCGCTGCGGTGGGATTCAAGGATATCAAGACCGGAGATACATTGTGTATTGAAGACCATCCCATCATTCTGGAAAAAATGACCTTCCCGGAACCGGTGATCTCCGTAGCTATTGAACCGAAAACCCAGGCTGACGTGGATAAAATGGGTATGGCGATTGCAAAACTGGTGGAAGAGGATCCGACCCTGCGGGTAAAAACGGACGATGAAACCGGACAAACCATTTTAAGCGGAATGGGAGAGTTGCATCTGGAAATCATCGTAGACCGTATGCGCCGGGAATTTAAAGTGGAGATAAACCAGGGAGCGCCCCAGGTGGCTTATAAGGAGGCCTTCCAGAAAACCATCGAACACCGCGAGACGCTGAAAAAGCAAACGGGTGGTCGTGGTAAGTTCGCGGATATCTATTTTGAAATCGGACCTGCCGATGAGGAATTCCTGAAAGAAGACAAGGGACATTATCAGTTTGTAAATGATATTTTCGGTGGATCGATTCCCCGGGAGTTTATTCCGGCCATTGAAAAGGGATTCGAGTCCGCCATGACCACAGGCGTATTGGCCAGCTATCCGGTGGATAATATGAAGATCCGGATATTTGACGGCAGTTTCCATGCGGTGGATTCCGATTCCATGAGTTTTGAACTTTGTGCCAAACAGGGATTCCGCGAAGCGGCAAAAAAAGCGAAGCCGGTCTTACTGGAACCCATCATGAAGGTGGAAGTCATTACACCGGATCAGTACATGGGAGATGTAACCGGCGACCTGAACCGTCGCCGCGGAATGCTCGAAGGAATGGACAGCCGGAATAATGCCCAGGTGATCAAAGCCAAAGTACCTCTCTCCGAAATGTTCGGATATGTTACACAGCTTCGTTCCCTCAGTTCCGGCCGGGCCACTTCAACCATGGAATTTTCCCACTATTCACCTGCACCCAATAACGTGGCGGAAGAAGTGATCGCCAAGGTAAAAGGTAAGGGTAAAGTGACTGCCTGATCATTTGATTATGCTAAATAAAAAAGTCCTCCTCCGTATTGCACGGAGGAGGACTTTTTGTTAAACGGGTAAGTTTCCTGAAGGCTATTACTTAATTTTCGGCTCTAAACAGATTGCATGACGGTAAAAAAGATTTTTTTTCAAAGGAGCCTGCTGATCGGTTTCCTGATTGCCGCCGGCCTGTCCGGCCCTGCTCAGTTATATAAAAAGATAGTATGGAATGCAGACGGCCAAAGCTATTTTCAGGCAGAAAATGCGGGCATTATGGAATATAAAATGCCGTCGGGTGTGGCAAACATGCTGGTCAGCGCCGGGAATCTTACTCCTGCGGGAAGCTCGTCGCCGCTGGAGATCCGGTATTTTTTCTTCTCTTCCGATTTCAAAAAAATACTGATCTATACCAACAGCAAAAAAGTGTGGCGTTACGATACCCGCGGAGATTACTGGGTTTATGACCTGCATGGGCTCAGCCTGCAAAAGCTTGGAAGTTCCCTGCCCCCGTCCTCCCTGATGTACGCCAAATTTTCTCCGGACGGTAAAAAAGCGGCTTATGTGAGCGGGCATAATCTGTATGTGGAAGACCTGGGAACCCACCTGATAAAAGCGCTTACAAAAGACGGTACCCGCAAAATAATCAACGGCACATTCGACTGGGTATATGAAGAGGAATTTGATTGCCGCGATGGTTTCCGCTGGAGCCCGGACAGCCGGTCAATTGCTTTCTGGCAGATCGATGACAGTAGCACCCGGGATTATCTGATGCTCAATACCACGGATTCTGTCTATTCGCATATTGTGCCGGTTGAATATCCGGTGGCGGGGCAAAACCCATCCCCTTTTAAAATCGGCGTGGTTGGTATCGATGAAGATCAGGTCCGGTGGATGCATATTCCAACGGACGCCCGGCTGGGCAGCTACCTGCCGAGGATGGAATGGGCAGACAATAGCGGGGAACTGATTGTGCAGCACCTGAACAGGCAGCAGAATCAAAGCGATATCATGCTGTGTGATGTGAAAAATGGGTCCTCCAAAATAATTTATTCGGAAAAGGACAGCGCCTGGATTGACATTATTTCGAGCTTTGACCAGGATTACAGGATGGGCGGTTGGGACTGGCTGCAGCAGGGAGCGGAGTTTGTCTGGCCCAGTGAGAAAGACGGCTGGCGGCATCTGTACCGGATCAGCCGCAATGGTAAAAAACAGACCCTGATTACTGCCGGGAACTACGATGTCATAGGAATTTCCCTGATCGATGAAAAAGAAAACCTGCTTTATTTTCTGGCCTCGCCGGATAATGCGACGCAGCGATACCTGTACCGCTGCCGGCTGGACGGGAAGGGGAAAGCAGAAAGGGTTTCGCCGGCCAGTGAAACCGGGACGCACGACTACGATCTTTCTCCCGACGGCCGGTATGCCATCCACCATTTTTCGAATTATTATACCCGGCCTTCTGCCGAATGGATAAGCCTTCCGGCACATCAGAAACTAAGCAGTTCTCCGGCTATTCAGGTTCCCGTTGCCGCAGACAGTATCGCCTCCAATATTTCTTTTTTTAAATTGAAAACAGCGGATGGCGTCAGCATGGATGGCTGGATGCAGAAGCCGGATAACTTTGATCCTGCAAAAAAATATCCGGTATTGTTTTACGTATACAGTGAACCGGGCGACCAGACTGTGCTGGATAAATACGGGGAGGGCAGGAACTGGCTTTACCAGGGCAACTTATCGAAGGACGGGTATATCTATATTTCCGTGGATAACCGGGGGACCCCTGCTCCCAAAGGGGCTGCCTGGAGAAAATCCATTTATCGCAAAATTGGCCGGCTGAATATCCACGACCAGGCCATGGCCGCGACCGAGATCATGAAATGGCCTTTTGTGGATACTTCCCGGATCGCAGTCTGGGGCTGGAGCGGAGGCGCTTCGGCAACCCTGAACCTCCTGTTTCAGTACCCGCAGATTTATAAAACGGGCATTGCCATAGCAGCGCTGACGAACCTGCTTACCTACGATAATATTTACGAGGAAAGGTATATGGGCATCCCAGGGGAGGCCAGGGAGGACTATGTAAAAGGCTCCCCGCTGAACTATGCCCGGAATCTGCGGGGTAATCTCCTGTATATTCATGGAACGGGGGACGATAATGTCCATTTCAATAATGCCGAAATGCTCGTTAATGAGCTGGTTAAGTACAATAAGACCTTTCAGTATATGGCTTACCCCAACCGGACCCATTCCATCAATGAAGGGCCGGGGACAACAGAACACCTGAGCAGCCTGTATACCCAATATCTGAAAGCCCATTGTGCCGGAGGCCCCAAATAATTATCAAAAAAACGAGATAATTCTTTGACCGTTTATATGGTTATCGCTACCTTTGCATCCCGTTCAAAAAACGGGAATTGACTTATGTCTCAGCGAATCAGAATCAAATTGCAATCTTACGATCACAATCTCGTGGATAAATCCGCAGAAAAGATCGTAAAAACAGTGCGCAGCACAGGAGCCGTGGTAACGGGCCCGATCCCTTTACCTACGCGTAAAAAAGTATTTACCGTACTGCGTTCACCGCACGTGAATAAAAAGGCGCGGGAACAATTTCAGCTGCATACGCATAAGAGACTGCTGGACATTTATACGTCTACTTCCAGAACGGTAGATGCATTATCCAAGCTTGACCTGCCATCCGGAGTGGATGTGGAGATCAAGGCCTGACGAGGGTAAAAATTCCATCTGCCAAACCCTAACCGGTGAAAGCAGCGCTGGATCTTTGAATAAAAAAATATGAACAAGCCGTTCGGGGTTTGTTTACTACCGGTACTTCCTTTGTCCGCCGAAGCTTTAGCGTAGGCGGATGAGTAAACCGAATCGAAGCTGGATGAGGCATTAACTGCTTACGCCAAAGCTTCGGCGGTCGATGGAAAAGGTCGGTTGCAAACAGGGGATTGAAATCAGGATCAGCTTGCATCAGGCTGACAAAAACCGCTGATTGTCCTTGGACTCCAGGCACAAACCAATAAAAGATGAAAGGGTTAATTGGAAAAAAAATTGGAATGACCAGCGTGTTCACCCCCGATGGAAAGCAGGTAGCCTGTACCATCATTGAAGCGGGTCCCTGTGTCGTTACGCAGGTTAAGACAACAGAGACCGACGGGTATAATTCTCTTCAGCTCGCGTTTGGCGACAAAAAAGAAAGGCATATTCTCGCCTCCGAAAAAAATCACTTCGCCAAGTCAAATACACCCGCAAAGAAATTCATTAAAGAATTCCGCAATTTTTCACTGGAAAAGAATTTGGGGGAAGCCCTGACCGTAGACATTTTCGCTGAAGGCGAAAAAGTGGACGTAGTAGGCACTTCAAAAGGTAAAGGCTTTCAGGGTGTTGTAAAACGCCATGGATTTCATGGGGTTGGTGGTCAGAGCCATGGTCAGCATGACCGCAGCCGCGCTCCCGGATCACTGGGTAACTCTTCTGATGCTTCCCGGGTAATGAAGGGTGTTCGCATGGCAGGCCGCATGGGTGGAGACCGCGTGAAGCTGAAAGGTCTGAGCGTGGTAAAGATATTTCCTGAAAAGAACTACCTGTTGATTGCCGGATCTGTTCCGGGTCATAACGGCTCCATTGTTTACATTCAGAAGTAACCTATTAATTCCAATCAAATGCAAGTAGATATATTGAATATAAAAGGAGATAAAACGGGCCGTACGCTGGAACTGCCTGCGGATATTTTTGAAGCAGAGCCGAATGATCATGTGATTTACCTGGCGGTAAAGCAATACCTCGCGGCGCAACGTCAGGGTACCCACAAGGTAAAGACCCGGATGGAAGTGAAGGGTTCATCTAAAAAATTGCACAAGCAGAAAGGAACCGGCGGATCCCGTAAAGGAAATATCCGGAATCCGCTGTATAAAGGGGGAGGAACCATTTTCGGACCCAAACCCAGGAGTTACGATTTCAAGCTTAACCGGAAAGTAAAGGACCTGGCAAAGATCTCTGCGCTTTCCCATAAGGCAAAAGAGCAAGCCATCGTGGTGGTGGAAGATATAAAGCTGGAATCACCCAAAACCAGGGAAGTGGTGAGCCTTCTCGCGGCGCTGAAGCTGGGTGGCAAAAAAACATTGTTTGTTTTACCGGAATACAACGATAACCTGCAGCTCAGTGTAAGGAATGTACCTTACCTGGAAAGCAGCCTGCTGGCAGATGTGAATACTTATGATATTGTGAATGCGCAGACCCTGGTGTTTACGGAAGCGGCAGCAAAGATGTTTTCGGAAGAAGAAGCGTAAGAATGTGGAAATGTGGGAATAGGTAAATATGCTAATGTGTACATGGGCTGCATCTGATTTACACATTTACACATCAGCACATTTACCCATTGATTAAATATTCAAATTAACAAGATGAAACTATCAGAGGTTCTGATCCGCCCGATACTTACAGAAAAGGCAAATGCCCAGCAGGAGAAACTGCGCCGCTATGCTTTCAAAGTAAACAGAAAGGCGAATAAGCTGGAAATTAAAAAAGCGGTTGAGGATTTCTACGGAATTACGGTTGTGGATGTGAATACCGTGGTTGTTCCGAGCAAAGCCCGTTCCAGGTCTACCAAGGCCGGACTGATTACGGGACGTAAGCCCGGGTACAAGAAAGCACTGATTACGCTTGCAGAAGGAGATACGATTGATCTGTATTCGAATATTTAAGCTGTTTAAGAATGGCGTCAACTGCCGCAAAAGTTGAGGATTTTATTATAAATATTCTGTAGAATAAAATATGGCACTAAGAAAATTTAAACCGGTAACTGCCGGAACCAGGTGGAGAATCGGAAACGCATTTGCAGAAGTGACTTCCGACACACCGGAAAAGAGCCTGCTGGAAAAAGTGAAGTCGACTGCCGGCCGTAATTCCCAGGGAAGAAGGGCTATGCGTTACAGGGGTGGCGGACACAAAAAGATGTATCGCCTGGTGGATTTTAAACGGGATAAAAAAGGTATACCTGCAGTTGTTGTCTCTATTGAATATGATCCGTACAGAACAGCGTTTATCGCGCTGCTGAATTACAGCGACGGCGAGAAAAGATATATTATCGCGCCTCAGGGATTGCAGGTTGGAACTTCGGTCCTTTCCGGCGATGCGGTTGTGCCGGAAGTGGGCAATGCGTTGCAGATGAAGAATATTCCGCTGGGTACCAATGTGCACAATATTGAAATGCAGCCAGGCCAGGGTGGCAAGCTTGTTCGCAGTGCCGGTGCATCTGCGCAGTTAACAAACAAGGAAGAAAAGTACGCAGTGCTTAAAATGCCTTCCGGCGAACTCAGAAAGATCCTGATCAACTGTTATGCGACCGTGGGTGTGGTTTCGAACAGCGACCATAGTCTGCAGAGCATGGGCAAGGCAGGACGTAATGTTTGGAGGGGGATTCGTCCCCGGGTACGTGGCGTAGCCATGAACCCCGTGGATCATCCGATGGGTGGTGGTGAAGGAAAAGCGTCCGGAGGTCAGCCGCGTTCCAGGAACAGCCAGTACTCCAGAGGACTGAAGACAAGAACCCGCGGAAAGGGAAGCGATAAACTGATCATTCAGACGAAAAAGGGAAAGAAGATTTCGAAATAATTAAGAATGTGTCAATGTGAAAAAATGCAAATGGGTTTCATATTGACAGGCAGCATAAAGAATAATTTACACATTTTCACATTTTCAAATTAACTCATTAACTATGGGTCGTTCAATAAAAAAAGGTCCTTACGTAGATGCAAACCTGGAAGTAAAAGTGCTGGGCATCAATGACGGAAAGGCGAAGAAAAGCGTCATCAAAACCTGGAGCCGCCGTTCTACCATTACCCCGGATTTTGTAGGGCATACTTTTGCCGTGCATAACGGGAATAAATTCATCCCTGTATATATTACCGAGTTCATGGTAGGCCATAAACTGGGAGAATTTGCACCAACGCGGAATTTCAAGGGACATTCCAGTAAAAAAATTGCCGAGTAGAAGGCTGAAACTGAAGAAAGAACAAATAAGAGAACAAACCAGAAAAAATGGAAGCATTAGCGAAACTGAAAAATTACCCGACATCGCCCCGGAAGATGCGGTTGCTGGCAGACGAAATCAGAGGCCTGCAGGTTGAAAAAGCCCTGGCTTTGCTGGAACATCATCCGCAGCATTCTTCCACGCCACTGTATAAACTGCTGTGGTCGGCGGTAAAAAACTGGGAACAAAAAAACGAAGGAAAGAGCGCCGCTGATGCCGCCCTGGTTGTAAAAACTGTATTCGTGGATGGTGCAAGGGTATTGAAGAGAATGCGCCCGGCTCCGCAGGGAAGAGGGTACCGTGTCCGGAAACGCAGTAACCACGTTACGCTGATCGTTGATGAAAAAATTGAAAAGTAAAAAGTAAAAATTAAAAAATAAAAAATTGACCATTTGGAAATGTCGGCCGGTTTCCGGATAAGAAAGACCGGGCCATTTTCGAGTTATCAAATTATCAAATTATCAAATTAATCAGATAAATGGGTCAGAAAACAAATCCTATAGGGGCGAGACTGGGAATCATCCGTGGCTGGGAATCCAACTGGTACGGGAGCAAGAAAGATTATGCAGTTAAACTGATTGAAGACAATAAGATCAGGACCTATCTTAATGCCCGTATTAACAAAGGAGGAATTGCCAAGATCGTAATTGAACGCACGCTCAATAAACTGATCGTGACCATTCATACTTCCAAACCGGGAATTATTATCGGTAAGGGAGGTGGTGAAGTTGACCGCATCAAGGAAGAATTGAAGAAACTGACCGGCAAAGAAGATGTACAGATCAATATTCTCGAGATCCGCCGCCCGGAGCTGGATGCCAATATTGTTGCCGATACCATTGCCAGACAAATTGAAAACCGTATTAATTATAAAAGAGCGATCAAGATGGCCATTGCTTCAGCCCTTCGTATGGGTGCTGAAGGCATTAAGGTAAAAGTAGGAGGTCGTTTGGGCGGATCAGAAATCGCCAGATCAGAAGAAATCAAACAGGGTCGTACGCCTTTGCATACGCTCCGGATGGATATCGACTACGCTAATGTATTCGCACTGACCGTTTACGGAAAGATTGGCGTGAAAGTATGGATCTGCAAGGGAGAAGTGCTGACGAAGAGAGATCTGAATCCGAATTTTGTTGGTGGAAAGAGTGACGTGAGCGACAGGAGGGACAGAAGGGATGATCTGAGAGATGAGCGCGGTGGCCGTGGAGCAGACAGAGACAGAAGAGGAGGCGGCGGAGAAAGAAGAGGCGGCGGTGGCGGCCGCAGATGAATAAATAATAAATTTTCAAATTAAGATATCATGTTACAGCCCAAGAGGACGAAGCACCGGAAAGCGCAGAAAGGAAGGATTCGCGGAATTGCAAAAAGAGGAAGTGATATTTCTTTTGGTTCCTATGGCCTCAAAGCGCTCGAAGCTATCTGGTTAACGAACCGCCAGCTGGAAGCTGCCCGTCAGGCCCTTACCCGCTCCATGAAACGGGAAGGAAACGTATGGATCCGGGTATTTCCGGACAAACCGATCACCAAAAAGCCACTGGAAGTGAGAATGGGTAAAGGTAAAGGTAACCCGGAATACTGGGCCGCCGTAGTGGAACCGGGTCGTATGTTATTTGAAGCTGATGGTGTTCCGGAAGCTGTGGCCAAACAGGCCCTGCTGCTGGCGGCACAGAAGCTTCCGATCAAGACCAAGTTTGTGGTCCGGCACGATGTGACGGCGATGTAATTATCAAATTTTCAAATTAAAGAGGATGTCAAAGAGAAACGATTTTGCAAATAGCGTAAAAGACCTGAGTGAAACAGATCTTACCGCAAGGATCAAAGAAGATGAACTGAGGTTGAAAAAACTGAAGTTTGCCCATGCGATATCACCGCTGGAAAGCCCGGTGACCATTCGTTTGCTCAGAAAAGACATTGCGCGTTTAAAAACGGCGCTAACGAAGAAGAATGTGAAGATATGAAGATATGTAAATGTGTAAATATGTAAGTGTGTAAATGTGTAAATGAAGGGGTCGTTCATATTAGTGTACATATTTCCACATTAGCACATTTTCACATTTGTTTCCACATTAACACATTTTTACATTTGACCAGAAATCAAATTCACAAATTAGTTTTATATGTCAGATAGAAATTTACGGAAAACGAGAACAGGAGTTGTAAGCAGCAATAAAATGGATAAAACCGTTGTGGTTGCTGTGGAAAGAAAGGTACAGCATCCGATCTACGGTAAGTTCCTGAAGAAAACGACAAAATTTCATGCCCACGATGAAAAGAATGAATGCAGTATCGGTGATGTGGTGCGGATCATGGAAAGCCGTCCCTTAAGTAAAACCAAGCGCTGGCGCCTGGTGGAAATTGTGGAGAAGGCGAAATAATTCTCGTAAACCTTAAATCGAATTGAAATGATTCAGCAGGAAAGCAGACTTAATGTTGCAGATAATAGCGGTGCCAAAGAAGTGTTATGCATCCGGGTACTGGGAAACAGCGGACAGGATTATGCCAAAATCGGGGATAAAATTGTGGTTAGTGTAAAAGACGCCCTGCCTGCGGGGGGCATAAAAAAGGGAACGGTAGCCAAGGCTGTAATTGTAAGAACCAAGAATAAATTACGCCGCAAGGATGGTTCTTATATCCGGTTCGATGACAATGCAGTGGTTTTACTGACGACAAGTGATGAACCCCGCGGCACTCGTATTTTCGGACCCGTGGCGAGGGAACTCCGCGATAAGGGATATATGAAGATTATTTCGCTGGCGCCGGAAGTGCTGTAGGTAATTGACAATTGATAATTGACAATTGCGGGTTGGGAATTAAGTTCGGGATTACTTTGACTTTTGAAATTTCAGGTACGTACAGCGTACCGCGTAAAAGATAAACAATGAGCAACAGATTTAAAGCCAAGTTTAATATTAAAAAGGGCGATAAGGTGGTGATTATTTCCGGAGACGACAAGGATCTCAAAAAATCACGCAAGGTCCTGGAGGTATTTCCGGATGAATCCCGAGTGCTGGTAGAGGGTGTGAATATTGTAACAAAGCACACTAAGCCTTCTGCACAGAATACCAAGGGCGGTATCGTAAAAATGGAGGCACCGGTGCACATATCCAATGTGTTGCTCTGGGATGCCAAATCCGGCGGGCCTTCCAGGGTAAAACGTACGCGGGAAAATGGTAAACTCATTCGCACAGCAAAAAAATCAGGGGAGGTAATTAAATAATGAGTACAGCAAAATATTCTGCCCGCCTGGCAGATAAATACAAGAAAGAAGTGGTTCCTGCTTTAATGAAAAAGTTTGGTTACACGACCATCATGCAGGCTCCTAAACTGGAAAAGATTTGCCTGAACCGGGGAATTAATGGCGCGGTGGCTGATAAGAAACTCGTGGATATCTCCATCGAGGAGCTCACCACGATTACCGGCCAGAAAGCAGTGTCGACTGTATCAAAAAAGGATATCTCCAATTTCAAGCTCCGGAAGGGTTTGCCGATCGGAGCGCGGGTAACCCTGCGCGGAGAAAAGATGTATGAATTCCTGGACCGCCTGGTGGCTGCTGCCCTTCCCCGGGTGCGCGACTTTAAGGGAGTGAATGAAAAATCTTTTGATGGCCGCGGGAACTATACGCTGGGGATTACCGAGCAGATCATCTTTCCCGAAGTGGATATTGACAAAGTGAACAAGATTACCGGTATGGATATCACATTTGTTACCACAGCCAAAACAAATGAAGAAGCGTATGAACTGCTGAAAGAGTTGGGAATGCCGTTCAGGAATGCAAAGAAAGAGAATGCGGGGTAATTGATAAGGTGTAAATGTGCTAATGAGTTCAAATTAATAAATAACAAAAGTTCATGGCAAAAGAATCAGTCAAAGCCAGACAGAGAAAACGGGAAGTAATGGTGGCGAGGTACGCTGAAAAGCGGGCTGCTTTAAAAGCTGCCGGCGATTACAAAGCGCTTGATCTCCTGCCAAGAAATTCTTCCACCGTGCGTTTGAAAAACCGTTGCCAGCTCACGGGCCGTCCGCGCGGGTATATCCGGTATTTCGGCGTATCGAGAGGGATGTTCCGCGACATGGCATTGCAGGGAAAAATCCCAGGCGTAAGAAAAGCCAGCTGGTAAATAGCGTGGATAGTAGATGGCAGATAGTGAATGGGGGATTGATATCTGAAAAAACCATAAACTATATACCATTAACGAAAAAATTAATAAGCATTTAACCGATAAAAAATGGTAACAGATCCGATAGCAGATTTTCTGACAAGAATCCGTAATGCGCAGATGGCGAATCACCGGATCGTGGAGATCCCTGCTTCTAACCTGAAGAGGCGTATGACAGAAATATTGTACGATAAAGGTTATATTCTGAAATATAAATTTGAAGACGACCGTAAGCAGGGAGTAATAAAAATTGCGCTCAAATACGATCCGCAAACCAAGGAGCCGGCTATCCGCAGCCTGGAGAGAGTGAGCCGTCCGGGTTTGCGCCAGTATGCGAGTCCTGTGGAATTTACCCGTGTGAAGAACGGATTGGGCATTGCTATCGTGTCCACTTCAAAAGGCGTGATGACCGACAAGGATGCCAAAGCGCAGAATGTGGGAGGAGAAGTGCTTTGCCATGTTTATTAATAGATAAAACACATTAAAATATTTTCACATTTTCAAATTGATATAATGTCCAGGATAGGAAAAAAGCCGGTAGTCATTCCCAAAGGAATCACAGTGAGTGTGAGCAATGACAATATTGTAACTGTCAAGGGACCGAAGGGAGAACTGAAACAGACCATTGACCGCGATATCAAGGTGGAAGTGAAGAATGACCAGATAGAGATATCCAGGCCTACGGACCAGATCCGTCACCGGGCAATGCATGGTTTATATCGTTCCCTGATGTCCAATATGGTTAAAGGAGTCTCAGACGGATACAAAAGACAGCTGGAGCTGATCGGGGTGGGCTTTAAGGCGTCCAACCAGGGCAATCTGCTGGATCTTGCGCTCGGGTTTTCGCACAATATCATATTTGAGGTTCCCAAAGAACTGAAAGTGGCCACCGCGCAGGAAAAGGGAGAAAACCCGAAAATTATTCTGGAAGGAAGTGACAAGCAGCTGATTGGCCAGGTTGCAGCCAAGATCCGCGGCCTTCGTAAACCTGAACCTTACAAGGGTAAGGGGGTCCGGTACACAGGCGAAGTGGTGCGTAAGAAGGCGGGTAAGGCAGCTGGCAAGTAATTTTCAAATTTTCAAATAGCGATAATGGAAACTTTATTAAAGAGACAGAAGATCAGGTACCGCATCCGGAAGAAAGTTTCCGGAACAGCAGAAATGCCGAGGTTGTCTGTTTTTAGAAGCAACAATGAGATCTATGTGCAGCTGATCGATGATCTGCAGGGAAGAACCCTGGCTTCTGCTTCCTCCCGCGATAAGGATATTGCCGCGCAAAAACTGACCAAAACAGAAAAGAGCAAACTGGTGGGCACATCCATCGCCCGCAAGGCAAAGGAACTGGGTATTGCGAAAGCGGTATTCGACCGGGGCGGCAATCTCTATCACGGACGGGTGAAGGCAGTGGCTGAGTCAGCCCGGGAAGGCGGACTGCAGTTTTAAAATGAAAAAAAAGTTTATTCGTAAATATTTATCATGTCAACAACGAATGTAGTTTCAAAGATCAAGGCCGGCGACCTGGAATTGAAGGAAAAAGTAGTTTCCATCAATCGCGTGGTGAAGACCACCAAAGGGGGACGTGCTTTTAGCTTTTCAGCGCTGGTTGTGGTAGGCAATGAAGCTGGTGTGGTAGGTCATGGCCTGGGCAAGGCCAAAGAAGTGCAGGAAGCCATTACAAAAGGCATTGAGGATGCGAAGAAAAATCTCATCCGGGTGCCTGTAATGCATGGAACCATTCCCCACGACCAGCTCGCCAAGGAAGGCGCCGCAAAAGTACTGATCAAGCCCGCGGCACATGGTACCGGCGTAATTGCCGGGGGCAGCATGCGGGCCGTGCTGGAAAGTGCAGGCATTACAGATGTGCTCGCAAAATCGCTGGGTTCTGCCAATCCGCACAATGTGGTGAAGGCAACTTTCAAGGCGCTTACTCTGCTCAGGGAACCCATCCAGGTATCCAGAACAAGAAATTTGTCTTTGAAAAAAATATTCAACGGATAGACCGGGGAATGAATCGCCGGAAATAAAATTTTCAAGCGCCCCTGGCAACAGAAAAATTTTATTGTCGCCGGTTTCTTCTCCCGGGGAAATTATAAAAACGTGCAGATGAAAAAGATCAGGATTACGCAGATAAAAAGCGGTATTGACCGGTCAGAACGCCAGAAACTGACACTGAAGGCGCTGGGGTTAAAAAAAATGAACAGCAGCCGGGAAGTGGAAGCCACGCCCCAGATACTGGGCATGGTCCGTGCGGTGGATCACCTGCTGAAAGTGGAAGAGGTAAATTAATTTGAAAATGCTTCGCATGCTGAAGCGCGGGAGCAGGTAAATGTGCAAATGCATTTACCTGTTTTCCCGGAACAATTTTCAGATTTTCAGATATTCAAATTTTCAAATCGCTCTCATGAACTTACATACTATCAGGCCGGCTAAAGGCGCAACACATAAGGAAAAAAGACTGGGCCGCGGTGAGGCTTCCGGCAAGGGAGGAACTTCCACTAAGGGGAATAAGGGTGGTCAGAGCCGGGCCGGTTATCAACGGAAAATGGCTCATGAAGGGGGACAGATGCCGATCCAGCGCAGATTGCCAAAACGCGGGTTTAAAAATCCGCACCGGGTATCTTATAAGGTATTCAATCTTTCCCAGATTGAACAACTGGCTGAAAAATATGATATTAAGGAATTTTCCACCGAAAACCTCTATGCAAACGGCCTCATTTCCAGGCTGGACCTGGTGAAGATTCTGGGCAACGGAGAGCTGAAATCCAAACTCAGTTTCCGGGTAAATGCCGTCAGCGGCAAGGCCAAGGAAGCTATTGAAAGCGCCGGCGGTTCGGTAGAAATCATAAAATAGTTTTATGTAACTTGCACAGACGCATTCCGGTGCGTCTTTTTTGTTGAGGCGGTTATAAAATAATTCCGAAAGCACGTGAAGAAACTTATTGAGACATTAAAAAATATATGGGGCATTGCTGAACTGAGAAGCAAGATCATATTAACGCTGACCCTGTTGCTGATTTACCGCTTCGGTACTTTCATTGTATTGCCGGGTATTGATCCCAATAAACTGAGCAGTCTCAGCGGCGCAAAATCTGGTGCCCTCGGCCTGATCGATGCGTTTTCGGGCGGTGCATTCTCGCAGGCTTCTGTGCTGGCGCTTGGGATCATGCCTTACATATCCGCATCCATCTTCATGCAGCTGGCAGGTATTCTGATTCCGCAATTTCAAAAGATTCAGAAAGATGGCGAAAGCGGCAGAAATAAAATTAACCAGTGGACGCGGTACCTGACCGTAATTGTCACTTTTGCGCAGGCCTATGCTTATGTTTCTTACCTCAGGTCCATGGGGCATGATGCAATTATTGAAAGTTTCAGCCCTTATTTCTGGGTAACCACACCCATCCTGCTTACAGCCGGCACCTTATTCGTCATGTGGCTTGGTGAAAAGATCACAGATAAAGGCCTGGGAAATGGAACGTCCATTATCATCATGATCGGGATCCTTGCGCGTTTTCCGAGTTCGATGCGGAATGAATTCCTGGCCAAGTCGGCCATGGGCAGCGGAGGTATCCTCATTTTCGTAATTGAAGTTGCCGTGATGGTTGCTGTTATCCTGGGATTGATCGTCCTGATCCAGGGTGTGAGAAAAGTTCCGGTTAACTATGCCAAACAGATTGTCGGGAACCGGCAGTTTGGCGGCGCGAGACAATTCCTTCCGCTCAAGGTAAATGCCGCCGGTGTAATGCCCATTATCTTTGCACAGGCCATCATGTTCCTGCCCACATTAATCTCTTATACCAGTTTTGAAAACAAAGAAGGTATCTCCAGAATATTCTCCGATCCCCGGAATCCCGTACACATGATTTTTTACGGAGTGGTAGTGATCGGATTTACATTCCTCTATACATCCCTCATTTTTAATCCGAAGCAGGTTGCGGATGACCTCAAACGGAATAATGGGTTTGTTCCCGGCGTAAAACCCGGACAGCCTACCGCGGACTTCATTGGTTCTGTGATGGATAAGATTACGCTACCGGGCGCCATTCTCCTTGCTGTTGTGGGTATTCTTCCGGGCTTCGCAGAACGTGCAGGTGTTACCAACGGCTTTGCCTCATTTTACGGAGGAACATCGCTGCTGATCATGGTTGCGGTTATTCTCGATACGCTACAGCAGATCGAGACCCAGCTGCTGATGCGACAGTACGACGGACTGATGAAATCCGGCCGTATCCAGGGCCGGCAGTCGGTAACCAACGCGATAATCTAGGATGATCTATTACAAGACAAAAGCGGAAATTGAACTGGCCAGGGAAAGTTGCCTGCTGGTAAGTCAGACCCTCACGGAAACAGCAAAGATCTTAAAGCCCGGCGTCAGCAGTTTATTTCTGGATGAGTTCATCGGTGGTTATATCCGCGATCACGGAGCAGTTCCTTCCTTTCTGAATTATAACGGATTCCCATTTAATTCCTGCATGTCCGTAAATGACGTGGTGGTTCATGGATTTGCCAATAAGGGAGAACTGAAAGAAGGCGATGTTATTTCCATCGATGTTGGTGTATTTAAAAACGGATTCCACGGGGACCATGCTTATACATTTGCCATTGGCGATCCGGGAGCCGCGGTCGCGCAACTGATCCGCGTTACCAAGGAATCCCTGTATAAAGGAATTGAAAAGGCTGTTGCAGGCAACCGGATCGGTGATATCTCTTTTGCCATCCAGGAACATACGGAAAGAAAATATGGTTACGGTGTGGTTCGTGAACTGGTAGGTCACGGCCTGGGAAGAAAAATGCATGAAGAACCCCAGGTGCCTAATTACGGACGTAGGGGTTCCGGTATAAAAATGAAAGAGGGTCTGATTCTCGCCATTGAACCCATGATCAATTTAGGAAAACGCGATGTGTACACCGAGGATGACGGATGGACGGTCAAAACCCTTGATCACAGCGTTTCCGTACATTTCGAACACGATGTATGCGTTCAGAAAAACAAAGCGGATATTCTTTCCGATTATTCAGGAATAGAAGCGGCAGAACGGAATAATCCGGCGCTTTTTACGACACTGTAATCTTTGGACCGATCCCCGCTCACGGTACATTCCCGTCTGGAACCGGCCATTACATTATCAGACTGCGGATAAACCCGATAAACTTACCGCAGCAAACTTCCGGACTTCCTATTTATTGGGGGTGCTTTGTGCATTTATTGCGAAATCCGGGCCGGGTGGTCAGGCTTCTTTAAGCACTTACTGCGAAATCCCGGAGCGCATCATTCAGACTTGTTTTTAAATCTGTTGAAGGTTTACGCTGGCCGATGATCAGGGCACAATTAACCGAATATTCACCAGCCGGAAATTTTTTGGGATAGGCTCCGGGGATCACCACACTCCGGGCCGGTACGCGTCCCTTATATTCCACCGGAGAAGAACCACTTACATCAATAATTTTTGTACTCTGTGTAAGCACAACGTTTGCACCCAGCACAGCTTCTTTTTCCACACGGACGCCCTCCACCACGATACTTCGGGAGCCGATGAAGCATCCGTCTTCAATGATTACCGGCGCGGCCTGCAAGGGTTCCAGTACGCCCCCAATGCCCACGCCGCCACTGAGGTGAACACCCTTCCCTATCTGTGCACAACTTCCGACCGTGGCCCAGGTATCTACCATCGTGCCCTCATCTACATAAGCCCCGATATTTACATAACTGGGCATCAGTACCACCGTTTTCGCCAGGTAAGCGCCATACCGTGCAATGGCATGCGGAACAGCCCTCACGCCCAGCGAAGCATAGTCTTTTTTCAAAGCCATCTTATCATAAAATTCGAAAGGCTCCAAAGACCAGGTCTGCATCTGACGGATGCTGAAATACATCAGGATGGCCTGCTTCACCCATTCGTTCACGATCCAGCCATCATTGGCCGGAGAGGCTACCCGGAGCCGCCCTTTATCGGTTTCTTCGATTACGGATTCCACCGCTTTTCTGTAGCGGTCTTCTTTTAATAAGTCCCTGTTCTTCCAGGCTTCTTCGATAAGGGCTTTCAGATCCATTCCGAATTTTTTGCAAACATACAAGCGAAGGGGCAAACTTCTCCTATTTTTGATAAAGCATACGATGGAATTCGAAAATGATATTGTCAATTGTCTTGAAAAACTGCGCAACGGAGGAACGATTCTCTATCCGACGGATACGATCTGGGGGATTGGCTGCGATGCAACCGATGCGGCGGCTGTAAAAAAGATATACGAAATAAAACAACGTCCCGAATCGAAATCCCTGATTGTACTGCTGGCGGATCCGCGGGATATCAATAAATACATCAGCCTGCCGGAACCCGCCATTTTCGATTATCTGCAGAAGACGGTTCGTCCCACGACGATAATTTATGATGGAGCGGTCGGCCTCGCAGAAAATCTGGTCGCGGCGGATGGCAGCATCGCCATCCGGGTAATCAAAGAGGATTTTTGCAGGCACCTGATCAAAAGATTCGGGAAGCCCATTGTATCCACTTCTGCAAATATCTCGGGCAGGCAAGCGCCTGTTAATTTTGCAAACATTTCCGCCGAAATCAGAGATGCAGTCGATTATGTGGTTCAATACCGTCAAACGGATGAAGATCCTGCAAGCCCTTCCACTGTGGTCCGGTTTAACAGCCGTGGTGAAATACAGGTTCTGAGAAAATGAAAGCCAAATAATAAATCAGCGGGTCATCCTATTCCTTTTTTGGTTCGTTATTGATTGGCGCCGGCAATTACTAAATTCTTTACAGGAGTCAGTAACAACGACAGGATTCAGAAGGCAGAATGCATTAGATTAGCAAATAATAACACCGGATTATTTTGTTATATAGCTGAAAATACTTGCAAAAATTTCTGATCATACAAACCGCCTTTATCGGCGATGTGGTGCTGGCTACCCCGCTTATTGAAAAGCTGCATGCTTTCTTCCCGGAAGCGCAGATAGATTTTCTTTTGAGAAAAGGAAATGAAACCCTGCTTTTGAATCATCCTTTTCTGCATGAAGTACTGATCTGGGACAAGCAAAAACAAAAACAACAGAATCTTTTCCGGCTCATACACCGGATACGGAAGAACCGGTATGACAAGCTGATCAACCTGCAGCGCTTTGCTGCTACCGGCCTCCTGACAGCTTTTTCCGGCGCGAAAGAAACGATCGGGTTTGACAAAAATCCCTTCAGTTTTTTGTTCTCAAAAAAAATACCCCATATCGTGGGAGAAGGGGTAAATCTGCATGAAACGGAAAGGAATCTCGAACTCATCCGGCATTTTACGGATTCTTCGTATGTCCCGCCGGTTTTGTATCCCTCCGGAAAGGATTTCGATTTCATTAAAGATTTTGTATCCAGGAAATTCATTACGGTAAGTCCGGCTTCCGTATGGTTCACCAAACAGTACCCGGCAGAACAATGGGTATCTTTTATAAGAAATATCCCCTTCGGATACCGGGTGTTATTATTGGGAGGACCCGGCGATGTGCGGGTTTGCGAATCAATCCGGAAATCGGCGGAACAGGAATGGATAAATGACGGTGAAATCCGGGTTGCTGCAGAGGCGGATCAGGCAGCCGGGAGTCCGGGCCAAATGGAAGAAAACGCAGTGCAGAAAAAAAGCGGGGCCGGTCAGATTGAAATACTGGCCGGGAAATTAACCTTTCTTCAGTCTGCCGCGCTGATGAAAGCGGCAGCCATGAACTATGTAAACGATTCCGCCCCCCTGCATTTTGCGTCGGCAGTGAACGCGCCGGTAACCGCCGTTTATTGTTCAACGGTTCCGGAATTTGGTTTTGGCCCGTTGTCGGATATCCGGTTTATCGTTCAGCACACGGAACCTCTGTATTGCAGACCCTGCGGGTTACATGGATACAAAGCATGTCCCGAGGGACATTTTCGTTGTGCCAGGGAAATCGGGAACGGGCAGCTATTAAATACTCTTTCCTGACTGCGGATTCCTTGCTGCTCCTTATTGATTGATTTACCTTTGCACCCATGCAAATTTCCTGCACAGAGAATGAATTGTTGCTTTTCCGTGTGATCGCGGAAGCAGCAGCCGGATTGCAGGCGGAAGCCTATGTGATCGGTGGATTTGTGCGTGATAAGCTGATTGGCAGGCCTACCAATGATGCAGATATTGTGTGTGTGGGAAACGCGATCGAACTGGCTCACCGGGTAGCAGCGTCGTTCACACCCAAACCAACCGTTTCCTTTTTTAAAAATTTCGGAACGGCGCATATTCAGGTGCCCGATCCGGGATCGGATACGGGCATGCTGGATGTGGAATTCGTGGGTGCCCGCAAAGAAAGTTACCGGACTGCTTCCCGCAAGCCGGAAGTAACGGAGGGCACACTGGCGGATGATCAGAAAAGGCGGGATTTCACGATCAATGCGCTGGCCATTAGTTTAAATCAGCATAATTACGGGCTTCTTCTTGATCCTTTTAACGGATTGAAAGCCCTGGATGAGAAAATAATCCGGACACCGGGTGATCCGCTCATCACCTTCAGCGATGATCCGCTGCGGATGTTGCGTGCAATCCGGTTCGCGTCCCAGCTTGGATTCGCTATTGACCCGGTAACATTCGATGCAATCACCGAGGATGCGCCCCGTATCCGCATAATCTCACAGGAACGGATAACCGAAGAAATCAATAAAATTATCTGCTCTCCAAAACCATCCGTCGGCTTTGGACTGCTGTACAAATCAGGACTGCTGGAAATCATTTTCCCGAAAATGACGGCGCTCGCGGGAGCCGAATATATCGACGGGCTCGGCCACAAGGATAATTTCTATCATACCCTGCAGGTATTGGATAATATATCTGTGAACAGCCAGGACCTGTGGCTTCGCTGGGCTGCCATATTGCACGATATCGGTAAGCCCGCTACCAAGCGATTCGAAAAGGGCCATGGATGGACTTTTCACGGCCATGAAGTGGTGGGCGGACGGATGGTGCCTAAAATTTTTGACCGGTTTAAACTTCCGCTGAATGAGAAAATGCGGTTTGTGCGTAAAATGGTGGAATTGCATCTGCGGCCTATCAGCCTGACAAAGGAGAATATTACAGATTCTGCCATCCGGCGGCTTTTATTTGACGCAGGGGAGGATATTGATTCCCTGATGATGCTTTGCGAAGCCGATATCACTTCAAAAAACAAACAAAAGGTTAAAAGATATTTGGAAAATTTTGAGCTGGTTCGCAGCAGGCTGGCAGCCGTGGAGGAAAAGGACCGGATCCGCAACTGGCAGCCGCCGGTATCGGGTGAAATGATTATGGAAATTTTCGGAATCAGGCCGTCGAGGCAGGTAGGGGATCTGAAAAACATGATCCGGGAAGCAATCCTGGAGGGAGAAATAGAGAATTCCTATGATGCTGCCTACCGCTTTATGCTGGAAAAAGCTGCTGCAATGGACCTGAAACCCGTAAAATAGCCATTCCGGCAGATTTTCGCTAAAAATAAAGCTGGCCATTAATTTGATGGTTTATTTTATTTTTGAATCATATAAAGGAACAATATGGCAGTTTTGAAATTCAGGATTTATTTTGAGGAAGACGATAGTGTGTACCGTGATGTGCTGGTGAAACACAATCAGCATTTTCTTCAACTGCATCAGGGGATTTTAAAGGCTTATGAATTTGACAATAAGCATCAGGCCACTTTTTTCCGGAGTAATGATCACTGGCAGAGAGGAAGGGAAATTTCTTTGGAGAAATACGACAAGGAATATAAAGTGGCTCCTTTGATCATGACGGAAACGCCCATTGGTTCAGAGATCAGGGATCCCAACCAAAAATTTGTTTATCTCTACGATTTTGTAAAAAACTGGACTTTCCTGATAGAACTGATCCACGTTTCCAAAGAAGAAAACAGCAAACTGGAATATCCGGTCGTTACCAAAACGGAGGGCATTGCTCCTTCACAATACGGAACCCGGGGATTGGTTGGCGACAAACTGGCTGAGGTCGAAGAAAAATATGATCTGGGCCGGGGTGCGGAGGGGTTTGGAGTGGAAGGAGAGGAAACCGGTGATCCGGGAGAAGAAGAAACCGGTCCGGAAGAAGAGCCAGGCATAGAATAATGGGCGCTAAAACCGTTATTATCATCACGGGTCCGACAGCTGCCGGAAAAACGGCTTTGTCACTGGCTGTTGCCCGGCATTTTCAAACATCCATTATTTCTGCGGATTCGCGTCAGTGTTTTCGTGAACTGAATATCGGGGTTGCAAAGCCATCCACGGAAGCGCTGCAGGAAATAAAGCATGAATTCATCAACTCCCATTCCATTCACGAAGAGGTGAATGCAGCCCTTTTTGAGGAGCTTGCCCTGCAATGGGCGAATGAGATTTTTACCCGTCGTGATGTATTGGTCATGGCAGGCGGAACAGGTTTATACCTGAAAGCTTTTTCTGAAGGAATGGATGCTATGCCGCCGGCAAACGAGCAGCTCAGGGCAGAGATCCGCGAAAAATACCGGCAGAACGGATTGTTGTGGTTGCAACAGCAGATAAGCCTGAAGGATCCGGAGTTCGATAAATTGGGCGAAACACGGAATCCGCAACGGATGATGCGCGCACTGGAGGTAATGGAAAGTACGGGACGGTCTGTTCTTTCTTTCAGGAATACCTCCCCAAAAAACCGGCCTTTTCGTATCCTCAGCTTTGGCCTGCAGATTCCAAAAGATATTTTATATCAGCGGATCAATGAACGGGTGGATTGGATGATGGAATCGGGTTTGCTGGAAGAAGTTCGTTCCCTGCTCCCTTTCCGGGATCTCAACGCGCTGCGGACTGTTGGATATGCAGAATTATTCGATTATCTGAACGGGAATTCCGGTTTGGCGGATGCCGTTTCCCGGATCAAACAAAATACAAGGCATTATGCAAAACGGCAAATGACCTGGTTCAGGAGAAATCCGGATATCCGCTGGATAGAAAAAGATTCCCTGCAGGAAATCCTGGATCAGTACCGGAATGGACCATATCCGGATAATTAAAATTTAATTCCGGCTGTAAGTATGACGGTACCTGAATTTTGATTGGTTGTTGCATAAATATTATCCTTATCGGCCAACCGGTAAGGAAAACTGGCATCTTTCTGAAAACTTTCCACATACGTAAGATCAACAAAAAAGCCATGGTTGCGATAACCCAATCCCGCTCCCACCGTGCCGCGGCTTGCCTTGATATCCGATCCTGCATAGGGACTGAGTGAATAGGATCCTCCCGCTCTTACCGCCAGTGTGTTGAATTTAATTTCCCCCCCAAGCCGGAAATTAAAACTGTTTTTGTAATAGCTTTTAACAGTGCTGTTGAGTCCATCGTAATAACTATTGTCCGACGAGGAATAATACCCATCATAATCGGAAGGAAGACTGAAGCGCGGACTCTTGTTCGTGATATATTCAACGTCGGCTGTAATGAAACCCTGGCGGCCGGCAGCGTCGGGTCCGGCCCCGAATACATAGGAACTGCTGGCAATAAAATGCCAGGGAGAGGAAAGATCGTACCGCAGACTGTTACCGCCGCCACTGTTATTATCCATAACGGCAGAGCTGGTGGAGTCCGGATGATGGTAACCTTCTGCATCGGAAAAAAGCGTGGCATCTACGCGATCCGTAAGCGAGTACAATGTCGGGCTATGAACAGCCAGTCCGAATCGCCAGGCGGCATTGGGCCTGAAAATGGCGCCCAGTTTAATGTTTACGCCTGCTCCCCTGGAAGAATAGGATTCCCTGTAAGTATAGGAATTAAAATCGTTATTTGTATTTCCGCTGAGATCTGTTTCTGTGTACTGTTGGTCGCGCTGGTAATTTACGATCGGGATTCCGACCGAGGCCCCCAGATACCATTTATCGCGCGAACTGGAGGCAAAGCCGAAGGCCAGTTCTGTAATGCCGCCGGAAGTTCTGATATCGTTGAGCTGATAGAGTTGTCCGCCTGCTGCCAATACCTTTTGCGGCTGGGCGATTACCTGTGTAATGCCACCGATGGTTGCAGTATCCACTAAATAAGTATACAGGGCCATCCGGGTTCCGTAAGAAAGGGAAATGCCGGGCTGGGTTAGTGCATCATCAATGGAAAGACCCGAATTCGCGTATTCTTCAGCGTAAGCCTCCGCTCCCGAGGAATAATCATTATTTCCGCCATAACGGATATGGCTGTTAAAATCAGCGCTGCGGTTGACAGCGAAGCTGAAAGCCGTGCTTTTACCCGGAGCTGTTGCTTTGCCCAGCACCAGGCCGGAGGTACCCAGGATAAAATGATTCTTTCCGGGTGCGGTTTCATTCAAGGAAAGGTACTGGCCCCTGGTTTTGGAAAAACCGAAAGCGGGGCTCAGTAAAAACTCGCTCGTTTTGTAGAAACCAAGTCCGGCAGGATTGACAAAATTCGCAGATATATCTCCGCCCAGTGAACCCATCGCGCCCCCGATAGCCTGCTCCCGGGCTGTTCCGGAAGGATTGGTATACGATAAACGCAAAGCATCTTCCGGTAACTGCGCCTGCAAAAAAAATGAGAAAAACAGCGGGCCCAGAAATAAAAAACGTTTCATCATAAATTAAAGGGATTACCTACCTGCCGGGGCGAACTCCGCCACCGCCGCCTCTGGAACCACCACCTCCTCCACTGCTTCCGCCTCCGTAATTAGCAGGTGCGGAACGAACGGGTTGTGTATTGTTGACCTGTGGCCGGCTATAAGTTGGCCGGGTGTAATTATTATTCCTGTTGTTTGTATTATTCGTATTGTAATTGGGTGAACGACGAACCGGCGAAGAATTATTTGTCCTTACATTACCATTGTAAAACCGGTTGGAATTATTTGGCCGGTTGCTGGAAGATCTGCTCTGGTAACTTGCGGGATTGAACGTGCTCAGCCGGGTATAGGCAGGCGTATTGAAATTCTTGCCATTGACCACGGTAATGCCGCCGTAATAAGGATTATAATAATTATTCCAGGCATAATAGCTGTTCCAGTAACTGAAGGGACTGTAATAGCCGAATCCGCCCATCATCCAGGGGCTGTAACCGAATCCCAGGCTCAAACCGACGTTATACGAATAGGGACTGGCGTATCCAAGTGGTGAATAACCGCCATAGTAATCGGAATTATAGTCGTCAAAATAGGACCAGCGCTCAGGATCCTGCACGCGCATTCTCACATAATTTTCATTGGGCGCGCTGTAATAATCATCGCTGTTATTGCCGGAAGCAGATGCTGTTTCATCGGCAGGGACGCCGGGTGAGTAATAGACGTCATCCGGGGTCGGGCTGGTTCTGTAAACTGAACAACTGGTCAGGGGTACCAGCGCAACAAAAACCAGTGTATATAATAAATGTCTCATGGTGAAAGCTTTTGGATGATTCAATCTTAAGTTACTACTTTTGCGCGTCTAAACAAAGTTACACAATTATTTGCCCGGAATATAATTTTTCAGGGACCGGAAACTGTTCAAAACCGTCGCCGGAAAATTCATTAAATTCCGGCTTTTCCATTTTTTATGAGCAAAGAAATTACCAGCCGCCAAACCGATTATGCCCAATGGTACAATGACCTTGTTTTGAAGGCAGAACTGGCGGATTATTCAGCCGTCAGGGGTTGTATGGTAATCCGTCCTTACGGGTTTGCCCTCTGGGAAAAAATGCGGGATACCCTGGATCAGATGTTTAAGGATACGGGACATGAAAATGCCTATTTTCCCCTATTTATTCCGAAAAGTTTTTTGAGCCGGGAAGCAGCCCATGTGGAGGGATTCGCAAAAGAATGTGCGGTGGTAACCCACTATCGCCTGAAGAACGATCCGGAGGGTAATGGGATCATCGTTGATCCCGAAGCAAAGCTCGAAGAAGAACTGATTGTGCGGCCCACCAGCGAAACCATCATCTGGAATACGTATAAAACCTGGGTACAGTCCTACCGCGATCTTCCTCTGCTCATCAATCAGTGGGCGAATGTGGTACGCTGGGAAATGCGCACCCGGCTTTTTTTGCGCACGACGGAATTTCTCTGGCAGGAAGGCCACACCGCGCACGCCAATGCAGAGGAAGCGATTGCTGAAACCCGGCAGATGCTGGATATATATGCCAATTTTGCGGAAAATTATATGGCGCTGCCCGTCATTAAAGGGGTTAAGACCGCCAGCGAACGTTTTGCCGGTGCCGTGGATACTTTCTGTATTGAAGCCCTCATGCAGGACGGAAAAGCATTGCAGGCAGGCACTTCCCATTTCCTCGGTCAGAATTTTGCCAAAGCATTTGACGTCAAATTCTCAGATAAGGAAAACAAACTGGATTACGTGTGGGCGACCAGCTGGGGAGTCAGCACCCGCCTGGTGGGAGCCCTGGTAATGGCGCACAGCGACGATGACGGGCTCATCCTCCCGCCAAAAATTGCACCGGTTCAGGTAGTGATCATTCCGATCTATAAAGGGAATGAGCAGAAAGAACAACTGGAAGCAAAAGGAAAGGAACTCACCGGGCTTTTTAAGAAAGCCGGTATCCGGGTAAAATTTGATTCCAGCGACAATAACCGGCCGGGCTGGAAATTTGCGCAGTATGAATTAAAGGGAGTTCCCGTGCGCATCGCTGTGGGACTGCGCGATCTGGAGAATAGAACAGTGGAGGTAGCCAGGCGCGACAGGAAAGAAAAAACAAGTATTCCAATAGAAGGACTGGTGGAAAAAATTGAGCAGTTGCTGCAGGAAATTCAGCAGGCGATGTACCAGAAAGCGTTTAATTTTCGTGAGCAGCACATCAGCCGCGCAGACAGCTGGGAAGAATTTATGAGACTGCTGGATGAGAAAGGAGGATTTATTTCAGCCCATTGGGATGGTAGTCCCGAAACAGAAGAACTGATCAAGGAAAAAACCAAGGCTACGATCCGCTGCATCCCCCTGAATAATCCTCCGGAAGAAGGTGTTTGTATTTTGTCCGGGAAACCGAGCCACGAAAGGGTATTATTTGCCCGGGCTTATTAATTATCGGGCAGGATGCCGGTTTCCTTGGTTCTTTGTGGGAATTTTCTTTAATTGTGTAACTAAAACAACCCCAACATGGATCAGGAAACCCCCGCAGCAAACCTGTTTGACCTGCAATTGGATCAGCAGGCTACTACTTATTTAAGTGAATCAGCCCGATGGGCCAGATTCTTGTCAGTCCTTGGATTTGTTATGTGCGCACTCTTAATTTTAGTCGGGCTGTTCATGGGATCTATCGTTTCCACTGCGCTTAGTAGCAGCATGGGCGCAGGATCTTATTTTGGAGGCACATTCTTTACCATGCTCTATGTTATTATTGCTCTGGTATATTTTTTCCCCTGCCTTTATCTGTTTCAATTCGGCTCCAAAATGCGAACTGCGCTTCGCAATAACGACCAGGAATTACTTTCCCTTTCATTAAAAAACCTGAAATCCTGTTTTAAATTCTTCGGAATACTGGCTATTATTGTTCTGGGATTATACGCACTTGCGCTGGTAGCCGCTATTATCGGAGCTGCGGTGGGCCGCTGACTTTCAGGAAGCGGTATAATAATTATAATCCTTGAGCAGGGTTTCGAGGAATGCAAGCGGATCCTGATCCGTTTGCATGGATAATTTTGATTTTATTCTCTCTGCAATACGGAAGGCAATTTCGTGATTTCCGGTTTTCTTCACGGTCCCGATAATCCCTTTCAGCGAATTCAGATCCTTGTCGCTCATCCGCATCACTTCGGGATATCTTGGCTTGTAATCGCCCTCCACTTCTGTGAAAACCGTATCCTCCCAGGAAGTATTGGAACGGGTAAAAATAACAATGGTCCCGGCAATAATATCTCCGATGCGCTGCGATTTGTTTGTCATGATCACGCAGCCCATGCCCGAAAAACTGAGGATGCTGCAATACCAGGGCAATGCCCCCGCAAAAATGGCCCCGAAGATCCAGAGCGGGAAATCGATCAGTCTGAAAACCCAGCGCAGCAGGTACTGACTAACTGTTGCCTGCCCGCCTTCCAGGGTAATTACCCTGATTCCCAGTAATCTTTTTCCAACCGTCTGGCCATTGGTCAGTATCTCCATCACCGGATAATAGAACAATACGGGCAGGCTCACCAATACCCAGAGCCATTCCATATCTGCTGAATTTTTTTCCTGAAAGAAACCAAAAAGCTTTGAACACAGGTATCCGTAAAGGATCATCAGCAATATATCCACACAGAAGGCGAACATTCGCCGGTGGAAAGAGCTGATGGGAAAATCCACCTCAATATTAAAACCGGTATCCAGTTTTACAGATAACAAAGAATGGGTTTATATTTATCAATAAATGTAAACCAATTGTGCGGGAAGGTCAATTCATACAGCAGAATATTGAGAAGTGGAAGACTTATCAATACGAGCCTACATCAGATCCGGATGAAATGGCGCAGCGGTTTACGGAACTGGTAAATGATCTGGGATATTCCAGAACTTTTTATCCGCATAGTAAGGTTACCGAATATCTGAACAGGCTGGCATCGGGAATCTACCTGGGTATCTACAAAAATAAAAAGGAAGAATCATCACGGATCGTTCGTTTCTGGAAAACGGAATTGCCGTTAATCGTAAGAAAACACCACCGCGAGCTGCTTTATTCCCTGGTAATATTTCTGGTTTTTGCGCTGATGGCGGCTTTCTCTGCTTCACACGATCAGCATTTTGTAAGAGGCGTGCTGGGAGACCGCTATGTGGAAATGACGGAAGAGAATATCGCGAAAGGCGATCCCTTCGGGGTTTATAAAAGTCAGAATGCCCTGTCCATGTTTCTCTGGATAGCCGTACATAATGTTCAGGTCGCTTTTCTGATTTTTGTTTCGGGCATTTTTGCCTGCCTTGGTACGGTTTGGTTTTTATTTAAGAATGGCGTTATGCTGGGGTCCTTTCAGTATTATTTTTTTGCGAAAGGGCTTGGTTGGAAATCCGTACTGGTGATCTGGATTCACGGCACCCTGGAGATCTCCTCTTTTATCATTGCCGGCGCTGCGGGCATCCTCCTGGGCAAGAGTTTACTTTTTCCCGGAACTTATAAGAGACTGCCTTCCGTGAAGCAGGGCGCAAAAGACGGCGTGCAGTTGATGATCGGACTGGTGCCCGTTTTCGTCATGGCCGCTTTCCTGGAGGGATTTGTTACCCGTTATTCCGGTATGCCGGTCTGGTTAAGCCTGTTCATCCTTACCGTTTCGCTGGCATTCATAATTTGGTATTTTATTATTTATCCCATCCGGCTGAGCCGGAAATTTTCGATACCTGAACTATTAAAATCCTGAGCCTCCGGCGATCCGACATGTTCAAATTTCTGACTACCGCGTTTTTGTTTTTGTGCTGTTTCATGCTTTGCAGGGAACCGGTCTACTGCCAGGCAGGAAACAGCGGAACGAATGGGAATACGTCTCTTGCGGACAGCCTTAATGCCGCCCGGAGCATCCGGAAAGTACCTGAAACCCGGATTAAAAAATATCAGCGAAGCCCGGATTTTGCTTATGCCAACGATCCGGCTTACTGGAAAGAACCGGCGCCGGAGAAACCCGGATGGAATGACCATTTATTTGATTTTTTATTCAGCAAAGGCTTTCGCATGGCGCTTTTCTTTTTAGTTCTGCTGCTACTGATCTATGGGATCTATCGTTTGGCAAAGGAGAATGCCTTTACCTGGTTCAGCCGGCGTCCGGGACTGGTCCGGGATCCGGACGCAGTAGCGGATCAGGGGGATTCTTCCGAAAGCGGACTCGAGGACGCCATCAGAAAATACACGGAAGCAGGAGATTACAGAATGGCTATCCGGTATATGTATCTGAAACTGATCCGCTTTGCTGCCGAAAAGAATATCGCCGGATTCCGGGCCTCCGATACCAATGCCGGTATGTTGGAAGCGTTCCGGGATCCGCAGCAGGCCGGGGATTTCAGGTTTTTGGCAACGGCCTATGAATATATTTTCTATGGCGGGTTTACGCTAAACCGCGAACAGTTCGATGCCCTGCGAAATAAATTTAACCTGTTTAACCAAAGCCTGGAACATTGAAATTAATTCTGCGGCATATCATTTTCCTTTTCTGCATATTGGGGCTCAGTGTCTGTTCTTCCTGCACCCGGCAAAAGAAACTAAATAAATATATCAGTCTCTGGCGGGGAGATAAAATACCCTATGGCAGTTTTTATGCATTTGAAAATCTCCCATCCCTTTTTCCAAATGCCAGCATTCATACCAATGCAGTTTCCCCGAAAACCTTTTATTATGATGCAGCCGCTGCGAACGACAGCGAATCGAACCTGAAAGCCTATATCATACTCAGTCCCTCCGTGATTCCGGATTCGGATGAAGTGTCCGCCATGATCAATTTTGCCGGTTCGGGTCATCAGGTATTTATCTCTGCCCTGCATATCGGGACTGAGCTGCTGAAAGCCCTGCATGTCAGACTGAGCGATTCGCTCTCGCGCGGTTATAACGACAGTTTGCAGCTGAGCCTTTATAAACCGGTGAGCCATGATTCGGTAAGTTATATTTATCCGGGCTATTGTCTGGATTCGTATTTTATTTTTCTGGACAGCACCCACACGCAGGTATTGGGAAGAAATTTCCTGGGGAAGCCTGATTTTATCCGGATTGCCTTTCATCACGGAGGATCCGTTTTTGTTCAGCTGGCGCCCCTGGCGTTCTCGAATTTCTTTTTACTGCACAGCAGGAATAAAACCTATTATGATTTCGCCCTGTCTTATCTTCCCGAAACGACCAGCGAAGTGCTTTGGGATGATTATTTCAGATACCGGAAAACAGGAGATTTTTCCGCCCTGCATTTTATTCTCGGTAACCGGGCACTACGCTGGGCATTCTGGCTGATCGTCCTGTTATTTTCCCTCTTGTATTTATTTGAATCCAAAAGGAAGCAGCGGGCCATACGGAATATTCCCGCACCCGGAAACGCTTCTGTTGATTTTGTAAAAACGGTGGGACGCCTGTACTTTCAGCAAAAGAATAATCAGAACCTGGCTTTGAAGATGATTGCTGCGTTTCTGGAGCATATACGAACCACGTATCATATTCCCACTGCTGAACTGAACGACGAGTTTTCCGGGAAGCTGGCCCGCCGCAGCGGAAAAGACGGGGATGAGATCCGGAATCTGGTCAGCGCGATTCACGAATCCCGGATGCAGCCGGAGATGTCGGACAGGCAACTGATGGGCCTTCAGCAGCAAATTGAACGCTTTAATAAATCCAAATCATGACGATGGAAGAAAATTTATTTCCCGAAAGAACCGATCTGCAGGAATTCAGAGAAACCCTGGGCAGACTGAAAGCCGAGATCGGAAAGGTGATTGTCGGACAGGAACGGATGATTGAGTTACTCATTGCCGGGATGCTGGCAGACGGGCATGTACTGATTGAAGGCGTACCGGGTGTGGCTAAAACACTTACGGCAAAATTGCTGGCCCGAACGATTTCCGTAGGATTTTCCCGTATTCAGTTTACACCGGATCTGATGCCGGGGGATGTTATCGGTACTTCTGTTTTTAATCCGAAGGAACTGCTTTTTCAATTCCGGCAGGGCCCAATCTTCAGTCACATTATACTGATAGATGAAATCAACCGCGCGCCTGCAAAAACGCAGGCCGCACTTTTTGAAGTCATGGAGGAGCGTCAGGTAACGGTTGACGGACAAACCATGAAAATGCAACAACCCTTCCTGGTACTGGCAACCCAGAATCCGGTGGAGCAGGAGGGAACCTATCATTTGCCGGAAGCCCAGCTCGACCGGTTCCTGTTCAAAATTAACGTGGATTACCCCAACGGGGAAGAAGAATTCCAGATAGTGTCGAAGCACCATTTGAGTAACGGCAATCTGCTGGAAGAGCTGGTGGAGCCCATACTGAATGCATCTGTCATTGCTTCGCTGCGTAAACAGGTCAGCGCCATTCGTGTGGAAGAAAAACTGATTCGTTTTATCGTAGCGCTGGTCAGTTCAACGCGCGAACATAAATCCATCTATCTTGGCGCATCTCCCCGCGCCTCCATTGGCATTCTGCAGTCATCCAAAGCTATCGCGGCCATGAATGGAAGGGATTTTGTGGTTCCGGAAGATATCCTGCAGGTAACGCCTGCCGTATTACGGCACCGGTTGGTGCTGACGCCGGAAAAGGAAATGGAAGGAGGCAGCACCGACGATGTAATCCGGGAACTCATTCAGGCAATGGAAATTCCAAGATAAACAGGAACGGGATGAAACGATTGTATTTTTCACTTTTTTTTGGCAGACGCTTTTACTGGCTGCTGGCTTCGGTTATATTATTATTTGTCTTTTCTTACGGACTGCCCTTTGTCTTTGAAATTGCCCGGATTTCTTTACTGCTGCTTTTGCCGGTCTGCGTGCTTGACTGGATGCTTTTATTTTTAAACAGAAAGTCTGTAACCGTTGAGCGGAATGTACCCGACAGGTTGAGCAACGGGGATGAAAATCATATTCAGCTCATCATAAAGAATGGCTACCCTTTCCGGATATCGATTCAGCTGATTGACGAACTTCCCGAACAATTGCAGATCCGGAACTTCCTGATCCGGGATTTTATTTTTCCCCGGGATGAAAAAATTATTCCCTATACCATTCGCCCGAAGCAGCGCGGAGAATATATTTTCGGGGATATTCAGGTTTTCATAAAAAGCCCGCTGCGGCTGATCCTGCGCAGAAAGACGGTTTCTGCAAAACAACTGGTGAAAGTTTACCCCAGCTTTTTGCTGTTGCGGAAATTTGAATTTCTGGCGCACACCAGCGATCCCGGCAATATCGGGTTTAAACAGGTGAGGAAAACGGGTCATAGCCTGGAATTTGAAGAGATCAGGGAGTATGTCAGCGGCGATGATATCCGGAGCATTAACTGGAAAGCAACGGGAAGGACGGGCGGCCAGCTTATGATTAACAATTATACGGATGAAAAGAGCCAGCAGATATATTGCATCATCGACAAGGGCAGGGTAATGAAGATGCCCTTTGAAGGGCTTACCCTGCTGGATTATGCAGTACATGCCACGCTGATCCTGAGTGCTGTGGCGATTTCCCGGCAGGATAAATCGGGGCTGATCACTTTTGGAGATAAGGCAGGCGATTTTATTCCCGCCAATTACCGGGCAACGCAGATGAACAGTATTCTGAATGCCCTGTATAAACTGGAGACCCGTTTTCCGGAATCGGATTATGCCTTTCTGCATGCACTCGTAAAGACGAGGATACCCCAGAGAAGCCTGCTGATCCTTTTTACAAATTTTGAGTCCCTGAATTCCCTCAGCAGGCAATTGCCCTATTTCCGGAATATTGCAAAAAAACATTTGCTGCTGGTGGTTTTTTTTGAGAACACATCCCTCCGGGCCCTGGCTTCCGGCGAGGCGGAGAATATTGAGCGATTATATGAAAAAGTAATTGCCGAGAAATTTGTGCTGGAGAAAAAAGCGATTGTAAAGGAGTTGCAACGCTACGGAATAAATGCATTATTAACCGCACCGGAAAAACTAACCGTGGACCTGGTAAATAAATACCTGCAGATCAAAGCGCGCCGCGAAATCTGATTGCTTACATTTGACGGATATGGAAAATTCGTTTGAAGCCGGCCGGGTAATTCTCATCAACAAGCCCCTGCACTGGACTTCTGCCGATGTGGTCAAAAAAATCAGGAACCTGGTGAAAGTGAAAGTGGGTCATGCCGGCACACTCGACCCGCTCGCCACCGGATTATTGATTCTCTGCACCGGAAAATTTACCAAAAGGATCAGCGAATATATGAACCGGGAAAAGGAATACACGGGCAGCTTCACCCTTGGCGCTACTACGGCTTCCTACGACCTGGAAAACGAACCGGAAAATATAAAGGATTTCTCCGGAGTGAGCGATGCGCAGCTGCAGCAAACCGCCCGGTCGTTTACCGGAGAAATCATGCAGATGCCTCCGGCATATTCAGCCATTAAGAAGGACGGAAAGCGGGCCTACGATCTGGCCCGGCAGGGCAAGCCGGTTAACCTGGAGCCGAGAAGGATTTCGATAACTGCCTTTGAAATGCATTCTGCACAGCTGCCGGTGATTGACTTCCGCGTAGTTTGTTCCACCGGCACTTATATCCGGAGCCTGGCGCATGATGTAGGTGCGGCGTTGGGCTGCGGAGCTTACCTGAGTAAACTTTGCCGTACCCGTATTGGTGAATATGGATTGGAGCAAGCCCTGACCATGGAACAGGCAGCCGAAAAATTTAAAACGGATAATTGATTCCCAGCTGGAGTTGCCCGCTGCCGGGTGATAGTTTATAGAACCACTGATCAGGATCCTCTATCCGTTGTGGGTCCCTTATTTTGTAGGCCCAATCCAGCCGGATCAGAAAATAATTAAAATCAAAACGAAGACCGGTGCCGGCGCCGACAGCAAATTCCTTATAAAAGCGATTCAGTTTGAAATCGCTTCCTTTCGCCAGATCCGAATTATCGATCGGGGTCCAGTTCCAGATATTTCCGATATCCGTGAAAAGAGCGCTTCGCAATTTAATGCCAAACAGGGTACCCAGTAGAAACCTGTATTCCACATTCCCCTCCAGTTTCACATCGCCAAACCGCAGATCCACGTTATTGTAGGGTGTATCGCTGTAGAATTTTGACGAACCGAGTCCCAACTGGCGGACCTGCCAGGCCCGCATACTGTTCGGCCCGCCGGCAAAAAAAGCCTTGAAGAAGGGCAGCGTATGTTCATAGCCGTTACTTGTGCGGCCATAGGAAAACCCGGCCCCGCCATATAACCGGAAAGCCAGTTGATTTTTTCCGTAATCAATATTGTGCCGGAATTCCAGCTCGCCGAGCAGATACCGGAACAATTGCCCTTCATCGAGGGGGCGGATAAAACCCAGGGTGGCGCCGCTTTCTTCGAGCTTTGCCAGGAAGGAATTGGATTTATTTCCTTTCGTTCTCACAGAATTATAAATGACCTGCTGACCAATCACCAAACCCGGACGGAAGGCAAGCTTCAGAGAGGGGTTGGCTGCAATCATCCTGTCCAGACTGTCGGTTGTACTGAGCCCGGTGAATTCTATATTCAGCGGTTTCCAGAGAAAAGTGCGGGTGGAACTCACCGTTAACTCGCCTTCCGTATGCTGGTGCGTTCTCGACCATTGATATCCGAATGAACCGTTGATGGAGCGGAGTTTGAACAGGTCGCGCCGGTCGGTATACGTGAGGTTTGCATTGATTACCGTCTGTGCCACCCGGAGCCTGCCTTCTCTTCTGATCGGGAAGGGAGAAATTATCCGGGGTATGCTGATGGTATGCGACAGGCTGGCCAGTGTGGTTTGAATAAAGCTCGATCCGAATTCCACCCCGCCCCGCAGGTTGGTATTCGTCTGAACGGATTGCTTGTAAACATTCCGGTTTTGCAGTCCGAAATTAATGCCCGTACCGAATAAGTTGGATACACTCACAATATCGTTGGTATTCCTGCTGGCTTCGAGATCCACAGTAAGTTTTTGTTTTTTTGCGGGATACATGCGCAGCGATACATCCAGCAGGGAATCGCTCTGCGCGGAATTCAGGAACTCAATATTGTTATACTGCCAGGCTGAGAACTGGCTCAGCCGGTTGGAAGTCCGGTAGTAATTATCCTGCTTATACAATCTGCCTGGTCTTAAATAAATATTATTTGCCAGGAAAGGGAGTTTGAATTTATCGGATCTCGAAATGAATTTCATGTTCCGGATAACAGTGGTATCTGTTTTTACGGCCAGGGTATCTTCGGTTGTTGGCAGGTCGGGATATACGGTCACGTTTCCGATATAATATTTCATGAGCTGTGTTGAATCCCGGATATCCCGTTGTTTTACGGTTACGCTGACTGTAGGATTTTCTTTTTTTAACCGGAGCTTCTCCATGAGTTCTGCCTGTTCCAGCGGATCCAGAGACGGATCTATCAGGGCCGCAAAAACCGTATCGTGTTCCACATAGAGATCTTCTTTGCTAAAGCGGTAATACCCGTGATTGCGAAAAGTATCTACCAGCCGGTTGATTTCTGTTACGAGCACCTGCCGGGTATAAGGCTTGCCTTTTTTGATCAGGGACTGAGAACGGGAGTCCAGCGCCAGCGCCTGCAGATCCGGAGATTTAATATCGTATCCGACGGAATCAAAAATGAGCTGCTTCCCGGGCTTAACATGGAAATTGATTGTCACTCTTTGTTCTTCCCTGCCAATCCCCCGGTATTTTTTTCTGGAATATACTTTTCCTTTGTGAACTGTTTTGTACAGCACCGTGTCCCGGATCCCGGGAGAATAATATCCGTTAGCCTGCAGCAGGGCATTCATATAACTGATCGAACGGCCCAGGTTCAGGGAATCATAAACGGGCGGATGGGATAGTTTTTTGTAGATGATGGGAAAATAATGCCAGGGCCAGTCAAAAGCGGTTACGGTCTTGGTCTGCAGACTGTCGTCCAGCTGATTTTCCAGGCGGAGGATCATATCCTGCCGCTGGTCATTTTTCATTTTTCCTTCCAGCTTTATATTTGTTTTGTAAACAAAGGGTTTACCGTGCTGGAAATCTTTCGGGATCCGGCAGGAAAAAAGCGCGGAAAAGAGAATCGCCGGAACGATTGCGGGTCTGATCACTGATGCTGTAACTTGCCGGCAATATGACATAGAATTTAAACGGGAAACAGATGCTTGTAAAATCGCAGGTCAAATATATCCAAAGTTTGCGCCACAAAAAATTCCGGGATGCAGAGGGAGTCTTCGTTGCGGAAGGGCCGAAACTCGTGCAGGAACTGTTGCTGAGCAGCAATACAGCACTCCTGAACGGATTTGCAACCCGGGACTGGTTAACGGAAAACGAAACGCTGCTGCAGGATAAAAATGCTTTTGCCGAAGCAGGCATTCCCGAACTAGAACGCATATCCTTTTTGGCCAGCCCGGCCAGCGTGCTGGCCATATTCCGGAAACCGGTATTTCCTGATCTGGTAAAACCATCCGGCATTACACTGCTGCTGGATAATATTCAGGATCCGGGGAATCTGGGCACCATTATCCGGACGGCTGACTGGTTCGGGATTAAGCGGATCGTCTGCAGTCCGGATACGGCCGATCTTTTCAATCCAAAAGTTGTGCAGTCCACCATGGGCAGTATTGTCCGGGTGGAAGTCCAGTATCAGGACCTGATGGAATATCTGAAAGCGCATCCGGCAATTCCGTCTTTTGCAGCTGTGCTGGACGGAGAAACGCTGAGCGGGCCAATAAGAATTTCCGAAGCGATTATCCTGATCGGGAATGAATCCCGCGGCCTCCGGCAGGATCTCTCGATCCTGGCCAGCAACCGGATCCGCATTCCGGGAACCGGATCAGCAGATTCCCTGAATGCAGCAGTTGCCGCCGGGATTATTCTGTTCCTGATTCAGAAAAACTAATCGAAGCGCAGGGCTTTTACCGGACGCATTCTCCGGATCATCAAAAAGCTAGGTATCAGCAATACAGCGAAGCAAATCAGAAAGGTGGCCAGGTTCACCAGCAATACCTGCAGCCAGGAAATTTTTACTGCTGCTGCGGAGATAAAATACGTGTCCTCCGGCAGCGTAATAAAACCGTATCGCTGCTGCAGCCAGCAGATCAGCAGGCCCAGGATATTGCCCACCAGTATGCCGCCGATGGTGATCATGGCTCCATGAAAAACAAACACCCGTTGCGTGGTCCGGTCCGGCGAGCCCAGCGATTTTAAAAGACCAATCATGTGGGTCCGTTCAAGCAGCAGGATGATCAGGCAGGTAACCAGGTTCAGAATGGCCACGAGGGCCATGATGATAATGATGATGACTACATTGGTATCAAAGAGATTAATCCAGTCAAAGATATTTCCGTAGATCTCATTTATCGAAAGGCTGTTCCAGCCCGCAGGAAGTGTAAAATAAATGCGGTTGCTGACGGAATCAGCCATTCGGTAATCCCTGATGAAAAGCTCATAACCCCCAATCTCATCAGGTTGCCAGTTGTTCAGACGTTGAATCAGCCGGATATCCACGATGGCATTAAGCCGGTCATAGTCTTCGACCCCTGTTTTAAAGATACCGGCAACAGTCATTGGGCGCACCCGGTGTGTGCCATTGGGCTGGATGAAATAAGTAAGCAATTTATCGCCCGTATGCAGGTTGAGCTGGGCTGCGGTATAGGAAGAAAGATTGATTTCGCTGCTGTAAACAGTGTCGGGAAAACTGATCCAGCGGCCCGATTGCAAAAATTGCTGCAGGTGCCGGAAATCGTATTTTTTACCCACCCCCTTCAACAGGAGTCCTTCGAAACTTTCCGGACCCTTTACGATGGCATATTTGGTAGCAAAAGGCTGGGCAATCAGCACTTCCGGATCCGCGCGGATGGTTTGCAGTACGGTGTCGTTTGCCGTGATGGGTTGCTCTTCGGCGATCTCGGCTTTTTCCGGTTCATAATGCTGTACCCGGATATGACCCGAAAAACCGTACATTTTTTGTGCAATGGCGTCCTGAAATCCCTGGGTGAATGCAATGGTGAGGATCATGGCCATCACGCTGATGGCCGTAGCCGCCACCGCAAGCCGTATGATGAACCTGGAAAAAGAATGCTGCCGGTTAAAGGCAATTCTGCGGGCTATAAAAGAGGATAAATTCAATAAGCTGCGATTTCAGTTCAAAAATAGCCTTCCCGGTGGGGATGGAAAAGTTTTTTAAGGAATAGCTTATCATTGTGGTTTATAGCTGCCCATCAACCATCAACCATCAACAATTGAAGCATGCTGATAAAATACATAATCTCTCTCTGCCTTTTCAGTATCTGCCATTCCATCGCCGCACAAATACCTGATGCGGTTTATCTGCCGAATATTCAAACGGTTCAACTTTATCTGAACGACAATCAGCTGGCTTATCCGGTGCTGAACCTGAATGGCCCGGATAAGCTCAACCTCGATTTCGACGATCTGGATGCCAATGTGAAAAATTATTATTATACCTATCAATTGTGTAATGCAGACTGGACGCCCGTTCAGATCAGCAGTTTTGATTATATCCGCGGATTTGCGCAAAACCCGATCCGGGATTATCATTATTCATCCATCGCGCTGACGAGATATACGCATTACCACGCCGTCCTCCCGGAACAGGGTTCTGTTATTACCCGGTCCGGGAATTACCTGCTCAAAGTTTTTCTGGACAACGATACGGCCAAACTGGCATTCACCAAAAGAATACTGGTGGTTGACAATGCTGTTTCCATCGCCGGACAATTTTTCCAGCCCATGAATCCGCAGATTTCCCAGACCCACCAGAAAATTCAGTTCAATGTAAACAGCCGGGCGCTGGCACTGGTGAATCCCTTCCAGCAGCTGAAAGTGGTATTGTTACAGAACCACCGCTGGGACAATGCCATTTACATCGACAAACCTTCATTTTATTCCGGCAGCAATTTCGAGTATAACAGCGATGATATACCGGTTTTTCCCGGGGGGAAGCAATGGCGATGGCTCGATCTGCAGAGTTTCCGTTACCAGAGCGACCGGGTGGCCCGGGCGGACTATCTGCCCAAAAGCACAACCATCTATGTGAAGCCGGATCCGGATCGCTCTGCCCAGCCATATTACTATTATGCCGATTATAATGGCGGGTATTTTGTTCAGACCACGGAAAGTATCAATCCCTATTACCAGACAGATTATGCTACTGTAAAATTTAGTTTTGTTCCGCCGGGCAATTCGCCGTTGCCGGATCAGGATATTTACCTTTTCGGAGAACTTACCGGATACCAGTTCAATGATGCCAGCCGGATGGTTTTTAATGAACAGAAAGGAGTATATGAGGGATCGGCTTTTCTGAAAATGGGTTTTTACAATTATGCCTATGTTACGAAGAATAAAAATAACCCGGGGGCAAAAGCTTCTTTTGAATTCACGGAAGGCAATCATTTTGAAACAGAAAATGATTATCTCATCCTGGTATATTATCGCAGCATGGGAGGAAGGGCCGATGAACTGGTGGGCATGTTTTCGCTGAATACGCTGGGTGCGCAATAGGATGGTTGACGGATGACGGATGACGGTTGACGGACTCTTGTGAATCATAAAGACAATATTCCATCATGATGTAACCCAGGAAGTCCGTCAACCGTCATCCGTCAACCATCCACGACAGCAATTTCCGCCCTTCACCCAATTATCTTACCTTTGCCCCGGCAAGTCTTATACGGCCAGCTCCTGCTGAATCCCCCAGGGCCGGAAGGCAGCAAGGGTAAGTGGTCGTAGCGGTGCGATGTAAGTAACTTGCCATTTTTTTTAATTCCAGTTAATCAGATAAATATACAGTATGAAATTTTTTATTGATACCGCCAACCTGGCTCAGATCAAGGAACTCAACGATCTGGGTATCCTGGATGGTGTAACCACGAATCCATCCCTGATGGCCAAGGAAGGGATAAAAGGAGATGAAAACATTACAAAACATTATAAAACCATTTCCGATATGGTTAAGGGTGATGTCAGTGCGGAGGTAATCTCCACCGATTTTGACGGCATCATTGCGGAAGGAAAGAAGCTGGCTAAAATCAATCCGAATATTATCGTAAAGGTTCCCATGATCAAGGAGGGTGTAAAAGCCATGAAATGGTTTACCGACAACAATATCGCTACGAACTGCACCCTGGTTTTTTCTGCGGGTCAGGCGATACTGGCGGCAAAAGCGGGCGCCAAATACGTATCGCCCTTTATCGGGAGGATTGACGACAGTAACTGGGACGGTGTTCAGCTGGTAGAGCAGATCGCCAATATCTACGCCATTCAGGGCTATGAAACCCAGATCCTGGCGGCTTCCATCCGGAGTGCGCTGCATATTGTTCAGTGTGCAGAAGCCGGAGCCGATGTGGTGACTTCGCCGCTGGAGCCTATTCTCGGATTGCTGAAACACCCGTTAACAGATATCGGCCTTGCCAAATTCCTCGCCGACGCCAAAGGGAGTAAATAAGAATAATTTTGGCATGTGCTTCGGGGCGGTTAATTTTGCGTCACATTCATCATGAATATTTTTTTATCCATACAGCATCATCATTTCCTGCCGAACCGGTAGGCTGCTGATGTTTTGTGTAAACAATATAATCACGGGGGCTTATCGAAAGGTAGGCCCCTTTCTTTTTTAATACAACCGAAACAAAAAATATGTCATCCGTCAAATTAAAGATCGCCATCCAGAAATCCGGCCGCCTCTACGAGGATTCCCTGAAATTGCTGAAAGACTGCGGCATTGATTTCAAGAACGGAATCAATAAACTGAAAACGGAAGCAGAAAATTTTCCGATGGAAGTTTTTTTTCTGCGCGATGATGATATCCCGCAGTATGTGGAAGATGCGGTAGCCGATATTGGTATGGTGGGCGAGAATGTGATTTATGAAAAGGGCAGGGATGTGCTGATCACGGAAAAACTCGGGTTCGGCAAATGCCGGTTGTCTGTGGCTGTTGGAAGAAACGAAGAATATGCAGGAGCGGAGTTTCTCCGGAATAAGAAAATCGCCACCACCTATCCGGTTCTGCTAACAGAATTTCTTAAAAAGAAAAATATATCCGCCGAGATCCATGAGATCAGCGGCTCGGTGGAGATTGCACCCGGAATCGGACTCGCAGATGCCATCGTTGACCTCGTAAGCAGCGGGTCCACCCTGTTTATGAACGGGCTGAAGGAGGTGGAAACCATTCTGCATTCAGAAGCAGTGCTGATCCGCCACCCCACCCTCGCTGGCGGAAAGGAAGAGATCCTGGAAAAACTATTGTTCCGGATCCGTTCCGTGCGCAAGGCCCGGCATACCAAATACATTCTGCTGAATGCCCCGAACGCGAAACTCGGCGAAATTATTTCCCTGTTGCCCGGCATGAAAAGCCCAACGGTGCTGCCGCTCGCAGAAGCCGGCTGGAGCAGCGTGCACAGCGTGCTGAATGAAAATGAATTCTGGGAGATCATTGAAAAATTAAAGGCAGCCGGAGCCCAGGGCATCCTGGTGGTGCCGATAGAGAAAATGATTTTGTAAAAAATAAATCTGATCACCGATGCAGATCATGGAATATCCGGCCAGGAAGGAATGGGAAAAAATACTGGCGCGACCACAAAAGGACACGGCTTCGCTGGAAACGGCAGTAAAAGGGATCATGCAGGAAGTGAAGCTGGAGGGCGACCCGGCCGTGGACAAATATTCGCTGGAATTTGATAAAGTGGAGCTGCGGGAACGGCTGGTTGCGGAAGCAGAATGGAAAGCAGCGGAAAAGGAATTGTCCGGATCACTGAAAGCAGCCATCGGCGTGGCAAAAAATAATATCGAAAAATTTCACCGTAAACAATGGATGGAGGAAGAAGCAACGGAAACAATGCCGGGAATCCGTTGCTGGAGAAAATCTGTACCCATAGAAAAAGTGGGTTTGTATATTCCCGGCGGAACGGCTCCGTTGTTTTCAACGGTGTTGATGCTGGCGATTCCGGCAGCAATTGCGGGATGCAGGGAGGTTATTTTATGTTCACCGCCTGACAGGGACGGAAGACTGCATCCGGCGATTTTATATGCCGCCTCGCTGACCGGTGTCCGGAAGATTTACAAAATCGGCGGTGTGCAGGCCATTGCTGCGATGGCTTATGGCACCAAAACCGTTTCGCGGGTGGATAAGATTTTTGGCCCGGGTAATCAATATGTGACCTGTGCCAAACAATTACTGCAGCAGGAAGGCGTAGCGATCGATATGCCGGCAGGTCCCAGCGAACTCCTGGTTTATGCCGATGAAACAGCTTTGCCGGCATTCGTCGCGGCCGATCTTCTTTCTCAGTGTGAACACGGACCAGACAGCCAGGTAATCCTCCTGACAGGAGATAAAAAAATTGCGGAAGCGATTATCCGGGAAATCAGTTTGCAGATCTCCGTATTGCCAAGAAAAGACATCGCCGGCCGGGCCCTCGCAAACAGCAAAGCGATCATTGCAGAAAGCAGGGATCAGGCGATGGAACTAATAAATGCCTATGCGCCGGAACACCTGATCCTGGCCTGCAAAGATGCGTTGGAATTTTCCTCCGCGGTGCAGCATGCGGGGTCGGTATTTATCGGGAATTTCGCACCCGAAACAGCGGGAGATTATGCCAGCGGCACGAATCATACCCTGCCTACCAACGGCTATGCAAGGGCTTTCAGCGGGGTTAGCGTCGACAGCTTTATAAAAAAGATCAGCTTTCAGCAGCTTTCGGCAAAAGGCCTTTCCGGGATCGGCGGGACGCTGATTGAAATGGCCAGGGCGGAAGGCTTGCAGGCGCACGCTGCAGCGGTGGAGATCAGGCTTGAACAAATAAAAAACAATTTACATGGCTGACATCAACCAATTGCTCCGCAACAATATCAGGAAGCTGGTGCCCTATTCATCAGCCAGGGATGAATTCAGCGGCACAGCCAAAATCTTTCTGGACGCCAATGAGAATAGCCTGGGGTCGCCTATTCCGGAACAGTATAACCGTTATCCGGATCCGCATCAGACTAAGATCAAGGAACTACTGAGCGGCATTAAAGGTGTTCCGGCAAAGAATATTTTCCTGGGCAACGGAAGTGATGAATGCATTGATCTGTTGTATCGTGCATTTTGCAATCCGGGGAAAGACAATATCATCATTACACCGCCCACGTACGGAATGTATGAAGTGAGTGCGGAAATAAACGAGGTCGAAGTAAGGAAAGCCATGCTGACGATGGATTTTCAACCTGACCTGGAGAAAATGGCTGCCCTGGCGGACGAAAACACCAAGATCATCTGGCTGTGCTCACCCAATAATCCTACAGGGAATGCCTTTCATCACCAAAGCATTGAAATGATCCTCAACAATTTTGACGGACTGGTTGTAATTGACGAAGCCTATATCAATTTTTCGCGGCAGCAGAGTTTTATCCGGGAACTTACCGAGTACCCGAACCTCGTGGTTCTGCAAACGATGAGTAAGGCCTGGGGGCTGGCCGGCCTCCGAGTGGGTATGGCTTTTGCTGGTGATGGCATTGTTGAGGTAATGAACAGGATCAAGCCGCCCTACAATATCAGCCAGCCGGCGCAGGATCTGCTCCTGAAAGCCCTGCAGGAAACCGGTAGCGTAAATGAAAAAATACGGGAGATCGTGCGGATGCGGGATTTACTCCGGAATGATCTCGCAAAATTGCCGGGCGTCAGAAAAGTTTATCCGAGTGACGCGAATTTTTTGCTGGTCCGGATAGATCATGCCAGGGCCGTTTATGAATCCCTGGTACTCCGGGGTATTGTGGTGAGGGACAGATCCCGGATTGTGCTTTGTAATGACTGCCTGCGGATTACCGTTGGTAAAAAAGAGGAAAATGATGCGCTGCTGAAGGCTTTAAGCATAATCTGAATTGCATACATTTACTATTCATTTATAAAAGCAGGATTTTTTATGAAACAGATTCCAAACAAATTGCTCTTCCTGGTGCTGTTGTTTGCAGCATCCTGCAGGGGTACCGGTTCCGGCTCGGCCGAAAATACAAATAAGGATTCCCTGACGGTCAGCGACTCGTTGGCTGTTTCAAAACCCGAAATACCTGCCGCGGATGTCAGCCTGACGGTGCCGGCAGGATTTGGCACGACAGTATTTGCGGGCGGACTCGGCAAAGCACGGCATATTGCCGTGGCGCCCAACGGTGATGTGTATGTGAAATTAAATGGAGAGAAAAACGGTAAGACCATCGTTCTCCTGAAGGATAAGAACGGCGACGGGGTGGCAGATGAAGAAAGTGATTTCGGCAATTTCAAAGGAACCGGCATGGCCATAAAGAATGGCTATCTGTATGCAACTTCCGACGAGGATGTTTACCGGTTCCGGTTAAACAGCAATGGAACCGTCAGCAATCCGAATAGTCCGGAAAAAATTGTGACGGGACTTATAGCCCGCGGCGAACATGAGGCAAAACCGATTGCCCTGGATGATGACGGCAACCTCTATGTAACCATCGGCGCTTTTTCCAACAGCTGCCAGATTGCAGACCGGAAAGAAGGATCTCCGGGTATTAAACCCTGCCCGGTGTTGGATTCTGCAGGTGGTATCTGGGTGTTCAAGGCAGACAAGCCGAACCAGACTTACGGAGACGGTCAGAAATATGCTACGGGAATAAGAAATGCCATGGGCATCGACTGGAATGAAGCAACACATACTTTATTTGTAACACAGCATGGCCGGGATCAGTTGAGTACAATTGCTCCAAAGCTATATACGGCGAAACAAAACGCGGAGCTCCCTGCAGAATGCCTGTACGAATTGCATAAGGGATCTGATGCCGGATGGCCGTATATATATTACGATGAGTTTCAGAAGAAGAAAATCCTCGCGCCGGAATATGGAGGAGACGGGAAAAAGACCGGTGCACCCGATGCCATTGATCCGATTGTTGCATTTCCGGGTCACCTCGCACCCAATGATTTGCTTTTTTACACCGGCAATCAGTTCCCTGAAAAGTATAAGAATGGCGCATTCATAGCATTTCATGGATCCTGGAACCGGGCACCGGAACCGCAGGAAGGATTTTACGTGGCCTTTGTTCCGTTCAGCAACGGAAAACCTTCTGGTAATTGGGAAATATTCGCCAATGGATTCGGCGGTACGGCTGCTCAGGTGGCTTCGGGGAATACCATTCATCGTCCCTGCGGACTGGCACAGGCTCCCGACGGATCTCTTTATGTAACGGATGATTCGAAAGGAACCATCTGGAAAATAACTTACAAAGGCAAATGACCGGAAAGCCAAACACACTGCTGCTTCTTTTTATTGCGGGCCCGATCTTAATGCCAGCTGGTCTGCTGGCTCAGGGCAATCATTGCGTTGCCCAAAAATCGCCAAAGAAAATGGCGGTTGAAGCCGGAAAACTGATTTATGCAAATCAATGCATGACCTGTCACCAGACGGATGGGGGAGGAACTTCGACTGTCAGAATCTCGCTGGTTAATTCTGCGCTGGTAACGGGAAATAAGCGGACTTTGATCGCATACCTGATCAACGGGAAAAACAACCCTGCAGGCAATGCCGTGCAAAATGATCCGCATCTCCAGATGCAAAATCGGGCAACGACGAATGAGGACATTTCGAATGTGCTCACGTATATCCGCCGCAGTTTCGGGAATAAGGCATCGATGGTAAAGGCATCGGACGTGCGGGCGGTGAGAGGGGGATGAGGGGAATCGTATTATCCAACAAATGAAAAGAGTATTATTTATAGACCGCGACGGAACCCTTATTAAAGAAGTTCCGCCAAGTTATCAGGTGGATGATTTCCGCAAACTGGAATTCTATCCGGCCATGTTTGAATATATGGGCAGGATTGCCCGTGAACTGGACTACGAGCTGGTGATGGTTACCAATCAGGACGGCCTGGGGGAATCCGGATTTCCGGAAGAAAAGTTCTGGCCCGTGCAGGACCTGATTATGAAAAGCCTGGAGAATGAAGGCATTCATTTCAGTGCGGTGCATATTGACAAATCTTTTCCGGCCGCCCTTTCTCCCAACCGCAAGCCGGGTATTGGAATGTTTACGGCTTATCTGAATAACAACGCCTATGATCTGCCAGGATCCTACGTGATCGGCGATCGCATTACGGATGTGCAGCTGGCAAAAAACCTGGGCTGTTCTGCAATTTGGATTAAGCAGGATGAAAATCTGGGAGGCAAGGAAATTCAGGATACGATTCAGGAACTGCAGAAGGTAATTGCCCTGGAAACCACGCGTTGGAAGGATATTTATCAATATCTCAAATCCGGCCTCCGGCAGGTGGTGCACGACCGGAATACCAATGAAACGAAGATTCATATCGCATTAAACATAGATGGAAGCGGGAAGGCTGAAATTCAATCCGGCCTGGGGTTTTTTGATCACATGCTCGAGCAGATTGCCCGGCATGGAAAAATGGACCTGAAGATTGTGGTCAGGGGAGATCTGCATATTGACGAACACCATACTATTGAAGATACCGGTATCGCCCTTGGCGAAGCATTTGCCAAAGCGCTGGCAGATAAACGGGGGATGGAAAGATATGGATTCGCGCTGCCGATGGACGATGCCGAAGCCCGGGTTTTACTGGATTTTGGCGGCAGGAACTGGATTGTCTGGAATGCCTCCTTTCAACGGGAAAAAGTGGGCGATATGCCCACGGAGATGTTCTTCCATTTTTTCAAATCCTTCTCCGACGCGGCGCGCTGTAATCTGAATATTGAATGCCACGGCGAGAATGAACATCATAAAATCGAAGCTATTTTCAAGGCATTTGCCAAAGCTGTCCGGATGGCAGTGAAGCGCGATCCGCTGAGTAATTACCTGCCGACGACCAAAGGAATTGTGTGAAACCGATTTGGTAATTTGAAAATTAGGGCTCATATTTGCAGAGCATGACAAAGAAACTGATCAATAATACATGGTGGTGGCATACAAACTCCGATCGGGGCGCGTAATGCGATAGCTATGTAGTTAACATACCAGGCCCCGGTTTTATCCGGGGCTTTTTTTATGCACCGGTTGAAGCGGGTTCAACATAAAAATCATCAGACAGTTTATGAAGAAAATTCAGTTAAAGACGACTTGCAAAAAAATCCTTTCGGACATCTATACGCCGGTGGGCATTTACCTTCGTCTGCGCGACCGGTTCCGGGATACGGTATTGTTGGAGAGTACGGATTATCATGCAGCGGAAAACAGCTATTCATTCATTTGTATTCATGCCATCGGCGGAATGGAAATCTCCGACAATAACCGGATGGAATTAAAATATCCGGGAAAACCAACGGAGAGAATTGAATTGAAATCTTCGCCTGTACCGGCCCTGCTCTGGGAATATATGCAGCAATTCGAGGTGGAACCCGCCGGCGAGAAACCGGTCAGAACGGCGCAGAGTCTTTTTGGCTACACGACTTTCGACGCGGTTCGTTTTTTCGATAAAATCAATTTGCCCCATGCAAAGGAAGCACCGGTGATTCCGCTGATGCGTTACCGGCTCTATCAATATGTTATTGCCATCAATCACTTTAAGGATGAATTATATATCTGTGAGAATGAGGTTCCCGGTATTGAAAGCGAACTGGCGGTTGTGGAATCCCGGATCCGTTCAAAAGATGTACCCGTTTACCCCTTCAGCGTGAGCGGAGAGGAAAAAAGCAACCTGACGGACCAGGAGTATATGGACCTGGTGGAGAAAGGGATCAAAAGCTGTTTGCGTGGCGATGTTTTCCAGATCGTGCTGAGCCGGCGGTATCAATTGCCCTTTATGGGGGATGAATTCAATGTTTACCGGGCGCTGCGCAATGTGAATCCCAGTCCGTATTTGTTTTATTTTGATTATGGAGACTATCGCATCATGGGATCATCGCCCGAATCCCAGGTGCTGATCAAAGACGGGAAAGCCGTGATGCACCCCATAGCAGGAACCTGCCGCAGATCGGGAGATGATGAAGTGGACAAAGAGATGGCTGATGCGCTGCTGAAAGATGCGAAGGAGAATGCAGAACATGTGATGCTGGTGGATCTTGCCCGGAACGACCTCAGCAGAAAATGCGATCAGGTTTCGGTTACCCATTTCCGTGAGATACAGTATTATTCACACGTCATTCACCTGGTTAGTGAGGTAAAAGGAAAGCTTGCCAAAGACAGCAATCCGTTTGATTTGCTGGCCGCCACCTTCCCGGCGGGAACCCTGAGTGGGGCGCCCAAGATCCGGGCAATGGAACTGATTGCCGGATATGAACCCACAGAAAGAAGTTATTACGGGGGTTGTATCGGCTTCATCGGATTCAATGGCGACTGCACGCAGGCCATCATGATCCGGAGCCTGCTCAGCCGCCGGAATACCCTCACCTACCAGGCAGGCGCCGGTGTGGTGGCCGCCAGCAAACCCAAAAATGAACTGGAAGAAGTGAATCATAAACTGGGCGCATTAAAACGCGCCATTGAACTTGCCCGAAACATTTAAGCAAATCATGATGAAAATACTGGTATTCGATAATTACGATTCCTTTACCTATAATCTGGTTCACCTGGTGGAGAAAATCACCGGGGGTAAGGTAGATGTTTACCGCAACGACCAGCTGGACCCCGGAAGAGCCGCTGAATATGATAAAATTATTTTATCACCGGGTCCCGGTCTCCCTGCTGAAGCCGGATTGCTTCTGCCATTGATCAAACAATATGCCGCCACTAAATCCATTTTGGGCGTTTGCCTGGGTCATCAGGCTATTGCAGAATCATTCGGCGGCAGACTGATAAACCTCTCAGAAGTGTATCACGGTGTTTCATTGCCGGTGCATGTTGTAAAAAGACCGGTATCCGGCCCGGAGCCGAATGCTGATCTTTTCGCCGGTCTGCCGGAGCCCTTTATGGCGGGCCGTTATCACAGCTGGGTGGTTGATCCGGATGGATTTCCGGATGAACTGCAAATTACGGCCAGGGATCCCGGCGGTCATATCATGGCGCTCCGGCACAGGGTGTATGATGTGCTGGGTGTGCAGTTCCATCCGGAGAGCGTATTGACGCCGGATGGGGAGAGGCTGATGCGGAACTGGCTGGGGAAGTAAAAATTTAAAAGTAAAAAGTAAAAAGCAGGGGGAACAGGGTGATGGAACACATTTAATTTAGCAAAGTGAAGTACTTAAAATAATAACGAAATGAGCCGGACTAATTTGGATATAAAGCCTATGGCGGTTAAACCCGCGCAGCCATTTTTTACTTTTTACTTTTTACTTTTTACTTTTTAAAATGAAAAAAATATTACAACTTTTATTTGAACACAAAACCCTTACGCGGGCTCAGGCGAGGGAGGTGCTCGTAAATATTGCCATGGGTCAGTATAATGAGCCGGAAATGACGGCCTTTGTAACGGTTTTCCTTATGCGCAGTATTACCATTGAGGAGCTGCAGGGTTTTCGCGATGCCTTGCTGGAACTGGCGGTGAAAGTTGACCTGGATGGGCAGGATACGATTGATATCGTAGGAACGGGCGGAGATGGGAAAAACACGTTTAATATTTCGACCCTTTCCTGTTTCATTGTTGCGGGCGCCGGACAAAAGGTGGCCAAACACGGCAACTACGGTGCCAGCAGTATCAGTGGCGCGTCCAATGTGATGGAGCAGCTGGGATACCGCCTGAGTAATGATCCAGGAAAGCTGAAAAGAGAAGTGGCGGGGGCAAACATCTGCTTTATGCATGCGCCGCTTTTTCATCCCGCGTTGAAAGCGGTGGGATCCATCCGGAAAAATCTGGGCATCCGGACCTTTTTCAATATGCTGGGTCCCATGGTCAATCCGGCATCGCCTAAATTCCAGCTGGTGGGCGTGTATAATCTGGAAATGGCGAGGATTTACACTTACCTGCTGCAACAGACTGCTTCATCTTTCGCCATCATACACAGTCTGGATGGCTATGACGAATTATCGCTGACGAGTGATGCCCGGGTGATCACCAATACAGGAGAACAGGTAATGACTCCGGAACAACTGGGCAAGCGGATGGTTTCCCCTTCCGATATTTACGGAGGGACTACTCCCGAGGAAGCGGCAAAAATTTTCCTTCATATTTTAAAAGGTAAAGGAACCTGGGCGCAGAATGCCGTGGTATTCGCAAATGCTGCAATGGCGTTATATTGCACAGGAGCTTACGAAAATTATGAGAAAGCTTTTGAGGCATCCGTGGAAAGTCTGGAAAGCGGCCGGGCGCTGGCTGCGCTGGAGAAATTGCGGGCAATGCAGTGAAGAATTTGGGAATCTGAGCATTTGAAAATCAGAAAATGGGAGAACAGAATATACTGGAACGAATTATTGAGTATAAAAGGGAGGAAGTGCGCCAGCGTAAAAACGATATGCCGGTGAAAGAACTGGAAAAAAGCCGGTTTTTTTCAAGACCGGTTTTTTCGCTGAAGAACTGCCTGCATGATCTGTCAAAAACCGGAATCATTGCCGAATTTAAAAGGCGTTCACCTTCCAAAGGGATAATAAATCCGGATGCATCGGTAGAGCGGGTAACGGCTGCATATAGCCAATATGGGGCTTCGGCGATTTCGGTGCTGACCGACACGCCATCCTTCGGTGGTTCAGCAGAAGACCTCATGAGATCCCGCATGAATCCGCTGCCGGTGCTGAGAAAGGATTTTACGATTGATGAATACCAGATCACCGAAGCCAGGGCAATGGGTGCGGATGCCATCCTGCTGATCGCCGCCTGTCTTAGTCCTGATCTGACGGAAAGACTGGCAAATTTTGCCAGGGCCTCGGGACTGGAAACGGTCCTGGAGATTCATCAGGAATCCGAGCTGCAGCATCTTTGCGATGCGGTGGACGTGATTGGAATCAATAACCGGGATCTGAAAACATTTACAGTGGATATCAACCGGTCCGTGGAACTGGCAGGTAAATTGCCCGCCGGCAAAACGATCATAGCAGAAAGTGGTATTCACGACGTGGAAACGATTTGTACATTGAAATCAGCCGGGTTCAACGGCTTTCTGATTGGAGAGCAGTTTATGAAAGAATCCGATCCGGCGGTTGCTTTTGCCTCATTTGTTGACCAACTTAAAAGGAAGCTTTATGAGAGTAAAAGTTTGCGGCATGACGCAACTCGATCAGGTGAGAAAGCTTGACGAACTGGGCGTTGATTTTGCCGGTTTTATTTTTTATCCGAAATCGCCGCGTTATGCGGCCAGGCATATCAACGGGCAGGAACTTCGAAAAGCAAAATTAAGGATCGGCAAAGTGGGTGTGTTTGTAAATACTCCTTATGAAGAAATGATGCGTACGGTGGATGAATACGGGTTGGACATGGTGCAATTGCACGGCGATGAAAATCCGCATCAGTGCGAGCAGATCGCAAACTATATTACTGCCATCAAAGTATTCCGGATGGGAGAAGATGACCCGATATCCTGGATCATCAAACCCTATGAGGAATCCTGCGATATGTTCCTGTTTGATACCCTGGGCGTAGGCTATGGCGGAACGGGAAAAAAATTCAACTGGGATGTATTGAAGCCTGCAGGGATTGATAAATTATTTTTTTTAAGTGGTGGTATCGATCCCGAGGACGCGGACAGGCTCAGATCGTTTAGTGAAGAAGCAGTTGGCAAAAGACTTTTTGCAGTAGATATCAATAGCCGGTTTGAAATCAGCAGCGGGGTAAAGGATATGGAGAAGATTGCGGGATTTGTGGAAGCACTCGGCAAAGATTGACACCGGATAGTGGTGAAGGAGATTTACAATTTCGACAGGCGTTACGCGAAATGCGCTGCGCATTAAGACAATACAATATGACTGAAATAAAAACATATCAACGGCCATCGGAGCAGGGGTATTTCGGCGGTTTTGGAGGTGCATTTATTCCGGAGATGCTATACAGAAATGTGGAAGAGCTGAGAACCCGTTATCTGGAGATTATGCAGGAACCGGAATTTATCAGGGAGTACGATGCGCTGCTGAAAGATTATGTGGGCCGCCCGACGCCATTGTACCAGGCAAACAGGCTGAGTGAACGGTACGGAACGCGCATATTTTTGAAGCGCGAAGATCTTTGTCATACCGGTGCGCACAAACTAAACAATACAGTGGGGCAGATTTTACTCGCTGAAAGACTGGGAAAAAAAAGGATAATTGCCGAAACCGGCGCCGGACAGCATGGTGTTGCCACGGCAGCCGTTTGTGCGCTGCGCGGTGTGGAATGTATTGTTTATATGGGTGAAAAAGATATCCGGCGCCAGGCACCTAATGTGGCGCGCATGAAAATGCTGGGGGCGAAGGTGGTGCCGGCAATGAGCGGAAGCAGGACACTGAAAGATGCAACCAATGAAGCGATCCGCGACTGGATCAATCATCCGGATGATACACACTATATTATCGGAAGCGTGGTAGGCCCGCATCCCTACCCGGATATGGTGGCCCGTTTTCAAAGCGTAATCAGTAAAGAAGTGCAGTTTCAGCTGAAAGAAAAGACCGGTCGTGCGGAGCCGGACGCCATTATGGCCTGTGTCGGTGGCGGTAGTAATGCGGCGGGCATTTTTTATCATTACCTCGATAACGAAAAGGTGCGGCTGATTGCCGTGGAAGCTGCGGGTCTTGGCCTCAGCAGCGGGATGAGCGCCGCTACTACGCAACTGGGAAAGAAGGGAGTGCTCCATGGCAGCCTGAGCCTGGTAATGCAGACAGCCGACGGACAGGTGGTGGAACCACACAGCATTTCTGCGGGTCTCGATTATCCGGGCATTGGCCCCCTGCACGCGAATTTATTTGCTTCCGGAAGGGCGGAGTTTCACAGTGCCACAGACCAGGAAGCCCTGGATGCAGCATTTCTCCTGACCCGGCTCGAAGGAATTATTCCCGCATTGGAATCTTCACACGCCCTGGCGGCTCTGGAGAAAATCCGCTTTCCAAAAGAAGCAGTGGTGGTAATTTGTCTGAGCGGCCGCGGAGACAAGGATATGGATACCTATATGAAAGCAATGGAAAAATGAAAGTCGTTATTTCCAGCACAACTGGACGAATGAGGAAAAGCTAAATATTTTATCAATTTATATGAGCCGGATTCAGGAATTATTTCAGCGGAAGAAAAATAACATTTTGAATATGTATTGTACAGCGGGATTCCCGGCATTGAACAGCACCCTGCCCGTGATGAAAGCATTCCAGCAATCCGGCGCCGACATGATTGAACTCGGAATGCCCTATAGTGACCCGCTGGCTGACGGGCCCGTGATCCAGGCCAGCAACACGGTAGCGCTGGAAAACGGAATGACCCTTGCTACGCTCTTTCAACAACTAAGGGATTTTCGGAATAGCATTCATTTGCCTGTTTTGCTGATGGGGTATATGAATCCGGTTTTACAATATGGGTTTGAGAATTTTTGCCGCGATGCGGCGGCTGCCGGCGTGGACGGCCTCATTCTTCCGGATCTGCCGATACATGAATTTGAAAAAGAATACGGCCCGCTGATCCGTAAATACAAACTTGATTTTGTTTTTCTCGTAACGCCCGAAACTTCGGCGGAGCGGATTCGGAAACTCGATGAGCTGAGTACGGGGTTTCTCTATGCCGTATCTTCTTCCTCCACTACCGGAACGAATAAGAATTTATCGGATCAGGCGCAATATTTCTCCCGGCTGAAATCAATGAATCTCCGCAATCCGGTACTGATCGGATTTGGAATCAGGGACAAGAAAAGTTTTTCCGAAGCCTGCAGCTACGCTAACGGCGCCATCATCGCAACGGCATTTATTAAAGCCCTTGAAGGCGCCCAACCGGAAGAAATTGAAACCAGAACGAAAAACTTTTTAAATAGTCTGAATTGAAGCTGGTCATCATAAAATATAATGCAGGAAATATCCGCTCCGTATTATTCGCGCTGGAAAGGATCGGCATGGAAGCGCAGGTAACAGATGAACCGGATGCAATACAAACGGCCGATAAAGTCATTTTTCCCGGTGTCGGCGAAGCCAGCACGGCCATGCAATACCTGAGAGATCGAAAACTGGATCTGCTGATCAGTAACCTCAAACAGCCGGTGCTGGGTATTTGTCTCGGTTTGCAACTGATGTGTAAACATTCCGAAGAAAACAATACGGAATGCCTCGGCATATTTGAAGAGGAGGTAAATAAATTCAAACCGCAGAAAGACCAGCTGATCAAAGTGCCGCAGATTGGCTGGAATAATATTTACGATCTGAAAACACCGCTGTTTAAGCATGTGGAGGATAGCAGTTTCTGTTATTTTGTTCACGGTTATTATGCCGGACTCGGAACTGACACGATTGCCAGAACAGATTATATTCAGCCCTATAGCTCAGGCCTGCATAAAAATAATTTTTACGGGGTGCAGTTTCATCCGGAAAAAAGCGCGGTAACCGGCGAACAAATTTTAAAAAACTTTATTCAAATTTAGTTCCTCTTCAGCATGCCAATAGAAGTAATTCCGGCCATTGATATTATTAACGGGAAATGCGTGCGGCTCACCCAGGGAGATTACGCACAGCAAAAAATATATAACGAACATCCACTGGAAGTAGCGCGGCAGTTTGAAGATGCGGGATTAAAGAGATTGCACCTTGTTGATCTCGACGGGGCAAAACAGGGTGCAGTAAAAAACTGGAGAGTGCTGGAGACCCTGGCGGGAAAAACCAGCCTGGTCATTGATTTTGGCGGAGGCATTACCGGCAGCAAGGATTTGCAGATCGTATTTGATTCCGGCGCTGTACTCGCCACCGTTGGCAGCATTGCGGTGAAAAATGAAAAGCTTTTTCTGGAATGGCTGTTAACTTACGGGGCAGAGAAATTCCTGCTGGGCGCGGATGTGCGGGAGGAGAAAATATCCATCAGCGGCTGGCTGGAAGATACCGAAATCCGGATCTATGATTTTATCGAAAAATATATCCGGGCCGGAGTAAAGCAGGTCTTTTGCACAGATATCAGTCTGGACGGTGCAATGAAAGGTCCTGCTGTTGAATTATATAAAAATATTGTGATGAAATTCCCGGATCTGCATTTTATCGCCAGCGGGGGTATCCGTTCCCTCGACGATATTTTTCAGCTGGAAGCATCCGGATGTCGCGGCGCCATCGTTGGCAAAGCGATTTACGAAGGCATGATTAAACTAAAGGATCTCGCCAGATGCTGACTAAAAGAATCATACCCTGTCTGGATATTCAGAACGGCCGCACGGTTAAAGGAACGAAATTCCTCAACCTGCGGGACGCAGGCGATCCGGTGGAGCTGGGTGCACTCTATGCAGAGCAGGGCGCCGATGAACTGGTGTTTCTGGATATCACAGCCACCAATGAAAAAAGAAAAACGCTGAGTGAACTGGCCCGCCGGATTGCGCATCATATTAATATTCCGTTTACGGTCGGCGGTGGCATTTCCTCCGTGGCCGATGTGCAGGTATTGCTGGAAAACGGGGCGGACAAGATTTCCGTGAATACCGCCGCATTTAAAAATCCGGGGCTGATTGCGGAACTCGCGAAGGAGTTCGGGAGCCAGTGCGTGGTGCTGGCGATAGACGCAAAGAAGCGGGAGGATGGAAAACAGTATGTGCATCTGAATGGTGGTCGTATGGCAACTGACATGCAGGTTGCCGATTGGGGGAGAATGGGCGTGGAACTGGGAGCGGGCGAAATTCTGCTGACGTCCATGGATAAGGACGGAACGAAAAGCGGATTTGAGCTGGAACTGACAAAAGAACTTGCTCAGTCGCTTCCTGTTCCGGTAATCGCATCTGGTGGAGGTGGAACCCTGTTTCATTTTGCTGAAGTTTTCAAAAAGGGATTTGCAGATGCAGCGCTGGCCGCCAGTATTTTTCATTTCCGGGAAATCCCCATTCCCGAGTTAAAAAAATATCTGAGCGCGGAAGGAATCGATATTAGGATCTAATTTTGCAGGTATGGAAGTGAATTTTTCGAAATATGCTGATGGGCTGGCTCCTGCCATTGTGCAGGATGATCGCACGGGAAGGGTGCTGATGCTCGGCTTTATGAACCAGGAAGCCCTGGATAAAACCATGGAGCTGGGCAAACTGACATTTTACAGCCGGTCCAGAAAAAGACTTTGGACCAAAGGGGAAGAAAGCGGTCATTTCCTGACCCTCAGGAACTTAGCGGTTGATTGTGATCAGGATACCCTGCTGATCCAGGCGACACCCGCAGGGCCTGTTTGTCATACCGGTGCAGATACCTGCTGGAACGAAAAGAATGAACCGGCCGGATTTTTGTCTGAACTGGAAGCGATCATCCGGCAAAGGAAAAATAGTCCCGACGGGAACTCTTATATTGCCGGATTGTTTAAAAAGGGGATCAACAAGATTGCGCAAAAAGTAGGAGAGGAAGCAGTGGAGCTGGTTATTGAGGCCAAGGACCAGGTTGACTCGCTGTTTCTGAATGAGGCTTCGGACCTGTTATTTCATTACCTGATCCTTTTACAGGCAAAGGGACATAATTTGCAGGACGTAGCCGACGTTCTTGAGGAACGGCACAAAGAGAAAGTAAAAAGTAAAAAGTAAAAAGTAAAAAGAGAACATGAAAAGACTGCTGATATTGGCTGTTGCGCTGATTGGTTTTGCCAGTGCGCAAAATGTAAAAGCACCGGGATTTGTCATTAACGGCCATATAAAGGGGCTTGCTGAGAAATCCGCCGTATTCATTACGGATGCAAACAAGCCCACCGATACCCTGGCCAGGTCGGTGGTGAAAAATGGCGCATTTGTGCTGAAAGGCCATGTCGTGGAGCCCAATCTCTATGAACTGAATTTCGGCGGGGCGGAAAAGAAAACCGTTCTCTTTATCGGAAATGAAAATGTGAAACTGGAAGGTTCTGCAGCAGATCTTGCTGCACTAAAAGTAAGCGGATCAGCCAGCCATGATGATTTCATGAATTTTCAAAAAACCTTTAGTCCTTATTTCGCACAGCTGAATGTATTGAGCAAGCTGGCCAATTCCCCGGAAGGAACCCTGAAACGGGATTCCATCGGCGAGGCATACAGCAGTATCGCCGTAACAGTTGAATCGAAAATAGACAGTTTTATAGCGCAGAGAAAGTCCTCCTACGTGAGCCCGTTTATCCTCGTGGTGACTAACCAGCTATCTGACAATCCCCTGTTGCTGGAAAAAAGGTTTCAGGGCTTATCTCCCGAAGTGCAGGGAAGCATGTATGGAAAATATTTACATGAACAGATTGAAAGTGGAAAAATCGGCGCCGTTGGAACCGATGCTATTGATTTCACACAAAACGACACAGCAGGAAATCCGGTCAGCCTTTCGTCCTACAAGGGGAAATATGTGCTGGTTGACTTCTGGGCCAGCTGGTGTCAGCCATGCCGGATGGAGAACCCAAATGTGCGGGCTGCCTATGGGAAATTCAAATCGAAAAATTTTACCGTACTGGGTGTATCGCTCGACCGTGCGCGGGATCCCTGGCTAAAAGCGATCCATGATGATAACCTGGCATGGGTACAGGTGAGCGACCTGAAATTCTGGAACAACGAAGCAGCCGCGAAATACCATATTCAACAGATTCCCCAGAATTTCCTGATCGACCCCAACGGGAAAATCGTTGCAAAAAATTTACGCGGTCCCGATCTGGACGCGAGGCTCTGCGAATTGCTGGGTTGTAATTGATCTTCTCCTACGGATTATCATCAGTTCCGCTTTCGAGTTTTTCTTTGATCCAGCCGGTAAAATCAAAATATTTGCGGAGCTGCATTTCATATTTATCTTTTTCGATGCCTGAAATAAGAGGCGCTAATTTTGTCCACAGGAGCTTATTCTTCTGGGATTTATTCCGGCCGGGCCGGAGACTCACTACTTTAAAAACCATACGCTCTGTTTTCGTGAGTTTGGCTTTAAGCTGAAACGAACGTTTGTACGACCTGATCTCATAGTCCAGGTATTCGTTATTTCCCCTTTCATAATGAATGATAATGTTGAGCAGCATCGCCGCCTTGTAAATCATGGACTGATAGCTTATTTTACCTGTCAGCAGGATATCATTAATATATTTTTGAGCACGATTGAGATCTTTCGCCCCCATATAACTTAACGCAAAATAAAAAAGGAGTTCCCATTGTTTTTCGTAGTGCACCAGTGTGTGCATTTTAAGCAGGAGCGGATTGGATTTATGGATATATTCCAGGGCCTGTTTATACTTTCCCGCCGAAGTCAGCATTGTGAGTTCAGCAATAACGGTAAGCTTTTCTATCAGGAAGCGGAAGTGTTCAGGATACCCCGGATCAGCCAGCTGCTGCATTTTATCAATGTAAAACGGCATCTCCTGATGGAGCCCCATCGTTTTCAGACTGTCCAGTATTCCGTCCAGCGAAAAGAGGTAATCCAGCGGAGGATGATTCCAGATGGACCTGTTTTGTTCAAACAGCCGGTTGAGTTCGTAAAAGTTCTTCAGGGCCGATTTATAATCTCCGATATCCGTAAAGAAAAAAGACTGAAACAACAAATGGAGTTTCCGGGATTCAAAATTGTTTTTGATCCGGCCGGTCACCAGGCCGAGTTCACTTAGCAAAAGATCGTTCAGCTGTTTTCTGCCTTCCTCAGATAAAACTTTACCTGAATGGATGAGCCGGTATTTCAATAATTCAAAAAGCGAATAGAGATCATGGGTATCTCTTATCGTTTTAAGCATATCCCGGGCTTTCATCTGTTTTTCGACAAGCGCCTTCTCCGTAATATTATTGAAATTGCCGTCTGCCAGACAGTTCAGTTCAAGCCGGTAAATCAGCGATTGAAAGAAATGGTTTTCGGAGACTGTCGCGAGCTGCTGCATCTTCTTCAGTTCGCGGTAACTCTCTTCAGGAAGATTGCGTTCCGCCAGCACATTCACCCGCATTAATCCGTGAAACAGCCTGAATACATTATCCTCTTTTATTTTAGACTGGATCAGGCAATCCGTTAACAATTTTTCCAGATAACGTGCCGCGTTTTGCATGGAAGAACCGGGATGCTTATCCCGGAATACATCCTCGATCCCGTCCATGCGGGAAAAATGATTCCGGTCGATCAGATTAAACAGGTCGAGATATTCCTTCTGGCCCGACTGCTTTCTGGTGGAAAGTCTGAAATGGCGCTTTTCGGATTTGGACATAGATTTTACAAGGCGTATCAGGGCTATCTGCGACATTGAATTTTTTTTCTGAATGAAAATACGATCCTATATTTATCCTACTAATTCAGTAGACTACTAAAAGGGGACTGGGGTTTACCGGCACAACTGCGTTTTTGAATGTTACTAACATCAGATAATCAGCAAATTAAATAATAATTACCGAAGAATATCCCTGTTTTGGGATTCCCGATTTTTTCAAAAGATGGTAACTTTTTCAATAATGGAAAAAATATCTTCGAAAATCAGCTTAAACAAAAACTGAAATGACAAACAGGCTATCCAGGAAAATAATTGTGGTGGGAAGCACCAATATGGATATGGTGGTAAAGACAGATCATATACCGGTTCCGGGTGAAACGGTTTTGTCCGGGTCTTTCTTTATGAACCCCGGCGGGAAAGGAGCCAACCAGGCGGTTGCCGTTGCCCGGCTTGGAGGAGAAGCTGTTTTTATTTCAAAATTAGGCAGCGACATTTTCGGAAAGCAGTCTTTCCAGCTGCTGGATGAAGAAGGCATCGATACCAGTCACATGTTATCTGATAATGATCTTCCTTCCGGAGTTGCGATGATCACGGTTGACCAATCCGGTGAAAACAGCATCGTGGTCGCCTCCGGAGCCAATGCAAATCTGCATCCTGCCGATCTCGAAAATGCATTGGATGAAATCGGCCTGGCAGGAATTATTCTGATGCAACTGGAGATTCCCATGGACACCGTGTTGTTTGTAGCGGAATACGTTGCCAGCCGCAAGGCGATGGTTATCCTGAATCCGGCGCCGGCAAGAGATCTTCCCGCAGAACTGCTGAGCCGTTTGGATATTATTACGCCGAATAAGACAGAAGCAGAGATGCTCTCCGGCATTAAAGTGAACAATATTGAGAATGCAAAAAAAGCAGCAAAAGCCATTCATGAAAAGGGCGTAAAAAACGTAGTGGTCACGATGGGGCCGCTCGGCGCTGTGATCTGCCAGCTTGGGAAGATCCAGGTGGTGCCGGCCCCAAAGGCAAACGCCATAGATTCCACCGCAGCCGGAGATGTGTTTAACGGAGCATTGGCAGTGGCCCTTTCGGAGGATAAATCGCTGACGGATGCAGTAAAATTTGCCTGCGAGGCCGCGGCAATTTCCGTGACCAGGCTGGGCGCCCAGTCTTCCATCCCGTACCGGAACGAGCTGATTGCAGCAAAGATTTGATAAGAGAAATAGTGTCATACTATCCGGAATAACTGATTTCATTTCTGCTCACGAAAAAACGATTGTATTATGAGAACAATACCAAAACCCAGGCATTCCCTTTATATCGCCTGCTTAGTCGGGCTAAGCAGTTTTGCCTGCGCCGCTGTTTCAGCAAGTCCTGTTTCCGGGATAAAGGAAATCCCCGGATTGCACCATCTGGATTTCAAAACGTCACAGGCTGTTCCCCTCAGCGGTACGGTAACAGATGGTCAGGGCAATCCGCTCTCCGGCGTATCCGTGACGGTAAAAGCGGGTGCTGCCGGCACCAGCACGGATGCAAAAGGAAATTATTCCCTGTCCGTCGAAAAGGGTCAGACCATCGTCTTCTCTTTTGTAGGATATGAGACGCAGGAAATTGTGTACAAGGGGGAAACCCACCAGGATGTGCAACTCTTCGTTTCTTCCTCCAGCCTGGACAAAGTGATCGTTGAGGTTGGTTACGGTACACAAAAGAAAGTGAGCCTCACAAGCGCCGTCGGGCAGATTTCCGGCACCGACCTTACGCGCAGGCCGGTAACTTCTATCCAGCAGGCCCTGCAGGGCAAACTGCCCGGGCTAACTATTCTGGATAATGGCGGAAATCCGGGATCTCCCAATGCGCAGATCCTGGTGAGGGGAGTAAATACACCCTATACGCCAGTGGGCGGTAATTCCACCGGAATTGCCTCTGTGGGAGACAATGAACCGCTCGTGATTGTGGACGGTGTGGAGCAGCCCTTCCAGAATATCAATCCGAATGATATTGATAATATCTCGGTTTTAAAAGATGCAAGCTCAACAGCTATCTATGGTTCAAGGGCTGCCAACGGTGTAATCCTGATTACTACCAAAAGAGCAAAGACGGGAAAGCTTTCCGTGGTATATGACGGGTTCTATGCCGTTCAGAAATCCGTGAGCAACCCGAGGCCCATGGATATAAAAAGCTACCTGTATCTGCAAAACGCGGCTTACCAGAATGTAGGCTCTGCCCCGAAATATACGGAAGATCAAATCCAGCAATACGTGAAAGGCAGTGTTACGGATCCCCTGAAATATCCATTACCCTATAACTGGTATGATATCATGCTGCATACGGCTCCGCAAACAAATCATTCCATTTCCCTTGCGGGTGGAAATGAATTTATCAAAGCGAGAATGAGCGTCCGGTTCCAGGATCAAAAGGGAACTATTGCCAACACCGATTCCAGGCTCAGCGATGTCCGTTTGAATACGGATCTCCGGATCTCTTCAAAAATAAATGTGTCGGCGGATCTCGATTACCGGAATGAGAATGACCTGGAACCGGACAATATCAATGAAGTGTTTCGCCAGTTCATGCAAAATGCCATCTGGAACGTTCCCAAATATCCCAACGGGGATTATGGCGGTGGCACCCAGGGAAATAACCCATTGCTGCTGGCGGAAAAAGGAGGAACTAACCGCGAAATCAGCGATTATGTTATCGGCAACGTGAAAGGCACCTGGGAGATCCTGAAAGGACTGACTTTCACCACACAGTTCGCGATGCGCTCCACGAGTCTCTTTGGAAAGGATTTTGTGAATACCTGGCAAACGCGGGACTCGGTCGTGGTCAAGAAATCAAATTTGCATAACAAGCTTACTGAAACACGGAATAACACCAGGGAGTATACGCTTAACAATCTGCTGAATTATTCCATTCTGCTGGGTGGGCATTCCCTTAAATTATTGGCTGGCTACTCGCAGATAGACAACAAAAGCACTATACTAACGGCGTACCGGCAGGATTTTTACAATAATGATGTACAATCTATCGGGCAGGGCGCCGATGACGCGACCAAGAGTAATGGCGGCGGGGATGCAGAATGGGGGCTTCGCTCTTATTTCGGCCGTTTCAATTACAGCTTTAATGATAAATACCTCTTTGAAGCCAATGCACGTTACGACGGATCCTCCCGTTTTACCGGCTCCAATAAATACAGTTTCTTCCCTTCTTTCTCCGCCGGCTGGAGGATATCGCAGGAGAATTTCTGGGGGAACCTGGATAATTATGTAAATGAATTCAAGTTGCGGGGATCCTGGGGGAAAACAGGTAACCAGGCAGTGGCCCTGTACAGTTATTTCCCGACCCTCAATCTGGTAAACTATGATTTCAGCGGCGCACTGGCCCAGGGATATGTTCAGCAGCAATTGGCTAATCCGGATCTTACCTGGGAAACCACCACACAAACGGATGTGGGCATCGATGCCGGAATATTGAATAACCGGATCACGCTCTCGGTTGACTATTATAAAAAAAGAACGGATGGCATTTTGCTTACCCTTCCTGTGCCCGGCGCGCTGGGCATGAGCGGTGGTCCCCAAAACGCAGGGATCGTAGATAATTCGGGTTGGGAATTTCAGGTCGGAACCCAGCAGAAGTTCGGTGATTTTCGCCTGAATGCCGCACTGAACCTGAGCATCAATAAAAATAAAGTGGTAAGCCTGGCTGGCACGGGCCCCTATATCTATGGAAATGATATTGATCCCCGGTATACCACCGCGGAAGGATTGCCCATTAATTCCTTCTGGGGATATAAAACAGCCGGATTGTTTCAATCGGATCAGGACGCGGCCGCATATCCACAGTTTATGCGTCCCGCCAAAGCTGGTGATGTAAAAGTGCTTGACCTTAACAACGATGGTAAAATAGATCCCAGCGATATGACCTTCCTGAAGAATTCCTTTCCGAAATATACATTCGGAGCCGGGATTAATTTATCCTATAAAAGGGTTGCCATCAATATCGCCCTGCAGGGTGCAGCCGATGTAGGCATGCGCTATGCGAGGGCATTGGGAGAAGCAGGCAATTACGAAGGCTTTACGCCGGACGTCTATACCAATAATTACTGGACACCGGAACATACCGATGCCCGTTTTGCCAGACCAACCAAACAGGACCTGCGAAACCAGGCATCGACAGACCGGATGATCCTCGATGCGTCTTATCTCCGCCTGAAAAATCTGCAGCTGATATACCAGTTGCCGCCGTCTCTTTTAAAAAAAGCGTTCATCGAAAGAGCCAGCATCTATGTTTCCGGCACCAACCTGCTTACTTTTTCCAAAATGAATGAATGGCATCTTGATCCGGAAGCCTCTTCGGGCTGGCAGGATTATTATCCGCAGGTATCGCTGTACACCGTCGGCATTAACCTCCAGTTTTAAGTGATCATTAAAAATTGAAATCATGAACTACTTTAAAAATATAGCGGCCCTTCTTGTATCGGCACTCCTTTTTCAGAGCTGCCAGAAGGATTTGCTGGAAACGATTCCCAACGACCGCATTTCCACGGAGATTTTCTGGAAAACCGATCAGGACGCCATACTCGCGGCCAATGCGGTGTATACCTATCTGACAGAAAATGCAAACCATTATTTCAGCTGGGACGGCATGTCGGATATCGGTTATACACATTCTCCCCAGTCGTCTGAATCATTCATTCTGCAGGGGCAGTTTGATGCGCTGAACGGCCGGGTTTCGGATGACTGGGATAAAGCTTATGCGGGTATTCATGCGGCAAACAGTTTCCTGGCAAATGTGGATAAAGTGGATACGAAGAATGCAGCACTCATCGACCGGTTAAAGGGTGAAGTAAGAACGCTGCGTGCCTATTTTTATATCCGGATGGCCTTCCTGTTCGGAGATGTTCCGCTGGTGACGGAGGAGATTTCGCTGGATGAAAGTAAGAAACTGACCAGGACGCCGGTTTCCCAGGTCTGGGATTTCATTTCGACGGAACTGACAGAGGCGGCGGATCAATTGCCAAAGACGCAGACGGATAAAGGCAGAATAACCAGGGGCGCTGCACTTGCAATCAAAGCCAGGGCCATGTTGTATGCCGGCCGTTACCAGGATGCCGCTGATGCAGCGCAGGCTGTAATGGATCTGAACACGTATCATTTATACCCTTCCTACAAAAATCTGTTCAGTTATGCTGCAGAAAATAACCCGGAAGTGATCCTGGATGTCCAGTTCATCAAAGACACGTATTCCAATAATGCCTTTGCCACTCTGGCTCCGAAAAGCCAGAACGGGAACAGCATCTATGTGCCCACCAAAAATCTGGTGGATGCCTATGAAATGAATGATGGCAGTTCAATCGGAGATGCCGGCAGCGGCTTTGATCCTTACCATCCCTATCAGAATCGTGATCCGCGTTTACTGTATTCTGTTTTTGTTCCGGGCGACAGTCTTCCGAATGGCAGTATTTTCAATCCCAAGCCGGACAGCAAAACGGGGGATGCCGTTTATTCCACATTCGTGGTTTCTCCCACCGGATTCAACCTGAAGAAATATGTGAATAAGGAAGATTTGTCAATACCCGGAAACTGCGGCATCAACCTGATCCTTCTGCGGTATGCGGAAGTGCTGCTTACCTATGCAGAAGCAAAAACGGAGCTTAACCAGGTGGATGCCTCTGTGTATGACGCGGTTAACCAGATCCGGCAAAGGGCAGATGTAAACATGCCGGAAATTCCTGCCGGAAAAACACAGGATGAAATGCAGAATATTATCCGGCATGAACGTATGGTGGAACTTGCCTTTGAAGGATTAAGGTATTTTGACATCCTCCGCTGGAAGATTGCCGAAAATGTGATGCCTGGAAAAGTGTACGGGATGACCTATGTGGATAATAACGGAAATCTGCAGACTGTTGAAGTGACCGGGTGGACGAATTTGTTCAACAGCCGGAACTATCAATGGCCGGTCCCTCAGAACGAACTGGATCTGAATTCCCAGATGACACAAAACCCGGGATGGTAGAAATTATATTTTTCAACGAGCGGTTATCATAAAAATTCTTTGCGAATATGAAAAAGCTAATGACAGGTTTTCTGCTGCTGGCCATAAGCGTCGCCGCAGTCGCCCAATCGGGCAGAAAAAAGAAATTAAATGTTATCTTTTTCTTAGTGGATGATATGGGATGGGCCGATCTGGGCTACGAGGGTAGCAAATTTTACGAAACCCCCAATATCGACCGGTTTGCAAAGGAGAACGTGCGTTTCACCCAGGCTTATGCTGCCTGCCATGTATGCTCGCCAACACGCGCCAGTATTATTTCAGGCAAATATCCCGCAAGACTTCATCTGACCGACTGGCTGCCCGGCCGCAAGGAATTTTCCTTTCAAAAACTGAAGAATGCAGAAGTGGTGCAGCATCTGCCTTACAATCAGCCGACCCTTCCGGAGATTCTCCGGGAGAACGGTTATCATACGGCGATCATCGGGAAATGGCACTTGGGCATGGATTCTGCTTCCACGCAGCGCCAGGGATTTGATCTGCATATTCCAGACTATAATGTCGGCTGGCCCAACGGAACGTATTTTTCTCCCTACCACATGAAAGGACTGGAAGGAGGGCCCGACGGGGAATATCTTACGGACCGGATTACGAAGGAAGCATTGCAATGGATAGAAAACAACAAGGATCATCCTTTCTTCCTGTACCTCGCTCATTTTGCCGTTCATGATCCGATCCAGGGACGTCCCGACCTGGTGGAAAAATATGAAAAGAAGCTCAAGCAGATGCAGCCGCGGCAGGGCTCGCCCTTCATCCTCGAACAAAATCCCGATGCACAGGATCCCTTCGGCAGCGATCAGCTGAATGATCTTCTGCAGGACGAACGCTACACCGGCTTCGGCAATCTGCCCGACCGGATCGTCAAGGTGAAACAGTTTCAGGATAATCCGCAATACGCCGCCATGGTCGAAAGCGTGGATGAAAGCATGAAGCACGTGCTGGATAAATTAAAAGAGCTGGGACTGGACAAGAATACGATCGTCATCTTCTTCTGCGATAACGGGGGCATGTCCGCCATGAATATTGGCAATCCCGCCAGGAGGATCGGAGCGGCCAACCTGGATAAAGCCTATTCCACTTCCAATCTGCCGCTGCGCGGAGGTAAGGGCTGGCTCTATGAAGGCGGCATCCGCGAACCGCTGATCGTGCGCTGGCCAAACGAGGATAAGGCCGGAGCCGTGTGCAATGTGCCGGTGATCAGCACGGACTTTCTGCCCAGCATCCTCAATATGGTTGGCATTCCGGTTCCCAAAGAATATCCGGGCGACGGAGTAAGTTTTACGCCGCTCCTGAAAAATCCGCAGGCTGAAGCGAAACAGCTTACAGACCGGGCAATCTACTGGCATTTTCCCCAGTACAGTAATCATGGTGCGCAAAGTCCGGGCGGCGCTGTCCGTTACGGAGATTATAAATTAATTGAGTACTTTGAAAACTACAAAGTGCAGTTGTTTAATTTAAAGGATGATCCGGGCGAACAAAATGATCTTTCCGCTGCAGAGCCGGACAAGGTGAAGGAACTCCGGGATATGCTGCACGCCTGGCGAAAGAAGGTGAATGCCAACATGCCGGAACCCAATCCAAATTATGACCCGTCGCTCGACGACCAGTGGCAGAAATGGGTGAGGCCGGCAGCAAAAGCTGAAGCGGAAAAAGAATGATCTGCAAACAGGACTGAACAACCCCGTTTTATTCCTTAACCAATATTTTTTCAGCATGTTTATTATTCAAAATTATTCCCTGGCCATCGTTTTCTGTATCATCACCATGTTATGCTGGGGATCCTGGGCCAATACTCAGAAACTGGCAAGCAGGAACTGGCGCTTCGAATTATTCTACTGGGATTATGTGATCGGCATCCTCCTGTTTTCCCTGGTTTCTGCACTTACGTTAGGCAGTTTTGGGAGCGGGGGAAGGAGTTTCATTGCCGACCTTTCCCAGGCCTCAATGAACAATATCGGGAGTGCTCTGCTGGGCGGAATCATATTCAATGCCGCCAATATTCTGCTCTCAGCCGCCATTGCCATTGCCGGTATGGCCGTTGCTTTTCCTGTCGGCATTGGGCTTGCGCTGGTGCTGGGCGTGTTGATAAATTATTTCGGCGCGGAAAAAGGAAATCCCGTGTTACTTTTTTCCGGAGTAGTGTTCATCGCACTGGCCATTATTATTAATGCGCTTGCCTATAGAAGGTCTTCAGGAAACAAGGGAGGGTTCTCATCGAAAGGGATCCTCTTGTCGGTTGCCGCCGGCATCCTGATGTCATTTTTTTACCGGTTCATTGCAGTTTCCATGGACCTGCAGAATTTCGTAAATCCGGCTCAGGGAAAGATGACGCCCTATACAGCCATGTTCATTTTTGCCTGCGGCATTTTCATCAGCAATTTCGTTTTCAATTCCATCCTCATGAAGCGTCCATTTGATGGGCCGCCAACAGGGTATGCAGATTATTTCAAAGGAAATTTTCCAACACATCTGGTTGGCGTTGCCGGCGGACTGATCTGGGGGCTCGGCAATGCTTTTAACCTGATTGCTGCGGGCAAGGCAGGCCCCGCGATCTCCTACGGCCTGGGACAGGGTGCAACGCTTGTTGCCGCGCTCTGGGGTGTTTTTATCTGGAAGGAATTCAGGCAGGCACCCAGGGGAACCAATGCTCTGATCGGGGCCATGTTCCTGTTTTTCATTGTAGGATTGGGTTTGATCATCTATTCCGGGGTATGATCCCGTCCCTGGCATCCGGAGCTTTTTAAATCGGCGCGCAGCGCAGACCTGTGTCAGCTGTTAATGCAAGAAAAATAAAAATTTTTTCGAATGAAAACCAGGCGTGTATTTTTTTTCTGCTTACTGCTTTTTTTGATTTCAACGGTTCAGGGGCAGACTCCAAAGACCCAGGGGGCATCGAAAGAACTGTTTTCGGGTCCACCCTCAGCAGCAGACCGGAGCGGGTGGTTTTCACAACTGCGCAAATGGAGAACCGATGAAAGGATCCGTTTGCAATTCAGCGATTCGGAATATTTACGACCACAGTTCGGTTGGCTGAAGAAGACTTTTATCTATGTGCAGATGATGGCGCATGACCGGTATTTTTATGATCCTGAAGCAGGAAAATATACCGTAAACCGTTACCTGGATGACCTGCAGAAAAGATACGGCGGTATCGATGCCGTGCTCATCTGGCCTACCTATCCGAATATCGGAATCGATAACCGCAACCAGTATGATCTGCTGGCGGCTATGCCCGGCGGAAGGGAGGCTGTCAAGCAGATGATCCGCGATTTCAAAAAAAGAGGGGTCAGGGTTTTCTTTCCCATCATGATCTGGGATCACGGCACCCGGGCAAATGGTCTGTCCATGCCCGTTACCCTCATAAAGGAAATGAAGGAAATAGGCGCTGACGGAATGAACGGCGATACGATGCGGGGTGTTACGGAAGATTTCCGGAATGCATACGACAGCCTGGAATATCCGCTGGTACTGCAGCCGGAAGTTGCCATGAAAGATCTGAAAATGCTGCAATGGAATCTGAGCAGCTGGGGATATTACTGGAATTTCACAGCCATTCCGGGCGTGAGCATTTACAAATGGCTGGAACCGCGTCACCAGCCATTTGAGACAAACCGCTGGGAAATCGACAAGACGAATGATCTGCAATATGCTTTTTTTAACGGGATAGGCTATAACCCCTGGGAAAATATCTGGGGCATCTGGAACCAGGTGCCTGAGCGCTATGCAGAAGCGATCCGCCGGATCGCCAGCATCTACCGGCAGTTTCCCGGCATCTGGAACAGCGCGTCCTGGGAACCGGCCGTTCCGGTTCTGCAGCAGGGAATATTCGCATCTGCATTTCCGGGTGTCGACCGGACTGTCTATACGCTGATCAATCGCGACAGCTCGGAAAAGGACGGAAATCAAATCCGGCTGCCCTATTCGGAAGACATGAAATATTATGATCTCTGGCATGGAAAGGAACTCACACCGCAGATGGAGGGAAACCAGGTCAGCCTGAGTTTTTCCATCGGGAGCAGGGGATTTGGCGCGGTACTCGTTACCAAGGATTACATCAGGGATCCGGGTTTCAGCGAATTCTTAAGCAGGATGAACAAATATGCGGAAAAGCCATTGAATAGTCTTTCCGATAGCTGGAAACCGTTGCCACAACAAATGGTCGTCATTGAAAAAACAAAACCTGCCGCAAAAAAGCCCGCCGGCATGAAGCTGATTCCCGCTGCAAAAAATTACAGCTTTGAATCGATCGGAGTAATGATAGAGGGGGACAAGCTGCCGGATGCCATAGGCGTTCAGCATCCCTGGGAAAAGCATCCCGCCCGTTCCCAAAACCATACGATGGATATTCCGTCTTTCTATATGGATATTTATCCGGTCACGAACAGGGAATATAAAAAATTCATGGACGCGACGCATTATGATCCGAAGGACAGGTATAATTTTTTAAAAGACTGGACACAGGACAATTATCCGAAGGGATGGGATAACAAGCCGGTGACCTGGGTCTCGATGGAAGATGCAAGGGCCTATGCGGCCTGGGCGGGAAAACGGCTTCCGCATGAATGGGAATGGCAATATGCCGCGCAGGGTAATGACAAACGCCTGTATCCCTGGGGCGGTACGATGGAGGCAGACAGGATGCCAATGCCGGACAGCAGCCGCGAAATGCGTGCGCCTACTAACGTCGATGCATACCGTCGAGGCGCCAGTCCCTTTGGCATAATGGACATGGTGGGGAATGTATGGCAGTGGACAGATGAATATGACGATGATCATACCCGCAATGCCATTTTAAAAGGCGGGGGTTATTACCGGGCTACTACTTCAAAATGGTATTTCCCCAGGGCCTATGAACTGAACAAATATGGAAAATACCTGCTGATGGCTCCGTCCATCGACCGGTCCGCAACCATCGGGTTCCGTTGTGTGATGGACCGTTAGATTCTGCCGCCCCCAAAAGGAGCAGCAATTCAAATCAAAATATCGCAGGAATGAAAAAATTATCCGTTCCGGAATGGCTTCCTTATTGAAATTATTATTTCTGTGCCGCATTCCGGTGATCTGCCTCGCTGCAATTTATCCGGTTACTGCCGCTCGCTGCAACCCCATACAAAGGATATTGCTCGCCTGGGAAAAGCAGGCGCGGGTTGCGATTGTGTTACCTGCTCATCCTTCCGTTACGGAGCAGTTTGCCGCTTCGGAACTGGCGGCTTATCTCCAGCGGATCAGTAGCGCTTCATTTTCTGTTCTGCGGAGAGTGGTTGGCCGGCGCCGGATAATTCGTCTGGAGATCAACAACGGGCAGGAAAAAGAAGAATATGCTATTCAGATCCGGGATCAGGGTATCATCCTTTCCGGCGGAAGTGACCGCGCGCTGCTGTTTGCAGTTTATGGTTTCCTGCGTCAGCTGGGCTGCTTATGGCTCGCGCCGGAGTTATCCTGTTATGCAGGACATGCAGAATACATTCCCCGCAAGACAGAACTGTATTACGAAAACAGTCATGATATTCAGGCAAAGCCCAGGTTCATCTACCGCAAGCTCGATGTGGAAGAGGGCCGCAGTCATGATGATGAAAATTTAAAACAAATCATCGACTGGATGCCCAAACTTGGATTCAACACATTGATGATACCCCTGAATTACGGCGGCTGGGGAAAAGTCAAGTGGGATAACTGGAGAAAAGCCCTTACACCGGAACTGAAAAAAAGAGGAATGTTGATCGAGGTGGGCGGGCACGGCTATCAGAACTTCCTGAATGCGGCTATGGACGATAGTATGCTATTCAAACAGCACCCGGACTGGTTTGGAAAAAACAGGAATTGCCAGCCAACTCCCGATCCCTATTCCGTTTTTAATACAGCAAATCCCGATGCGGTACAATACCTGATCCGTCAGGTGCTGCAATACCTTGCCCGGCATCCTGAAATTGATATTTTTGATTTCTGGCCGCCCGACGGTGCAAGATGGGCTGATTGCAAAGAATTAATTGCACCGGGCTCGCCGCTGGACCGGCAGGCCAGGCTGGTCAATCAGGTGGATTCTGCGATTAAGAAAATGAGGCCGGATATAAAGCTTGAAATGATCGCCTATCAGCCGGTACTCGATCCGCCCCGAACGGTTTTCCTGAACCAGGATATCCTGGTGGATTTCTGTCCGATAAACCAGCAGTTTGAAAATCAGATTTTTGATTCCGCCTCTTCCAATAATCTGAAATACGCTGAATCACTTCTTCGTTGGCGGAAAACTTTTGCAGGTGATATCGGCATCTATTCTTATTACCGGAAATACGCCTGGAGATCCCTTCCCAACCTGATCCCGCATTATATGCAACAGGATTTGAAATGGTACGCCATGGTCCCGGTACAGGGTATCTCTACTTATGCAGAACCGGGAGATTGGATTAGCTATGAACTGAATCATTTTATATTGGGCCATCTGGCATGGAATCCGGAAGTAAACGTGGATACCCTGATCAATGCTTTTTGCAGGGCACGTTATGGACCGGGCTGGAAGACTGCCAGGACAGTTTATGACGCGCTTGAAAATACCGTGCGTTTTGCAGGCAATATTCCGTATACCATGTTGAAACCTGCGGAACAGATTGCGAAAGCGGAAAAAGAACTGACGGAATTGCTGACCAGGATTTCTTCATCCCAAAAAAGGGCTTCTGAAAACCGGGAGCCGGATTTCTCCAAACTATTGCCTTTGATTCAATATGCTGTATATGATCTTCAAATACAGGAACTGCGGACGGGAAATCCGTCTTTAGCGCGGAAAAAAGTAGAGCAGATGCTACAGTTTTTGGAAGCCAATCGGAACCGGGGTCTGTTCATTTTGCCCGACAAAAATATTCTTTTGACTTTTCTGAAAAGATATGGTCTCACACCCGGGCATTAAATTTCCCTTCCTTGTGGATGCTTCGCTGCGCTTGCTGATTTGCTGAACCGAATGGTAAAATCACGACGCGAGTTGTCTTTTGTACAACTGCACCGCGTTTTCAAACCCAAGATATAAAGCATCACAGATCAGTGCATGGCCGATTGAGACTTCATCCAGCCAGGGAATGGATTTCACGAAATACTGCAGATTGTCCAGATCCAGGTCGTGGCCGGCATTAATACCCATTCCGAGTGATTTTGCCTTTGCTGCCGCCCTGATATAGGGAGCCACGGCTTTTTGCGGGTCGCTGTGAAAGGCAGTAGCATATCCTTCTGTATACAGTTCAACGCGGTCTGTGCCGGTGAGCGTGGCGCCTTCCACCATTTCTTCAACGGGGTCCACAAAAATGGAAACCCGGATGCCGGCTTTTTTAAAAACAGCGATGGTTTGCTTCAGGTAGTCTGCATGTTTGATCGTATCCCAGCCGTGATTGGAAGTGATCTGACCGGGGTCATCAGGTACGAGGGTAACCTGATCGGGTTTAACATCGAGTACCAGGTCAATGAATTTTTGTTCCCGGCAGTTGCCTTCTATATTGAATTCGGTACTGATGATCTTTTTAATCGCATATGCATCGGCGTAGCGGATGTGACGTTCGTCCGGCCGGGGATGAATGGTAACGCCATCGGCGCCAAAACGCTGGGCATCGATGGCCGCTTTCACCACGTCCGGTTTATTCCCGCCGCGGCTGTTGCGAAGAGTGGCGAACTTGTTGATATTTATCGAAAGCCTGGTCATGCAGCAAAGTTAGGGCACCCACACGGTTTCAGAAATTAGTCCTATCTTTTTAAAAATATTGACAATGAAGAGAATCTTAACCCTTCTTTTTATCCTGCCGCTCCTGTGTTTTATTGCCGGAGCGCAAACCATTGCCACCGGCCATAACCAGCATGTCGATTATGCAAGACTTATGAAAATCGATACAGTTGTCAATGACTACATCCGCAAAGGATGGGTGAAAGATGTTGTGACCATCGTCGTAAAAGATAACCAGCTCGTGCAATACAAAGGGTATGGATATTTTGATCCTTCCGGAAAAAAACCGATGCCGAAGGATGCGCTGTTCCGGCTCGCCTCCCAGACAAAAGCGGTGGTGAGCGTTGCAGCCATGACCTTATATGAAGAGGGGAAATTTACGCTGGATGAACCCATTGCGGATTTTATTCCGGAATTCAGGCATCCGCAGGTGTTGGATCAGTTCAATGAAAAGGACAGCACCTATACTTCCAAACCTGCAAAAAGAGATATTACTTTCCGGGACTTATTCACGCATACCTCCGGTATTGATTATCCGGGCATAGGAAGTCCTTCCATGAAAGCGATTTATGCAAAGGCGGGAATACCGAGCGGGCTCGGGGTGGTGGATGAGGATCTGCTGGAAACAATGAAGCGGCTTGCAAAGCTGCCATTGATTCATAACCCCGGCGAAAAATGGACTTACGGCCTGAGTGTGGATGTGCTCGGTTGCCTGGTGCAGGTCATCAGCGGCATGAACCTGGAAGATTATCTGTCAGCAAAAATATTCAGGCCCCTGGGTATGAAAGATACTTACTTCAATGTGCCGGCTTCAAAAGCAAACCGTCTCTCCACTGTGTATACCGAAGATTCTCTTGGCCATCTGATGCTCTGGGAGAAAGATAAAACGGGAATAGATCCCGATTATCCTTTAGCCAAAAAACATTATTTCTCCGGAGGTGCGGGGCTGACCGGCACCGCTTATGATTATGCGATATTCCTGCAGATGATGCTGAATAAAGGGAAATACAATGGCGTGCAGATTCTGGCGCCCCGTACGGTAGAACTCATGACCAGCGGGCAACTGGACTTTACCTTTAACGGATTTGATAATTTCGGCCTGGGCTTTGAGATTGCCAGTGAAAAATCAGGAGCGCGGAATCCGCGGAATGCAGGCAGTTTTTCCTGGGGAGGCTTTTTTGGCACCGGTTACTGGGCTGATCCCAAAGCAAAGCTCGTTTGCCTGATCATGACCCAGCAGGTTCCCAACAGCCATGGAGATCTGCAGATGAAATTTGAGCAGTTGGTCTATCAGTGTTTGAAATGAGCCGGCAACGGCTCTTAGACTTTTTACTGATAAATGAAGATGGGTCATGTTTTATTTTTCAGATGAATTCATTGCTTTCAGCCGGCTTCTCTTCCGGCATTTTATCAGGTCCGTTAATGCAGTGAAGAGATCCGGAAGATGCCGTTTTTTCATTTGCTTTGAAGTTTTATTACCTCAATCAATTTTCGCCTTAACAGATCTTTCTGAGGTAATGCGGTGAGGTATTGGGACACTTTTATCCCCGCCTTATCCAATTGTAATAATTCAATTTGTTCTTTATTGCCTTCGGTACACAGGATCAGGCCAAGCGGATTTTTTTCATCACTATGCAATTCGTGTTTTTCAAGCCATCGCAGATAAAGCTCCATTTGTGATTTGAAGGCAGCTTTAAACCTGCCTAATTTAAGTTCTATCGCAATTAGCCGTTTTAATTTACGGTGATAAAAAAGTAAGTCAAGCTTATATTCTTCGCCATCGATAATCATTTTTTTTTGCCGCTCAACAAATGCAAATCCCTGACCGAGTTCGAGAATAAAGCTTTCCATCTCCCGTAAGATCGCGGCTTCCAGATCTTTTTCATTGTAAGTATCTTTTAATCTCAGGAAATTTAAGATATAAGGATTTCTGAATACCAGATCCGGGCTGAGAAGGTCTTTGTCGCGCAATTTTTTAATCTCCTTCTTTATCAGATTTGCCGGCTTTTTACTTAGTGCAGTGCGTTCATAAAGCATACCATCTATTTTCTCACGGAGAACCCGAACACTCCAGCGTTCTACACGGCACATCTCTGCATAAAATTCGCGCTGTAAAGGATCCCTGATTGGAATCAGAAGTGTAAAATGCGACCAGCTTAATTGTCGCATTGCGGAAGCGATTACTGACTCATCAGGAAACAGCTCTGCAAACTTTATCATTCTGCTTAACGCAGAATGGTTAAATCCTTTACCATGCAATCTTTCCAATTGTTGCGACAGTGTCGCAACAATTTGTTTTCCGTAATCGGCGCGTTTGTTGTTTAGGATTTCATCATTGATACGGGCTCCGATTTTCCAGTACAGCATGGTTAACGTAGCGTTCATTGTGGTTGCTACAAACGACCTGCTTTCTTCGATAAGCCGGGTTACGTCTTGAAAGAGAAGTTTTTTTGTTCTTGTTGCAGGAAGATTCGCCATGTGATCCGTTTCTTAAAAGCCCTTCTAAAATTGGCTTTAAAAGTAATGGAGAAGAAGAGAAAGTTTAGGGTTATATCACCCTATAAAAAACAAGAAGGAGCCTGGAAAGGCCCCCTCGTAATCCTTATAAAAGTGCAGCTAAAAAAATTTAAAAAAACTGGTAAGTTTAGGTATTGTGATTATGATTTGGTCAATATTGAGGTATATAAAAGAGTCGAGTCGACATTTTTTACACTGAGCTGATATAGTCCGGATTCCAGTGTATCCACGTTTTCAACGTGAATATTGTTATTTCCCTGGCTCAGGTTAACACCCATCATCCTGCGGATCCTTCCGGAATGATTAGTGAGCACAATGATGCAATGATCTTCCGCTTCGGAATTGATCTCGACAACGATATCGTCAGAAAATTTTTCTGGATAGGATGATATTTCCATCGGGGTAGCCGGTTTAGGTGTTTGCTCTTCTTTTAAATAAAACATTATCTGTTGGTATTATATGGGTTAGGCCTTTGCTGCCGGGGTTTTACCGGTACCGGTATCAGTCGCATGTTGTTGTATCCCTGACGTTCCTGATTTGTTTCAGGTATCAGTTCCCGGAGCATTTCCAGCAGGTTTTTGATTTTAGATTTCATACGGGTCGATTTACCAGTTAATTAGCCATTCCTTTGCCAATTATTAAATTATTGATCATTAACAGGTTATGAATCAGTGACCGGGGAGATAAATCCCTGTTTGGGAAATTTTCATTCTTTTCTGGACAAGCTGCGGTTTCCTTAAAACCGGGTAACCAGTTTCAGGTTAATAAGCCGGGGGGTTAGTCTTTGGGGCATAGCGTAGGTGGTGTTGGCAAAATCTTTTATGAGCAGGTAAGAAATCGTGTTCTCCCTGTCGATCAGGTTGAATACCTCCAGGGTAACCCAGATATTTTCCAGATTGCGGAAGGGGCTGTGACTTCTTCTGTTGTTTTTATCATTGTCCAGCAACAGGGCACTGAATCCGATATCCGCCCGGATATAGGGGTCAATTACCAGCGCATTCCGGTATTTAACGCTTCCGGGGATATTAAAGGGCAGGTTGCTCCCGTAGAGCAGGCTCAGGTAAACTTTGAAATTTTTATTGGTGGAAAGATAGTCCTGCATAAACATCCCCAAAGTGAACAGGCGGTCGGTTGGTCTTCGGATCCAGCCCTGCTGCACCAGATTACTGTCCACAGGATGGTTCAGGGAATCAATGGTAAAATCATAATACTGTGCGCCGCCAATTTTTTCCCGGGTGCGCATGAACCCAATACTGACCCAGCTTTCCGCGTCTTTTACCAGGTTGCCAAATAACCTTCCTTCAATGCCCATGGCATAGGCTTTGGCGTTGTTGTTTCCGAAATACTGGATATGAACATTGTTCAGGTCGTATGGATTTACATCCCGGAGGTTTTTGTAGTAAGCTTCAATGGATAAACGAAATGGTTTCTCGTTTGCATGGAAATTAAAGTCCGCCCCTGCTGTCAGCTGCCAGCTTTTCTGCGCCTTCAGCGCGGTATTAACCGATCCGTCGGGTTTTCTGAGCTCGCGGTAAAAAGGTGGCTGATCATAAATCCCGACAGAGCCCCGGTAAACTACATCCTGACCCGATTTTTTTGGTTTCCAGGAAAACGCAAGCCGCGGCGAAACCAGCCATTCGCGGTTTAGTGTATTATAGTTGAATCTTGCCCCGGCCTGGAGGGTAAAGTCCCTGGCATCGTTAAAAGAGATATTATCCTGAACAAATCCGGTATACCGGCCGGTGGTCAGATCGGCATTTCCCTTTTGCGCACTGAATAATAGCAGAGCTCCTGGCTGATTCGGTAAGGAATATCCTGCAGAATCCTGATACTGCCATTCATTTAAGTGATCGTGCACGGTTTCCCTGACCGCGCTGAGACCCCATTGCAGAAAGTGATTTTTCCTGCTGAGAAATCCTTTGTGCGACAAATTCAGGACATCAATATTCAGCAGATTGCGACCGTAATTCTGATAGGTTCCCGCGCCGAGGGGGTTGATGATGGTTCCAAAATCCGCGCTGGATTTATCGAAATCCCTTTCCCCGAACAAATAATCGCCGGTAATATCGTAGGATTCCATTTCCCGGTCGCTGAATGCGGAGATCATCCATTTCAGTTTCAGATTTTTATTCGGTTGCTGGTTCCAGGTAAGACCGAGCAGACTGGTTTCATAACGATCCTTCTCCTGGCCATTAAAAAAAACATCGAGGGCCAGGTTGGCTGAAAAATAGGGAGAAAAAACGGCTGTGGTGAGTTGCGCCGACTGCGGGATCAGGCTGAATGCCGTTTTTGAATATACGGAAAACAATTCGATCGAATTTTTTGGATTCAGCCGGTAAGTAAAAAGCCCCTGCATGTCGGCAGAGGAAGGGACATAATTCCCTTTGGTTTCCTGCGCGCTGAGCAGGTTTTTATTGCTGCGGTTTCGCATGCCGATCAGGTAGGTAAACCGGTTATTTTTGGACGAACCTTCCAGTTCCAGTCCCTGTTCGAGCAGTCCGATATACGCCGAACCGCCAAATTTTTTTGGCGTTTTATATTGAATATCGAGAACGGAGGAAATTTTATCTCCGTATTTTGCCTGGAACCCGCCATTGTAAAAACTCACGTTCCGGGTCATTTCCGGATTGATGAAACTCAGGCCTTCCTGTTGTGCATTGCTTACGAGGTATGGGCGGAAAATTTCGAAATCATTTACATAGATGAGGTTCTCATCATAGTTCCCCCCGCGGACGGAATATTGGGAAGTGAGTTCATTGGTTGAACCGACAAATACTTTAATCAGGCTTTCAATGCCACCTGTTGGCGATGGAATATTGATGGCATCTTTTGGGTTTACTCGTATGAGTCCGGATTCCTTTCGGTCGCGTTCATCCTGCACCGTTACCCCGGGCAGCGTCTGATCCGATTTTTCCATACGGACCAGCACCCGTTCCTGTTCCTTATCATTGAGCAGGAAATTCTGCTGAACCGTTTTATAGCCTGTATAGGAGAACAGCAGTGCAAAAGCTTTATCGGCCGGAACCCGAATCCGGAAGCTGCCGGAATCCGAACTGCGGATGCCGGTTTCATGTCCCAGCATAATAATGGATACATTGGCCAGCGGTTGTTCATTTTCGTCCAGCACTTTTCCGGACACGACAGCACCGCTTTTTTGGGCACACAAGTGCATGCAGGGCAGGAGGAGGAAAACCAGAAAAGCCGCCAGTGCACAAGGTCCCGGATATGTAAAGAAGCCTTTCGCCATGATTCAGGCTTAGCTGTTTTTGAGCAGGTGAATCACCTGTTTGGGATCCTTATCATGAAAAATGGTAGTTCCCGCCACGAGAATGTCTGCTCCGGCTTCCACCAGTGCCGGCGCATTTTCAAGGGATATGCCGCCATCCACTTCAATCAGGATTTCTTTTCCGGTCTGCACGATCATTTTTCGCAACTCGCGGACCTTCTCCAGGGAATGAGGAATAAAGCTTTGCCCGCCGAATCCCGGATTCACCGTCATAATCAGCACATGGTGCAGGTCGGGTAAAATATCCTGCAGCATTTCCACGGGTGTATGCGGATTGATGGCAACGGCTGGTTTCATGCCAAGCGCCCGGATCTGCTGAATATTGCTGTGCAGGTTCCGGCAGGTTTCAAAGTGCACGATCAATGTATCGGCGCCCGCTTTCTTAAAAGCAGGTGTGAGTTTTTCGGGCTCTTCAATCATCAGGTGTACGTCACATATTTTTTTTGCCGCTTTCCGGATCCATTCGATTACCGGGATACCGAAACTGATATTGGGAACAAAACGCCCGTCCATCACATCCAGGTGGAACCAGTCGGCTTCACTCTCATTCACCATTTTACATACATCTGCGAGGTGAAGGAAATCCGAGGCGAGCAGGGATGGAGCGACTAGCGGCATGTGAGAAAGTTGATAATTGACAATTGATAATTGACAGTCGATAATTGATAGTTAATAGTTTCCGTATGAGTAATACCACTTAGCCGAACGACTATCTTCTATTCTATCTACTTTTTACTTTTTACTTTTTATTATCTACTATCAACAAAAGTAGTGCTAGTGGGAAGCATCCCCAAATCCGGATTGAAGTCTTTCCATGGCATCCCTTGCGTCCGTGAAATTTTTATCCAGCGACAGAGACTTCTGATAGTTATCAATTGCTTCAGTTTTGTTTTGGGTGGCTTCATAGCACCGGCCCAGCCAGTAGTAGGCGTCCGGATCGGTGTTGGAAACGGTAATGGCCATATTGAAAGTATTGATGGCCGCTTTATAATTCTGCAGATGGTACCAGGCAATACCTTTTTCCAGATAGGCATCGGTTGTCTTCCAGTCGCGCTGTATACAGGAATCAAACTGGATAATGGCTTTCGGATACTGTTTTGTGTTGGCAAAATAAATACCCTTGATAAAAAGCGGATCGATCAGCACGGCAGCAGAATCCTGTTTCAGGATTTCGTTGCAGATCCCGAGAGCCTTTGCATTTTTTTGTTCTGCGTAGAGATGCGCCAGTTCAAGACCGTAGGTAGCCACTGCCTGCAGTCCATATGCTTTTTGGAGAGAACTGATGGCATTGGCGGTATCTTTCAATTGTTCCAGCAGGAGCGCCTGTTCGTACCAGGTTTCGAAATCTTCGGGATTCCTTTTCAGGATATCCTGGTATTGTCTGAGTGCCATTTCCCGGTTTCCATTTTCTGCATACGCATCCGCCAGCAGGCGCTGGAGTTGCTGGCTGGCTGGAAATTTACTGTCACATTCTTTAAGCAGGTCCAGTCTTTCCCTGCTTTTACCCAGGATCTGCAGGTTCGCGGCAAAGGGCAGTGCGGTTTCCACGGCAGGCTCCAGTGACCACGCTTTTTTGAAATCGCGGTAAGCAAGCTCATGCGCATTGTCCAGGGTGAGGCGGACAGCCCTCCGCATGTAAAGACCGGCGTTCTCAGGATGCAATTTTATACTATCGCTGAGACTGGCATAAGCAGGACTGGCTTCCATGGCGGACTGCAGGGAAGCATCCGGCCCATTTCCACAGGCGGAAAGCAGCAGCAGGAAGGCAAGTCCGGGCAGGAAAGCAGGTTTATAACGGAATACCATGCGGCAAAACTACAATCATTCCCGTTGCTTCCTAAGGGACGGCATGCTGAAAAGAATTAATTTCACCCTAAATTTCTTATATGCAAGCTGTCCTTTTAGAGGTTCACAATATATTCCGGTGGATAATCCTTGTTCTCCTGCTGCTATCCATCATACAAAGTTTTACAGGATGGCAGAAAAAAAGGGAGCTGCGCGAAATGGACGCCAAACTCTGGCTTTTTACGATGGTCAGTGCCCACATCACACTACTGGTCGGATTATATCTGCTGTTTTTTGGCCGGTACGGGATAATTCATGCCGGACTTCCGGAAGGCGTGCAGCTGATGAAGGATAAATTTTACCGGTTCTTCTGGATAGAACACCCGGTAGGGATGGTTATTGCCACGGCATTGATCACGATTGCCCGGGGCACGGTAAAAAAACAGATAACGGACCCTGTAAAGTATAAAAAGGCATTCTGGCTTTTTCTGCTGGCCCTGATCATAATCCTGGCAGTTATTCCCTGGCCGGGCCGGGACGTTGTAGGCCGTTCTCTCTGATTCGCTGCCTAAAAAGGCGTGGAATTCACCGCCGAAATTCCGTGTAGCATCGTTTCTGGGATAATTTTTTTATATTCATATCCTCAAAAAGGCAGTTATATGATCAAATTTCACGAAGTCAGGGACGGCGATCTTGTCCAGGTAGACTATGAGGGTCAGCGGTTTGAAGGGGAAGTTGTGGAACTGGACCATGAAGATAAACTGGTTCGCGTTCAAAACGGGGAGCAGGAATTCTGGTATTCCCCGGGCGACCTCTATCCGATTCCGCTGAACGACGAACAGCTTCAGAAGTTGCATTTTACGAGTGAGCAGAACGGAGATAAATCAATAAAATACCTGCGCGGACCCTTCCGCATACTGCTCCCGGAAAAGGATCATTTCGGCGACTTTGAGATCTGGTACCGGGAGGATCGCCGCCATATCAACCATCCGATCGGTGTTCATGAACTCCAGAATTACTATCACCAGATGACCAAAGTGGACCTAAACCGCGATTAAACCCGGAATCCGGGGTTTTTTATCCCGGTTCGGGCCAGGGAAGCAGGCATTCCGGATATTTCTCGTTTGAAATTTTATTCTTTCGCTGAGTAATATTATCTTTGCGCTCCCAAAATCTATGGCTAAACAAGCGCTCATTAAACAGGATGGTACTATTGTGGAAGCACTTTCTAATGCCATGTTCAAAGTGAAGCTGGAAAACGGACATGAGATTCTGGCCACCATTTCAGGGAAAATGAGAATGCATTACATACGGATTCTGCCGGGTGACAAAGTGGGGGTGGAGATGAGTCCCTACGATTTGACGAGGGGGAGAATCATATTCCGGTATAAATAAAAAGTAAAAAGTTAAAAGGTTTGTATGAAAGTAAGGGCATCAATAAAAAAACGCAGCGTGGATTGTAAGATCGTGCGCCGGAAAGGGAAGCTGTATATCATCAACAAGAAGAACCCCCGTTTTAAACAACGTCAGGGGTAATCCTGTTTCCGTAATTGATCATTCAGAATTAAAAAATAAAAGATGGCGCGTATTGCCGGAGTAGACTTACCAAAAAATAAAAGAGGTGAAATCGGACTGACCTATATCTACGGGATTGGTGCCACCACTGCCAAATATATCCTGGGCAAGGCGGGCATCAGCGTGGATAAAAAAGTTTCGCAATGGAACGATGATGAGCTGAATGCCATCCGGAATATCATCACCAACGAATTGAAGGTGGAAGGCGCATTGCGCTCTGAAGTACAGATGAGTATCAAGCGTTTGCTGGATATCGCCTGTTACCGGGGGGTCCGTCACCGTAAAGGACTGCCGGTTCGCGGTCAGCGCACCCGTACCAACAGCCGTACCCGTAAGGGAAAACGCAGAACAGTAGCCGGTAAAAAGAAGGCGCCTAAAAAGTAAAGAATCAGCATCCGGCAGCGGATGCGCTGAATAAATTGCACCATAACAGAATCAATACCGGATCCCGGGTGCAGGGGGAGGGTTGATTCAACCCGCAAAACGGGAAATATTATAAACAAGATTACCTGGTTCGAACAATGGCAAAAGCACAACAGCAGACCAGCGCAAAAGCCGCTGCAAAAAAAAGGGTCGTTAAGGTAGATGCCTACGGGGATGCCCATGTATCTGCAAGTTTCAACAACATCATCATCAGCATTACCAACAAGAACGGTCAGCTTATTTCCTGGAGCAGTGCCGGCAAAATGGGATTTAAAGGGTCTAAAAAGAATACCCCCTATGCCGCGCAGATGGCTTCTGCCGACGCCGCAAAAACCGCATTGGATGCCGGTTTAAAAAGAGTGGACGTATATGTAAAAGGCCCGGGATCCGGAAGAGAGAGCGCCATCCGATCCCTCGCCAATAACGGCATTGAAGTAGTGATGATCAAGGATGTAACGCCATTGCCGCACAATGGCTGCCGTCCGCCGAAGAAGAGAAGAGTGTAAAGCAATGTGCAAATTTGCCAATGTGTAAATACATTTTCATATTTACACATTAGCACATTAGCAAATTTTATAATCGCTGGTCAGGATTCCATTTTAAGATTTTTTCATAATCCTGGCCGGGTACTTAAAAATCTGAATTTCATTTATGGCACGTTACACCGGTCCGAAGACCAAGATTTCCCGCATGTTCGGAGAACCTATTTTAGGCAATGGGAAATGGCTGAATAAAAACAGCAATCCCCCCGGACAGCACGGCGCAACCCGCAAGCGTAAAACGCTTGGTGAATATGCGCTGCAGTTAAAAGAAAAACAAAAGGCGAAATACACCTACGGTGTGCTCGAGCGGCAGTTCCGCAAAACTTTTGAAGAGGCGTCCCGGCGCAAAGGCGTTACCGGTGAAAACCTGATCCGTTTACTCGAAGCCCGGCTGGATAATACCATTTACCGTTTGGGGATTGCTCCTTCAAGACCAGGTGCCCGGCAGCTCGTTTGCCATAAACATATCACCGTAAACGGAGAAGTGGTGAATATTCCTTCTTATCAGTTGAAACCCGGCGACACAATCGGTTTGAAACCTTCTTCCCAGGTTAATGCCGGCATCACCAGTGCCGCAAAGGGGAAAGGCAATAAGATCAACTGGCTGGACTGGAACGAAGGGGAAATGAAAGGCACATTTATCGCATGGCCGGAAAGGGAAAGCGTTCCGGAAAATATCAAGGAACAGCTGATTGTGGAGTTGTACAGCAAGTAAGTCTTATTCATCATTTGTAAATAATCGAAAATTTAAATATGGCCATTTTAAATTTCCAGAAACCAGACAAAATCATTCTTCAAAAAGCTACTGATTTCGAAGCTCAGTTCGAATTCCGTCCTTTGGAGCCCGGTTACGGCGTAACCATTGGTAATGCCCTGCGCAGGGTATTGCTGAATTCACTGGAAGGATATGCAATCATCGGGGTAAAGATTGAAGGGGCTGACCATGAATTCGCGACCCTCAAGGGCGTGACGGAAGATGTGGTGGAAATCATCCTGAACCTCAAGCAGGTTCGATTCAAGAAGAAAGTGGATCATGAAGTGGCACAGGAAAAAGTTATCCTCAGCCTGAAGAATAAAACTGAATTCACTGCGGCTACCATCGGCGAAGGGTTGCCGAGCTTTGAAGTGATGAATCCGGGACTGCAGATCTGCACCATGGATGCTTCCGCCCGGCTGGATATTGAAATCACTATTGGTAAAGGTCGCGGATATGTTCCGGCGGAAGACAACAAACCCAAGGATGCTGTATTCGGGTACATTCCAACCGATGCCATTTTCACGCCTATCAAGAATGTAAAATATTCCATCGAAAACACGCGTGTTGAACAACGCACGGATTTCGAGAAACTGCTGATGGATGTATCTACAGACGGAACCATTCATCCGGAAGAAGCCGTGAAGCAGGCATCCCGGATTCTGATCCAGCACCTGATGATCATCACCGATGAAAATATTACTTTCGACAATAAGGAAGAGAAGAAGGAAGACCTGGTGGACGAGCAGACCCTTCAGCTGCGTAAGGTGCTGAAGACTCCGCTGGAAGACCTGGATCTTTCCGTGAGAGCATTCAACTGCCTGAAGGCGGCCAAGATCAACAGCCTGAGCGAACTGGTTACCTACGAACAGGAAGACCTCATGAAATTCCGCAATTTCGGTCAGAAATCACTGGCAGAAATTGAACAGGTTTTGCATGAAAGAGGCCTGCATTTCGGAATGGATCTGAGTAAGCTGAAGCTGGATGATGAGTAATTGATGTGTAAATGTGGTAATGTGGAAATGTGAAAATTCTCCGGCATTAGCACATTTACATATTATCACATTATCACATTAGCACATTATCACATTTGCCTTGTAATTCCTGACACGGTACAAGGCTCAAAACAAAAGTCATGCGTCACGGAGACAAAATCAACAACCTGGGCAGAACCGCCTCACACCGCGCTGCGCTGCTGAGCAATCTGGCCGTTCAGCTTATCGCAAATAAAAGGATCGTAACGACCCTGGCCAAAGCGAAATCACTCAGAACTTATGTAGAGCCGCTGATCACCAAGGCAAAAGAAAATACAACGCACCAGCGCAGGGTGGTATTTAGCTACCTGCAGGATAAGGAGGCGATTACGGAATTGTTTGGCGGCATCGCTGAAAAAGTCGCCGGTCGCCCCGGCGGTTATACCCGCATCATCAAACTGGGCAAACGCCAGGGAGATGCGGCCGAAACGGCAATGATCGAACTGGTGGATTTTAACGAAATCTACGGTAAAGGAAAAGGCGAAGCGAAAGAGACCGGGAAAAGAACCCGCCGTGCCGGAAGCCGTAAAAAAACAGTGGAAAAGGCGGAAACTGCCGAACCCGCAGCAACTAAGGAAACCCCTGCTGAAACCAAGGAAGAACCCGCAAAATAAACATGGAATCCTTTTTGAAAAAAATAACAGCCCTCAACATTCGGAGGGCTATTTTTTTAATGTGGAAATGTGGAAATGTGTAAATGTGTAAATTCACCAACATTTACACATTAGCACATTTCCAAATTATTTTTCTTTTCTTTGCAAAACTTTTCTATCCATGTCTTCAACGCACATTCCGCAACCGGCTGTTTTAGTTCTTCAGGATGGAACCGTTCACCACGGCTATGCTTACGGTAAAACCGGTACCTGCTCTGGCGAAATCTGTTTCAATACCGGAATGACAGGATACCAGGAAGTATTTACCGATCCGAGTTATTATGGTCAGGTGCTGATTATGAATAGCGTGCACATCGGGAATTATGGAGTGAAGGATGAAGATGTGGAATCCGCCTCCGTAAAAATCCGGGGCCTGATCGGTAGAAATCTGGAGGAACAATTCTCCCGGATTCAGGCAAAAGGCTCACTCGATGATTATCTGAAGGCGAACCATATTGTCTGTATCGAAGGCGTGGATACCCGGGCCCTGGTAACCCATGTGCGTGTAAAGGGGGCCATGAACTGTATTATTTCCTCGGAGAACCTGAATGTGGAAGCGTTAAAAGCACAGCTTTCCGAAGTGCCTGATATGGACGGACTGGAACTGGCATCGGCCGTATCAACCGAAAGTTCCTATGAAGCGGGAGATCCGGATTCCCCGGTGCGCGTTGCTGTGCTGGATTATGGTGTAAAGAAACATATTATTCAATGCATGGTTGACCGGGGAGCTTATGTAAAAGTATTTCCGGCAAAAACGGATCTCGCCGAATTAAAATCTTTCTATCCGACCGGTTATTTCCTGTCGAATGGTCCGGGTGATCCTGCTTCCATGGGGTATGCCGTGGACAGCCTGAAAGAACTTTTAAAAGAAGAAAAGCCGGTTTTCGGAATCTGTCTGGGGCATCAGCTGCTGGCGCTCGCCAATGGGATTCCCACCTTTAAAATGCACCATGGACACCGGGGTCTCAATCACCCGGTAAAAAACCTCGTATCCGGAAAGTGTGAGATTACAACCCAGAATCATGGATTCGGCGTAGATCCGGATGCGGTGAGAAAAAATAAAAACGTGGAAATTACACATGTCAATCTGAATGATCAGTCCATTGAAGGGATCCGGATAAAAAATAAACCCGTATTCTCCGTTCAGTATCATCCGGAGTCTACGCCGGGACCGCACGACAGCCGCTATCTCTTTGATGAATTTATCGGCCTGATCAGGCAAAACCTGCCCGCGTAAATAAGCGTTTCCGTTTTGTCTGCCTGCGTTTCGGTCGCCCGAATACCGTATTTTTGCCATTCAATTAAACCGCAATCCTGTGGCATTGATCAAGAGTATTTCAGGAATCAGAGGAACAATCGGCGGCAAACCCAATGAGAACCTCAGCCCCCTGGATATTGTCCGGTTCACAGCAGCCTACGGAACCTGGATCAAAGAAAATCAAAGTTTTTCGAAGAAAATCATTGTCGGCCGGGATGGCCGGATCAGCGGTGAGATGGTTCGAAACCTGGTAGTCAGCACTCTGAACGGCCTTGGCCTGGATGTGGTCGATCTGGGTTTATCCACTACCCCAACTGTTGAAATTGCCGTAACCGGGGAAAAAGCTGCCGGCGGAATCATCATCACGGCCAGTCATAACCCCAAAGAATGGAATGCGCTGAAATTGCTGAATGAGAAAGGCGAATTTATCAGCGAAGAGGACGGCAAATGGATTCTCGACCGTGCCTCAAAAGACGCTTATCAGTTTGCACCGGTTGAAAAACTGGGAGTCTGCCTGTTGAATAACAGTTACCTGGAAAAACATATCCAGGCTATTCTTCAATATCCGCTGGTGGACCGTCAGGCGATCCAGCAGAAGAATTTTAAGGTTGTTGTGGATGTGATCAATTCCACCGGCGCGCTGTTCGTTCCACCGCTGTTAAGAGCGTTGGGGATCGAACAGATCACGGTACTGAATGAAGACGTGGATGGGAAATTTGCCCACAATCCCGAGCCTCTTCCCGAAAATCTTTCAGCATTAAGTGCCGAGGTAAAAAAATCGGGTGCACATCTGGGAATTGCCGTCGACCCGGATGTGGACCGCCTTTGTTTTGTTTGTGAGGATGGAACCATGTTCGGGGAGGAATTTACGCTGGTGGCAGTTGCGGATTATGTGCTCGAACGTAAACCCGGGAACACGGTGAGTAACATGAGCAGCACCAAAGCCCTGAAAGAAATTACCATCCGGCATGGCGGTGAATATTTCCCTTCCCCGGTTGGAGAGGTGAATGTGGTGGAAAAAATGAAAGCGGTAAAAGCAGTGATCGGAGGGGAAGGAAATGGCGGAATCATTGTACCGGATCTTCATTATGGCAGGGACGCGCTCATTGGAATCGGCCTGTTTCTAAGTGCGCTCGCCCATCATAAAAACGGGATGCGTTCATTCCGTTCGAAATATCCTGACTATTTTATTTCCAAAAATAAAATTGAACTGGGGAAGTCTATCGACGTAAAGGAACTCTTCAGTAAGATCCAGTCAAAATACAGAAACCACCCGGCCAATACAGAGGATGGTTTGAAAATCGAATTTGACGAGGACTGGGTACATCTCCGCACGTCGAATACCGAGCCCATCATCCGCATCTATGCAGAGAGTAATTTCGAAACAACGGCGAACAATATTGCCAGGCGGCTGATGAAGGATATTCAGGAATTCATTTGATTGTTCAGAAAAATAATCCCAAAAATCCGGTACTATCCGGACAACCTCTTTGTGATGGAAAGAATATATTTCGACAATGCCGCTACTACTTCGCTGGACCCCGAAGTTCTGGAAGCAATGATGCCCTATCTTACGGAAAAGTTCGGGAATCCATCTTCGATTTATTCCTACGGAAGGGAAGGCCGGATGGCGGTAGAGCAGGCCCGTAAAACCGTAGCCCGCCTGCTGAATGCCCATCCGGCAGAGATTTTTTTTACCAGTGGCGGAACAGAAAGCACCAATACCGCCATTGCCGCGGCAATTTATGACCTGGGATGCCGGAACATTATCAGCTCCCCGATAGAGCACCATGCAACCCTGCATACCGTGGAATATTACCGGGAAAAGGGAGATGCTGTTGTGGATTATGTGAAGCTTTTGCCGGACGGTCATATTAACCTGGATCACCTGGAAGAAATGTTATCCCGTATAAAGGCAAAGACGCTGGTCACCCTGATGCATGCGAATAATGAGATCGGCAATCTGCTGGATCTCGAAGCTACCGGGGAAATCTGTAAAAAATATGGGGCGGTATTTCATTCAGATACGGTTCAGACGGTTGGACATTATCTTTTTGACCTTAAAAAAACGCCGGTTCATTTTATCACGGCAGCGGCTCATAAATTTCATGGGCCCAAGGGCATTGGCATGCTGTATATCAATGAAGAAGTTAAAGTACATCCTTATATACACGGAGGTTCGCAGGAGCGGAACATGCGGGCAGGCACCGAAAACGTTTATGGAATCGTAGGGTTTGCCCGGGCCCTCGAACTCGCGCATGCGCGGATGGAAACGGAAAAAGCGGAAATTCTAAAGCTGAGGCAATACATGCTGAATCAATTAAAATGCAGCATACCGGAAGTGGCTTTTAACGGGGATTTTTCCGGGAAATATTTGTATACAGTGCTAAGTGTAAGTTTTCCAAAATCGGAAAAGAGTGAAATGCTTCTCCTGAACCTCGATATCAACCATATCTGTGCATCGGGGGGAAGCGCCTGCAGCAGTGGCGCTGAACAGGGCTCTCACGTAATCCGTGCCATTTATCCGGAAACAGACCGCGTTACGGTCAGGTTTTCTTTTAACCGCCATAACACCCGGCAGGAAGTAGACCGGGTGGTGGCCAAACTGAAAGAACTGATCTGACGGTTCCGGGAAATAAAAAAATCCAGTCATGCTTATACTGGATCTTTTTATGTGTTTTGAGTAAGAAATTTTCGAAAGGGAACCAGATGGATCTTGGACCAAAAACGGGCTCTACAGGCACAAATTTACGGCTATTCTGATTTGCTGTTTCATTTCGCTATAAAAGTTTCTCACATTATCGATTTTTTTGAATCTTAACATTTCTTTATTATCAGTTATTCGGGACAATCAGTAACTGGTTTTTAACCGGCTGACCGTTCGATGTAAGCCTGGCTACATAAGTGCCAGCAGATAAACGGTAGGATTTGGATACGCTGCAATCCTGGCGGCCGCTCAGGGATTCCCAGGTGGTTTCACTTAATTTCTTTCCGGAAAGGTCAAAAAATTCCAGCCGGGCGTTTCGCAGTGTCTTGTCCGTTTGAACGTGCACCGTATTATGCTCAACCAGGGTCGGAAATATTTTGATGCCCTGGATCTGATTCATGTTATTGATCTGGACAACCGGTGACTGATTGGTATAGTTGTCCCGCCCTACCACTTTGATCCGGTAAAAAGAAATCCCTGAAAATGGGTTTTCATCGGTAAAATTGTAGATCAGCTGATATGCATTGGTGCTGATGGTTGTTTTCGATGGCATGCTCGCGATCTGGGTAAAGTTCACACCATCGGCACTTCTTTCCACTTCATAGTGATCAATACCTTTTTCCATCATCGTCTTCCAAACCAGCTCCACATGATTGTCTTTGAAATCAGCATCGAAGCCTCCAAAAGTGACTGGCAGGATAGTTCCTCCGGATATATTAAAACTTACCCGGTTAGCTCCTCCGTTTTCATAATATTCCAATACCATATTCTGCGTACCGCTTAATGTTGCCGTATAGGTAGTTGCATTATAACCCTGGTCGTTCCATTTGTTGATCACATAAGTAGAACCCCCGTTCAGGCTCAAACGATAACCATCATCCGCGCCCACGACGATTGTATAAATACCGGGGGTTAATGTGGTAGTCAGCCGGTACCGAACACTGAATTGTGAAGTGGTTACGGGACAATCGCTGGTGCCATAACTCACATTATCTCCGCCAAAACTTTCGTCGAAATTCGCGGAAGCGGCATTTCCTTCAAAAACATAGCCTTTATATGTGTCGAAATTCATTCCGCTGTAAATATATCCTATCCATTTATTGTTGGTTCCGAAAGTTAATGGGTTACCGCTTGCTGTACAATTTTTCGTAATGTTGAAGCTGATCCTGTTATCGCCGCTGTTCTCGTAATATTCCAGTACCAGGTTGGCTGAACCATTCAGGTGAATAGTCTGGGTGGTGGAAGTATAACTCTGCAGAACCCATTTATCAATCACCCACGTTGCACCTCCATCCACGCTTAACCGGTAACCATCATCTGCGCCCACCACAACTGTATAGTCGGCATCGGTAAAACTCTGCTTTAATTTATAGCGGACACTGAAAGTTTCTGTCTGCACGGCACAACCGTCGATAGTATTGAAGTTCGTGTTACTTCCGCCAAAGCTTTCGTCGAAATTGGGACTGGAAATATTGCCTTCATTGATATATCCGCTGTAGGTATTGAAACCGGTACCGTCAAATACATACCCGATCCAGACATTATTGGTACCGTAGGTTGTGGGCGCGGCGCCTACCGGACATCCGGCATAAGTGCTTGTACCGGTCAGCAGGAGGGCGAGAAAAAAAATGATAGTTTTCATAAGATCTTGATTACGCCTTTTTGTTACCATCCGGATGCCAACTTATAATGTTGTGATTATTAGATCGTTATGTGTGAAAATGCGCTTCGGTTTTTCCCAATGCGGGAAGGGTTTTACGAAATTGATCCATCTAAGTGTTATCTTGTATCAGCTTATTGTCATGCGATGAATGCCAGAACAGCTGTTTCAGAAAGGATATATTCCATCGACATTCTGCGGGGAGCCGTGATGATAATAATGGCCCTGGATCATGTACGGGATTATTTTCATATTACCGCGGCAACCGATTCACCTACCAATCTTGCGACCACCACGCCGGCTTTATTTTTCACCCGGTGGATCACCCATTTTTGTGCGCCGGCATTTGTTTTACTGGCCGGCGTTTCCGCGTGGCTGGCCGGCAGAAAAAAAACCCGGTCCGGAATGAGTTCCTTTCTGATGAAGAGAGGAAGCTGGTTAATACTGGTGGAGATTATCGTGGTAAGTTTTGCCTGGACCTTCAACCCGTTTTACAATATCATCATACTGCAGGTGATCTGGGCAATTGGAATCAGTATGGTTATCCTGGGAATCTGTGTCCGGTTCCTGACCTCCCGCATCATTCTGCTGCTCGGACTGGTCATTATCTGCTGTCATAATCTGCTGGATTATCCGGAAGCTGCCGTAAACGGGAATGTGGGCTGGTTATGGGACTTTGCACATCATGGAGCATTTACCCCTTACGCGGTTTTCTCCAATCATGTTGTTTTAATTGTTTATGCTTTTCTGCCCTGGACGGGAATCATGATGACCGGTTACGGAATGGGAAAGGTTTTTGGCAGTACGGTTGCTCCGGCGTTCCGCCAAAAGGTTTTATTCGGTACAGGATCTGCTCTTTTATTACTTTTTCTTATGCTCCGGTTTATTAACGGATACGGCGATCCCGCAATCTGGTCCCAGCAAAGAACGGGTGTCTATACGGTCTTATCTTTTTTGAATGTTACAAAATATCCACCTTCTCTGGATTATATCGGCATAACAGTGGGCGTTTCGCTGATCGCGCTGGCTTTACTGGAGCGGGCAAAGGGAAAATCATATAAATGGCTGATTGAATTCGGCCGGGTGCCCTTCTTTTTTTATGTATTGCATTTGTATCTGATCCATCTCATCGTTATGGCCTTCTTTGTGTTTGAAAAGTTTCCTGCGGAAGATATTGCAGCACAGCATCTTCCTTTTTTGTTCAGGCCGGATCGTTTCGGGTTTAATTTATGGATTGTTTACGGCATTTGGGCCGCGGTTATTTTACTCATCTATCCTGTTTGCAGATGGTATGGCCGGTATAAGATCAGGCACCGCGCGTGGTGGTTAAGTTATCTCTGAATCACCTGAGCATATTTTTAATCTCATTCAGTTTGAGCAGGGCTTCCACCGGTGTAAGCCGGTTGATATCCAGTTCGGATAATAATTTGCGTATTTCCGAAAAAGTTTGGGTATACGCATCAAAAATGGACAGCTGCACCTGCGGGCCGGTTATTTTTTTTAAACCTTCTTTTAATTCGTCTCCGGCGCTGCCGCGGCTTTCCTCCAGTTGCTTTAAGATCTGATTTGCCCTTTCAATCAGATCCGCCGGCATGCCTGCCATCCTGGCCACATGAATTCCAAAGCTATGCGTGCTGCCGCCCGGAGCCAGCTTTCGAAGAAAGATGATCTTGTTTCCGAGTTCCCTGCTGCTGATATGGTAATTCTTTATTCCCGGAAATTTGTCCTCCAGTTCATTGAGTTCATGATAATGGGTGGCAAATAATGTTTTGGGTTTAAACGGAGAACGTTGCAGGTATTCGGCGATGCTCCAGGCAATGGATATGCCGTCATAGGTAGATGTGCCCCGCCCGATCTCATCCAGGATGATCAGGCTGCGGGGCGTAATATTATTTAAAATGCTGGCTGTTTCATTCATCTCCACCAGAAAAGTAGATTCTCCCGCGCTCAGGTTATCGGATGCACCTACCCGCGTAAAGATCTTATCGGTGAGGGGGATGCGGGCTTCCGATGCGGGCACAAAACTTCCCATGTGGGCCATGAGTGTAATGAGTGCGGTTTGACGGAGCAACGCGCTTTTGCCACTCATATTGGGCCCGGTCAGAATAATGATCTGCTGTGTTTCCGGATCCAGAAAAACATCATTTGGAATATATTCTTCGCCGGGCGGAAGATTCTTTTCAATAACAGGATGGCGGCTTTCCCGCAGTTCAAGCTCCGTACCGGCATGCAGCACGGGTTTTTTGTAATTGTACTGGAGGGCATTCTGTGCAAAACAAAGCAGACAGTCTATAACGGCCAGCACACCGCTGTTGATCTGCATGGGGGCAATATAATCCTGCAGCGCCAGGAGGAGCTGTTCGTAGATCCCGGATTCCAGCAGCTGTATTTTTTCTTCGGCGCCGGTAATTTTTTCTTCGTATTCCTTGAGCTGCGGTGTAATATACCGCTCGGCATTGCTGAGTGTTTGCTTGCGGATCCAGGAATCCGGCACTTTGTGTTTATGGGAATTCGTTACCTCCAGATAATAGCCGAACACCGAGTTAAAACTGATTTTCAATGAACTGATTCCGGTATTTTCTGATTCCCTTTGCTGCAGTTCTGCGAGATACTGTTTTCCCCCGGAGGCAATGCTTCTCAGATCATCCAGCTCGGCCAGCACACCTTCCCGGATCATATTTCCTTTCAGGGCAAGGGCCGGCGGATTCTCTACGATCTGTTCAAAGATCCGGTTCGCAATTAAGGGGCAGGGGTTTAATAATCCGTGCAGTCTTTTCAGATAGTCGTCAGCCGCACCGCTGCAAAGCGCCTGAATGGCGGCTACTTCTCTTAATCCACGGGCAAGCTGCAGCACTTCCCGGGGATTAATTTTTTTTGCGGGGATCTTGCTGAGCATTCTTTCCATATCGCCGCACTGCCGGATATGCTGGGTAAGGCGGCTCCGCAGTTCCGGATCCCGGATCAGCCATTCCACCAGGTCGAGTCTCTCCTGCACCGGGCCTGATTCTTTCAGCGGCATCAGCATCCAGCGTTTCATCAGGCGGGCGCCCATGGGCGAAACAGTATTGTCCATCGTTTGTAAAAGCGAATGATGCAGTTCGCCCGCGGGGAGCAGTTCCAGGTTCCGGATGCTGAACTTATCCATCCAGAGGTAATCCTCCCGGTCGAGGCGTTGGATGCTGCTGATATGCTGCAGATGCGGATGTTCGGTGTCTTTAAGGTAATGGAGAATAGCGCCGGCGGCAATAATTCCCTGTGTCAGATTTTCGATGCCGAATCCCTTGAGTGAATGGGTCTGGAAATGTTTCAGCAATATTTCGGAAGCATAGGCTTCATCAAATATCCAGCTCTCGAGGGTATAGCTGTAAAACCGGTTGCCAAATGATTCCCGGAAAAGTTTTTGCTGATTTCGCTGAAAAATAACTTCTGCCGGATTCAGGGTTTGGAGTAGCTGGTCGATATAATCCGTCGGGCCTTCCGCTGTGAAGAATTCTCCGGTGGAAATATCAAGGAATGCAATTCCCAGAAGCCCTGCAGAAAAATGAACGGAGGCCAGGAAGTTATTGCTCCGGTGTTCAAGCAGTTTATCCTGGGTGGCGGTTCCGGGGGTCACCATTTCCGTAACCCCGCGCTTCACGATGCCTTTGGCGAGTTTAGGATCTTCCAGCTGATCGCAGATGGCCACGCGATGACCGGCTTTTACCAGCTTATGCAGGTAGCTGTCGAGCGCATGATGCGGAAATCCGGCCAGCTCGCTCGAAGCGGGGGACCCGTTATTCCGCTTGGTAAGGGTGATGCCCAGGATGGCAGAAGCCAGTATGGCATCCTCCCCGAAGGTTTCATAAAAATCCCCTACCCGGAACAACAGGATGGCATCGGGGTATTTTTGTTTGATAACCCGGTGCTGTTGCATCAGCGGTGTGTCAGCGGAATTTTTGGACATGAGCCGTTTTTTTGCCTGTCGCATCCTGGCTTTCCTGCAGGCGGAATGCGGCAAAAGTAAGCAAGCGATCTTCAAAAAAAACAGGGTTTTCCCCGTTGTGAACAACTTAAAACCCCAGGGAAAAGCGGGTTGCCGGATCATTTCCGGATCGGCGTTTTCCGCATCATTCCACAGCGAGCCGTATCTTTGCCTTATGCGGAAACTTCGGATGGATGAACTGCCCCGTAAGAGTACGGAGGAGTTCCGCCTGGCAGAAAAATTACCGGTCATTTTAGTGTTGGATAATATCCGGAGCATGCATAACGTAGGCAGTTTGTTCCGGACAGCGGATGCTTTTCTCGCGGAAAGCATTTATCTGTGCGGATATACGCCCAGGCCTCCTCACCGCGATATTCATAAAACGGCATTGGGTGCAACGGATACGGTGGAATGGAAATATATGGAGTCTGCTGCGGGGGCGGTTCAGCACTTGCGCGATGCCGGTTACCACACAGTTGCCATAGAACAGGTGGAAGGGAGTATTCCGCTTCAGTCGTTTAAAAGAACGGAAGGCGAAAAACTGGCCATCGTGTTTGGCAACGAGGTGGAAGGAGTGAGTGAAGAAGTGCTGGCTTATTGCCGGCACAGTATAGAAATCCCGCAGTTCGGCATGAAACATTCCCTGAATGTTTCTGTTGCTGCGGGGATTGTTTTGTGGGAAATGGTCAGGGCGGTGAATGAATGTGGAGATGTGGAGATGTGAAAATGTGGAGATGTGCATTCGCATGCTGCCCTGTTCTTAATCATAATTTTCATTTATGTCTGCTGTAAAAAATTATCTGAGCCTGGTCAAATTTTCGCATACTCTGTTTGCGCTGCCCTTTGCGATGATCGGATTTTTTCTCGGCGTATACCATCGGGAAGTTTTATCAGCAGCAGATCCGGTTATTGTCCGGGTACTTGTCATGAAGTTTGTGCTGGTGCTGATCTGCATGATCACGGCAAGAAGTGCGGCCATGGCGTTCAATCGTTATCTGGACCGCCACTTTGACGCGCAGAACCCGAGAACCGCTATCCGGGAGATACCCAAAGGAATCATTGCTGCAAACAATGCGCTGCGGTTTGTGATTGTGTGCTGTGTGCTCTTTATGATCAGCTGCCGGTTCATCAACTCCCTTTGTTTTTATCTTTCCCCCGTAGCGCTTTTTGTGATCCTGTTTTATAGTTATACCAAGCGGTTCACCAGGTTTTGTCATATTGTACTGGGCATCGGCCTTTCCCTTGCGCCCATCGGGGCATTCCTTGCGGTAACTGGTCATTTTGCCCTGCTGCCCTTACTATTTTCGGGAGCGGTGATCTGCTGGGTAAGCGGATTCGATATTATTTACGCCTTGCAGGATGTGGAATTTGACCAGTCCCGGCGGCTGCATTCCATTCCTGTGTCGCTTGGGAAAACCAATGCCCTCCTGGTCTCTGCCCTGCTCCATGGGGTCAGCGTTTTTTTTGTGCTGGCTGCCGGACTCTATGGCGGTTTCGGTTACTGGTACTGGTTAGGAATGGCCCTGTTTGCCGGTATGCTGATCTATCAGCATGCCATTGTAAAACCGCATGACCTGAGCCGGGTGAACCTGGCATTTATGACTGCCAATGGAATTGCCAGCGTAATGTTTTCCTTATTTGTAATTACCGATATGATTGTCATGCATAAACACTGATCACCCATGCCGCGCATCCTGGCTATTGATTACGGATTAAAAAGAACCGGTATTGCGGTTACGGATCCCCTGAAAATCATCGCTACGGCGCTGACAACCATTGAATCTGCGAAAATTTTTACGTTCCTGGAAGAATACCTTAAAAAAGAAAGGGTGGAGCTGATCCTCATCGGCGATCCAAAAAATCTGGACGGAAGCCCCACGGATGCCACGCCGCATGTTCAGCGGATCATCGGCATCCTGCAACGCAAATTCCCGGAAATCCCCGTTCTCCCGGTAGATGAACGCCACAGCTCCGTGATCGCCGGCCGCGCCCTGATCGAAATGGGCCTAAAAAAAAATAAACGCAGGAAAAAAGGGGTGCTGGATCAGGTGGCGGCTGCGATGATGTTGCAGGAATATCTGGGAAACAGTAATTTTGCGCCATGATTTTACCAATAGTTGCCTACGGCGCCCAGGTGCTGAGGACCCGGGGACAGGAGATCACAGTCGATTACCCCGGTCTGGCTCAACTGATTGAGGACATGTGGGAAACAATGTACGAAAGCAGCGGTGTCGGCCTGGCGGCGCCGCAGGTTAATAAATCCATCCGCCTTTTTATTGTGGACAGCACCCAGGTTTTTAATAATCTGGATGAAGAAGATAAGGATAAGTACCCGGACGGTCCGGGTATTAAACAGGTGTTTATCAATCCCCGGATTCTGAAATTAAACGGCGAGCCCTGGGCTTATTCGGAAGGTTGCCTGAGTATTCCCAAAATCCACGAGGATGTGCTCCGGAATGAAGAAGTAAGGCTGGAATACGATGACGAACAATTTCAGCCCCATACTGCAACCTTCAACGGCATTACGGCAAGAGTGATCCTGCATGAGTATGATCATATCGAAGGCAAACTTTTTATTGATTACCTGAAACCCCTCAAACGTAAATTACTGCGCGGTAAACTCGATGATATTTCCAAAGGCAGGGTGAAAGTGGATTATAAAATGCGTTTTGGATGAGGATAAGTTATATTTGATTATTCAAATATTTAAACCTAAAACAACTTCTATGGAACCCAAAAAAAAGACCTATGTCAATGTAGCACTGGTCATCTCACTGATCCTTATCATTTTCGATCTGATCGGAAAATTCGCAAATCTTACGTTTACTACCTGGTTTAAGTGGCTGCCCTCCCTCATTTTGATCTTGGCGCTTATAGTTGCCTGTACAAGCTTTGGGAAAGAGAATAACGGGAATGTAACTTTCGGAAATGTTTTTGGCTACGGATTTAAAGTTACCGTTATTGTTACCGGGATCGTGCTGATATATACGATTATTGCTCTTCTTTTTATTTTTCCGGAAACGAAAGACATGGCTTTGGAACAGGCGCGGAAACAAATGGAAGAAAAAGGAACCATGTCCCAGGACAATATCGATACGGCACTTGCAATGACCAGAAAACTGTTTATGCCTTTTGCTATTGCGGGCGTCATTATCGGCACGCTGCTCATAGGCGCCATCGGTTCTGTCCTGGGCGCGGCATTTACAAAGAAAAACAAAGTGCAAAATAGTTTTTGACCGGAATCAATCCCGGCAGTTTAGCAGGGGTTGGGTTCAGCTTTCCTGCTGCGCAGAATTTCGCGTTGTGCTGTATTTTCTCCATTTGTCGATCACTTCCTGCATATCGGCGGGGAGTTCGCTCACAAACAGCTTTTCCTCTCCGGTAGCGGGGTGAATAAAGCCGATGGTTTTTGCATGCAGGGCTTGACGGCCGCAGATGCTGAAACAATTTTCCACGAATTGTTTATACTTGCTGAAAACGGTTCCTTTCACAATCTTGTCTCCTCCGTAACTGTCGTCGTTGAACAGGGGATGACCAATGGATTTCATGTGCACCCGGATCTGGTGTGTGCGCCCTGTTTCCAGAACACACTGAACGAGCGTTACATATCCAAAACGCTCCAGCACCTGATAGTGGGTAATGGCTTCCTTGCCATGTTCCCCATCCGGGTAGGCTTCGAACTGTTTGCGGAATCGCTGGTGCCGGCCCACATGCGCGATGACCGTGCCTTTGTCTTCTGCCAGATCGCCCCAGACCAGCGCTGTGTACTGGCGTTTTACCGTGTGGTCGAAGAATTGTTTTGCGAGACTCGCCACTGCGCGACTGGTTTTGGCCAGAACAAGCAACCCGCTGGTATTTTTATCAATCCGGTGAACGAGTCCGAACCGGGGCAGCGTTTCTTCTGATATGGCTTTATTTTTTTCCTGCAGATAATAAGCTACACCATTAATCAATGTACCGCTGTAATTACCGGAAGCGGGATGAACAACCAATCCGGGCGGTTTATTGATGATCAGCACTTCGGCATCTTCATAAAATATATTCAGCGGCATTTCTTCCGGAATGATTTCTTCGCCCGGAACCTGTTTGTCCGAAAAGCTGATGATATTATCGCCCGGCCTGATCTTATAATTAGCAGATACAATTTTATTGTTCACCAGCACACGGCCGCCGTCAATGGCCTGCTGCACTTTATTCCGGGAAATATTCTCGATCCGGGCTGTGAGGAATTTGTCCAGGCGCATGGGCTCCTGGCCTTTGTCCACCAACAGGTTCAACCTTTCATATAGCGTATCCGAGGTTTCGGGGCTTTCTTCCGATCCCGGCCCCGGGATCCCGGAAGCAGGGATTTCCTGATCGGGAACAGGCGGTATGAAGGATTGTTTTTTCATCGAGGCAAAAATAGGCTGTTCTGTCAGGAATTAAACGGAAGCCCTGACCGGTGCGGCCGGCGCCATCGAAATCAGGGAGGCATGGAACACTTCTTCGAAATGAATTCTCAAATGTTCTTTAACATCGGCGATATCCATATTTCTGCCCAGCTCCTTTGCCAGCGAACTGACCTTTTTATCCGGGATGCCGCAGGGAATGATACCATCAAAATAACTCAGATCGGTATTGATATTAAAAGCAAAACCATGCATGGTGATCCACCGGCTGCACCGGACACCGATTGCCGCGATCTTTCTTTCCTTACCGGGAATTCCCGGCTGGATCCATACGCCGGTTTCCCCTTTTGAACGTTCTCCCCGGATACCATAATCTGCGAGGGTCCGGATGATTATTTCCTCGAGATTACGCAGGTATTTGCCAATATCCGTTCCGAATTTCTCCAGGTCCAGGATCGGATATCCGACAATTTGTTCAGGCCCGTGAAAAGTGATGTCGCCTCCCCGGTTGGTATGAAAAAAAAGGATTCCGCGGGCCTCCATTTCGGATTCATTCAGGAGTATATTTTCGGGATGTCCGCTTTTGCCGAGCGTGTATACCGGAGGATGTTCCACAAAGAGCAGGTAATTCGTAGTGGAAAGATCTTCCGCTCCGGCACCCCCCGATCGGATACGGCTTTTGACCTGTACATTTTCCTGCAGCAGGGATTCCTGGTAGTTCCAGGCTTCCGCGTATGCCATTTTCCCCAGGTCTTTAAATAAAACGGATTCCTTCATGTAAGGCAAATTTAAGAAAAGGTATGATGCGAATGCTCAAGCCTGAGGCTGCAAGGAATAGATAAATCTCTTTTTTTGCTATCTTGAAAATAAATTATTGAACAGGGAATGAAAAACAAGGGGGCGTATCATTATCAATGCCTGGAGTTGGCAAATATGAAGGGAGAACGATGGGAATCGGTGCCGGGATTTGATGGGGAATACGAAGTTTCCAACTTTGGAAGAATCAAATCATTAAGGAGATGGCGAGCGACGGGTAAATCCGGCAGGGGGTACTATAGTAAAGAAATCATCAGGAGACAGCATGAGCGGAAGGCGCACAATAAGCTTGTCCAAGAAATAACGTATACTGTTGGCATCACACTAAAGCATAAGGGCGTCAATACCTCGACGTCAACGGCGCGGTACGTTTATTGTGCTTTTATAGAATCTTTTGATCTGGAAGATAAAAATATTCTTGTCTCCTATAAAGATTCAGATGGACGTAACCTGCATTATAAAAATTTATTTTTGACCGACAGGAGCAAACTGTTAAAGCGGACATTTCAGTTAAATAGAACAAAGTCGCCTACGGACAAAGCGCCAGTCAATCAATATACACTGGAAGGCAGGTTAATAACCCATTATCCCAGCATCACTGAAGCTTCAAAAATTACCGGTTTTCAGTTGGCGGGGATTATGGCTTGTATGAAGCATAATATTTATCAGCACAAAGGATATAGGTGGGAATATGCGAATGAACCTGTTTCTAAGACAGGCTTACCCAATTCCGGAAGACCCGTTTTTAACGAGTATTTATGGCAGATGCTGGGAAAACCAAAAACTTCAAAAGCCAACCCCATACCTGCACTGAACCTTTCCCAGGAATCAATGCCGGGAGAAAAATGGAAAGAGATAGAAGGTTTAGGGGGAGTTTATTTTATATCGAATCTTGGGCGTGTCAGGTCCGTTTCCAGACTTTCTGCCGGCAAATTATTTGTTTGGAAAAAAGGGGTGGTGAAGAAATTGTTTTCTGATAACGAGATTGGTGAACGACCATCCTGTCTGCTTTCTTCCTTTAATAAAAAAGGGAGGAAATTCCAGTTAGCGGTAGGAAGGCTGGTATATTATCATTTTGTGCAAAAATTCAGTCTGTCAGATAGAGAAATGCTTATCCGGTATAAAGATGGTTGTTGTTATAATCTTAATGCAAAAAATCTGATATTGGCTGCACGCGGGGTCTGAATACCATTGCAGAAAGAACCTCAAAACTCCTTCGGGATAAAAAATTTATTTTTTTCCTTGAGCTTTCCGTCTTCGTACAGTTCAAAGCGGAACCAGCCGGCGTGTAAAAAATTCGTTTTGTCGATGATCAGCAGGGGGTCTTTAATGCTTTTTATTTCAAGCAGCGGGGTATGATCGTCTTCAAAAAAACGAACGCTGTACTGCTTTTTATTCCAGTCGGCCAGGGCAATATTCACGTTCCCGTCTTTTGCAGTAAATACGTACGGAGAAATTTTGTAAACATCTTTCTTTTCTGCCAGCGGTTCAATATATGGCTTGATCAGCAGGGTGTCGGTATTCACGAACAATAAAGTGTCTTTTGTCTGCCTCAGCAGGGAATCGCTGAAACTGCGTACTTTGTTTCCGTCCAGTTGCATAATCAGCGAATCCCTTCTTTTCACGAAGAGGGTTTTTTCCACTTCGATGGTCGGGGTTTTGAATTTACCGGGGCCACTCACCACTGGTTTTTTCAGATTTCTTTTGTCCTGCAGATAGAAGATCCGGGAATTATCGATCTTCGGAATGATGAGCTCCTCTTCGGCGGGCTCTGTTTTTATAACAGATGTCTTTGCCAGCGGCGGTTTTACTTCGGGTTCTTTGACCGCCGGAGTTTTGATTGCCGGCTTTTTTGCCAGGGTTTTTGCCGGCTCTGATCCGGATAAAACGATTTTCTCGGTGACAGCCCTTCTGGACCTGGTGAACATGTATTTACTGTTCCCGAAAAGTATGAAAAGCCGGTAAAACAGATGTGCCCCGTCTGCCTTTCCATCCACAAAGCCATTTTCCGGAATATGCGGATCCGGTACGGTTATCAGCGTGGTGAAATTGCGGAGACTGTCCTTCGATCGCTGAATACTGATCTGATTAATGGAAGGGTAGGCATTTTTCCAGCTGATGACCACTTTTCCGTTTGATTTCAGGGAAGCTGTAAAACCGGGGAGGGTTTCCTGCGCTTTTGCGGCAGGCAGGATGAATAGGGACAGTAAAAACGGCACAAAGAGAAATCGCATGGCACGACCGGTGTCTTTAATCTGATGAGAACCCGGCAAAGATAAGGGAAGCGGCCTTTTTGGCCGATTAAAACTGAAGTCGTCCGCCAGGTAAAGAAATGTTACCCTGAAGGCCTCCGGAATGAATAATTAGTATCCTGCTGCCTTCCGGAAAATAACTTTGCCGGGCCAGATCTTCGATGGCATAGAACAGTTTTCCGGTGTATACAAAGTCTGTGGGAACTCCGGATGCTGCATACAATGCATTCATAAAATCCAGCAGCTCGCTGGTCTTTCTGGCATACCCGCCAAAATGGTAGTCGTGAATGATCCGGATCCGGCCTGATTTTTTCTGATCTTTAATCAGGCATGCATCCAGAGGTTCCAGTCCCCTTGTCCCCTTTAAAACGGAAATCCCGGTTATCTGCTGCTGTGGCTCACTTGCATTTGCCAGGCCGGCAAGTGTTGTTCCGGTGCCCACAGCACAGCAGATATGGGTAAAAACGCTTTTGTCCGTGAGGGAAAGTATTTCTTCCGCCCCGTGTACACCGGCATCTCCGGAACCACCTTCCGGAATAATGAGGGCATCCCGAAATTTCGAATGAAGGGAGGCCAGGAATTCCGCCTTATTCTTATCCTGATAAATGTGCCGGGGAAGAAACTCCAGTTCCATGCCATATTTTATTGCTGTAAGCAGGGTAGGAGATAAAATAGCCGGCCGCTCCCCCCTGATAAAACCAACAGAGGCAAAACCGTGGTTATGCGCTGCACAGGCCAGGGCCACGATATGATTGGAATAGGGCCCTCCGAAACTGATCAGTATTTTTTTGCGGGCGTTCCTTCCTTCTGCCAGATAATATTTTAGTTTAAACCATTTGTTGCCCGAAATTTCCGGATGAATTTTGTCGAGGCGCAAAACCTCCGCTTTCAGTTTTTTTCCCGGGAAAGAGGGAAGGTTCA